>Ga0164243_10000156_pt1 | contig 166770 bp, 190 predicted proteins | sample OricompcompostOP_FD_108781 | JGI IMG/M metagenome (GOLD analysis project Ga0164243, IMG submission 108781) | Organic Plus compost microbial communities from Emeryville, California, USA - Original compost - Organic plus compost (OP) | ecosystem: Engineered > Solid waste > Mixed feedstock >...
ACATTTACGAGACCTGGTGTGTGAATGTTGTTTGACATACTAGTTTTCGCCTCCCTTAGCGTGAGTAATATTCCACAATTAATTGTTCATTGATATCTGGTTCTGCTTCTTCACGAGAAGGCAGGCCAGTTACTTGTACTTCAAATTTCTTTCGATTGACCTTTAACCATGAAGTTGATTCGGTCGGAGCTGGGCTTACGTCGTCGAGTTTCTTGAAATATTCTGTGCCCTTACTATGATCTCGGGCAACGATTTCGTCACCTGCCTTAATACGGATTGATGGAATATCAACACGCGTACCATTAAGTAAGAAGTGCCCGTGGCTTACTAGCTGACGAGCAGCGCGGCGGCTTGGTGCAAGACCTGCGCGGTAGATAGTGTTATCTAAGCGACGTTCGAGTAACTCAAGGAGTACCTCACCTGAGTTACCTTGCTTGCGATCTGCTTCTTTCATCAAATTGCTAAACTGCTTTTCAAGCAAGCCATACAAGCGTTTTACTTTTTGCTTCTCGCGAAGCTGCAAAGCGTATTGGCTCGGCTTGTTTCGCATACCGCGTTGGCTTTGTTGGCCGGGTGGAGTTGAACGCTTTACTAAAGCTTTGTGTGCTTTAGGGTGAAGCGCATAGCCTTCGCGGCGAGACATTTTTACGATAGATTGTGTATCTCGTGCCATATCTTTACCTAAACCCTTCGTGCTTTCTTAGGTCGTACGCCACCATGAGGTACGCCAGTCACGTCTTTAATGCTTTCTACCTGAATATCAAGGCCGCTGAGTGCACGAACAGCCGCATCACGGCCGAGACCTACACCTTTTAGAAATACGTCAGCTTTACTGAAACCGTATTGCTGTTTTGCAGCTTGACCAGCTTTTTCTACAGCCACTTGAGCTGCGTATGCTGTGCCTTTTTTAGAGCCGCGGAAACCGCAGCCACCAGCGCTTGCAGCAGTCAAGGCGCCGCCTTTACTATCGGTGAATGTAATAATCGTGTTATTAAATGTAGCCAAAATATGCACCTGACCAGTTGGTACGGAGCGTTTGGCTTTTTTCTTCTTGGTTGTTGCTTCTGCCATATATCCTTTCTCCTATACCTTATGTCTTAGATGCTACCTTTTTAGCAGTACCACCAACAGTAGTTTTCTTACCACGGCGAGTACGTGCGTTTGTCTTAGTACGTTGACCGCGTGAAGGCAGATTTTGTTTATGGCGCAAGCCACGATATGCATTAATATCCTTCAGGCGCTTGATATTACCTGTAACAATACGTTGCAATTCACCTTCAACCACTAGATCATTATTAATAATTTCCTGAATACGAGATACCTCGTCATCAGTAAGGTCCTTGGTTCGGACTGTAGATTCAACCTTAGCCTTTTTAAGAATATCTTGGCTGGTTTTCAGGCCGATGCCATAGACATACGTCAAGCTAATTTGAATCTGCTTTTCGCTTGGAATGGTAACTCCAGATATACGTGCCATTAATATGCTCCCTATCCTTGACGCTGCTTATGGCGCGGTTTAAGTTTATTAATGACATACAACCGACCCTTACGACGTACGATTTTGTCGTCAGGGCTGATCTTTTTTACACTTGCACGTACTTTCATGTACGGATCAGTCTCCTTTCATGAGATTGACTCACTGCTTATTTAATAAAACTCGCCTTATTACTAAGACTTTCGGTATGTAATCCGACCCTTCGTAAGATCGTAAGGAGTCAACTCTACAGTGACCGAGTCGCCGGGAACGATACGGATATAATGCTTTCGCATCTTCCCTGCAACATGAGCTATGATTTGATGTCCGTTCTCGAGTTCAACTTTAAATTGAGTACCCGGTAGCGTCTCAATGATCGTCCCTGTTAGCTCAATTACTTCTTTACTCGCGGCCATAAATATAACAAGATTTGATTATAGCAGGTTTTCACAACGTTTGTAAAGTGTTTTCTGTAGTTTCTAAGAAGACTTTTTACGAATGCGTGGAAGGCGTAGACGGCGTTTTTTAGTTTCTTCTTTTTCAGCTTCCTCTGTTGCTGGGTCGCCAAAGAAATCAGGGCTTGAATATTGATCATAGGTAATCATAAGCGCACGTGATTCAACAGCGCGAAGACACTCAAGTGCCACAGAAACCAAAATTAGAATACCTGTACCACCGAGGGTAATATTCGCAGTAACAAATATTTGGGCAAAAATAGGTACCATTGCTAAGGCACCAATGCTAATGGCGCCGAAAAGTGTTAAACGGTTTACAATTACGGATAGATACTTCTCAGTTTGTGTACCAGAACGAACCCCTTCAATAAAGCCACCTTGTTTCTGTAGGTTCTCAGCAATTTCTTTGCTATTGAAGGTAATACTGGTATAGAAGAAGGTAAAGAGCACGACTAACAAGAAGTAAGTAACCGGGTAAATGAACGCCTCCCAGCCACCCGTTGCAAAGGTTTGGGCATTGGGTGCCTGGAACCAGGTAGTTAGGTTTTGTCCAAGTTCAGCCCATTTAGGGTTACTTGCATTAGATAGCAATTGTCCGGCGAAGCTAGGTACGCTCAGGAAAGCAACTGCAAAGATGATTGGTACAACACCTGCCGTAATAAGCTTCACTGGCAAAATAGTCGTCACACCGCCGTATGTGCGGTTACCCTGTACGCGTTTCGCATAATTCACTGTAATGCGTCTTTGCGCTTCATTGAGTTTTACAACCGCCCAGGTCATAAGGATAACTCCAGCGAGTATTAGAAATACTATTCCAAGTTCTTTAGAATCTATCGGTAGATCCCAGCCGAATATTTTCCAATGTTTATCACCACCGAATGCAGCTTCACCCACGTTTGCAATAGTAGTCGGCAAGGTACTTACAATACCTGCAGTGATAAGTAGTGAAATACCATTACCAATGCTCTGTTCAGTTACAAGTTCACCGAGCCACATAAGGATCATTGATCCGGCCGTCAATGAAGACACCATTAGTATCCACTGTCCAAGATCAGCATTAGCAGTAATATCACCTACGCCCGACACACTTTGGGCAGCTGTACGAATAAGGTAGATAGCACCTATAGATTGAATAATTGCCAGCGGAAATGTCAGGATACGGGTATATTGGTTGATTTTGCGCTGGCCGGATTCACCTTCTTTACGAAGTGCTTCAAGCTTCGGAATCGCCCTTGTAAGGAGCTGCATGATAATCGAAGCATTAATATATGGACCAAGGCCTGCGACCATAATTGAGAAATTAGCAAGCGCACCACCCGAAACAACATTTAAGAAGTTTAAGAGCTGTGGGGTCGCTTCAGACGAAAAGAGGTTATCAAGGACTTGTTTAACAGTTTGCGGGTCGCCAAAAGGAATTGGGATATGTGCTAAGAACCTGAAGACGATTAGTATGCCTAATACTGCAGCAATACGTTTTTGCATATCGCGGTGTTTTAGTGACCGCCAAATAACTTTCCAGTTCATATATTTCTTATCTGTCCCTCTTTATCTCGGTATAAAATACTCTTTCGATTAGTATACAAGAAATACTAAAGAAACCCAAAGAATCTTACTACAGCTTTGAAGAATCTAAAAGTCTATCGATGCTCATCTTTGCGATGTGTGCGTTAAGTCCATATCTGTTTGTAATGCTATGGTCTGCGTGTTCGCCCACGACACGTACTCCTTGGTATGCCGAATGATTTATAAAAAATTCTGCAATAGCTGTATTTACGTCATCACCCGACACTCTATCTTTTATGCCCCATGCTTGCACAACACTGGAACCTTTTCCTAGCGTCTGTTCAATATAGCCTGTAAGCGTACACTGTCGCAAAACACCACGTAAGGCGACATTCTCTGGTCTCGCGCCCCCAGCTACATAGAGTAAGAGATGTCTCAAATCAACTCCACGCAGTAAATCTTCATATAAAAGTAGATATTTATGACCTACAAAATTTACTTGAATGTTATCCTTAAGGCTTTTCCCAGAGCCGCCAAAATCTTTCAGTAATTCTAGGTTGTTACGATCCTGGGTATTGGGAGCTTCAATTACTGCTAAAGCCACTCTCTCAGTGTCAGGATGAGCCGCATATGCTGCCATAGCTACCGCGCCTTGAGAAGGTCCATACAGTAATGTATTTCTCTCTGGATCATCACTTTCTTCTTGTTGTTGCATGGCACTACGTAAACGATCGACTAAAGGTGCTGGGTTCCCGTTGGCAAGTCGATGCCTTTCATCTCTCGAAAAATTATGGACAGTTGTTTGAACGGTACTATTCGGCTGAATTAGTAAAGCTGCGTGCGGATCTGCTACTTCCCGCACTATAAGTGCACGGATCAGCATACCCGGATGAATGCCGTTCGCAAACTCACCACCTGCTACCACAACATTACCCGACCATTCAGTTGGCCTGTCATAAAGATAATGGAACTTCTGGTGTGCAAGAGTCCCAATTTCTTGGTGCTCTTGTGCCCAAGCTGTCAATGAAGCGCCCGACGGAAACCTCTCATATATTTTGGCCATCGCTTCTTCGTGACCAGCATGAAATGTCTGATCAAGATTTATTTCCTCAATACCACTCATATGCACTTATTATACAAGACCCTCTTTATCAGATGGGGCGTATATAGAAAACCGCCTCGATTTTGAGACGGTTTTCTATATCACAGCGAGGTGGTGAGTTATTTTTTGGCTTTTGCTTCAGCTTTGGCAATCTTCTTCTCAGAAGTTTTTTCGCGGCCAGCGCGTGCTACTTTTGTGAAGCTGCCACCAGCTTTTTCAACTACTTCAATAGCTGCCGCACTCGCACTTTGCAGCTCTACGGTTACTTTTTTGGTAAGTTCACCGCGTACGACAAGCTTTGCTGACACGTGGGGATTTGAAATAATGCCAGCTTCTGCAAGTTCTTTGGTAGTTACTTTTTTATTAGCAAATACTTCAAGATCACCGGTATAGACAGTTTCTGGAGTGGTCTTGAATGAGCGGAAGCCACGAAGCTTAGGCAATCGTTGCATCAGTGGGTTTTGACCACCCTCAAAACCCGGCTTTTTAGAAGCACCGGTGCGAGCTTTCTGACCTTTAGTACCGCGCCCAGCAGTTTTACCACGCCCCGCAGCAATGCCACGGCCGACACGCTTTGAGTTCTTGGTCTTTATTGTTTGGAGTTCATGAAATTTCATTTATTTACTCCTTGTCCTTTGCTGCAGTTTTCTTAGCGGCAGGCTTTTTAGCTGGAGCCGGCTTCTTTGCAGCTGGTTTTGCGTTATTTTTAGTAATCCAATCTTTTGAGGGTACAATTGCGTCAAGTGCGGCAATCGTTGCATAAGCTGTATTGGTCTTATTAGTTGAGCCAAGTGACTTACTGAGTACGTTACTAACACCAGCAACTTCCAGAATAGTGCGGACTACACCGCCGGCAATCAAACCGGTACCTGAGCTGGCTGGCTTGATTAAAATATTAGCGCCACCAACTTTGGCTTGTGATTCATGGAATAGTGTACCGTTTTTATCCAGAGATACGGTAATCATGTGTTTCTTAGCTACATCAGTTGCCTTAGCAACAGCAGTTGTTACATCAGCACCTTTAGCAGTACCAATACCAACGCGGTTTTTTCGGTCACCAACTACCACAAGTGCGCGGAAGCGGAAGCGGCGGCCTCCCTTAACTACGCGGGCAACACGATCAATATGAAGTACGCGTTCATCAAATGGCTTTTCTTCTGGCACTTGTTCCGGGCGACGTGAACGTTGTTCTGTTTGTTGTTGTGCAGTCATATTAGAACTCCAATCCTGCCTTACGCGCGGCATCAGCCAGCGCCTTAACTCGACCATGGTAGGCACGACCGCCACGGTCAAATGCTACCTTCTTTACTTTTACAGCTTTCGCTTTCTTTGCGATCTCGCCACCAACCCACTCAGCACGCTCAGTCATGTTCTTAGATAAATCTTTTTTACCAACAGTACTGACATACGCTAAAGTCTTGTGCGCAGTATCATCAATAACTTGCGCAGTAACATGAAGGTTGCTGACATTGATGCTCAAGCGTGGCCGCTCTGAGGTACCTGTAATATTAGAGCGGGTACGGTTTTTGCGAAGCTGGAGCTTTTCTAGTTTGTGTGCTAATCGATTCATACTCTAACTCCTAGTCCTTTCCTGATTTACCGCTCTTACGGATAATTCGTTCATCGGCGTACTTAATACCTTTGCCCTTGTATGGTTCAGGTTTCTTAAGCGCCCGGATTTCTGCGGCTACTTGGCCAACTTGCTGCTTATCAATACCAGTTACAGTAATTGAGGTACCTTCTACAGTAGCTGTGATGCCTTGTGGCAAGTGATACACAACCTCGTGTGAAAACCCGAGGTTAAACTTTAAATCTGAACCAGCGAGGCTTACACGATAACCAACACCGTTAATTTCAAGCTTTTTACTGAAGCCAGTATTCACACCTGTCACCATATTGGCAAGCAGTGCACGCATAAGACCGTGTTTAGCACGAATCTTTGGCTCATCATTAACCCGGGTTACAATAACTTCGTTTTCTTTTTGCTCGACAGTTACCCCTGGCATCGTAAATTGCTTAAGCGTTCCTTTGCTTCCGGCAACCGTTACGAAGTCTGGGTCGACAGTGATTGTCACACCGCTTGGGATAGTTATCGGCAGTTTTCCTACTCGACTCATTGTATCTTCCTTATTTTTTATTAATACACTTTACAAATTAATTCGCCACCAACTGATTGGGCCTTGGCATCTTGACCAGTCATAACACCCTTAGAGGTTGAAACGACTACGATACCGCGACCACGCTTTACTGTTGGGATATCTTTGGCTTTCACATAAAAGCGACGGCCAGGCTTACTCATGCGTACAATCTCAGTAATTGGAGCGTTTTCATGCTCATCATTAATGACAAGTTTCAAACTTTTACCAACGCTAGCTTCAGTGACTGATACGTCCTTCAAAAAACCATTATTCTTTAGGATTTCAGCCACTGATTGCTTAGCCTTTGAATGCGGCATAACCACTTCGTTTTTTCGTACCAAGATAGCGTTGCGTACGCGAGTTAACATATCTGCAATTGGATCGGTTGAAGTCATACTCATAGTCTTACCAGCTCGCTTTCGTTACACCAGGGATTTCACCCTTGCTTGCATGTTCACGAAATGAAATACGATTTAAGCCAAACTGGCGCATATAGGCATGTGGACGACCGGTTTCAGCGCAGCGGTTCTTCCAGCGGGTTGGGCTTGAATTGCGAGGTAATTTTGCAAGTCCCTCTTGATCACCCATAGCTTTCAGTTCAGCGCGCTTTGCAGCGTATTTTTGGATCATCTTCTGACGCTTTAGATCGCGTGCTACGATAGATTTCTTCGCCATATTATTTACCTTCCTTTTCAAACGGCATACCAAATTTTTCAAGCAGTGCTTTTGCATGCGCGGTTTCCAACGCATCAATAACAAACACTGCTTGTAAACCGTGTGCCGTTGTTGTTTCTTCAAACGTTAACTCAGGGAATACAGATTGGTCGACCAATCCAACACTGTAGTTTCCTTGCTTATCAAATGACTTATTACTGACGCCATGGAAGTCACGAAGACGTGGCATCACAATATTCACTAATCGATCTAGAAATTCATACATCTTATCGCCACGGAGCGTTACCTTTAGGCCAATTACGTTTCCTTCGCGCAGCTTGAAGCCAGCGATAGAGTTCTTTGCTACGGTTTGTACTGGTTCTTGGCCAGTGATCTTGCGAAGTGTATTGGTTGCTGCTTCCATCATGCGTTTATCATCTTTAGCCTTACCAAGTCCTACGTTCAAAACGATCTTTTCAAGCTTTGGAACCTGGCTGATATTAGCAAGTTCAAGCTCCTTCTTCAGCTCCGCCATATACTGGTCTTTATACAAGGTGCGGAGACGTGCATGTGCGTTAGCAGTTTTTGTTGCGGTTGCCATTACTTGATCTCCTTTCCTGATGATTTTGCGACACGTGTTTTCGTGCCTTCTTTAGTTACTTTATAGCCAATGCGGGTGGCTTTTTTAGTCGTTGGATCTTGTAGACCAACCTTGCTGACGTCAATCGGCTTGGTGATTTCAATGATACCGCCCTGTGGGTATTCTTTGTTTGGTTTTTGGTGTTTCTTAACGATGTTTACACCTTCAACTGTTACTTTGTTTTCAGCGGGGTGAACAGCCAAAACCTTACCAGTCTTACCCTTGTATTTGCCTGTACGGACAACAACTGTATCGTTTTTCTTTAAACGGATTTTATAAAGCTTATTCATTAAAGTACCTCCGGTGCAAGGCTGATAATTTTGCTATAGCCAGAGTCACGTAACTCACGTGGTACTGGACCAAAAATACGGGTTGCACGTGGCTGTTTATCGTCACCAATGATTACTGCAGCGTTATCGTCGAACTTAATTGTTGAGCCGTCTTTACGACGGATTTGATCTTGTGTTCGTACAACAACTGCACGTACCACTGATTTTTTCTTTACGGTACCGTTCGGACTGGCTTCTTTCACGGTTGCGACAATAACATCGCCTACACGTGCGTAACGACGACGGGTGCCGCCAAGCACGCGGATGCACAAAATTTCTTTTGCACCGCTGTTGTCGCAGACAACCAAGCGAGATTCTTGTTGTATCATATTACACAGCCTCGCTTTCTGCTTCAACGTGTTCGATACCGGCTTTTTCAAGCACCTTATCAAGTGTGTGTCGTTTGCGAGCGCTAAGCGGGCGAATTTCGGTAATCGCTACGCGGTCGCCAACATGTGCTTCGTTCTTTTCGTCATGTGCCATAAACTTCTTGCTGACTGTATATTGCTTACGATAAATCGGATGAGTTTTTCGTGTGCGAACAGTCACGACAATTGTTTTATCGGTCTTATCAGACGAAACAGTTCCAATAAGTGTTTTTGCCATTAGATGTTCTCCTTTGCGAGCTGTTCGCTCATCACTGTCAGCATACGAGCAAGGTCTTTACGCTTTGCGCGAATCTGACGTACATTTTGCACTTCGCCTGTTACGGCGCGACGCTTGAGCTCGCTGATTTCTTCACGCAAAGCAGTTGTCTGCGTTACGAGCTCATCTGTGTTTAATTTACGGATATCAGTAACTTTCATACTATGACTCCTCCCGAACCAAAAACTTGGTCTTTACCGGCAGTTTATGTGCAGCCAAGCGCATCGCTTCACGAGCTACTTCTTCTTGCACACCCTGCATCTCAAACATAATCGTGCCCGGTTTTACCTTGGCTACGAAATATTCTGGATTACCTTTACCGCTACCCATCTTTACATCCTGAGGCTTCTTAGTTACAGGAGTATGAGGGAATACACGGATCCAAATCTTACCGCCACGCTTAATGTAGCGAGTCATTGCCTGACGAGCAGACTCAATTTGGCGAGAAGTAATGCGCTCATGACCTTGGGCTTGTAAAGCATATTGTCCAAACGCAATGTAATTACCGCTGGTGGCCACACCAGTGATACGGCCCTTACGGACCTTTCGGAATTTTGTACGGTTAGGAATTAACATATTATGCTACCTCCCCTTTATATATCCATACTTTCACGCCAATGATACCAGCTGCGGTTTGTGCACCAACATGCGCGTAATCGATATCAGCACGGATAGTATGAAGTGGTACGCTACCGGCTACTTCTTTTTCACGGCGAGACATTTCTGCGCCATTCAAGCGGCCTGATACTTCAATACGGATACCCTTAGCACCTGCACGCATGGTAGCAGCACTTGAAGATTTGATAGCACGGCGGAAGCTAATGCGTCGCTCTAATTGGTTAGCGATATTCTCGGCAACCAATTTTGCGTAGAGCTCAGGTTTCTTAATCTCTTCAATGTTTACGCGACTTGGCACACCGTACACTTTTTCAATTGCTGCCTTAAGCTCTTGCGCACCTGAACCACCGCGACCAATAACGACACCAGCACGAGCAGTCGTGATAGTAACAGTTACGAGGTTTGGTGAACGCTCAATATCTACTTTGTTAATCGCACCCCGAGAACCGACCTTGTCTTGGATAAGTTTGCGTACTGCAAGGTCTTTCTTGAGGTAGTCAGCGTATTCGCGTTTGTTTGCGAACCATTTGCTGCGCCAGTCTTTATTGACCTGGAGGCGCATTGAAATTGGATTTACTTTCTGTCCCATATTATTTAGCCTCCTTCTTTGTGGCTGCTGGCTTCTTAGGTGCACGTACTTCACCGTCAACAACAACACGGATATGTGAAGTTCGACGTTGGAATGGCAATGCACGGCCATGCGAAGCTGGGCGGTAACGCTTCAAGCGCGGACCAGGGGTCACACTAATCTCAACAATCTTTAGCGTATCTGGCTTTACATTATGGTTATTGTCAGCGTTTGCTTGAGCGCTCTTGATGGTCTTGAGTACTGGTGTTGCTGCACGACGAGGCGTATGTTCTAGGATTACGAGCGCATCAGCGACTGTACGACCACGAACGAGTGAAGCAACGACTCCAACTTTGCGTGGGCTCATACGAACACCTTTAGCGACTGCTTTAACTGTCATAATTACTTCTTCCCTTTCGCGAGCTTACCGCCGTGGCTACGGAATTTACGGGTTGGCGCAAACTCACCGAGTTTGTGGCCTACCATGTTTTCCGTAACAAATACTGGCACATGAACACGTCCGTTATGAACAGCAATGGTTCGACCGACGAATTCAGGTGAAATCGTACTTGCGCGTGCCCATGTTTTAATAATAGTTCGATCCTCTGGACCAAGCGCCGCCACTTTACGAGCGAGCTTCGGATCGATAAATGGTCCTTTTTTCAATGAACGACTCATGTTATTGGCCTCTCCTCATACTTATTGCCGAAGCTTCATCATATACTCCCTCGACGACACCGCTGGCATAAGCCTGCATTGCGTCAAATCCTTGAAAGGCATTATGGCTTACGCTTAGTTCTATTCCAAGTATCACGGCAGTCTTAGTAGCATCAATACTATTATCTGACATGTGCCCTAAAAGTTGCCTGCCAATATTCTCACCAATTTGATGAAGGCGGGTAGCATCAAATTCGGTGTCATCTAACCCTTCCATGGCACTTGCCAAAAATTCCACGTCTTCAGGTTTAGTAGGAGGAATATTATTAAACTTAATCATAGCTATTTCCTCTTCGCCTGATGACGGCTTCTTACAATAAACTTATTTGTTGACTTACGACGACGAGTCTTAGTGCCAAGTGTCTTCTGACCCCAAGGTGTACGTGGAATACGACCCACACCATGCGAACCACCATCACCACCACCATGCGGGTGATCTGCTGCATTCATAGCAATACCACGAACTGTTGGACGCTTGCCGAGATGTCGGTTACGACCGGCTTTACCGATCTTAATGTTCTGGTGTTGTTCGTTGCCAATAGGACCAATAGAAGCGGTGCATTCAACATTCACTAAGCGTACTTCACCACTTGGCATACGAACTTGGGCCATTTTGCCTTCTTTAGCCATTAGCTGTGCGCGGTTACCCGCAGAACGGGCAATCTGTGCACCTTTACCTGGCTGTAGCTCAATGGCATGGATTATGCTACCGACTGGAATGGACTTGATTGGCAGACGGTTGCCAGTTTCAATTGGAGCTTCCTCACCACTTATGATAGTCTGCCCAACCTTTATGCCGTTTGGCGCAAGGATATAGTGATATTTTTCGTTCTGATCTTTGATACGTGCAATGTGTGCAGAACGGTTTGGATCGTATTCGATATGTTCAACAGTTGCGGTTGTACCTGCAGGCAACGCAAAGTTTACCAAACGATAAAACTTGCGTGCACCCCCACCGCGATGACGGGTAGTGATACGACCTTGATTATTGCGGCCACTAGTACGTTTCTTGGTTACTATAAGGGAGCGAAGTGGCTTCTTGGTAGTGATAACACTCGTATCTTGCGAGGTCATGCCACGACGGCCAGGAGTAGTTGGATTATAGGTCTTAATCGCCATTACTTATTCTCCTTCTTTGCAGCCTTCTTGGCTTCTTTCTCAGCTTTCTTATCGGCCTTTTCAGCAGCTTTTTCCATCTGCTTGGTTAGCTTTTCTTCTTTAGCTTCAGCTTCTTCAACTGCTTCAAACAGTGGCAAACTCTGGCCTTCGGCTAAAGTTACATAAGCCTTCTTGATATCGGACTGGCTACCGTTAGCAACACGACGACCACCTTGGCTAATAGTACGCTTTGCTTTACCCTTTTGATTCAGGATATTAACATTAGTTACCGTTACCTCAAACTGAGCTTCAACCGCACGAGCTACGCTATGCTTGTTGGCTTCTTTTGGAACCACAAATACATAGGTTCGCTCTTGGCTTTGTGCGTAGGTTTTCTCGCTCATACGAGGACGGAGGATTAGTGTCTTACTCATTACTTATTACCTCCAAGCCACTCGTTGATTGCTTCGAGGGCATTTTTACTAATTACAATTGAGTCAGCATTCATGATAGTGTAGACATTCAGTTGTTTGGTGGTTAGCACTTCAAGTTTCTGAATATTGCGGCTTGCAAGTATAAGGTTTTCGTCTTTTACATCATTTACAAGAACTGTACGGCTTTTTGTGCCGAGTTTGCTGAGTACTTTGTTTAAGGTTGCTACTTTACCGTCTTTTACTTCAATAGCCTCGATAATGCTAATACGCCCTTCAGTAGCAGCGAGCGTGAGCGCTTGACGAAGTGCTTTACGCTTCATAGCGGTTGGTACTTTCTTGGTATAGTTTTCTTCACCTGTTGGTCCAAATACGATACCACCACCGCGCCATATTGGGTTACGAGTTGAACCAAAGCGCGCACGGCCAGTACCTTTTTGCTTCCATGGCTTACGGCCACCACCGCGTACGAGACCACGGGTCTTCACGACTGCTAGATTTTCGCGACCGTTGGCGAGATAAGCACTGTAGGCAAGTTTTAATAATTCGTGGTTAGCAACCTCTACGCCGAAGACTGCTTTATCAAGCTTGGCGGCAGTTGTAGCCTTTGCACCAGCTTTAGTATATGTTGCGACTGCCATTACTTAGCCTCCTTCAAGATAACAATACCTTTGCGTGGGCCGGGAACTGCACCAGTCACACCGATGACGCCTAATTCAGTATCAACTAGTGCAACCTTCAGGTTTTGTATTGTTACTTGCTCGTCACCTAGTTGACCGGCCATCTTCTTGCCCTTAAAAATCTTCTGTGGGTACATAGAACCGATAGAACCAGCTTTGCGGGTATTGCCTTTACCGCCGTGTGTCTTGCGCTGACGATGGAAGTTGTGGCGCTTGATAGTACCAGCCCAGCCCTTACCTTTACTCGTGCCGGTTACGTCAACCGTATCGCCAACTGAAAAGACCTCTGGATTGATTTTTTCACCAACTTTGAGGTCTTCAGAGATTTCAGCAACGCGGAATTCGCGAACGATCTTTGGCATAATACCAGCAGCCTTAAAATGGCCTGCTTGAGCTTTATTAACGTTATTTTGTTTTGCTTCCTCAAAACCGATTTGCACAGCGCTGTAGCCATCGGTTTCGTCTGTCTTGACTTGCGTAATCACGCAAGGACTAGCGGAAAGCAAGGTAACAGCCTGTACACTACCGTCTTCAGCGATGGTAGATGTCATGCCAACCTTTCGTGTGATTAATGCTTTCATAGTTTCCTTTGTTTAGTCCCTTATCTGTTCCAGCTCACTTAGAGCCAGATATAAATATCCTTGGCTCCGGTGGTTTCTACCCCTGTTAGGGCTGTAGACCTTCCAAATCACCAAGTGTGGGAATTTGATATACCAATACAGATTAGCATAAAACACTTACTACTGTCAATGTGTTGACCATTCTACAATAGTGTATATTTGTTTTACCATCACCATATAATTACATTATAAAATAATAATTGATTTTTATCAATATTTATGAATATTAAAATGAGATATAAAGGCCAAAGGGTGCCCAGAAGCCAATAAGCGCCGCAATAAGAAGTACCGCATAATCGATTTTTCGGTCAATATTAAAGTGTTCTTGACTCGCAAGAATAAGACCAACAATCAACCCGATAGGTATTGGAAAGATAGTATGTCCATTTGAAAGTTTCAGCCACATAGTGCCCAATATAAGGTACAAGGCCAGTTTCAGTGCAAAGACGCCGTCATACGGATCATTATTTGCTTTTTTCTTTTTTACTGTTTGTTTTGCCATATTTGCTTATTAGTTAAGCATAAGCATCAGTAATACTCAAGCAGGAGACTTTTTCTTATGCTGCTGATTTTTCTTCTGCATTTTCTTTTACGGTAGAAATACTGATATAAAATCCTGCATAAACATCCTTGACTACTTTATGCTTAGAACGATGCTGGCCGAGCATGAACGCGCTTTCTGCATCAATACATCCTTTTAGCGGAGGTACCGCTTTTTTGTCTATTTTATCTTTTGATACAAGAAGTGACTTATATGCGAAGCGTGCTTCTGTAAGGGTGATATCGAAGTATTTTGTTTCAGGTTCGGTGCCTTCCGCTTCAGAAAGGTCAAGGAAGTTAGCAATTTCTGCATGTCTTACAGCATCATTTTGCTCATCAGCGTACCTCATAATATGAGGTAAGATTCTTTGGAACAACTCACGTTCCTCAATCCTCACTCCATAATCTACTATTTCAGGAGCACTGCCTTCTGTTTCATATACTTCGTATAATAAAGCTTTCATAATACAAACGTTCTCTATTATATGACGTTTAATAAAAAAGTAAACTAGCTATGCTTAAAATCCATCGAAGTATATCGATGGATTTCTTAACTAATTAAGCATAAATTACATCTTAATTTCGACGTCACAACCGGCTGGGAGACTAAGATTCATAAGCGAATCAATAGTCTTTGGGGTTGGCTCAAATACATCGATAAGACGCTTATGGGTACGCATTTCGAACTGTTCACGACCCTTTTTGTATACGTGTGGGCTTTTAATAACTGTGAATGTGCTGCGCTTAGTCGGTAGTGGGATCGGACCAGCAAGGCTTGCACCGGTGCGAAGTGCTGTATCTACAATTTGTTTTGCAGCCTGGTCGATTACTTTGTGATCGTAAGCTTTCAAGCGGATACGGATCCGTTGCTTGGTTTCTTTTGCTGGAGTTTTTTTGGCGTCAGCCATAAGGTAGTCTTCCTTTCGTTATCTTTGCTGTAACATCTCATGCTCTTTCGTCATGCGACTTTTAGTCAGCAAATGCTTTAATTGATTCCCCTATTTTACCAGATTAGAGGTCAAAAGCAAGACCATCTATTGAGCCTAATGGCAATCCTGAGGTATTTTGCAGCTCTTCAAGAGTTGGCACTTGAGATTCATCTCTATTAAAACCTTCGAACAACTCTGGGAATTTATCTGCATAACAATGTGCGATAAGTACTGCTACTGAGTCTGCATTTGCCGCTGTAACCTCTAGCACCTCTTTAGTGACCGGATGGCTTGCATAACCTACATAGCTTCGCCTAAATTGGATTGCCTGTATTACTGAAAGATCGTCTACTACTCGACCCATGATGTGCCTATCGTGATTTCTATTTGCTATAATATAATAATATATTAGTCAATTTTTTGTGGTTTATTCGTCATATATTCTTACGGATCTAAATAAAAGAGCCTCAATCGAGGCTCTTTTACAGGTTAAGATCGAACTATTTTACGATCTTGGTAACCACACCAGCACCTACGGTACGGCCACCTTCGCGAATAGCGAACGTAAGACCTTGGTCCATAGCAATTGGTGCAAGTAACTTAACCTTGAAAGTGATAGTATCACCAGGCATAACCATTTCTTTGTCAGCTGGTAATTCAACTTCACCGGTTACGTCAGTTGTGCGGAAGTAGAACTGAGGCTTATAACCCTTAAAGAATGGCGTATGACGGCCACCCTCTTCTTTGGTGAGGATGTACACTTCTGATTCAAACTCAGTATGAGGTGTGACAGAACCTGGTTTAGCCAAAACTTGACCGCGTTCAATCTGATCACGCTCAATACCACGAAGCAAGATACCAGCGTTGTCGCCAGCTTGACCTTGATCAAGGCTCTTCTTGAATGCTTCGATACCAGTTACAACTGATTTCTGAGTATCTTTGATGCCAACGATTTCAACTTCGTCATTGATCTTTACGATACCAGTCTCAATACGACCGGTAGCTACAGTACCACGACCCTTAATTGAGAATACGTCTTCGATAGGCATAAGGAATGGCTTATCGAGGTCGCGAGCTGGTTCTGGAATATAGTCGTCAAGAGCTTTAACAAGTTCCATAACTGCGTCTTCACTAGCTGCGTCGCCTTCGAGTGCCTTCGTAGCAGAACCCTTGATGATTGGGGCGTTGCGGTCAAAGCCGTTCTTTTCAAGAAGATCACGAACTTCTTCTTCGATAAGCTCAACGAGGTCTGCGTCAGCAAGGTCCATCTTGTTAAGGAACACAACAATCTTAGGCACACCAACCTGGTGAGCGAGCAATACGTGCTCACGAGTTTGTGGCAATGGACCGTCGTTAGCACCAACAACAAGGATAGCGCCGTCGATCTGTGCAGCACCGGTGATCATGTTCTTTACATAGTCAGCGTGTCCTGGCATGTCAACGTGAGCGTAGTGACGCTTTTCGCTTTCATACTCTTGGTGAGAAGTAGCGATGGTAATACCACGCTGCTTTTCTTCTGGGGCGTTATCGATTTCGTCGTAATTTTTAGGCTTATTTACGTCGCTTGGAAGTTTTTTCGCAAGTACGTGTGTAATAGCTGCGGTCAAAGTAGTTTTACCGTGGTCAACGTGACCCATGGTACCTACGTTTACGTGCGGCTTGCTACGGTCAAATGTATCTGCCATAGATGTTATTTCTCCTTAATATTAATTGTTAGCATGAGAATATTAGAACTCACACGAGTTACCAAATTATCTTAACTGATCGTAAGAGGTTTGTAAAGGGTTGTTATCTACTATCTACTTATCGTGGATCAAGATTTTTTGTCATCACGCCGAGACAGAATAGTTTCACTTAGGCTGCTCATACTGAGTCTTCCCAAGATCCCTAGGGGATACCCTATATAGTTCAGCGCCTCTTTTACGTTTGCTTCCAGTTTGTCAGGCTCAAGAACTGATCGCCTTTGACCTTTCCGTGAGGCTACGTAATGTCCCCACAATTTCTTACGAATATCACCCAAGACGCCGTCTGTAGCCTTTTGGCTTGAGCCTATGCGCTGAAGAGTGTGCTCAAGAAGATCGTAGGCTACCGGAAATCTATCGCTCTCCAGTGCACCACTTATCGCTATTCTGCTACCGACATGTGTTATTGCTCGTCTAGAATGATTAGCAACCGCCCCGATCTCCCTGAGTGAGGGGTGATGACGGACTTCCTCGATAGCACCAGTTGTGAGTACGGGAATAAAATATCTTTGGCCTTCGCTATCTTTAGTAGGCATTGCCATGAATGTCTCAGAAAATTCTTCATCCGCTTCCTTAAGTGCAAGTGCCCAGCCCTCATCCAGAGGGTGATGATTGATTTGCTCAACTGCGTATAGGTATTTACTTAGGCGGTCAAAATTATCCGGTGTATAACGAATACTACTCATTAGTAATATTATATTACTAAAGTCAATATTATTTTATACTTATTTTGCATTCTTCGCGATTATCGCATCAGTCACGTGAGGCGGCACATCTGCGTAGTGGTCAAGTTCCATGCTTGAACTAGCCCGACCTTGGGTAGTTGAACGAAGGTTGGTTGTATAACCAAACATTTCACCAAGCGGCACAAAGGCAGTGATTTCCTTAACACCGCCTGGGAGGTCTTCCATAGATTCGATACGACCACGCTTACTGTTCAAGTCACCGATAACGTCACCCATGAATTCCTCGGGAGTTACAACTACAACTTTCATGATAGGCTCAAGTAGCACAGGGTTTGCTTTCTTTACACCTTCTTGAAGTGCCATAGAACCGGCAATCTTAAAGGCCATCTCAGAGGAGTCGACATCATGGTATGAACCATCATAGAGCTCTGCTTTAATGTCAACTACAGGATAGCCAGCCAATACGCCGTTGTTCATAGCTTCTTCGATACCTTGCTGTACGGGCTTAATATATTCAGCTGGGACGACACCACCCTTGATAGAGTTGATGAATTCTAAGCCTGCACCAGCTTCGTTTTGGCTCAAGCGCAACCATACATCACCGTATTGACCACGACCACCTGATTGGCGGATAAACTTACCTTGGACTTCAACTGCATCCTTGCGGATGGTCTCACGGTAGGCAACCTGTGGCTGACCGATATTAGCTTCAACGTTAAATTCGCGCTTCATGCGATCTACAAGGATTTCAAGGTGAAGCTCACCCATACCAGAAATTACGGTCTGACCGGTTTCGTCATCTACCTTCACTCGGAAGGTTGGATCCTCTTCAGCTAAGCGTTGGAGCGCCAGACTCATCTTCTCTTGGTCACTCTTGGTCTTTGGCTCAATAGCGATAGATACGGGTGGCTCGGGGAAATCAATAGATTCAAGTACGATCGGATTGTTTTGGTCACAGAGAGTATTACCGGTAGTGGTACCCTTAAGGCCTACGATAGCTGCAATATCACCAGCAGCAACTTCTGCTACTTCTTCGCGCTTATCGGCCTGCAAACGCACAATACGGCCAACGCGCTCCTTCTCGCCAGTTGAACTGTTATATACATATGACCCAGAAGTGATTTTACCTGAATACACACGGAAATATGCAAGCTTGCCGACAAATGGATCAGAGGTAATCTTAAACGCCAAAGCTGAGAATGGATCAGATTCACTGTGTTTGCGTTCAATCTCTTCACCAGTCTTTGGGTGTGTGCCCCAGTTACTACTTCGGTCATTTGGCGCAGGAAGCAAGTCATTGACAAGGTCGAGTAGTTTTTCTACGATCACACCGCGGCCGTCACCACCAGTTACTGCGTAGAATTGCCCTGAAAGTACGGCGGTACGAATAGCCTGCTTAATTTCATCTTCACTAAGGCCTTCTTCACCAACTTCAAAGTATTTCTCAAGCATAGCTTCATCTTCTGCAACGGCATTTTCGATTAACAGACTACGGTATTTCTTGGCCTTATCCAGCATGTCAGCAGGAATTTCACCTTCAACAAGACTTTTATCTTTAAAGTCCGTGTAGGTATAAGCTTTCATTGTTACAAGGTCAATAACGCCGTTGATGCTTTGCTCGAAGCCAATTGGTAGATGGATTGGAAATGCCCGCTTAGAGAGGCGTGTATGAATAGAATCGAGTGATTTATAGAAATCACCGCCAGTTTGATTGATCTTGTTAATAAAGCAGATGCGAGGCACACCGTATTTGTCAGCCTGACGCCATACGGTTTCAGACTGTGATTCCACGCCCATCTTACCGTCGAATACTACAACTGCACCGTCAAGTACGCGGAGTGAACGCTCAACTTCTACCGTAAAGTCGATGTGGCCGGGGGTATCGATGATGTTAATCTGGTGGCCTTTCCAGTAACACGTTACAGATGCAGCCACGATAGTAATACCGCGCTCGCGCTCTTGTGCCATCCAGTCGGTTGTCGTTTCACCTTCGTGAACTGCACCGATCTTGTGACTCAGGCCTGTACGGTACAGAATGCCTTCAGTTGTAGTTGTCTTACCGGCGTCAATATGAGCAATAATGCCCAGGTTCCGGATTTTTTCCATTGGTGTTTTCTTATCTGCCATATATTTCTTATCCTCTTCCGTGTTTTATTGCCATCGCCTGGAGTTCAGATTCACTTACTGCTGAACATTCCACTTGAATAACTGTCTTTTGTAGGCCTAGCCAACCTAAAGGTCCTCGCCTTTTTACGATTACTTCTTCTGTGGCAGGTTTTTCACATTCTTCTATGGCTCTCGCTACTACAGGGTACTGCTCTGCAATATAACTCGCGCTCATTTGCCCCATCGAAGCACCGTCGGCTGTTATTTGTGCGTATGAGACTGAACCATCAGGACCCATAGCAACGTTAGGCACGTTACTTTCCCCTGAGGCGCTTATGCCTAGCTGTACATTTGGACAACCTGGACATGGTATAGCGCAGTCTTTCATAATTTAGCCTCGTGCGAAGTGAGCAAAGGCCCTGTTAGCTTCTGCCATCTTATGAGTGTCTTCACGTTTTTTGACCGCTGCGCCTTGACCGTTATAGGCGTCTGTCAGCTCTGCAGCAATACGGTCTTCCATGCTCATACCTTTACGGGCGCGAGCTGCTTGTACAAACCACATAGTAGTTAGGTGGTTTTGGCGTTGGCCTTTTACTTCAAAAGGAATTTGGTAGTTGGCGCCACCAACACGACGTGAACGGGTTTCTACAAGTGGTTGAATGTTTTTAAAGGCTTGCTCAAAAACTTCAATAGGGTTTTCTACCTTGAGCTTGTTAGCAGCTTTTTGCATGCCGCCATATACTAAGCGCTCTGCAAGCTGTTTTTTACCATCAAGCATTACACGATTGATAAGGCGTTGTACCTGTACGCTATTGTATAAGCGGTCAGGTTGAATATCACGAACGAGAGATTTGGTTTTCTTACGAGGCATTACTTACTCTCCTTCTTAGCACCGTACTTTGAACGGCCTTGTTTACGATTAGCTACACCTTGGAGGTCAAGCGCGCCACGAACAATGTGATATCGCACACCAGGAAGGTCCTTTACGCGTCCTCCACGAATAATAACTACCGCGTGTTCTTGCAGGTTGTGTCCTTCGCCACCAATGTAAGCCCAAACTTCTTGGCCATTACTCAAACGAACACGAGCAACTTTACGAAGCGCAGAGTTCGGTTTCTTTGGTGTTTTGGTAGTTACCTTGATACAAACCCCACGCTTAAATGGTGCGGCCTTTTCATAACTTTTAGTTTTGAGGCTATTAGTAACCTTATGCAAAGCTGGCGACTTACTCGTGTTTGCCGCTTTAGTGCGAGGCTTCCTAATTAGTTGGTTAATTGTTGGCATGTATTCTCCTTATATAGTCTGCTGCCAAGTGGGAGACGCTGCAACGTGCCAACGCATGCAACGTCTTTTGTCCCCACAGCTCGGACTACTTAATTGATTTAAACGTACTTATTTTAACAGATCTATGCCTCTTCGGCAACTGCTTCAACTTCTTCGACTGCTTCAACTTCATCTGGCTGGTAACCAGTACCGACTGGGATCTTGCGGCCCAAGATTACATTCTCTTTCAAGCCATACAAGCGGTCCATGCGACCGGATGTTGCGGCACCGATAAGCACACGCGTTGTATCTTGGAAGCTGGCTGCGCTTAAGAATGAATCAGTGCTCAAGCTTGCCTTAGTAATGCCGAGTAACAACTGGTTGTAGCTTACAAGCTGCTTACCTTCTTTAGCAAGCTGCTCATTTGCATCAACGACAGCCATCTTACTAGCTACGTCACCTGTCACGAATTCGCTATCACCCGCATCTTCAATCTGCACGCGGCTGAACATCTGACGCACAATGATTTCAAGGTGCTTATCTGCGATATTCTGGCCTTGTCCTGCAAAGATCTTAAGGATTTCGTTCATGATGTAGCGCTGAGTTGCTTCTACACCTTGTAAACGAAGTAAATCTTGAAGGTTTGAAGAACCGTTCGTTAATTTTTGACCAGCTACGACTTTGTCGCCGTCTTTCACCAAAAGCTGCTTAAAGCCTGGGATTTCGTAGCGGGCAGCCGCACTGGCTGTTGGAGTAAGGATAATCTGTTTATCGCTTACTTCTACTTTGCCAGCAATCGGCGCTACAAGTGGATCCTTACCTTCATCGTTTGTCGCAAGTACGTCGCCGATAGCAACATCGCTACCACCTTTTACCTGGACGGCACGACCTTCGAGATTTAAAGTAACTTGTTCATCAGCATCTGCTGATACTTGCACTACATAGTGATCACCTTCCTCCCAAGCAGTCACCGTACCACTGATTTCAGTCAAATAAGCTTGACCCTTTGGTTGACGTGCTTCCAGCAGCTCTTCCACACGGTTAAGGCCCTGTGCGGTGTCATCAGCTACGACTGCGCCAGAACGGTGCTTAGAGTCAAGTGACAACTGCGTACCAGGCTCACCGATACTTTGTGCAGCGATAACACCAATTGGGTTATGGTCTGCTACAAGTAAGCCGGTTGCAGGATCAATACCGTAGCTCTTGCTTGGTACACCACGAACGTTTGTTGCGCTCAGAACGCTATAGATCTTTACACCATCAACAGATTCATCTGCCTCAATTGCTTCTGCTATCTCCTTGGTGATTGCCTCGCCTGCTTTCACATGCCCTTTCACATCTTCAGCAGCATAGCGGCCTTCGAGACGCGATGAATAACTAACACCAACTTCTTTGGCGTCTTCACGGGTCATGGCATAGCCTGGATCTTGCTCGGCAACATCACCATCACCTAACGTGAATACATCTTGCGAAACATCTACGAGACGACGCGTGAGATAACCAGCATCAGCAGTCTTAAGCGCGATGTCGATCAATGCCTTACGGGTACCGCGGGTACCAGTGAAGTATTCAAGTGGATCAAGTCCTTTGATGTAGCCTGATTTAATTGGTAACTCAATTGCGCTACCAGTAGCATCAGAAAGCACACCGAGCATCCCTACAGCGCTCTTCATCTGCGAAATATTACCACGAGCACCAGAGTTGATAGCAATTGCAGTCGCAGTATCTTCGCCAACCATTTGGTTTGCAAGCATATCTTGAACGGTTGAGTCAATCTTCGTCCAGTTTTCTACGGTTAGACGTGAACGTTCGTCGTCAGTAATGAAACCCTGTTCATACTGCTCACTAATATTCGTTGCACGCTTTTCGCCTTCAACCAAGAGTTCATCCATACCAGATACGAGGCGGAAGTCACCCATGCCCATAGATAAGCCTGAGAAGGTTGCATAGCTAAAGCCAAGGTCTTTCAAACGGTCAGCAATTTTTGCGGTTTCAACTTGGCCGTACTTCTGATAGACAGCAGCCATTACTTTTTGAAGACGCTTCTTAGTCATAGCATCATTTTGGAATGCAAAATCTTCTGGGAAGATCTCGTTGAACAATAGACGTCCTACGGTAGTATCACGTACTTCACCGCGGAACGGTACACGAATCTTAGTTTGAATTGTTACTTCTTCGTTATCCAAAGCCATTAGTGCTTCATGGATGCCTGCGAATGGCAAAGCCTTACTGTCGTCACCAGGACGTTCATAGGTCAAATAATATGCACCAAGCACAATATCTTGCTCGATATGCAAGATTGGTGAGCCATCAGCTGGCTTCAATAGGTTGCTGTTTGCTGCCATGATGTCGCGCGCCTCGGCCTGTGCTTCATCAGAAAGTGGTAAGTGAACAGCCATCTGGTCACCATCAAAGTCAGCATTAAAACCTTTACATACAAGTGGATGAAGCTGGATCGCACGGCCTTCAATCAATACTGGTTGGAAGGCTTGAATTGAAAGACGATGGAGGGATGGTGCCCGGTTTAAGAGCACGTACTTACCCTTGATCACTTCATCTAAAGCATCCCATACAGCGGTTTCGCCGGTTTCAATCATACGAACTGCACTACGGATGTTATGGGCTTGTTCGCGAGCAATCAGTTCACCGATTACGAATGGCTTGAATAGCTCGAGCGCCATCATCTTAGGCAAGCCACACTGGTCAATTTTGAGCTCAGGACCAGCAACGATTACAGAACGTCCTGAGTAGTCAACACGCTTGCCAAGAAGATTTTGACGGAAACGACCTTGCTTACCCTTCAAAAGATCAGACAATGATTTCAAACGGCGACGTTGACCCGTTGCAGCAACAGCACGGCCACTGCGGGCAGCGTTGTTATCGACAAGCGCGTCAACAGCTTCTTGCAACATGCGTTGCTCATTACGACGAATTACTTCAGGTGCGTTAAGCTCAATAAGCTTCTTAAGGCGGTTGTTACGGTTAATGACGCGCCGGTAGAGATCGTTAAGATCAGAGGTTGCGAAACGCCCACCGGTAAGTTGTACCATTGGACGAAGATCCGGAGGAATTACCGGTAATACGCTCAAGCACATAGCTTCTGGCTTAATATTTGCACGTTCCATACTTTCAAGTAAACGAAGTCGCTTCATGAGCTTTTTCTTGCGCTGACCTTTAGCTTCTTCAGCTTCAGCTGTCAGATCAGTAATAAGCTGTGAAAGGTCGATACCTTCAAGCAATTCCTGCAACGCTTGGCCACCCATACCGACTTCGATTAGTTCGCGAACGTCACGTGGCAAATTACGATAGTCTGTCTCGCTAAGCAAATTAAGTTTTTCAAGGCTTGTAAGCTGATCACGAAGCTGTTCGTAATCTTGCGTAAGTTCTTCAAGCTCCTTAGTCTGCTGTTCAGCAAGAAGTTTCACATCTGCACCTTCAGCTTCAGCTTCTTTTTCGTAGCGTAGTTTGATAGCTTGTTTGGCAGCTTCAAATTCAGCTTCTTTATCAGCAAGCATTTGGTCGCGCTTTTCAGTATTAACTTTCTTGATGATATAGCTTGCAAAATAAGCCACACGCTCAAGGTTTTTCACAGTCATACCCAGAAGCAAGCCAATCGCGGATGGTGTACCTCGAAGGAACCAGATATGTGCTACAGGAACTGCAAGGCTGATATGACCCATTCGTTCACGGCGTACAATGCTACGTGTTACGATTTCACCGTTTTTATCAACGGCTGCTTCACGCGAACGAACGCCTTTGTACTTCGCATCATGCGGATTAATGTCTTTTACTGGACCGAAAATTCGTTCGCAGAACAAACCGTCACGCTCAGGTTTTTGTGTTCGATAGTTGATAGTTTCCGGCTTAGTAACTTCGCCGTAACTCCACTCTAAAATATCTGCAGCGCTAGCAACTGCTAAACGCACAGCATCAAAATCAGCGATATTTGTACCATATGAATACCGACGCATACTAGGCTACCTCCTCTTTCTCTTCATCTTGTTGATTGTCATCGTTGTCATCAGCAGTGACAAGTGCTGTGTTGTCTACAGGCATTTCATCTTCCATCTCAAGTACTTGGAATTCATCGATTGCCGCGTCTTCAGTTACATCAACATCCGATGCAATAGGTGCTGGCACATCAATCTCTGATTGGTTCTCGCCTTCGGCCTTGATGTTGTCTGCCAAAATCTCTTCGGCATCAATCGTTTTGTCTGAATGGACAAGATCAACCTTCAGGCCAAGACCTTGCAACTCCTTCACGAGCACGTTGAAGCTTTCCGGAACTTTCGGACCGACAATTTCTGTACGCTTAATGATTGACTCGTACGCTTTCGAACGTCCGTACACATCATCAGACTTAATGGTAAGCATTTCTTGTAGCGTATGTGCTGCGCCATAAGCCTCAAGTGCCCATACTTCCATTTCTCCAAAGCGCTGACCACCGTTTTGGGCCTTGCCCCCAAGTGGTTGCTGAGTCACCATAGTGTATGGACCGGTTGAGCGAGCATGAATCTTATCTGCAACCATGTGATTGAGCTTAATCATGTACATGCTACCAACAGTTGTGCGCTCCTTGAATGCTTCACCTGTACGACCATCATAAAGTTGTTGCTTACCATCTTCAGGTAAGCCAGCTTCTTTCAAAAGCTCTTGAATCTTTTCTGCAGGCACACCGTTAAATGATGGGCTTGCTACCTTGAATCCAAGGGCGCGAGCAGCCATGCCGAGGTGTGTCTCAAATAACTGACCGATGTTCATACGACTTGGAACACCGAGCGGGTTCAAAATAATGTCTACTGGTGTACCATCTTCAGTAAATGGCATATCTTCGGTTGGAAGAATACGTGCAATCACACCCTTGTTACCATGTCGACCACCAAGTTTGTCACCAACACTAATCTTGCGCATTTGAGCAACGAATACTTGGATTTGCTTGATTACACCAGCTTTAAGTTCATGACCGTTCTCACGTGAGAATACTTTTACGCCAACTACTTTACCGTGTTTGCCGTTGCTCATACGTTGTGAGGTATCACGAACTTCTTTGGCTTTTTCACCGAAGATTGCGCGAAGTAAGCGTTCTTCGCTGGAAAGTTCTTGCTCACCCTTCGGGGTAATCTTACCAACAAGAATATCTCCAGGATGTACTTCCGCACCGATGCGAACAATTCCGTCTTCATCAAGGTGGCGCAGCGCATCTTCAGAGACATTTGGGATGTCACTGGTTACGACTTCTGGACCAAGTTTAGTTTCACGGACTTCAATCATATAGTCAACGATATGTACCGAGGTTAGAGTATCTTTTTCTACAAGCTTGCGAGACACGATAATAGCGTCTTCGAAGTTATAGCCTGCCCAGGGCATAAATGCCACTACAAGATCTTTACCGAGTGCCAACTCACCGTTTTGAATTGACATACCTTCAACTAATACGTCACCTTCTTTGACCTTTTGACCGGTAGAAACACAAACCTTTTGATTGATGCTCGTACCTTCGTTTGAACGGATAAAGTGCTGAGGATTATAGGTGTCTGTGCTGTCTTTGTATTTTACGACTACTTCATCAGCTGTAGCTTTAGTAACCTCACCATCAGCTCGAGCCACGATTACCTGACCCGTATTGCGTGAAGCTGCTGCTTCCATGCCGGTACCAACGATTGGGGATTCAGCTTGAATAAGTGGTACTGCTTGGCGCTGCTGGTTACTACCCATCAAACTTCGATACACGTAGTTCTTCTCAATAAATGGAATCAGACCAGCGCTTGAACCGATAATCTGGTTCTGGGCTGCATCCATATAAGTAATATCATCGGCGTCAAATTCGCCTGACTTTAGTTCAGTACGAGCACCGATGCGCGGCTCAACAAAATAACCATTTTCATCAGTCGGAGTACCTGCGCCTGCAATGATGCCTTTTTGCTCTTCGTAAGCATCAAGATATACCACTTCTTTGGTTACCTTGGCTTTCACTGGCCACGTTACTTGGTCTTTGACAGTTGCAAGCTTTTTGGCATCAGCATCAGTAATTTTTTCACCAGCCTTAACGACTACCTTGCCGTCAACTTCGAGGTTAACACGAGCAATGTGGCCAACTGCCTCTTTTGCGGTTACAGCATTTATTACTTTACGGTAAGGGGTTTCAACAAAGCCGTAGTCATTAATGCGGGCATAACTAGCAAGGTTTAACACCAAACCAATGTTTGCACCTTCTGGTGTTTCAACGGCACAGATACGGCCGTAGTGGGTGGCATGCGCGTCACGCACCTCAAAACCAGCACGTTCACGGGAAAGACCACCTGGACCCATTGAGCTCAAACGACGCTTGTGTGCAAGCTCTGAGAGTGGATTAATTTGATCCATGAACTGTGAAAGCTGTGAGCTCGCAAAGAATTCACGAACTGCTGCTACAACTGGGCGGGCGTTAATAAGCTGGCCAGGCATGACTGTTTCGATTTCACTCATAGACATACGGTCTTTAGTGTTACGTTCCATGCGAAGCAGACCGATGCGGAACTGGCGTTGTACTAACTCACCAACTAAACGCACGCGGCGGTTAGCCAATGAATCGATATCATCAGCTGGTTCCTGAGTATTATTAAGGCGGATAACCTCAGCAATAATCGCAATAAGATCATCAAGACGCATTACACGGTTTTCAACCGTATTTGGTACATCAAGATCAAGACGTTTATTGATTTTATAGCGTCCAACGCGTGAGAAATCAAAGCGCTTGAAGTTATAGAACATATTTTCAATAAGACTGCGAGCGTTATCAACGGTCGCTAGATCCCCTGGGCGTAGACGACGGTAAACTTCAATGAGCGCGTCATTTTGACCCTTAGTCGGATCTTTTTCAAGAGTCGCCTCAAGGTAGCTCTTTGTGCCTTGATCGACATGCTTGAAAGCATCTTTCATTGCAGCTTCGGTCATACCAAGCGCGCGAAGCAAGGTAGTAGCCGCAATCTTACGCTTGCGGTCAATTTTCACATAGATAGCACCGTTAGCGGCAGTTTCGAATTCCAGCCATGCACCACGACCTGGAATAACCTTGGCACCGTATACGTTTGCAGTACCGTGTAGGTCCGAAGTAAAGAATACGCCAGAGCTTCGCATAAGCTGACTTACAACTACACGTTCCGCACCATTAATAACAAATGTACCGCGTGAAGTCATCCATGGATAGTCGCCAAGGTAAATTTCTTGCTCTTTTACTTCACCAGTAACTTTATTAGTTAGCTCCACTACTGCCTTAAGCGGTGCTTCATAGCTAACGTTATTTTCCCGAGCCTCAGCTTCGGTCATTTTAGGATCTTCAAAGTGATAGTCTTTGAAGCGTAGTGATAATTTTGTGCCGGTATAATCATCTATTGGGCTGATTTCAGCCAATAGTTCACCGAGACCCTCTTCAATAAACCATTGGAATGATTTATTTTGGTGGTCAACAAGATTTGGCAGGTCAACTGCATCATCTTGGCTGGTGAAATATACTCGGTCTTGTGTAGCGCTTGTCGTGCTTTTCGCCATATATAAATATTTCCCCTTATTTATAGTTACCTAGGTTATTTTAAAATGCTTAAAAATATACCTTTTAAGCTATAGATGTTTGTTGTAATTTTTCGCGCGAAGGTTCCTAACCCGGGTGTTTTTGATGCTTTCTTTTGCCAAAGCCAGCATGGCCCAAATTACACTACTTCTTACATAGTAGTTTGAACGACAAAAAATCAATTGTCAAGTGTTTATTCACGCTACGGCTAGACTTTTAGACACAGGCAATATTAGCTGCTGCTGCACGGCAGGCCTAGAACCTTCGCCAAAGTAATTCTCCATTATTTCAGGAAATGCACGAATGTTATAGGTAAAGCCCTGGGATTTTAGGGCATGAAGCACAAATAAATTCTCTGCGAGTATACTGGCGGTGATCTCGTGCTCCGCACAGTCTTGTATGGCAAGTACAAGCTGTTCGCCTACCTCGTGGATAGGTACCGTATCACACGGTAGTATTGTAAATTCTTCAATATGTAATTGTGTTTGAATTGTATTGTCACTGGTCTCTAGAGCAGCCTTCTTGACTAAAGCAAAACCCACAGCTTCTTCTCTACCGATACGACGAGCTGTTGCGATATACAGCCCTTCGTCTTCAGCATATTCTCTGTAGAAAGTCTGCGTAGATGCTATGTGTGCAAGGTTACCTGGATTAAAAAACTGCCTTCTTTCTTCAAGGCTTCTATTTACGAGTCCCGCAGACGCTACAAAACCTATTTTTTGCAGCGAAGCCGCGAGGTCAAATGTGACCTCTTCTGGTGATGGTTTTTCAATATACACAGTGCTCATAGATATCGATACTACCGATTTCTACGAGAGCAAACTGTAATAAATACTACAACGATTTTGTTTATTTTTTGACGTTTGGAGGATTGTTGATAATTGCGTCAATAATGCCGTAATCTTTGGCTTGCTCGGCTGTCAGCCATTTGTCACGTTCCATATCTTCGTGAATTTTTGTCTGCTTTTGTCCAGTATTTTTAGCCATGATCTCTTCAAGCAAGTGCTTGATGCGTAATGACTCTTGGAGGTCAATTTCTTGATCTGTTACTTTACCGCGCGTACCACTAGATGGTTGGTGAATCATAACTGTTCCATGAGGTAAAATAAAGCGCTTACCCTTGGTTCCGCTGCTTAATAGAAATGCAGCTGCAGAAGCTTGAACGCCAATACCAAATGTCTGCACATCATTGGTAATAAATTGCATAGTGTCATAAATCGCCAAAGCGTCATACACACTACCGCCAGGACTATTTATATATAAACTTATGTCCTTCTTCGGATCTTCATTATTCAAAAACAGAAGCTGAGCAACGATGACATTTGCGCTCGCTTCATTTACATCACTGCCAAGAAAAATGATACGGTCTTTTAAAAGACGCGAATAAATATCGTATGCCCGCTCATAGCGACCCTCATTTTCAACAACAGTTGGAATTAGCATATTGCTTTGTATATTGCTCATACTAATAAGTATATGCTCATAATTAGCACTCGTCAACCCAGAGTGCTAATTTTGTTTTGGATCAATTTCTGATGCTACGGCAAGCTGAGCGGCAGCAGATATATAGACTATCTCACGGCTTATTCTTGCTTCTTCTGCAGCAGAAAGTTGTTCATTAGTAAGCAGGTCATCCTCTTCCTGCTTTGGACGTACTATTTCTGTAAAGAAGTTGATTTTACCTCGAAGTCTCATAATTGCTATTTAGTACTATACTCTTTGAGCTTAGCGACAGTTTTTTGGGTAAGTATACGGTTCGCGATGTCCCGACGGTTCTCCTGTTTGTCAATCTCTGCCATCATATTTGGATCGTTTTGGTATTGCCCTTTCAAGATTTGAATCTGTACTTCAAGCTCTTCTGGCGTTACCTGTAGCTTTTCTGCTTCAGCAATTTCGCTCAGCACTAAGCCGGCCTTGACGCGCAGCTCAGCCTGATCACGGTTTTTCTCACGATGCTCTTCTTCTGTCAAACCCTCTGTTTGTAGGTGTTCTTGCCATGTCTGGCCGCGGTACATGAGGTTTTGCTTTTCTTCTTGTTCCATGCGATCAATCTGGTCATCTACCAATACTTTCGGCAATGTAACGTTGGTTTGTTCAGCAATATTTTGCACTAATTCGTTTTCAAATTCTTGCTCGACATTACGTTCTTTATCGGAAGTGAGCTGTTTTTTAATATCGTCTTTTAACTCTGTAACCGATTTGAATGGACCAACAGTTTTTGCAAAAGCATCGTCAAGCTTTGGTAAGGCCATTTCCTGGATCTTGTGTACCTTAACGGTAAATGTAACCTTTTGGTTTTGTAAAGATTTCTGACCATAATCTTTTGGAAATACGATATCGAAAGACTTCTCATCACCGACTTTCATGCCGATAAGTTCAGGTTCAAAACCAGGAATAAAAGTATTACTGCCAATAACCAGCGGGTACTCTTTGCCATCAGCGCCAGGAATAACCTCTTTCGTCTTGGCATCTACACCGGAAAAATCTATTGTTACTTCATCACCATCCTTAGCTTCACGCTTTACTTCTTTTCGTTCAGCTGCGCGGCTGCGAAGGGACTCAACAACTTCATCAATTTCTTTATCAGTTACCGTTACGGACTTTTTGGCAACTTTGATTTTTTTATAATCAGGAAGTGTTACTTTGCCGACTACTTCGACGTCTGCAGTAAATTCTAGGGTCGTAAACGGGACGAATTTTGTGATATCAACTTGTGGTTGAGAAACGGTACGCAAACCTTCTTGCTCGATTGCTTGGATAAATAGATCGTTTACAGCATGTTGCAAAAATTCCGATTGGAGCAATGCTGGGTCAAGCTGCTTTTCGATAAGGTTTAGCGGCGCCTTGCCTTTACGAAATCCAGGAATACTACCTTGTGAGGATGCTAAGTGCTTTAGCACGTGTTCTTTAATAGCTGCCAATTCATCAGCGTCGGCTGTAACAGTTACTTTTGCCTTGGTATCGTTCTCGTATTTCGTAGTTGTTTGCATAGCCACTTATTTTAACAGATACGGAGCACTTTGACTAGTGCAAGGCTAATGACACAAGAAGAAAAGTAGCCACAAAGAACCATAACAGCTCCACTACCCCTCCGATAGGCCGTTCAAACCATTGAATATTAGAGGCAAATTTATAAAATCCAGTAAAGTTGAATGTTTTGCCCTGTAAGCTTTTCCTATATAAAGGAATCCATAAAAGATCTGGTGAAGCAGCCAAGAAAGCGCACACAGCTGCCAATATCCAGTGTGCAGGTTGCGTCATAGCCAAAAATAATACTAATGTAACGCATAGTATCGCATCAAATATTAAAAAATTACGAAAGGCCTTTGACCGGATAAAATCCTTACCCATACCGAAGTGTGGAATCGCGTCACATACAAAATGTGATGCCAGCGCCGCCGGTAGCGCAACCCAAGGATTACCAACTACCAAACCGATAACTGCACCGGTCAATGCGTGATTAGTCGCTATCACTTTCTTTGTCTTCGTGCCGATGATCTTTCACAAGTGATACGATTCGTTCAGCACCATGTTTTTCTTCTTTGCCTGTCTGAAGGTCTTTAAGACTGTACTGCTCATCCTCAACCTCGAGATCACCAACAATAATTGCGTAGCGAATACCTTTCTTGTTGGCGGTTTTTAGCTGCTTGTCAAGCTTGCGTCCGGAGGTATCTACTGCAATGTTTAAACCAAGATCACGAAACTTCTTAAGTGCTGGTATTGCCTTTTCATACACGTCACCAACTAGCACCACGTAGGCATCAACGTGTGGCTTTAAGTCAGGCAGCAGGCCGTGAGTTTCAAGGAAGTTCTGTAGTGTTACGTCACCCATGCCGAATCCAACCGTCGGTACCGGTTCTACACCGAATAAGCCTACTAAGCCATCATAGCGGCCACCACCAAACATCGAGCGGTTATTGTCAGGGTGTGTGTCAAAGACTTCAAATACAACGTCAGTATAGTAATCAAAACCTCTCATTAAAGTGATATCAAATCCAGCATTAGAAATACCTGCCTCTTCAAGGAGCTTTACTAATATTTCTAGTTCTTTGACGGAGGTATGTTCTTTAAGGACGTTCGGTAACTTATCTAATGACTTCACAGATAATAAATCAAGCAAGCGCTTATCAACACCATCCTGGCGCTGGACCGGAACCATAATTGCGTCAACTTGAGCCACGAAATCTGCATAGTCCATTTTATGCATTCTATCAATCAGCTTACTAATACTGTGGGTCTGCACCTCATCAAGTTGGAGGTATCCGTGCAAAATCTCGTCCATTAACTTACGACTATTGAGTTTGATTTTGTACATATTTCGCTTGGCGCCAAACGCTCTTAAGATACCGTCCGCTACTTCTATGGTTTCATGTTCAGCTGCGAGATTGTCAACACCGAAAATGTCCACATTCAGCTGCCAGTGTTCACGAAGCCTACCACGTTGTGGACGCTCATACCGCCAGAGATTAGGGATGCTATACCAGCGAAGTGGGTATGCCAGCTCTTGCCGTTTAGCAGCCACCATGCGACTGACTGTTGGGGTCATTTCTGGACGGATAACCACTTGGCGTTCGCCTCTATCTGTAAACACATAGGTCTGCTCATTAACAATTTCTTCGCCAGTCTTAGCCAGATATAGTTCAAGCGGTTCTAGGATAGGTGCGTCATATTCCTCATACCCAAAACTTTCAGCAACTCTGCGCATTACGCCAAACATATAATTTTGGATACGTTTGTCTTCCGGGTAGAAATCTCTGGCACCTTTATACGGATTTGTCGGTAAACTCATAACTGACCTGCATTATACCTGTATTTCTCTGGAATTTCTATTGACGCCTATCTAAATAGAGTGTTTTAATGAAAACAACAAATTAAAACGGGGAGCAACAACGTGGAGGCAAACGACCTACCTACTCGACAAGAGGATGATTTTTTTACTATTTTAGGAAATGCATTCAAACTTATTAATAAGTCTTGGGAAGCATTAGTCCTAAATTTGGGCACCTTTATTTTAGTGTATATACTGCCGTTTATTATTATCTTCTCCACCGTTATATTCTGGCTTGGAGCAACATTCACGAACAGCAATAACCATATCAGTACTCTCAGTATAGTCCTTGGGATAATTGTCGGAGTTGGCATAGGTATACTGCTTATTTTGCTCTCTATTGCTACGATCATCACTCAGCTTGCTAGCGTCCGCGGCCAAAAAATTAGCTTTCAAGAAGTCATTAACCAATCAATGCCTTTCTTCTGGCGTTTTGTTGGGCTTGGTATTTTATCCATCCTCGTAGTCCTTGCCGGCCTTGTATTGTTTATTGTCCCTGGCTTGTTAGCTATTTTCTTTTTAGTATTTTCATCCTATCTTATGATCGATAAAAACTTGGGGGTAGTTGATTCCATGAAAGCCTCATATGAACTTGTGAAGCAAAACTGGAAAATAGTCGTAGCCCTTTTCTTACTTCAGTTTATTATTCAGATTCCATCCATCGTGCCTGTTTTCGGCGCTATTATTACTACAGTACTTGGTATAACTTACTTCTGCTTGCCAGCCATTCTCTACCTTCGTATGGCGAACCCAACCAAGGTAAAAGTACAAGGAAAAGCTACAGCCTAAATATGCTGCTTTAGGAGCCGGATATTTTTTCTGGCCCCAAATGTGAGCTGCAATGCTATTGAAAATCCATGCCCAAAACTAAACACACGTCGCTTACGAGCTCCTGGAACGTGTTGGTCTTGGGTTGCGACTACCATGTCGATAAGAGGATATACGCAGAGCAATCGGCTTTTGAGTTCAGGCGTTAGTTTTTGCAATGTGTCAGGCATGAACGCCATTGATTCAGCAAACGCCGGATTCTGAGACTTAACCATTTCGTGAATACTTTCAGGCCGTAATATCTTACCGCAGATTGTCACAATACCTGTTACATTATCGGGGTGGGATACGAAAGTATGCAGTGCCAAACTTGCTCCAGCACTAATTCCAATGAGCCCCACCTTTCGATGGTCTTTACTACTCAAATCAGTGATTAATCTGTCTAGACGTTCTAATTTTTCAATAAGTGTTCCATTTGCCCAGTCAACTTTGAAAAAATACGGCTTCACGCCATAGAGCTGCCATGTTTTCATTACAACCCGAAACTGCCACACGGGACGACTATCGCCTAGTCCGGTTATATAAATAACATGCATATAAAGCCACCTAGGCTTTTGATGAGCTTTTCTTCGTTACCTCATTAGCAGTGATAATGGCATTGCGCATCTGTTCACTAATGTCGCCCATACCCCCTGGTGAGTGGGGGATAAGGATAGTATTTGACTTACCAGTTAAGCCGATATCTTTAATGGTGTCAAAATACTGTGTCATAAGCACCAGATTCATGACATCTTGAGCTTTCGCGCCTTCAATATTACTACTAAAGTTTTCAACTGATTCTTTCAGACCATCAATAATTGCTTTACGCTGATTAGCAATACCTTGTCCTTGTAGCGCCTTACTCTCAGCTTCGCCCTCTGCAGCCTTCACGACACGGATTTTATCGGCCTCAGCCTGCTGTACGGCTGCTTCGCGAAGCCGCTGAGCAGCGTTAATCTCATTCATACTGGCTTTTACCTTAGCGTCTGGGTCAATGTCGGTCACTAACGCCTTCACGATGCCATATCCGAAATCGTCCATAACTGTATCTAGTTCAGCCTTTACTGCTTGAGCAATGTCATCTTTCTTTTCAAAGAGATCATCGAGAATGATAGCTGGCACACGAGCTCGAACCGTGTCGAATACGAAGGATGTAATTTGTGCTTGAGGGTTTTGTAAACGATAAAATGCATCCACCACCTTACTTGGCAGTACATAATACTGCACACTCACCACGATAATAGCGAATACGTTATCTTTAGTTTTTGTCTCAATACGTACATCAAGTTGTTGAATACGGAGTGAAAGTCGACCAGCTACTCGGTCAATGATAGGGATTTTGAAGTTAAGCCCTGGACTGGCAATTCGACGGAATTTTCCTAAGCGTTCGACAACCGCTGATGTCTGTTGTTTTACAATAAATAGTCCGTCCGCCAATACCAAAATAATGACGATGATCAGAATGATCGCGACAATCCCCATATATCCTCCTTTACTTGCTATCAATATTGTAACAGCTTACACACCTAAAGAGTGAAAAACTTCATTTGTACCGTACCTGCATAAATAAGTACGATAGAAGTCAATATAATAGGCAGACTATCAATGCTAATTTACGTAAAACGTGTTATGACGTGCATTATTAAATTTGTCTCGCTTAACTTACAACGCTAGATTCCACTGGAGTAATACGAGTGCACTTTTATGTCATATTATTAAAGGTATTTAAGGACTACTTTTTGAAGAATGCCGTTTTATGTAATAAATTTGTTTGGTTTTTATCACAGCCATTCTGCTACACCGCCATGATGTGAACACGTACCTCGCCGGCTTTGGCTGTAGCTGTAGCTCCCATCAGCACACCTTGCTGTTGCCCCGCTCGGATTACTTGAAGGTGACGGTACATAGTTTCCCTGAGAATTAGTATAGCCATTACCGCTACTAGCTGCCGGCGCAGTAGGCTTCACATATGTTCCGATTAAGACGATTTGATCAACCGGTGCTTTAGTAACCTCATTTTTAACCTCGCGTCTAGCGGTTTCTTTATTGTTTACATATGTCACCTCATAAGTAACTGTCCGTTCACCATTTACGCCAACAGTTGCTACTTTGCGCTCCCCAATCGGTAATTTATTATCTTGCTTTTCAACAATACTAAAATTGGCTATCCCTTTTTTGGTCTCTATTTTTGTTTTAGGTTTGGACGCTTCGATTTTCTTCAGCCGTTCTTTTTCGGATGTTTCTTTTTGCAGCTTTATTGCTTGGGCTTTCTCTTGCTCTGATTTTGCTTTTATACTATCCGGCTCGGTTACCGACATAATGCCGCCGAATACAAACATAACCACCAGCGAAGCTATGACTCCGCCAACCAATATATGGCCCCGAGGGATCTTTTTACCCGTTTTCTGATCTTTCGGACTAACCAAAAACACCAGTACTACAAACCCTATGATAAGTAAACTCGCAATAAGTAAAGTTCCGCACAAATAGTAAATAAACGCCATCATTAGTTCCCCTTAAATTACGTGAATCTTAACATCTACAGCTTGTTAGCCTATATATTTGTGATCTTCGTCATTAGCTCCTGTGACATAGGGAACTGATCAAAAAATACTATGGTTATGTTAAACACTTTTCAGCATGGTACTCTATGCGTATGCAAGCGAGCAATAACGGAGTTGGTCCGCATCCTGAACCATGGCCTAATGACTCCGTATATGACCATAAACTACTAGAACACGGCGACAGCCGGAATGTTGTTGACAAATACCGTTATTGGAAAGTTGAAGCTATTAAAGCCGACCTAGATAAAACCCGGTTTGATATCCATATCGCCATTGAAAATTGGCAGCATGATTTCAATATCGGCACTATTGTGCGAAATGCTAATGCGTTTAACATTGCGGCCGTGCACATCATAGGCAAGAAACACTGGAACCGGCGTGGCGCTATGGTAACCGATGCTTATATGCATATTTTTCATCATGTTTGTATTCAAGATTTTCAAAGAGCCGTTCAAGATCGCACTATCATAGGTGTAGATAATATTGAGGGTGCACAACCTATCACTACATTTAATTATCCTAGTAAACCACTTTTGGTTTTTGGCGGTGAAGGCCCGGGCCTTAGCAAAGAGATGCTGGACATTTGCCGAAGCATTATTATGATTCCACAATATGGCAGTACACGTTCTGTTAATGTTGGCGTTGCATCTGGCATTATTCTGCATGATATTGTCCGACAGAGTACATGATTCGCCTCTCATAGATTAGTCCTGTATGCTATAAACATAAGGAGAAAATATGGGGAAAATTATTGCATTCATTATTGTCGTCGCATTTGCAGTAGGAGCATGGTACATATTTAGTCAAGCCAGTGACACAGCCACACCAACAAGTGAAACCGTCACCGAACCACTTAATAATGCACGTGACCTCGAAGAGAAGGCTACTTCGCCCTCGCGAGGAACAATCAGTGAATAAGTCACCATCTACATAAAAAGCCGAAACGGAGCTTCTGCGATACTGGCCAGCACCCAGACACCAAGCATTATGCCAACCGTGTTAAAGAAAATATCTGACAGTGAATTTCTGAATGATTCATAACCAAATATGATACCGAATCGAGCAAGAAATGGCGAAAGTATCAGTATTTCAAACGGTTCCCAAAGGGTCATAACAATAAACGCAACAAACGGATTCATAATCCAGCCAAATAAAATACCCGTACCCATATGAACAATACTCCACTTATCAAACAAAGCACCGTTCCGCGTCGGTTTTACTGAGGTTCTGGTCATTTTTTGTTTTACAGAGTCACCATAAGCCATATCTATAGATTACATTATGCTTATGAAAAAACCATTTAAAATTATCTGCAAGCTGCCGCTTGTTATTCTTAATTTCCTACCTCAGTGCTTTGCTTGAACCTAACCTTAGATAACAAAAAAGGCTCTCAGTCATCTGGAGAGAGCTGTTTGCAAGCCTTGTTGGCGCTATTGAAATATCGTCTGGTGCACCTCCCAGGCGCGTTTGCGAACCGAGATGCCGGCGTCGCCCTGCGGAGACTGGCTGATGTCGGATGCGCTCGATCGCATGGAGCAGCGCGTTGACGAGGAGTTGAGGCTGACGTATTGACTTTTGGCGCAGTGGAGCGCATGCTGGTGCCATGGAGCAGTACCCCGGCGACGGAACGCCAGCAGAAGCAGACGCATCCCCTGGTGGGGATGGCCTATCCCGGCTACGCCGGATCGGCACTCGACTATTGCGCGCCGAAATGCGGCATGGGATCGACGCAGGCCAGGGGGGCGCGATGAGCGCAACGAAGGTGAGCGAGGATGGGGCAGTTGATCGCGAGAGTCCGTATCCCGCGCCATATGAGCCTGACGCGTCGGTTTACCCCGATCCGGCCGTTTGGAGCGTCGACTACCGAGAGGTGTTGGACGACGAGTCAGTCGAGCCCGCGCTTGGGCCCACGGACGACGATGGGCGCCCTGTAGTAGACGATACGGATCCCGACTACCAGGCAGCGCTCGAGGTGCTGGCCGGGCTCGGGACGTCTGGTCAAGCGTGACGTTCTAAGCGCGACAATGCACCGCTATTCTGCGATAGCGTTGCATGGTGGCACTTAGCGACCCTCCTGAGCGCACAGCGGAAGCCTCTCACGTCGACGACTGGGACTATGAGGTTACTGGCGAGCGGATAGGTCGCCTTGCCTCCATGCTCCGTGACCCGCAGCGTTATGTCGAACGTCTCGTCAATGAGATGGAGTTCTTGCCGGATACCGAGGATTGCGCGACTGGAAGCGGGGGACCCGTTGCCTGCTGGGCGCCCTTGGTTCTGCCCGGGGCTGCGCGTTGCGGCTTCGCGAGCGTGCGCCTTCGGCGCGACGCGCGTGTGCAAGGTAGAACAACCGTCGCTTCGGATCTGATACGCCGGTAATCTGCCCAGCGTCTTCGGCAGCGATCAGCGCACGGAGCTGCACCGGAACTCGAGTTGGACGTTGAGCGCACCACGTTATACACTAAAATTATGATTACAAAATCACAGCTCGCGAAACTCATCGACCACACCAATCTGAACCCGGAAGCCACGACGCAACATATTCGACTTCTCTGTGACGAGGCCTTGAAGTACCAAGTTGCTTCCGTGTGTGTGTCGCCGACGCGAGTTGGTCTCGCGGTGGGCCAGCTCGACGGCAATATTCCGGTCTGTACCGTTATCGGTTTTCCGAGCGGTGCGGTTGTAACGGATGCAAAGTGTGAAGAGCTTCGAGAGGCCAAGCTGCAGGGGGCTCAGGAGTTCGACATGGTCATAAACATCGGCGCTCTGAAAGACGGGGACGTCGATGCCGTGTATGGCGAGATTGCACGGTTAAAGGAGATTGCCGGACCGCTTCCTCTCAAAACCATCCTTGAGACGGCCGTCTTGAGCGACGAGGAAATTGTTGCGGCATGTGAAGCCGCTGTAAGAGCTGGTGCGGATTTCGTGAAGACGTCGACCGGATTTCACAAGGCCGGAGGTGCAACCGTTCACGCCGTCCGCTTGATGAAGGAAACGGTCGGACCCAGAGTTGGCGTGAAGGCATCGGGTGGCATTCGTACGTTTGATGCTGCTCAGCAGATGGTTGATGCGGGGGCCAGCCGTATCGGCCTTAGCCAGACGGCCGCAGTTCTCGCAGACCTGTAAGTGATCTCGGGCGATGAGCGTTTGCGTTGTCGGCGTAAATCCGGCATTGGAAATGAACTTTCTGGTGCCCCATCTCACCTTCGATGTCTGCACCGCAACGTGCCGGAAGGACGTTTTTGCCGGCAAAGCATAAAAAAGATGATTATAGTCAGTATTCAAATTCTAGTACCTATTTTCCTACTATCAAAAAAATCTCTCAAGCAGATCTTATTATCGTCGATGCCAGCGTACACAGCATGACCATGGGTAATTTACTTTCATATGCACTATCGTTGAAAAAAACTGCTTACTTCTCACGGAATATAGAAAAGATGATCCACAAGATATGTTTTTATCAGGCATGCAAAGTCCGCTGCTTGAATATAAAATATATAAGCAGGACCAGCTCGAGAAAATCATACGTGATTTTATAAAAAAGAAAAGTCAAATTGATAACGTACGATTAAACTTTGTCGTAGAGCGTGAAGTGAGTAACCGACTTGACTGGCTTAGTTTCCGCACAAAGCTATCTAAGACAGAAATTATAAGAAGAGCGCTAAATAATTACGATCCTGACTTAGAATAAGATAGTATATAAACGGAGCAGTAGTCCATGAACCAATTATTACATCAAGACAGCGCAACACCAGCAAACGGCCAACAAGTCATAACATGCGTGGCGTTTATACACAAAGATATTGAGGGCATGCCTCATGTTATGCTGGCAAAGCGTTCACTTGAAAAGAAATTTCTACCAGGAGTTTTAGAGCTACCGGGAGGGCATATAGATTTCGGCGAAACACTCCACGAGGGTTTGGCGCGTGAACTTGATGAGGAGCTTGGCATCGCAGTCTCCATCGGCATGCCTTTTGCCGCCTTTACATATGTCAATGAAATAAAAGGTTCTCACTCAATTGAGGTTATTTTCTTTGCAAAACTTAAGGATGAGAGCAAGACCATTACGCTTAATCCACATGATCATTCCGAAATCGTATGGCTCTCATCTAAAACTATTTATGAAGCTGAGAATGTTAACGGCAAAGATGATCCCGAGTTAGCACATATAAAATATGGTTTACAGATTCTTGAAGGATCTCATCTACACGTAGGTGATTAAACAACACCACGGATAGTTTAATTGACTCATACACTTGTGAAGTGGCTTAGATTATTGTGTAGTTAGAGATTTTATTACCGTAAGTAACATAGAAATAACATATGCATTTCTAGTCGTTCTTAATGATAGTCGCCTGATAAGAATTTAAACCTTTAGGAGTCAATGTTACCGTCCGCAACTCATATAACTGATAAAATGATCTAACCATAATACTTGATCTGGTGCGGATGAAAGGACTTGAACCTTCACGCCTTGCGGCACTAGTTCCTAAGACTAGCGTGTCTACCAATTCCACCACATCCGCATGAGGAAGAACTATCGTATTGTACTCGATTTACTTCTTTCAGACAACTGTTAATGTTTATAGAAGATGAGTTGACTGTCACCGTATTCTTTATGTAGTACGATATTAAGTCCTTCGAAGTGTAACGGATCAGCATTGCCAGGCCATGAAAGTACCAATATTCCGTCTATTGCTAGGTGGCGTGGCATACGGTTTAGGTCACGGTATGGGATCTTATCGTACGGCGGATCGAGTAATACAATATCGAACTTTTTGTCTTGATGACGAGTGGACCATGCACCAGCATAGGCTTTTGTAATTTTTACTCGGTCTTTAATACCAAGCTGTTCCATATTTTTTACTGCCACCGCATATGCGCCCGGATCAACCTCTATCGCCAAAGCGTCCGAAGCCCCACGGCTAACAGCCTCGATAACCAGCGCTCCGCTGCCAGTAAACGGATCAAATACGGTCAGTCCTTCTATGTCTCCAAGTGCACCGAATATAGCCCCCCGCATCTTTTCGCTCATTGGATGGGTCCGATGGCCATGCGGTGCTTCAAACAGTCTACCTCCTAAATGTCCGGCGATTACCCTCATTTTTTAGCTCCTCTTGCTTCCGTTGCTGCATTGTACCAGGCTAGCGTAATAACTTGAATAATTAAGGGAGCTAAATTACGCCGTATACGCCGTGCGAGCTTTGGCGTCCAACCTGTCTTGTAATAGTGCATATATAGATCCATCGCAGCGATTTCTTTGGCTGCCTGATGAAATATTTCCACAATTCCACTGTGCTCACATACACGTATGGCTCTGTCGTCAGGAAACGCTTGCTTAAGCCTTAATGGCGCAACGATGGTTGCAACCCCCATCTCAAACATACCGTGGGTGCTCATAAGGCCTTTTGGGCCCCACATCTTCCAGTTGTTCTTCATCTGCTGGCCAGGTTTAGCGCCTGGCAAAATAAGTTTTCGCATAATGGTATCACGCGTTTCCAAGCCTTCGTTACCACGTAATTTTTGGAGTTCTTTTTCATACGGATAATGATGAGCTGGTGTCAATCCATCAACGATAGCGTGCGCCAGCCACGCAGCTTCAAAGGCAGCTTTCGTACTGTCTTCCCTTTTTAGCGCTTTAACCAAATCATCATAATGATCCTGTATTATCACGTGTAAGTCGCCATCCTCATCATCGAAAGGGTTAACATAGTGCCATGGTTCATTTTGAGCAGGGCTTTTGCGCTTTATTGCATCGGGGCCATTCCGACCTTCAAACCGGAGAATTTCACGGATCTTGGGAAAGGTATGATTCTCTTCACCCAGTAAAAGACCTAGGTGACGCCGGGCAACTCGGTCAAACTTTTGATGAGCGCCCAGTATGCGTCCTGAAACTGGAGTTAATGTCGTACCTGAATACATAAATATTAATTAAGATTGATAACTTTTTGTAAGTTTACTATACGTGCGTGCAATATAGGGTAGTGTAACAGGTTTTCATCCCTTTTAATAAACGCTTCGGCAGCATTCCTTGCTGATACAATCAGCTTCGTATCACTTAGGTTAGCTATTCTTAGATCCAAGGCTCCATGCTGTAATGTGCCATAAATAGCGCCCGGGCCACGTAGCTCTAGATCCAGCTCTGCTAGCTTAAATCCATCATTACTTGTTTCAAGTGCTCTGAGTCGCTTACTCGGCGCACTCGAGTCACCAGTCATAAGATAGCAATAACCTTTGTAACTACCACGGCCTACGCGTCCGCGAAGCTGATGTATTTGTGCCAACCCAAACCGCTCGGCCGATTCGATAAGCATGATCGAAGCATTCGGCACATCAACACCCACTTCAATAACCGTAGTTGACACTAATATATCTATCTCGCCTTTTACAAATTCGCCCATAATTTTATTTTTTTCATCGGCCTTCATTTTGCCATGCAGTAAACCAACTTTACGGAGTTTGAAGGCTTTAGTCATTTCTGCATGGACTTTTTCAACCGATCGGGCAGTAGTACCATCCGAATCAGTAATGAGCGGACAAACGACAAACATCTGCCTACCAGTCGCCAGCTCTTTGTCGATTTTTTCGTAAAGCTGCTTTCGAGAGTTTGGCGAACAAATTTCTGTTTTTATTGGCTGGCGCCCTTCTGGCTTTACGTCAAGCAGCGAAATATCTAGCTCACCATAAAGCGTTAACGCCAATGACCGTGGAATCGGTGTAGCTGTAAGGCTTAATACATGGGGCATTTTACCGGCTTTGGCCATTAGTTTCTTGCGTTGCTCCACGCCAAAACGATGCTGCTCATCAATCACGATTAATGCAAGTTTATGCATATCCACCTTTTCTTGAATCAACGCATGGGTGCCAATGATGATTTTTGCACGACCGCTTGCAATAGCTGTATATGCTCGCTTTTTCTCGGCCGCTTTCATACCCCCTACCAACAGCACAATACCATTATGTAGCTCTAGTGGTTCTAATAATTTATGTAGTGTTTCAGCATGCTGCCGCGCCAAAAGCTCGGTCGGTGCCATGAGCGCAGTCTGCATACCCTCATAACTCACCGCCAAGGCAGCCATTGTTGCTACAACAGTTTTACCTGATCCTACATCTCCTTCTATAAGCCTGTTCATTGGGTGGGTTTGTTGCATATCTTGATATATTTGCCACGCTACCTTACGCTGTGCGTCGGTCAGTTTAAATGGCAAGTTAGTTACAAATTCTTTGGCTATATCTTCATGGAACGGAATGCTATGTGCCGGCTCCGCAATAACTTCTTGCTTCATCAATAGACTTGCAAGAATAAGCTCAAAAACCTCCTGGAAGCCAAGCCTTTTACGCGATACTTCTAAGTCACGTGAGTGTGTTGGAAAATGCAACATTTCGAGTGCCTCTGCATAACTTTGTAAGTTGTATTCATCGATAATCCATTGCGGCAACGTTTCACGGAGACTTCGTATATAAGGAATCGCTTCACGCACCACCTTGCGTATCTGTTTACTGGTAATGCCTTTTGTTTCGCGATAAATGGGCACTATGCGTGCCGTATTTACTGGAAAGTCATTAACTAGCTCTACACTTGGATTCATGATACTCAGGTGTCGATAGTTCAAGCCAAATTCACCTGCAATATAGTACTGCTGACCACCTTTTAGTGCATTCGCTCGATAAGGCTGGTTAAACCACACCAAACGAACACTACCTGTAGTGTCGCTGGCAACTGCCTCTGTGATATGCAGGCCACGGCGAGCATACCGGCCTTTGGCCTGTTTGATTTCCGCCTGGATAGTAACCATACCAGGCTTGAGCTTGCTAATAGATGTTATATGAGAATAGTCTTCGTATCGCCGAGGGATATTTTGAATCACATCATCAACAGTACGCAGGCCCAGTACCTGCAGCTTTGACGCAAGCGCATCACCTACACCATGTAAATCAGTAAGTAACTCTGCCATTACCTACTATTATAGATGTTTCGAAATTATTTAGCTTTTTTAACCAAGAAAAAGACACTTGGGCCGAAATAGGTACTGGCTAATGTCGGTTGTAGTGACTTTTCAACAGCAAGCATCAGTTTTTGTGGCACAACCTTTTTAAGTCCAGGGCTACGAAGATTAGACACAGACAAGGTGCGCTCAACCTTAAGACCAGCATGCGCAAGCTGCTTAATAACTGTGTTTGGGTTGTGATTCACAAATGGGATTTCATCTTTTTTCTTATTTTTCTCAGAACGAATATCTATCGGTTCTTTTGGTAATGATTTACCTTTGAGAGCATGCTTAATACGGTTACGGCCATGGGCATAATTAGCCACTTCAAGAATCAAGTATCCATCATCACTTAAAACTCGGTGAAATTCTTGAAATTCTGGTGCAGGATCTGGCAAATGATGCATGACCCTGATTACAGTGAGTAAATCGACTGACCCGTCCTCAAACTTTAAGTCGCCTGCTTGTAGTAATTTACGGTCAATTTCTGGATGGTCTTTCAAAAATTCTTTGGCAATATCAAGTTGCTGTTGGCTCGGCTCAGCAAGCGTTACTTTATCTGCATAGTTTTCCAAAAGCAGACACAAACGGCCATAGCCGCCACCCACGTCAGCGGCATGCTTGAATTTTTTGCCTTTAATGAGCCTTTTAATAGCAATTTCTTCAGACGCATGTTCATAATCACGACCGTTCCAGTAATGCAGGTAATTATGGTTCGGATCATTATATTGATCAGCCTTGCGCGTCGTTTTACTGCTTACTGACGCTTTGGCGCGTGTTTTTTTGGGAGTAGCTTTTTTTGCTGGAGATTTCTTTACTGTTGGTTTCTTTGCGGGTGCTTTAGTGGTCTTCTTACTCATAGACACTTAGTATAGCAGTTTACCGTAGTTCTACCAGCGCAGAATCTTTGAATTTTTTACCTTTTCTTAAAAGGAGACAGCTGTTTTGAAAATCAGCCGGTTCGAAAGTATCACGAGTGACTTTCTGGCCATTGATAGAAATAGCGTTCCCTTGAATCAAACGTCGTGCTTCAGTATTGGAGCTTGCCAAGCCAGTCTGTACAAGCGCCTCAGTAAGGCTTCCATTTTCTTCTGTTTTGACTGAAGTAATTTCCTTGCGCAGCTCGAACAACACTTCTTCATTTATTTCATTCCAATTATATTGTCCAATTAATACGTTCGTTACTTCTTGAGCAATTTCAGTATTCTTAGCACCATGCACTAGCTTCGTTACTTCATTAGCTAAGCGTTTCTGAGCATATCGTTTACCTGGATCTTGGTTATGTTCAGTAATAATCTGAGCAATCTCATCCTGAGATAACTCTGTATAAATTTTTAAGTAGTCTTCAACACCTAGATCATCAATATTAATCCAGAACTGATAAAACTGCGTCGGTGAAGTCTTAGTAGCATCAAGCCATACTGCACCACCTTCACTTTTTCCAAACTTTACACCAGTTGTCTTATTAACCACCAAAGGTGCTGACCAAACATGTGTCTCAGCACCAGTAATTCTGCGGATCAAATCCACGCCCGTAATACTATTACCCCATTGGTCAGCGCCGCATATCTGCAAAGTAACACCCTTTTCTCGGTATAAATGTAAAAAGTCATAACCCTGGATAAGTGAATAGCTGAATTCGGCATAACTAATGCCGTTACCGTCTTCACCTAAGCGACTTTGTACAAAGTCGCGACCAAGCATTTGGCGCATTGGTACGTGTTTACCCACATCACGCAGAAACTCCAAGTAACCCATGTTCTTAAACCAATCATAGTTATCTACTATCTCAAAGGAGTAACTACCAAGCAAAGCCTTATATTGGGCAGCAATTGCTGCTTTATTTTTGGCAATCTCTTCCATAGATTTGAGGTCACGTTCTTGGGCTTTACCGTCTGGATCACCAATAAGACCTGTAGCTCCGCCCACCAAAAGCACCGCCTTATGACCATGTCGTACGAAATGCCGCACCATCATCACAATGGCTAGATTCCCTATCTGCATACTATCGGCACTGGGATCAACTCCCAGATAGAATGTGATTGGCTCATTATCTAATTCGGTAATATCTTTGTAGGTAGTTTGGTTTACGAAGCCGCGCCACGTGAGCTCAGCTGAGAGTGTTTGGTCGTTCATATTGTTCCTAAGTATACCGTATATGAGGTAATTTACAGAAGTCTGAATTGTCATAGATTTTGCATTGCATAAGCACATTTTTTGCTATAATTAAGCAGTACTGTTTGATGGAAATGTGGGCAACAGGGAGAGATTAGGAACTACATGGAAAAACCTCGGAGAAACCTTGGCCGTAAACGCGGTCAGAATACTTTTACGACAAAAAGCGGCAAAACAATAAAACTCAACCGATCAATCTCGGAACGCTCTAAAGCACGGAAAGATATTCGTGCTAGGGAAAAAGCCGCTTATTTAAGCACGCTCCCCAAAAACCGCTTTAAGCGAATCTTATACCGTATGCACCCTAAGCGCATGGCAGCCTATTGGTTTAGCCGTGAAGGTGGCATTATGGCTCTCAAGATTGCCGGTATCGGTATTGTGGCCGGTTTTTTGATTTTAGTTGGTACATTCGCATACTTCCGCAAAGACCTACCTAAGATTACTGATATCGAAGGTTCGAGTATCGGCGGCAGCATTACGTATTATGACCGTACTGGCCAGACTGTATTATGGCAAGACTATGATGCTGTACAGCGCTTTCCAGTCAAGGACGAAGAAATCTCCCAAAATATGAAAAATGCCACGATTGCTATTGAGGACAAGAATTTTTATAAGCATGGTGCATTCGACGTAACTGGTTTAGCTCGTGCTGCATTAAATGACGTCACCGGGGGAGGTCCTCGCCAGGGTGGTTCAACAATTACCCAGCAGCTCGTGAAGCTTAACCAGGACTGGACTGAAGACCGTACCTATACTCGCAAAATTAAAGAGTTAATCCTGGCAGTTGAGCTTGAACGGGAATACTCAAAGAAAGATATCCTGACTGGTTATCTTAATATTGCGCCTTATGGCGGTATTGAATATGGCGTGGAAGCCGCAGCTCGTAATTACTTCCATACGAGTGCTAAAGACCTGACGTTAGCCCAAGCTTCCTTCTTAGCAGCAATCCCTCAATCCCCTACATACTATTCACCCTACAGCCCAGATTACAGTAGTGAAGCCTTGATTGGACGCCAGCACTATATTCTCGACCAAATGGTTATACAAAAGATGGTCACCAAACAACAAGCCGATGAAGCTAAGAAGATAGATATTATTGCGACCGTCCAACCGCGCCAACCAAAATACAGTGGCATTAAAGCGCCTTATTTCGTACTCGCTGCAAAACAAGAGCTGGAGCAGAAATATGGATCAAGTACAGTAAATCGTGGAGGCTGGAAAGTTACCACGACACTTGACATGGGGCTTCAAGCCGAAGCTGAAAAAGTAGTTAATGCTACTATTCCAATTATCAAGCGCCAACGCGGTGATACAGCAGCATTTGCCGCCCAAGATACTCAAACCGGTCAAATGGTCTCGCTCGTTGGTGGCGCTGACTTTAATAATCCAGAATTTGGTGAATTGAACTATGCACAAACACAATTACCACCCGGCTCAAGTTTCAAGCCGTATGATTACGCTACGCTTATTGAAAACTCTGAGAACGTTGGTGCTGGATCAGTACTTTATGACACGCAAGGTCCAATAACTGGTTATCCGTGTACTAATAAACAGCGTCCGAAAGATGGCGGTAACTGTCTATGGGACTACGACTTTAAATATCCTGGACCGCTAACCTTACGGTATGCACTGGGCGGTTCACGTAACGTACCTGCAGTAAAAGCTATGCTAATTGCCGGAGTTGAAAAAACCATCAAGACTGCTGAGTCTATGGGGCTTGTCAGTGGATATAATTGTTATGAGCCCGGCGATGAAACGCTCACTAAATCTGCGCCCTGTTATGCCTCGTCAGCGATTGGCGACGGTGCTTACCTGAAGCTTGACGAGCATGTCAATGGCTACGGTACCTTCTCACGTGGCGGTAATTACATTCCAAGAACGTATATTTTGCAAGTTGATGACGCTGGAGGCAGAACGCTTGATAAATGGAAGCAGCCAAAAGGTAAGCAAGTTATCCGCCCTGACACTGCCTACATTATCAGTGACATGTTGTCAGATCCAAATGCTAGTTACCTCACGACAAAACTTCAGAACTATAATGGATGGAAATTCGCAATCAAGACCGGTACCACTAATGATGCTAAAGACGGTTTAATGATGGGCTACTCAACGAAATATGCTGCAGGCGTGTGGGTTGGTTACCATGATCGGACCCGTGAAATGTCAGGCTTTATGGAAACCATGACTACGCCTATCTTATATGGCTGGATGAAGGCTGCGCATCAAAATCTTCCACCAAAGAACTTCGAGAAACCTGCTGACATTAAAACCGCACCTGCCTATGTAGTCCGTACTCACGTCGGTAGCGGCTCACGTGAGCCAAGTCCAGCAAACGATATCTTCCCTTCATGGTACAAACCAAAAGCCGCCGGTAATAGTGCCCAGACTATTGATCGCGTGTCAAACAAGCTTGCAACTGATTGTACTCCAGAAGGTGCCAAGCAAATCGTATCCAATGCTAATACCAGTAGTTTTTCAGTAGACATATTTGTTGACAGCAACGGCAGAAGCACAAATGCGGCAGCTGCAAATACCACGGCCACCGATGACGTTCATAATTGTAGTGACATCAAGCCAACTATTACGGTCATGAATCCTACTACCCCTTGTGTCGTGAATAATGTCTGTCAATTAACAGTTACTATCGTTCAAGGAACCCATGCACTTGCAGATCCGGCACGTGCCGTAGGCGGTGGAACTGTTGATTTACTAGTAAACGGTCAGAAAGTTGAGTCTCAAGGTGCAGCACCAACAGTCACCTTTAATTACATTCCAACTACTCCAGGTGCAGTATCAGTAAGTGCGAATGTTACCGACAGTGTACTCTACACAGGCTCATCGGCGCCCGTTACTGTAACTGTCCAATAAATAGAGATCACTTAGATGAGTTTACGACGACGTGCTGCTGTAGGCTTGGACTTAGCGATAAGTCGTGCACGTGTATTTGGAGTGGGCTTTGAAGGGGTTTTTGGTGCTGTAGACTTACCCTTAGATAAACTTGTAGCATTTCCTGCTTTGGAGACTGCATGTGCAAATACCATCTTACCAGCAACAGTTTGATGCATTCGATCAACCGAAACAGTCACTGTAGTCCCTATGGCTTTAGCAGCGCCTTCAATCACGATCATAGTACCGTCCTCTAGATACCCCACACCTTGTTGTGGGTTGCTGCCTTTTTGCATAACTTTCACCTCAAACTTTTCACCAGGCAGTGCTGATGGACGGAGATTCTGAGCTAAGTCATTGATATTCAGCACTTTGACACTCTCTATAGATGCTACCTTATTTAAATTGTAATCAGTCGTGCAGAGCACAGCGCTTAACTTTTTTGCGAGAGCCACCAACCGGTCATCTACCGCAGGCACATTTGGGAATTTCGTTTCATCAACTGTGAGATACACCCATGCGTATTCACGAAGTTCTGCTGCTATCTCTAGGCCAAAGCGAGCCCGCTCACGCTTATGAACATCATTGCCATCAGCTAACATCTGGAGTTCGCTTAGTATAAACTTCGGTATGACTAATTCATCTGCAACAAATCCTGTTCGTACTAAGTCAATAATACGTCCATCAATAAGCGCGCAGCTATCGAGAATAATTTTTCTTTTATGTGATTTTAAAAATGATACATTCGTATACCCTTGTGCTTGAATTAAAAGCAAAAGAATAACAAGTAATAAACCTATGATAATAATTGTCATTATTCTATTTTACTCTATTCTTTTTCTAAGAACTGGTTCAGCGCACTCCGTACATCTGTAGCACTATGTAGTAATTTACTTTGAGTTGCATTTAAACCTTTGGTTTTTGGGCCAATCGCGCCATCAAACCCTAATTTTTTAGCTTCGGCTAAGCGCTTGTCAGCGAATGGTACATGCCTTATTTCTCCCAAAAGGCCAACCTCCCCGAATACTACTAGGTTTTTATTAAGCTGCATGCCTCTAGCTGCTGTGCCAATAGCCATACAGACCGCTAAATCTGCAGCAGGCTCAGTAATGCGAATTCCGCCAACTATATTGATATAAATATCGTGTTCAGCAAGTTTCAATTTTGTACGTTTCTCAAGCATAGCCACTAAAAGGTTCAGCCTATTTAGGTCCATACCGCTAGCTGCACGTTTTGGATATCCGTAACTAGTAGGATTGACCAATGCCTGGACTTCTACAAGAATGGGTCTTGTACCCTCCATAGTAGCAAGCACAATCGAGCCGTCATTCGCTTGCCGTTCAGCGAGCAGTGCCGCCGAAGGATTGTCTACAGGCATAAGCCCAGTATCTTTCATTTCAAAAATACCAGTCTCGTTGGTTGAACCATACCTGTTTTTCGCAGCACGAAGAACCTTAAAGCCACCATATCTATCACCTTCCAGTTGCAGAACTACGTCCACCACATGCTCCAAAACTTTCGGTCCAGCAATCGACCCTTCTTTAGTAACATGTCCGACTAAAATAACCGCTGTGTTGGTTTGTTTAGCAGCGTTAGTGATAATCTGTGTGCTCGCAGTAATCTGACTAACCGTACCGGCTGCTGAAGATAATTCATCAACCGAGATCATTTGCACAGAATCTACAACCACTACCTTATATTCGTTTTTAGCTATCGTAGCAGCGATGTCATTTGCTGAATTAGCGGTAGCAATCTGTAGTTTCGGCGCTTTTACGCCTAATCGCTCAGCCCGTAAGGCTACTTGATGTGCTGATTCTTCTGCACTGACATATAAAACATTTACCTGCTTGGCAAGTGTATTGGCTAATTGCATAAGCAAAGTACTCTTACCGATACCTGGCTGTCCTGCGATCAGATTTACACTGCCGCCGACAATACCGCCGCCAAGTACAGTATCTACTTCATCGATTGTCGTAGGAATCCGACGAAAATCTTCCTTTACTGACTCGGCAATGTTTTTGGAAACCAAAGTATTACCTGCTTTCGGCGCGCCTTCAATAGTTACGGGAACTTGTTCCACCAGTGTATTCCACTCACCACAATTAAAGCACCTCCCGCTCCAAGCAGCTGAAACTGCCCCGCAGTTAGTGCATACATATTGATGAACTTCTTTCTTCGCCATATATAATAAGTATAAAGTAAAAACCTTATAAAGTTACGATCTGTTAGTTTGTGATCTGTTGAGGACGACTGTCTATTGCCTTGAAGAGGTCCTGTTGCTCGACAATAAGTTCCTTATATTTTTCATATGTTTGATTATAGGTATCAACCATATCTTGAACCCGTGATACTTGACGGTTATAGGCATTGACATCAGCGTTATAAGCATCTATACGGTTATTAAAAGTATCCGGATCAGCACCATTACGACTCGTCTGAAGATTCTTGGCCTCCTCTTCAAGTCGGCTCTGCTCAGCTTCTAGGTCTTTATTAGCTGATTCTATCTGATCTTTCAGTGTACTAAGCTGATTTTCATACGTTTTAGCTAGATTTTTACGATCGGTAAATGCTGATTCATAGGCTTCGGAAAATTTCACAATTTGTTTTCGATTTGTGAAGTACTTCGTATAATACTGTTCGAGTTCAGTTGGTAAATCTGCTGCCTCAGTACCTAAAATTGAATGGAGTTCATTTGGTACAACTGATGCATCGTGTTTACGATACTCTTCAACCGTATCTTTAATACGTTGACTATCAAGGTTAGCGTAAGCTTCGGCCGTCAGTGCATCTACTCTTTTCCGTTCATCTTTTGAAAGCCTGTCATAGGCAGCATGCAAGAATTCATGTGCGGCTGTAACTTCTTCTATACCGTCGAGTCGTGGATCATCTACACGGAAGATATAGATGCCTCGTCCTTGTGCATAGCATCCAAGCACAATTGTAAATTCACCGTCCCGGCAATGTTGGTTAAACGCTTCTCGAGGTTCAATTGCTGGATGATATACGTAAAATACACGCCGGGCGCTGTCTTTCATAGTGGTCTGATCAGCCAACGCGGCCACGTCCGATGGCGCGGTATAACCTCGCAACCGCCACCAATCATAGACCGCTTGGCGTTGGAAAAACAAAAAAACGACAAAGCCCCATACCAACACTACTAGAAGCAGTGTCAGTATAGTCTTTGATCGTGACGCGCGAGACTCGGTCTGCATAGTTAATGACAGTATAGCGTGAGCGGAATTTATTCGCTACTGGTTGCGTATGCAAGCTCGCCTTTCTTGGCAGAAACTTTCACAATATCACCAGTTGCATACTGCTCGTCAAGGAGTTGGAGCGCTATATGGTCTTCAAGTGTATCTTGGATCAGCCGGCGTAGTGGCCGCACACCATTCTTTGAATCGTAACCATGGTCAAGCAGATACTGCTTACCTGCAGTAGTAACCTCCAGGCCAATTCCTTTCTTTTGTAACCGTGTACGTAGATCATCAACTTGAAGGTCGACAATTTTAAAGATGTCTTTTTGAGTCAGCGCACGGAAAACAATAGTTTTATCGATACGGTTAAGAAGTTCAGGGCGCATCGCTTTTTTCAGATCATCCAACACCTTATCTTTGTTAGCCTCATGAAGTGCATCCAGATCTTTCTGGCCAGCTGCGTTATGGATATTGAATCCAAGACTGGCTTCTTTCTGTAGTTTACTTGCGCCAATATTACTGGTCATGATGACAATAGTATTCGTGAAGTCAATCTTACGACCCTTAGCATCACTTAAATGACCATCTTCTAAGATTTGTAGCAGCATATTAAAGGTTTCTGGATGGGCTTTTTCAATCTCGTCGAAAAGCACTACACTGTATGGCTGGCGACGGACCTTATCAGTCAGCTGGCCGCCATCATCGTAACCTACATATCCTGCTGGCGCACCGACAAGGCGGGCGACATTATGGTGTTCACCAAATTCACTCATGTCAATCTTAATGAGCGCCTCATCACTGCCAAAAAATTCACGGGCAAGTATACGAGCAAGTTCAGTTTTACCAACACCGGTTGGACCGAGGAATATAAATGATCCAATCGGACGTTTACCGCTAGATATACCCGAACGGCTACGTCGGACAGCACGAGCTACAGCGCTTACTGCCTCTTCTTGACCAATGATATGTTTCCCCATATTCTTTTCAAGGTTCATCAGATACTTTGCTTCAGAGCGAATCACCTTACCTACAGGCACGCCAGTCATTCGTGACACGACTTCAGCAATGTCATCGCTTGAAACGGTCAGACGCTTCGTGTTTTTACCTGAGGCGTGGAGTTTTTCAAGTTCTTCGTTGATCTGGCTGGCACGGGTCTTCTCTTTTGCTGCACGCTCGTAATCTTCAGCATCGACCGCATCGTCAATCCGAGCATTTACCAGCTTCAGTTCCTTTTGCAGGCGACGGACTTCTGGTGGTGTCTTACCTTTATCTACACGTAAATGTGCCGCAGTTTCGTCAAGTAAATCAATCGCTTTATCTGGCATAAATCTGTCATTTACATAGCGATCAGCAAGCGTTACAGTATCCTCCAGCACTTCATCGCTAATCTTCACGCCATGAAATTCTTCGTAATGCTTGCGGAGACCTTTAAGGATCGCTAGTGTTTCAGAATTGTTTGTTGGGGGTACTTGTACCGGCTGTAAACGACGTTCTAATGCGGCATCCTTTTCAATGTGCTTCGTATATTCGTCTGTGGTGGTCGCACCGATTAGTTGAATCTTACGCCGTGCCAGAGCTGGCTTCAAGATATTACCAGCATCCATTGCACCTTCAGCAGCACCAGCACCAACAAGCAGGTGAATTTCATCAATGAATACAATTGTGCGGTTATCCGCCTCAAGTTCGGCCATTACCTTCTTTAATCTGTCTTCAAATTCACCGCGATATTTCGTGCCCGCAATCATGGCTGCGAGGTCAAGCATAACAATACGTTTATCCAGCAACCCATCAGGTACATCTTCAGCGGCAATACGCTGTGCTAGACCCTCAACAATTGCTGTTTTACCGACACCTGGCTCGCCAATAAGTACCGGGTTATTTTTGGTACGACGATTTAATATTGTGATCATTCGCCGGATTTGGTTTTCGCGTCCAACTACAGGATCAAGTTTCCCCTTTTCAGCCTGCTCAGTGAGGTCTGTGCCATAAAAATCAAGAGCGGTCTTACGGCCTTTGCGACCATTGCGACGAGCTTGGGCAGCATTACCGTTGCTACCTTCTTCGAATTGTTGGCGATTAAGGAAACGCTCTAACTCAGACACCAGCGTATCGACGTCAACATTCATATCACGCAACAAAATAGTTGCACGAGCATTTTTTTGGCTCAATATACTGTACAAAATATGCTCTGTACCACAGAACTCTTGGCCGTAATCCTGAGCCACATCGTACGCCATTTTTAGTGTCAATTTTACTGTTTCGCTGAGGCCTTTGGCGCCCATATTTATAACAAGTGCTTTTGGCGTTAAATTCAAAGCTAAGCGCGCACGATCAAGTGTTACGCCAGCACCCTCTAAGATTTTGGCGCCCATACTGCTTTCTTGGGCGAGCACACCAAGCAATAGGTGCTCAGTGCCAATGTAAGCACTGCCTAAACCACGAGCAATTTCATCAGCATGGCGTAAGCTACCATGCGCGTTATTCGTTAAACGTTGCATGAATTCTTGAAAATCTGGATTATTTGGCATCATATTTACCACCCTCCCGGGTATATTGCAGCTTTCAAGTTATGATAGTTCCTTGCTGCTTCCCTAACTATTAGATTTAACAAGCGAAAGTTTTCCGCTATCTCCTATAATACCAAACTAGCACTCTCGTATCAAGAGTGCTAGTTTACGTTTTATCACAGGTAAATTCAATTGTTGATCTGTTTAGAATTCCGTTTTCACTTGTACCGTCACTATCTATTCCTATTTCTTGTATAGCGTACCTGCCTGCTTCAGTATCTAGTCGACGAATTCCATACGCGGTCCACAATTCAAGCGTCTCTTCAGTTTCACCATCCTCAAGTTCTTGTTTGAATTGCTTATGCTGCACCGCAGAGCTCCCCAATGCTCTATTAATACAGCTCCAACATTCATAAGGGATACCTGTATCCCACAGTGTGCCGCTTAAATCTGAAGTTTCCGCAAGGTCTGGTGGAAACTTCAGCGGACATTTCATCAGTATCCTTATTCGCCGTGCTCTTCGATGGCCTCAAGCAAGCTGTTTTCAAGCTCACTCTTGCGCTTAAGTTTTTGAGTAACTGGCTTGGCTTCAGTATTCGCACCTTCAGCGGGCGCTGCGTCTTTTTCTGCCTCAATGTCTAGTTCATAGCCTGTGAGCTTGCTCGCAAGACGTACGTTTTGGCCACCCTTGCCAATGGCTATACTAAGCTGGTCTTCAGGCACGATCACTTTGGCCTTTTTGTTAGCATCATCAATTTGCACGTGAGAAACCTTAGTTGGACTCAAAGCATTTGTGATGTACTCTGCAGGATTTTCGCTCCATACAGTAATATCAATTTTCTCTTGTTCACCAATTTCACTCATTACGGCATTTACACGTGTACCGTGACCGCCTACAAATGTACCAACAGGATCAACACCTGGAACTGTTGAATGAACTGCAATTTTACTGCGAATACCAGCTTCACGTGCAATACCCTTAATTTCTACAGCACCACTTTCCATTTCAGGTACTTCGGCGTTAAAGAGATATTCAATAAACTGGGTATTGCCCCGAGACACTACTAGTTGCGGGCCATGAAAACCACGCTCAACGTCCTTTAAAAAGACTTTTAGACGTTGACCTGGATAATAGCGTTCACCCTGTATCTGTTCACTACGGGGCATAATGCCTTGGGCTTTACCGAGATCAACGCGTACGATGTTACCCTCTACGCGTGATACAAGCGCATTAATAACAGTACCGATTTTGTCACTGTATTCTTCAAGCACGGCTTCACGCTCGGTTTCACGAAGACGCTGCAAAATTACTTGCTTGGCAGTTTGCGCAGCAACACGGCCGAAGCTTTCTACTTTTTGGTGTATTTCAATTTCATCGCCAATTTTAGCGTCCTTCTTCATAACTTGCGCGTCTTTGAGGCTAATTTCGTACGCTTCATCACCCACTTTTTCAACCACCTCTTTCATAACATACGCATCCACATCACCGGTGTGTAGATTCATTGTGACACGCACTTCTTGTTCACGATCACCATAATCACGGCGATAGGCAGCAGCCAATGCTTGCTCTACCACAGTTTGCACCGTATCTTCCGGCAAGTTCTTTTCTTCAGCAATCGCCCGTATAGCAGTTGCCAGTTGTTTCATATCTAAATCCATAAGTTTCTCCTTCTCTGATTATTTCTGTCTCTTTATACGAAAAAAGCCGACCACCATGGCCGACCAGAACAGTACCAAGTATAAGGCTTTGGCCATCCGTTGTCAAACCAACACAGTAAGGCGTAGTAGAGTTTGGTACACTTATATACATGACGAAATCAGTGAAACGACTTTATGAAACATTCAAACCAAGCCACTATACGCTACATATTACACCTGATAGTGAAGCCATGTATTTTACTGGATCAGTAGAGATTAAGGGAAAGAAGACTGGCCGACCAAGCGAACGCCTCACTTTTCATCAAAATGGCTTGAAGATCACTAAAGCAGCTGTGGTAAAGCATGATAAAAAGGGTGACCAAGAGGTAGCTATAACCCGTATTAATAACCAAGATACACTTCATGAGGTACGCCTTCACAGCGATATCATGTTATATCCAAGTGACTACACGATATATATGGAGTTTGAAGCACCAATTACACCCCATATGGCCGGTCTTTATCCTTGCTATTTTCAACATGAAGGGCAACAAAAAAAATTATTAATGACACAATTTGAGAGTCACCATGCAAGGGAAATGTTCCCCTGCATTGATGAGCCAGAAGCCAAAGCAACCTTTGATTTTTCTCTTACTGCCACAACGGGCCTTACTGCACTCAGTAACATGCCTATCAAGGCCACATCTGACAACGACGACAACACTACTACGACGGTTTTTGATACTTCGCCCAAAATGTCCACCTATCTTTTGGCTTTTGTGCTAGGAGAGATGCACAGCAAAACCGGCACAACTAAAAACGGCGTAAGCATTAGTATCTGGGCTACTGTAGCACAGCCTAAGGAACGCTTCGATTTTGCACTCGATACAGCAATCAAGGCAATAGATTATTTCGAAGACTATTTTAAAATTCCCTATCCGCTACCGAAGTATGACCAAGTTGCAGTGCCAGATTTCTCAAGCGCAGCGATGGAGAACTGGGGGCTTGTCACTTATCGCGAGATGGCTCTTATGCTTGATCCGAAAACATCTTCTCAAAGTAGCAAAGAACTCATTGCAGAGGTCATCTCCCACGAAACAACACACCAGTGGTTCGGCAATCTTGTCACCATGAAATGGTGGGATGACTTATGGCTAAATGAAAGCTTTGCCAATATGATGGCCTACGCCGCGGTAAATTCCATGCACCCTGAATGGCAAGTATGGGATAGTTTTGTGACCGGAGAGGGTCTGTCTGCTTTACGACGCGATGCTACCCCTGGTGTTCAGCCCGTGAAAATTGACGTGAACCACCCCGATGAAATCGGCACCTTATTTGACCCATCAATTGTGTACGCCAAAGGCGGCCGTTTGTTATATATGCTTAAAAACTTCATCGGAGAAGAGACATTTCGTGCTGGGCTACAAGAATACTTCACTAAACATGCCTATCAAAATACTGCCGGAAAAGATTTATGGGATTGCCTTTCGACGGCAAGCGGCAAAGATATTGCAGCCTTTATGGATCCTTGGCTTGAACGATCTGGGTATCCCGTTGTTACTGTTGATCAACAAGGTAAAGAACTTACCCTTTCACAAGAACACTTTTCGGATAACCCCGAAAAATCCGATAAGTCTCGCCTCTGGGATATTCCCACTTTTACTGACACTGCCCTAGTTCCTGAATCATTTTCTACGGCCAAGATTACGACTGAACTCCGTGATAGCGACTTTATCACCATAAATAAAGAAGCACGCGGCCACTATATTGTGCGCTACAAAAATACCGATCATCGCACACATCTGCGAGATCAAGTCACCTCTCAGAAGCTTTCTGTCATCGACCGTTTAATGCTTTTAAGCGATAGCTCTATGCTATCCCGTGCCGGCTACCAATCATTTTCTGCAACATTAGAGCTGCTCGAAGCCTATAAAAATGAATCCGCCGAACCTGTATGGGATATTATGTCGCTTGTACTTGCAGACACTAGGCGGTTCATAGAAGCCGATGAAGCCCTCGAAGACTCCATAAAACAATACATCCGTCCACTTATTGTTTCCGAGTTTGACCGTCTTGGATGGGAAGAAAAGACCGAGGAGCCAGCTGCAGACCAAAAACTTCGTGCGACCATTCTCGGCCTCGGAGCATATAGCGAGACGCCGGAAATTACAGCACACGCTAAGAAGCTATTCACAGAATACCAGACCAATCCAGAAGTTGTTTCCGCCGAGCTACGCGGGATCATTTTTACGGTCGCTATAAAAGACAATGTTCCAGGAGCCGTAGACTATCTGCTGAAGCTGTATCAAGAAACCAATGATAGCGACCTCCAAAGAGATATTGCTGGCGCGCTCACTGCGACGCGCAGACGCGAGACAGCGGCTATGTTACTGGACCTACTGAAAGACAAAGATATAGTAAAACCACAAGATGCAGACCGCTGGGCATTCTACATGCTTCGAAACCGTCATATACGAGAGACAGCTTGGCAGTGGATGGAAGATAACTGGGAATGGATAGCTGAAACATATCGTAAAGATAAGTCATTTGATTACTGGCCACGGTATGCCGCAGCTGTATGTGCTACAAAAGAGTGGCAAGACAAATACGTTAGCTTTTTTACGCCAAAACTTGATGACCCTATGCTCAAAAGAAATATCGAAATTGGACTCGAAGAAATTCAAAACCGCATAAGCTGGATTGATCGAGATCTCAAGGCTGTCCAAGGTTTTTTCAAAAATCTATAACTCTATTAAGTCTGTAACTTCGAAATTCTCACTGCGTATCGAGGCAGCCGCGAGCGCATATTCACCTTGCCAGTTATTTTCAGCCATCCAAACTTCAGCAGCAAATGCCATTTGTTGGAGTTTTTTCGGTGTTATATAATCCAGGCCATCACCCTGGTTAGCAGTTTTGCGGTATTTTACTTCTACAAAGAATACTGTTTCGTCTTTTTGGGCTACAATATCAATCTCGCACCATTTAGTACGCCAATTATAATCCTTTATTTTGCAGTCTTGCTTCTTTAAATACTCAGCTACAGCCCGTTCTGCCTGTTTTCCTATATCAGTGGTGCTCATTAGAGTAGAGCCTGTATGGGCTTGTAACTTTTTCTATGGAGCGACGATACGCCATGCAGCTTTAACAATTCAATATGTCTTTTTGTGCCATAGCCTACATGATTTCCAAATTCATATTCAGGGAATAGCTTGTGGGCTTCATTTGCCATCCAATTATCTCGTGCAACTTTAGCGAGGACACTTGCCGCACTTACCGATGGCACAAGGTCATCGGCTTTCACTACCGCCCTTGATCGAGCGTCATATGCTAAATAATTTATATTCCCATCAATAATAATCTCATCATAGCCAATCTTTATTTCATCTACCGCACGCCGCATAGCCAAGCGCACTGCTTCGGTTAAGCCAATACGATCAATTTCCTCAGGCTGTACCCAGCCAAGGCCTGTAGCACGTGCCTGCGATTCAATCTCAACGGCCAATTTTCCACGTTGTTTTTTGCTTAGCTTTTTAGAATCTTTCAATCCATGAATTGATTCTGGTAGTATTACTGCGCCAGCCACAAGCGGTCCTGCCCAGCAACCTCTCCCTACCTCATCAATACCTACAATGACCATACATGTATTGTAAACTAAAAACTCCCGCCTTAACGGGAGTTTACAAGTAAATCAAAGGTTCTTACTTAGCTTCTTCGTGACGGGCAGCTACTTCTGCTGCCTTCTTATCAAGTTCTGCTTCTTCGGCCGCCTTTTTAGCTGCTTCTGCCTCTGCTGCCTTAGCAGTTTCTTCGGCCAATTTTGCTGCTTCTTCTTCGGCTTTTGTATCAACGATCGTGTTTACTGATTCGCGATCAAAATCTACGCCAGTTAAGCGGGCGGCCTTACCAGTACGTTCACGCATGTACGTGAGATAATTGCGGCGGACTTTACTTCGCTTGGTAACTTCTATTTTTAAAATAAGTGGACTATGGAGCAAGAAACTCTTTTCTACACCAACACCACTGGCAATACGACGGACCGTAATGCGGCTGGTATGACTGCCCTTTCGGTCAGTACGAATTACTAAGCCTTGGAAAATCTGAACGCGCTCTTTGTTGCCTTCTTTGATCTTCTGGTGCACTTTAACAGTATCGCCACTTTTCACGTCAACTACTGCTGACTTCTTATATTTTGCTGACACTTTTTGAATAACAGATTGCATATCTAATTAACCTTACACTATTTTTCTCATTTATTCAAGTTTTTACACTCGAAATGTTCTTACACCCAAGTATACCACATCTGTTAGGGGGAGAAAACGTTTTTACACTACATTTCACGTAGTGGTACAGTAACCCCTTGAATAGCGCCTGAATTATCGTAAAGTACTTTAGTATTCAAACAATCATCATTTTCTTCTGCTGAGGAAACAAGAGTAAAGTGTACATTTCGCGCCTCAAATGCATTTACCGTCTCATCAGGAAGCATACCCATCACACTTCCGTCAGTTGTATGTAATCTTTCACTTAAGGCAAAGACTGCCTCTTGGACACTTTCTGCCTTGTTCAAAAGCATAGTATCAGGGGCATCTTCAATCGTACGTGCTTCTAGTTGCTGAAGGAAAGCTATTTTTTGGGTAGTATCCTTAGCCTCTCTCATTTTGTTTGGTTTTGCATCAAGGTGTATTTCTTGTGTAGGGTTAGCGGATGTTTGTTGCTGCTCAAATGACATGTATAAAGCACCTGCACCTGCAAGCGAAGACACCGAAACACCTAGTAGGACCAGCTCCGACCGATATTTGCTTGAAATACGCTCATGTTTCATAATATTGTTATTATATCAAAATTATATAAATTTGTCAATATTACTCTTTCTCCTGTATGCTTTATAGAGAAAAGGAGAGGTATGGACTACGGAAAAACTGCACTTGATAAGCATAAACAGCTAAAGGGCAAAATTGAGGTTACACTCAAAGACACTCTGGATAGCAAGGAAAAAATGAGCATTTACTATACGCCTGGCGTCGGTACAGTGAGTGATTACGTAGCAAAACACCCCAATGAAGCCCGTGATTATACATGGCTTAATAACAGTGTGGCTGTTATTAGCGACGGTTCAGCAGTATTAGGCCTCGGCAATATTGGCCCTTATGGTGCATTACCTGTTATGGAAGGTAAATCTATGCTTTTTAAGCACTTTGCAGGTATCGATGCAGTACCGATTGTATTAGATGTACATACTGCCGACGAAATTATCGAGGCCGTAAAAGCCATCGCCCCAAGTTTCGGCGGTATTAATCTAGAAGATATTGCAGCTCCGATATGCTTTGAGGTAGAGGATCGGTTGGCCGAAGAACTACCTATTCCGGTATTTCACGACGACCAGCACGGTACGGCAGTCGTCACCCTTGCCGGACTTATTAATGCTACGAAACTAACAGGCAAAAAGCTTGAAAACACACGTATCGTAGTCGTTGGTGCTGGAGCAGCAGGGACTGCAATCATGAAGCTGTTAGATAAGTATGCTCATCCTGAAATTTTAGCTGTAGACAGTAAAGGTATTATAAGCGGTGATCGAGACAATTTAAACGAGCCTAAAAAGGCTTTGCTAGAATTTACAAACAAAAATAATGTTGGAGGGTCCTTGGAAGATGCAGTAAAAGGTGCAGATATTTTTATTGGCGTATCTCAGCCCGGATTATTAACACCTGCGATGATACAAACTATGGGTAAAGATCCGATTATTTTTGCTATGGCAAACCCGGTGCCAGAAATCATGCCTGAAGAAGCCAAAAAAGCTGGCGCAGCAATCGTTGCAACGGGACGCAGTGATTTCGCTAATCAAGTTAATAATTCTTTGGCGTTCCCAGGTATTTTTCGCGGTGCACTCGATAACCGTGTTCGTCAAATTACTGATGAACATAAAATTGCCGCGGCAGAAGCCATCGCCTCACTTGTACCTAACCCTACGTCAGATGAAATAATTCCTGGCCCCTTCACCAAAGGCCTTGTTGATACAGTTTCAAAAGTCATAATATAAATATCGATATTATTTATATTTAGTTATTTTAGATTTACCTATGGCACCAGGGAATATTGTAGGCAACTAAATAGAGGGTGTCGTCCCTGCCTTGATAAAACTATCTAACCAATAACACGAGTGACTTCTTCGAGGGTAGTCTCACCACGGCATACTGCGAGAGCACCGTTTTGAAGCATCGTAAGCATACCACTTTGTACGGCTGCTTGTTCAATATCGTCAGTACTGCTTGTTTTATGAGCACTTTGTAAAACTTTTAAAATTTCACCACTCATAAGAAATTGCTCTCGTAAGGCGACTTGCCCGCGATAGCCGTAAGGGTTATCTTCTGATGCTCCTGGCTTATAGAGCCGTATGCCATCGAGGTTTGGGCGCTCAATACCATTGGGTAATGTATCAATTATCCTCTGTAGTTGTGCCTTTTCTGCTTCACCTGGCTCATACTCTTGTTTAGTCGTATCGTCTAGCTTGCGAACCAATCGCTGGGCCATTACAAGGCGTATAGCTGAAATAAATAGTGGGTTTTCGCCTATGATATCCATCAGCCGAGTCAAGGCAGCGGAGGCAGAGCTGGCGTGAAAGGTGGCGAGTACCAAATGACCCGTCAAGGAAGCCTGAAGAGCCGTTTTGGCAGTCTCCATATCGCGAATCTCACCAACCATGACGATATCCGGATCCAAGCGCAAAACCGCGCGAAGTCTTTCGGCAAAACTTTGGTCGTTAGCGGATTGGCTCTTAACCGATATTTGGGTAATTCCATCAAATTGATACTCTACAGGATCTTCGATTGTAATGATTTTACGCTCTTCACTGTTTAGAGAGTTGAGCATGGAATACAATGTTGTTGTTTTACCGGATCCGGTCGGCCCGACAACCATGACCAGTCCTGAAGGCTTAGCGATAATATCATCCACAATCGCCCGTTCACTATCAGAAAGCCCAAGCTTATCAAGTTGATACATATCTTGTTGCATATTGAACAAGCGCATTACTATATCCATACCATTAATTGTCGGCACCGTTTCAATACGCAAATTCACATCTACTTCACCGCCATCAGCCATTTTAACGTGCTGCGCAATATGGCCTTGTTGAGCCTCGTCAGCGCTTGTAGATACATTCGCGCCGCTGGCTATAGCAGATATAAGGATTCTGTTTTTATCTTCAGGAATGCGGGCAATTGCATGCAATACTCCATCTATACGGAACCGAATACGTACAAATTCTTTTTGATGCTCAATATGGATATCTGATGCCTTTAGTTTATGTGCTTGTTGCACCAAATAAGCCAACATGTCGTCAGCACGCACTTGTTCGAGAGTTGCTGAAACTTGTTGGATAAGGTCCTCACTACCAGCAGCGTTAAGCTCGATATCATGGTACACAATGGCCTTTGGCGGATCATACAGTCGTATGTATTCGTTATAGCCATTTTCTGAAATAATCGCAAAAGTAACCTTACTGTCTGCAAAGCGTTGTTCAATTTCATGCAATGTTTGCTGTGAAGTTGTAGTAGTAATACCAAATAAGATGTTACCTTTGGTTACCGAAACAGGGATAATCCTGAGTTGTCGTAATTCAGAAATTGTTAAGATATCTTTAAATAAAGGCTTCTCCGCCATCTGCGACGTATCAACATAGTTCATGTTTAGCAATTGGGCTCGGCGCTGGGTCGCCCGTTCTTCATCCCGCCGTGCATCTTGACTCATATATCGTCATTATAAACCATGAGCAGTATGAAAAATAGCCGGATTTGCTATAGTACATTACTATGACTAATATTGTTCTGATTGCCCATAACATTCGTAGCGCTCATAATGTTGGCGCCTTACTCCGTACTTCAGACGGACTCGGAGCGAAACATATATATCTCACTGGATATACACCTCATCCCGCATATAAAGGTGATCCACGACTACCTCATGAAGCCACCAAACTCACGAAGCAAATTAGTAAAACCGCCCTTGGCGCCGAACAGGAAGGACACTGGACATACGAGCGGGATATTCAAAAAGTCATTGAAGAGTTAAAAGACGATGGCTATAGTATTGTCGGATTAGAACAAGATGATAAAGCCACACTCCTATCCGACTTTAAGGTACCTCGAAAAGTTGCCATCATCGTTGGCCGTGAAGTCGAGGGAATTGAGCAGGTTGTATTAGATATGTGTGACCATATTGTTGAAATAAAGATGTTCGGTAAAAAGGAGTCCTTCAACGTCGGCCAAGCTGCTGCTATGGCGCTCTATTATTGCCGTTTTTATCCATTTGCATAGAATAAGTTAACTCAATAACCATAAGCATGGTATAATCTCAATAAATTAAAAGGCTAATAGCACATGGCTATCGCAGCAAAACCAAAACCAAAAAATACTATACATCATAAGCGCCGCCATGGTACTCACCAAAAGCGCAGTAATCATTTCACAAAAACCTACTGGCCCTATCTTCCACTTCTACTTATTGTAGGCATTGGACTGTTTATTAATGCGGCAATAAGTGTAAAGCCAAACGTTTTGGGCTATGCCACTAATATGACAGTTAACGGCTTGCTTGCTAACACTAATGTTCAACGCGAAGAAAATAAGCTATCAGACCTCACGCTTAATGCCGCCCTCTCTCAAGCCGCCCAAGCTAAAGCTAACGATATGATCAACCGTAATTACTGGTCGCATACTACGCCGGATGGTAAAGAGCCATGGATATTTATTGATCAAACCGGATACCAATACCAAGCTGCCGGTGAAAATTTAGCATATGGTTTTACTACCAGTACCGGTGCCGTGACTGGCTGGATGAATAGCCCCGGACACCGGGCAAACATATTAAACGGTGCGTATAGCGAAGTTGGATTTGGTATTGCCAACAGCCCTAATTATCAGCGTGAAGGCGAGCAAACGATTGTCGTTGCAATGTACGCGACGCCTGCAGCGCGAACTGCTGTTGCAACAGCCGAACAAACGAACGGCCAACCACTCGCGATAGGCACAAACAATCAATCAGGTAAACTAAGTGTCAGCGCTGTCGTACCTGGACAAACCAAAGTTGCACGCGTACAGATGGTAACCAGCGGAGGTGCTCCTTGGAGTCTATACGCTATCTCAGTCGTTGCAGTCATACTCATTTTCCTCTTTGCTATCCGCCACAGCATGGCCTGGCATCGTGTAGTAGTACGTGGTGAGGAGTTTATACTCAAACACAAAGTTTTAGATATAGTTATTGTTAGCGGTATTATGATTGGCTTTATCCTGTCACGAACTGCTGGTGTCATTCAGTAGATTCACTGTATTTTTACATTCTCACTACCCACAAGTGCAGTAAGTGAACTAAGTAATGTATCGTTTTTATCCACGCCTGTTGGTAGTTTGATAACTTGTTTGGAGCCAGCAGGCCCTAGGACAAGCACTACTTCCGTTGTGCCTTGATGCGCATCTATTGTTTGTTTTAATGACATGAGCAGATTTTGATCTTCGCTATGCGCCAAACGGACATAGAGTTTTTCAGACTTTGAGATGACTTTCTCAGTTTTTGCAGCAGCTAATGCCTGTGTTGTTTTTTTACTTGCTTTTGGTACTTTTACTTTTTTACCGGTTTCTTGATAATGCTGAGCTTGTTCTGCGGTAATTTCACGGCCATCATCAACGATAATCTTCACTTCTTCACCTAAATTACCATCCCGGTCTCTTGCCGATGCTTTACCCTGTATGAGCACCACTTTATCCCGCTCCCATAAACCTAATGTCTGTTGAAAACTATTAGGAAAAACGATGAGCTCCGCTTCGCTAGTTTTATCCTCGATCTTTACAAATGCCATTTTTTGCCCGTTTTTAGTTGTGATCTCCCTGACGTCATTAATAGCCCCTCCCACTTTAAGCGTCTTTCCGTCATGAGCTGGTTTAAGAGATGAGAGCGGCACTGTCTGTTCGCTTAAGAACTTTTCGTACATAGAGAGCGGATGATGGCTTAAATATAGTCCGAGTAATTCACGCTCCCATATGAGCTGTTCACGCAGATTATGTTCTGCTGGCGCCTTTTCCAAAGCGAGTTTTGGCTTCATATGCGCATCTTCTTCAAGTAAATTGCCAAACAAATCGGTTTGTCCACTACTAGCCTCTTTTTGTAAACGCTGAGCGTAAGCAAGCATAGTTTCCATATTGTGTAACAGCTCTGATCGGCTGCCAAAACGGTCGAAAGCACCGGCTTTTACCAAACTTTCAAGCGTTTTACGGTTGGCAATACGAACATTCACTTTTCCTAGAAAGTCTTCAATATCCTTAAACGAGCCATCCATTTCTCGAGCTCGCAGTATTTCTTCAACTGCATGAGTACCTACGTTCTTAATCGCATTCATACCAAACCGGATTGGTGCTTTGCGGTTATCCGGATTTTCTTCGTCACGGACTACAGCAAATTCTACGAATGATTCGTTCACATCGGGAGGCAGCACATCAATACCCATATGCTGACATTCGGTAATTTCAATGGCCAAGCGATCAATATCATCATAATCGCTAGTCATAAGTGCAGCCATAAACGCAGCAGGATAATGTGCCTTTAGATAAGCTGTTTGATATGCAATCAAGCCATAGCAAGCTGCGTGGGATTTGTTGAAACAATAATTAGCAAATTCTTCCAACTGTGCCCAGAATTTTTCCATTAACGCTCGGTCAGCGTCACTATGCTTAATAGCACCTTCTATAAATTCGGGCTTAACCTTCTTCATCATAGCCATAATTTTTTTACCGACGGCCTTACGCAATGTATCTGCCTGACCACCAGTGAAACCGGCTAGGTCTTTAGAAATCTGCATAAATTGTTCTTGATATACTAAAATTCCGTAAGTACTACTAAGTGCATTTTCCATCTTTGGATGAAGATACTCAATGTTTTCTTCGCCATGTTTTCGGCGGATAAAACTATCGATAAACTGCATCGGACCCGGGCGATACAATGCCACCATTGCGATAATGTCATCAAACACTGTAGGCTTCAAATCCTTCAAGTATCGTTTCATGCCTGCAGATTCAAGCTGGAAGACGCCAGTTGTATCGCCACGCTGGAATAACTTATACGTATCTTCATCGTCAAGCGGAATGGTATTGATATCAATATCGACACCATACACTCTTTTGATAATACGCAATGTGTTCTTGATGATAGTCAAGTTACTGAGACCTAAAAAGTCCATTTTAAGCAATCCAAGCTCTTCAACCGGACCCATAGGGTATTGAGTCGTAACAACCCCTTTTTGTGCCATTTCTAGAGGCGCAAATTTTACGATATCATCCGGTGCAATCACCACACCAGCAGCGTGCACACCGTGTGAACGAATCGTGCCTTCAAGCCGAACAGCTTGATCAAGAACTTCACGTGAGGATTCATTCGTTTCATACTCTTGCTTTAGATCAACATCTTTCACTAACGATGTCTCAAGAGGGATATGACGGCCCTGTACTGGCGCAGGAATCATTTTAGCTAGCCGGTCTGCTTCGGCGTACGGGACTTGCAAAACACGAGCAACATCTCGTACGGCATTCCGGGCAAACATACGACCAAATGTCACGATATTTGCTACCCGTTCTTTACCGTATTTCTCAACACAATACTGAATTACTTCGTCACGTCGTGTATCCTGGATATCAATATCGATGTCAGGCATGCTGATACGGTCGGGGTTTAAAAAGCGCTCAAATAGCAGATCATACTTGATAGGATCAAGCTCGGTAATTTTTAGCGCATAAGCAATGATGGAGCCTGCTGCGCTGCCGCGTCCTGGGCCAAACACAATACCTTCATCTTTACCCCAGTTAATAAAATCCTGAATGATTAAAAAATATCCATTGAAGCCCATGTTATCTATGACTTGTGTTTCATATTCTGCGCGATTAAGAACATCTTCAGGTAACGTTTTCTTAGCGTCCTCAATCGTTAACGTAGCCGCTTTTTCTTCATCCACCCCGCCATAGCGCCATGCAAGTCCACTGTAGACGAGTTTGTGGAGGTATGACTTTTCAGTTTCGCCTTCAGGCACTGGAAACTTAGGAATTAATATTTTACCAAGCTCAATTTCTATATCACAACGGTCGGCTATTGCTTTGGTATTCGTGATTACTTCGGGATTATCCTTGCCCCAGCGCTCAATAAGTTCCTCAGGTGGTACGACATGTAGTGGGAAATCTTTCAAGCTCATACGTTTTTCATCACTCAAGAACGAGCCAGTACCGACGCAAAGCAAAATTTCATGAGCATCCTGGTCTTCGTGATGCAAATAGTGAGCATCGCATGTCAATGCTACCGGGATGTCCAACTCTTTGCCAAGCTTCAATATGCCTGCGTTAATTTGCTGCTGATCAACGCTTGTCAGTGGGTTATCGGGATGTCCATGATCTTGAAGCTCTAAATAGTACCTGTCACCAAAGATACCCCTATACCATTCGGCAACCTTTTTCGCTTGTTCATACTGCCCTTCTTTTAGCGCACTCCCCACCTCACCGCTCATACAACCGCTCAAGGCAATAATGCCTTCGTTATATTTTTCGAGCAAATCATGGTCGACACGTGGATAGTAATAAAAACCATCCATATTAGCAATCGTGGAGAGCTGCATCAGGTTCTGATAACCCTTCATATTCATCGCCAGTAAGATCAGGTGATACCTGGCTTTATCCTTTTGTGGATCTTTGTCAGTATGCTTACGAGCAGCAACATATGTCTCGATTCCAATAATCGGCTTGATACCCTTGGCAACAGCTTCTTTATAAAATTCAATAGATCCGGACATGGTGCCATGGTCAGTCATAGCTACAGCTTCCATGCCGTGTTCTTTAGCAAAGTCCATGAGCGGCCCTACACGTGTCAGACCGTCGAGCAAACTAAACTGCGTGTGATTATGCAGGTGTACATAATCACTTGGTTTAAGCGACACTTTTGAAGCGTCCTTTGCCATTACATTACCCTCTTTCTTTGGATAATATTATAAAGTGCTTACGCACTAAGGGCTAGGGCAATAGCTTAGTTTTACAACAAAATTTACTGGGTGGGTGGACCGCTCTCGATTGTACGGCGAATTGCATCTACAAACCCGCCAATCAAAGGTACGTCATTAAATAATGACAAGAGCCATAGTAACAGCGCAATAATTACAGTTGCACCAATAACTCCTCCAACACCCCCCAATATGCCTCTTAGAAATGCTGCCTTATAAAAAGTAGTCTTATTGGGATTAATATTGAGATACATAGCCTCGAGATCACGTCCCATTTGCTCATACTCACCAGCTGTCCGCTGTTTATGGTGTTTTGTTTTTTCTTTTTTCTTACTTCCAAATATCAACATCTGCTATTTTTTCATATAAGTTCTTAGATGATCAATTGCTTTCTGGGCATCATCGATGGCCTTTTGTAGGTCTTTATCAGATGACTCACCATCACGTACGCCACTAAGCGCAAGCCTGACCTTATCTTTTGCCTGCATAGCTTTAGTTGTCAGTTGCTCAAGGTCCTCTTTAGTTGAACCCTTCACTTTGTTAATGCGTTCACCCGCATCACGAAGTAAATTATTAAGCTCCGTATGTTTTTGTTTGAGTTGTTTTTCGAGTTCAGTAATTTTTTTATTAGCCGCGTCTTTAATATCCTTTCGTGTTTCTTTGCCGCTTTTCGGCGCTGTCAAAACACCAGCCGCATAACCAGCTGCCGCAGCAATTACAGTTGCTAATGCGAAACGTCCTGTTTGTTTACCCATACCTACCTCCTTCGTTTATCTTGAGCTTTTGACATTGACGCCATGAGATTCGCTAATACTTTGCCAAAAGCAGCAGGAAGCACAGCCTTGCTGAATGTATCACTTACAGCCTCAACTGTTTCGGCTACATTTTCTGCCTTATGAATAAGTCGCTTGACCCGTCTGATCAGGAAAATGAACTGTAACAGCAATGTAATAAATAATAGTAGAAATAGAATTAATACTGACGAAGTAATAATAACGAGAATTTGTGTAGCATCATCCATAACCTGTATTATACCACCAATGGTATAGGGCATGCTTAGTAGCTATAAAAACTAAGTTTTTTATCTAACAAACGTCACTACCCCTAACGAGATATTATTTCTTTTTTACAATCTCCTCTAGATATTGGCGAAATTCGTCTTTTATATCATCACGCATGAGCGCAAAATCTACGATTGTCTTTACATACTCCAGCTTATTACCGGCATCGTAATATTTGCCGTCAGGTTTTAATCCGAACATTTTATGGCCATCATTAATCATCCGCTGCATTGCGGGCTGAATCATTATTTCCTCTCCAGGGTTCGCTAATTTCTTTTCTTCATGTAAATATGGGAATAAGGCAGCGTCAAATAAATAACCTCCTACGGTAGCTATAGATGAAGGTGCCTTTTCTTTGGTACCTGGTTTTTCTATTACGGTAGTTACCCTGTATAAATTCTTCGAAATTTCATCACCGGCAATGTAACCATAATGTCCGTAGTCATCTGGTTTATCAGCGTCAATACAGGTTAGCACCGAGCTACCGGGATGGTCCTCGTAGGCCTTTACCAACTGGCTAAAACGGCTCGGGTTGGACACCACAAAATCGTCAGCATACGTATATAAGAACGGTTCGTCTTGGATTAAGTGTTCCGCACAAAGCAGAGGTGTAGCTGTGCCGTACATACCCTTTTGGCGTATGTATACAAAATTCGCCATACTGCTAACACTTTCTGTCTGCTCAATAAGTGCATCTTTGCCGCCATCACGTAAGTTATTAATCAGATCGGCGTTTGGCAGGTCAAAGTGGTCTTCAATCGTACGCTTGTGATATCCGGTGACAATGATGATATCTTCAATACCCGCATCTACTAATTCTTCAACTATATACTGGATAATTGGCTTGTCGACCAAAGGCAACATTTCTTTTGGCATGGCTTTGGTCTGTGGCAAGAACCGCGTACCAAACCCAGCGGCGGCAATTACGGCTTTACGAACTCTCTTTGGGACGTTCTGTGTAGTCATGCCTTCAGTATATAAAAGCTTGAACAGTTTTACTACGAATTAAGTTGCTCTCTTAAAAGCTTCTGAGCAAGCGCTGGATTAGCCTTGCCTTTGCTGGCTTTCATAACCTGGCCAACCAAGAATCCAATCGCCTTCATTTCACCACTTCGCACGTCGTCGGCGGCCTTTTGGTTATCGGTAATTACCTGTGCAACGATTTTTGCAATTTCAGCCTCATCAGATACCTGGATATAACCTTTCTCACTAGCAAACGCTTCAATGCTTTCAGGCAACACATCTCCGCTTAGTACATCAAGAATGAGCGCCTTAACATTGGTCGAGCTTAGTTTATCGGCTTTAACAAGCGCATACGTTGCGCCGTACAATTCAGAGCGCTCAACATCTTTAAGTAAGGTTGGCGCTGCTGTATCACGACGATAAGGGATTTCAATATTGACAAGCCAATTAGCTAACGTTTTAGCAAAGTCTTTATTATTCAAGTGTTCTTCAATGATTGGCAGATAACTATAGGTCTCCTCCTCTACCTCCGCGTCGAGTAATGTATTGGTCTGTGCATTATCTAGACCTAAACCAGACAACCGTTCGCGCCATTCATCTGGCATTACCGGCATTTCAGCCTTCACTTCATCAATGTGCGCTTCGTCTAGCACAATAGGTGGCAAATCAGGATCTGGAAAATAACGATAGTCGTGGGCATCTTCTTTTGTTCGCTGACTAAAGGTACGGAGTTTCGTATCATCCCAGCCACGAGTTTCTTGAATAATTTCATTTCCTTTTTCTAACTCTTCTATTTGGCGAGTGGATTCGTATTCAACAACTTTTTCTACAGCTCGGAATGAATTTATATTCTTCGTTTCAGTCCGAATACCAAATGTATCGGTTTTACTAACACTTACGTTTACATCGAATCGCATGTTGCCGTAGTACAGATTTGCATCTGATACATCAGCGTACTTCATACGTAAATAGAGTTCGCGTGCATATGCCTTAGCCTCAGCTGGCGTATGAATTTCCGGCTCGCTGACAATTTCCAGCAGTGGTGTACCAGCACGGTTTAAATCAACTAAACTATAGTCTTTGCCTGCGGGATGCGTACTTTTTCCGGCGTCTTCTTCTAAGTGCGCCCTCGTGATGCCGATTTTCTTTGACTCACCATTAACATCAATAGTTATGGAGCCATTTAAAATAATCGGTTGGTCAAATTGAGTTATTTGGTAGCCTTTTGGAAGGTCTGGATAAAAATAATGTTTTCGGTCAAATTTACTGAATTTTTGCGGCTCAGTACCAAGTGCAAAGGCTGCGCGCATCGCCAAATGTACTGCCGCTTTATTTAGCACTGGCAAAGCACCCGGTAACCCAAAGCATATATGACTTACTAATGTGTTCGGTGCCGCATCGCGTGCATCATTAGCAACACTTGAAAATAGTTTTGTATGTGTCTTGAGCTGCACGTGACACTCAATACCAACAGTTACCGTGTATTGCTCACGAATTTCTTTCGTAATCACTTGAGTGCCCCTAAATCACGTAACGCCTGACGAATACCGGTCAGTGCATCTTTAACATCGGCCTGACGAAGTTTCGTGTCAGATTCATGTACAAGTTTATTACGGAGTTTATGCCCATACCACACGCCATCATTGTCGCTAAGATCACGCTGAGCAGCGACCAAACGCTCACCCATCGTTTTGCCTCGGTAGCCAGATTTTTTCAGGGCTTCATCAAGGACATTATCAGCATTGATGATTGCAAGTGGCCATGTTTCTTTATTGGAACATAGTTTTTGGGCATCTTTCCACTTCGCAGTAAATACCTCAACATTCAACGGTTTTTTACGTTTGCGTTTGGCAAATGCTATAACCAGCGTTATGACACCGAAAAATACGATAGCTACTACTACAATTGATAAAAGGTCGCCGTTCATCCAATAACTCCTTCAGCTTGTTTGGCAAATGCTAATAATTTACGGTCATTCCGTTGCGGTGCGATCAGCTGTAAACCTACGGGCAGTCCATGACTCTTGCCTGCAGGGATACTGATTGCAGGCACGCCTACTAGATTTACCGCCACCGTCATAATATCTGTCAGATACATTTTCAGAGGGTCAGCTACATTTTCGCCGATTTTAAATGCCGTAGTGGGTGCGGTAGGACCGAGCAAGAAATCAACAGTATCAAAAGCCTGTTTAAACTCTTCAATTAGCTTTGTGCGTACTGTCTGAGCACGCTTATAGTACGCATCGTAATATCCGCTGGACAGCACATAGGTACCGAGCATAATGCGTCGCTTTGCTTCTTTACCAAAACCAATTGAGCGCGTTTTTGCAAAACTTTCATCGAGGTTATTCGCCTCCGCATAAGTATAGCCATACCGCTGTCCGTCGTATCGACTCAAATTACTGCTAACCTCTGCCGGACATACGATATAATAAACAGCTAAAGCCAGAGGCAAAGACGGCAAGCTTATGTCCACAATCTCTGCACCGCTTGCACGTAATTTTTCAATTGCACTTTCAATATGCGCTTTAACTTCTGGGTCAAGGCCTTCACCCATATACTCTTTAATGACACCGACTTTTTTACCAACTACAGTTGTTGGAAGGTCTATGTAACTTTCTTCACGCTCAATAGTGGTGCTGTCGAGGTCATCACGTCCAGCTATTACGTCAAGTACCGCCGCCGCATCTTCCACCGTCATAGTTATCGGACCGATTACGTCAGTACTACTGGCCATTGCAACTACTCCGCTGCGGCTCACAAGACCGTACGTTGGCTTATATCCTACTGAACCCGTGAAGCTAGCTGGCAAACGAATAGAGCCTCCTGTGTCTGTGCCAAGTGCGAACGGTGCCATCTCAAGCACAACAGCCGCTGCTGAACCGCCAGAACTACCTCCAGGAACCCGTTCTGGATCATGTGGGTTTTTAGTAGTCATAAAATCGCTATTTTCAGTAGACGATCCATGCGCAAAGGCATCCAAATTAGCCTTAGCAACGCAAATAGCACCTTCAGCTTCAAGTTTTTCAATTACCGTAGACTGATACGGTGCCTCAAAGCCTTTCAAGATATTGCTGGCAGCTGTTGTATCTGCACCGAAAACCAAAAAATTGTCCTTAGCGATAAACGGCACGCCAGCGAGTCTACCAACTTGTTCGCCCTGCGCAATTCGTTCATCTAAATGTTGTGCACGCATGCGAGCCCTGTCCGTCGTCAATGCGATGATTGCTTTATATTCTTCTTTGTCAGCAATGATCCGTAATGACTTTTCGACTAAGTCGACAGCTTTTAGCTCTCCATGCTGCACTTTTGCAGCGATTTCACCTATAGGTAGCCAAACACCCATACTTATCCAATCATCCTTTTGACTTTGATCTGGTCGTCTTCAGTAGCCGGTACATTTTTTAACAACTCTGCCGATTTATAACCATAGCCTCTTTCTTGGTCCTCACGAGTAACATTAACAAGTCCTGTAACTTGACTTGTTGGCTCATACCCTTCCAGATTCACTGCTTGCAACTGCTCGACATATTGCAATATCTCATTGAATTCACCTTCGAATTCAATGATTTCCTCTTCACTCAAATCAATGCGCGCGAGCCGCGCCAATTTTAATACGTCATCTCGTGTCAGTTTTGCCATAGTCTTATTCATTAATCATAGCAGAATATGCAATGGTAGGTGAACCATTTCTGTTTGTATTAATCATAATGACCCATACACATACATTGCCTGTTATTGATATATGTGGTATAATTAATAACAATGACTGAAGTCGTGCATGACACTAATCTTCTTAATGCATACGCTGATCCTCCAGCAGAACTTCGAGCGACCTCTTTTGGCAAACTATACCAAGACTACGTAACAGACCGAACTGTACTTCATGAAAAGGAGCTGCAAAGACATGATCCCAATGCAGCCGATTTACACCTAGCCAGCCAAGCTAAGGTTGTGCGTATGCATAGGGAGACACTTGCCGAAGCTGCGATATATCTGTTTGATGCATGCTCTGACGCTCGTACATTTACCAAACATATTGCTTCCGCTATACGTGAACGCGAAGATCCTAGAGATGACGATACGGTTATATTTGACGGATTCGTCACGCCCCCTTCATTACATGAAACCATGCCTTCGCCCGTGGAAGCTTGTGTCGTTACTGCTGAAAATAAATGCATAGCCCAGGAATTTGCCCGTGTAGGTGAACATACATTGACAGGACTCATTATATCCGGCGCAAATGCTTGGGGTGCATTTTACGCGACCCGAGGTGTCCATCCGAAGTTAGAAGAACCAAGTCCTCTCAACCGCTCTGACCTTGATCTTCTTGCTATCGTTCCGGAAATCGATGATATTGGAGAAACCCTCGCTCAGTATGTCGACGCTGGACTTATTAAAGAAGCCGAATTGGAAAGGTTCGATGACTTCAGAAGGCTTCAACGCCTTGGACTAGCAGATGTATTTTCTCTTCGCAGTAATTACAAGGGCTTCGAGCAAAGTGTGCACTTTCTCACTCACGAAATGACCCACGCCATAACAGCTTTACACCCCATTCATCAGCGTGAACACGACGGTCAAAATATCAATTATCTCAAAGACTATCGCCCCAATCTCCCGAACAACCCTGGTAAAAACGGGGGTGGCTATACAATTGACGATCTAAAAGGCCTGTATATTGGTAGACGCTTCGATCCCCACCTAGAGGCCACGCCTCAAGGCTATATATCCGAATCTCCCGTAGGGAGTATACTCACTATTGAAGGGCAAAGAACATATTCACTCGGAGTTTTGGATTTCTTTTTAGCAATCAAACCAGACATAATCTATGATCCCCAGAAAAAAGCAGAAGTATGGGTCAGAACACTTCAGGACACAATTGCTCACATCCAAGGCACCGAGAAACCCAAAAACATCCCTCGTATGATTCGGATGCCTAAAGGAGCTTTGCGCTCTATTGAACATTCGGTATCATTAGCAAGAGATGAATAGTCAAGTTCCACCCAAGATTTCACTTGAAGGACTCATAAGTCTTATGGAGCCTGAGCACAAGCGCATCGCAGAAATGATCTGCGAAGACTATAAAGATATCATCTTTGTTATTCCCGGCTCAGCCAGCAAACATCAGACATGGAAAGGCGGGTATGTATCACATATTGAGGAATCTATGAATCTGGCGGTTATTTTATATCACCAACTTCGTGTGCGCCGGCCTCTCGATTTTAGTCTTAGTGCAGCACTATTCTGCTTGTTTTTACATGATTTTGACAAAGTACAACGTTATCGAATAGTCGATGGCAAGCTTCAAAGCAAAGGCGCCTATGATACTGATTATGTAAATACTACTCGTACTATCATAAAAGAGAGCTATGGCTATACCCTCACTCCTGAAGAGTTTAACGCATTGAAATATGCGCATGGTGAAGGAGATGATTTCCAGCCAGGTGGTAAACGCGTCATGCTACCACTCGCAACGCTTGTGCACTGTTGCGATACCATCAGTGCCCGTATATGGCATAATTACGGTACATTACATGATTCATGGGAAGCATAATTTTTCTTTACTTTTTCTAAAATTAGGATTAGCATAAGCAATATATAAAATTGTGATGTGAGAATGTTATGGCTGCCACCGCAGAATCGAAGTTAGCCTATCCAGATTTCCCTTCAGAATTGCACGCCCCGACTCCTGAAATTTGCATACTACCAAACGGCGTCAAGGCCCTACAAACCCACGATGTAGCAAAAGTAGCCGGTGCCAACGTGCACTATACGATTACGGCACCTCTGACCACGACAGAACAAGGACATGTACTTTTTGTTCCCGGTCTCGGCGGTACTGAAGTAACTTCCATGCCCTTCGCTGCAGAAATGGTTAAAAATGACTATAGTGTTACGACGTTCGATCCGCCACGTCACCAAAAAATTCTCGGCCTATTTCCTCCTGCGACCACACACCCCGAGCGACTCTTAAGCCAATCTGTTTATCAAATTGCGTGTGATCTGGCCGAGAAATATGGCACTGAATCATTGTGGCTGTATGGCCATTCTATGGGCGGCCCGGCAGTAGTCAGTGCAGCAGAATACATTGTCAAAAGACACCCTAAGTTTCTCGCTGGCGTTGCTGTTATGGGCTCAGCAGGTGCGACTGGACACACTATTGTTGATTTAGCACCTCGGGCAGCCCTAGTTGTTACCCAAGAACTCATTCCTAATTGGGATTTACTCTGTAAAAACCTGGAGGGCTATACCAATGACGCAGAACTGGTACTAAAAAGTATTGTCTATGCCTTACATAATCCTCTACGCAGTATTGGGGAAACGTGGGCAGTCACCCGTGCAGATATTCGACCTGGACTAGAACGACTAGACCGCCTTGGCATTGAAACCGCTGGAATATTTTTCTATAAAGATCTATTTTTTAACTGTGAACAGGCAGAAAAGTATATAGGAAAAATTGTCAGCCGGTTCCAAGTTATAATGGATCCTGAGATTATCGGTCATCTTGGCCCTCAACTATATCCTATAGAAACAGCTCGAAGTCATGCGCACAACCCCCGTCCGTCTACCCCACAGCCTGCTGTCGCAGCAGCCTAAATTACATTTTTGATTTAATATCAGTGATAATATCGCGGAGCTCAGCTGCTTTTTCGAATTCTAGGTTCGCGGCTGCCATATCCATTTGCGCTGATAAATCTTTAATAAGGTGATCGTATTCATCTTTGGGGATTTTCTTAAGGTCCAATTTAGCTTTTTTAGCTTCTTCCGGCAGATCCGGCCGGAGACCTTTCTCAATTGCTTTATTAATACCAGTTGGCGTAATGTTATGCTCGGTATTGTATGCTTCTTGGATTTTACGGCGGCGAGATGTTTCATCAATAGTTGCTTTCATGCTACGGGTTATGTTGTCTGCATACATGATTACATGCCCTTCAACGTGACGTGCGGCACGTCCAACAGTCTGGATTAAGGCTTGTTCACTGCGCAAGAACCCCTCTTTGTCAGCGTCCAGAATTGCTACAAGGCTTACTTCCGGAAGGTCCAACCCTTCACGAAGCAGGTTAATACCTACCAATACGTCATACACTCCTAGGCGTAAATCCCGCAAAATGTCTGTACGATCAAGGGTGTCTACATCACTGTGTAAATATGCGACCTTGATATTTAACTCTTGTAGATATTCTGTGAGATCTTCAGACATCCGCTTAGTAAGTGTGGTCACTAATACACGCTGATGCTTATCAATAGTGGCACGGATTTCAGCAATTAAATCATCAATTTGCCCTTCAATGGGACGCACTTCAATCGGCGGATCCAGAAGGCCCGTTGGGCGAATTACTTGCTGTGCAGGCTCGGGACTGCGGCTTAATTCGTATTCGGCAGGTGTGGCGCTCACATAGACTGCTTGGTTCACGTGCTTCTCAAACTCAGTAAAGGTTAGCGGGCGGTTATCAAGGGCGCTCGGTAGACGAAAACCGTATTCTACTAGGTTTTCTTTACGGGCGCGGTCGCCATTATACATCCCACGGACTTGTGGAATGGTCATGTGAGACTCATCGACTAATAACAAGTAATCATCCGGGAAATAATCAAGCAGCGTAGCTGGCTGCTCACCAGGTGCACGATTTGTCAAATAGCGGCTATAGTTTTCGATACCTTTTACAAAGCCGGTTTCTTCAAGCATTTCAATATCAAATCGTGTGCGTTGTTCAAGCCGCTGCGCCTCAAGTAATTTCCCTTCACTTCTGAATTGATGAAGCCGCTGTTCAAGCTCTTGCTCGATCTTGCCCAATGCAATTTTTAGTTTCTGCTGAGGTGTGACATAGTGACTACCCGGAAAAATCTTATACTCATCTAAGTTGGCTAGGATTTCACCAGTCAGTGGTTCTATTTTCGTAATACGATCTATTTCATCACCAAAGAACTCTATACGGTATGCTAACTCCTCACCAGCTGGGAATACATCAACTACATCGCCGCGTACCCTGAATGTACTTCGATGGAAGTCTACATCATTACGCTGGTACTGGATATCTGTCAGCTGCCGCAAGAACTTATCCCGTACCCGTCGTTCGCCTTTTTTCACTGCGATAGAAAGCCCGTCATAGTCTTCGACTGAACCAATGCCATAGATACAGCTTACACTAGCCACAATAATCACGTCTTTACGGCTTAGAAGTGCATCAGTAGCCGCATGACGCAGGCGATCGATTTCTTCGTTTATCTGACTGTCTTTTTCAATATAGGTATCTGAACGGGCTATATATGCCTCAGGTTGATAGTAGTCGAAGTAACTAACAAAATAGTGCACTGCATTGTCTGGAAAGAAGTTCTTGAACTCGTTATATAACTGTGCGGCTAATGTTTTGTTATGGCTTAGTACTAGGGTTGGTTTTTGTGTATTTTGAATAACATTTGCCATCGTAAAGGTCTTACCAGAACCAGTAACTCCTAAAAGCGTCTGGTCACGTAAACCTTTCTGTACGCCTTCGGTCAACTGCTTAATTGCACCCGGCTGGTCACCCATCGGCCCAAAATCTGCTTTGAGACTAAACTTTGCCATCCCTATAGTATAGCAAGTTGCATAGGACTATGGTAAAACGACTGTTTTAAGAGGTTTCTCTCGCTGATCCTCAATTTCCAGGGTTAGAGCCATACTGGGCAGCCACTACTCTGTCACCATAATCTATAGAGTATGCGTATATTTTTGTATCTACTTCGTAGCTCATATTACCTTCTTCTGAGTTTTTAATGAGGAAAATTCTCTTTGTTTTATTGGTAGCTTGTCCTTGAAGCTTATGTTTATTATTTTGTATAATTCCTGCTTCCAATTGTGTTGTCAAGAAGTCACCGTTTACAATTCTTAAATTTTGTTATACTAAAAGCATATGCAGGAAGACACAAACACGAAACCAAAATATGTAAAACCAGTAGTACGCCGTGAAGAGATGATCGACGAACTTCAGCATGAAACTACAGAGCGACTTTCACGGGTCGAAAAAGACTTTGCCGATGGCTTTGATGCCATTAATCGATATACCGATACCGTAACAATTTTTGGTTCAGCACGGCTCAAGGAAGATCATCCATACTACCAAAAAGCCGTAGAAGTCAGCCACATGTTAGCCGAAGAAGGCTATACAGTTATCACGGGTGGTGGAGGCGGTGTTATGGAAGCCGGTAATCGCGGAGCATACGAGGCAGGCGGAAATTCAATTGGATTCAATATTCAATTACCCCAAGAACAGACACTTAACCCCTACACCACCGACTCGCAAACATTCCGCTATTTCTTTTCTCGCAAAGTTATGTTGGCATATGCTGCTGAAGCCTACCTATTTTTTCCCGGCGGATACGGTACACTTGATGAATTTTTCGAAATCCTTACCCTTGCCCAGACTAAGAAAATACGGCCTGCACCCATTATCTTAGTGGGTAATGAATTCTGGGGTGCACTGGATGATTTTATACGCAAAGAACTACTAGAAGGAAGCCATACAATCTCTCCTGGCGACGAGAAAATATATACCATCACCGAAGATCTTCAGGTTATAAAGCAACTTCTTGACGCACATCAGCGCCAACAGACTGAAGCAGTATTTTCTGGCGAAGACCTGGATCCTTAAATATCGTCTATCTCAGCAAACACCGGTTCCGTCGCTAAATCTCCGGCAATTGCTTGCTCTACATTCTTTTGGTTAAGATAACGTATCATAAGCTCTTGCCACAAAGACTGCTGTAAGCCTTGGATGCTGCGGTAAGCATAGGGCAAGTTTGCGGCATAATTACGGGCCACATCAAAAACATTCAACGAAACCTTATCTTTGCCGTCTAGATGCGCAGTGTAGCGAGTATCATGCCAGAAATCGAGCGCAGGATGGAGTTGTGACAAGACTGACTCCGGATGACGCCAATCCAAATCGTCGACATGGATATGTGGCTCAAAAATAAGTGCATTATACGCGTCCTTAAACCGAGCATAATACTGGTGGACCACACGCCACGGCACCGCCTTACCCATAAGTTCAGCTTTAGTAAGTGGTTCTTCATTTGCAATCGTGCGTACAAAACTACCAAAGTCAGGCTTCATTTGCTGTAATTTTAGGAATGATGATGCACTTTGGATATCATTAATAGCGCTAGCTATAAGTGTTACCTCACCGATGACAGTAGTATTTGGGCTATTATCTAACACTATAACCGCACCAAGTTCTTTTATTACTACAATGGGCTGTTGCGTAGCGCCTTGCTTAGTAATTGTCTCCCATCGCGACGCTTTTGGGGTTGATATATCTGTCGGCCGTAATTCAAAATCACTCGGCCGTAATGTCGTATATTGTTCTAGGTACTTTTTGCGCCACGCTAAGGATTCATATAAAAATGCGGCCGTATATAAATGTGGGGTGGTCTCATGCTTCAACATTGAGTCGAGCGAACGATACCTAAGTTGTTTCATTGCCTTTTTAGGGGGTACTTTTTTTAATAAACGCTTAGCGACACTATTTTTAAGCGCAAAGGTACTATGTTTGCCTATGACTGTCTCAATGAATTTTATAACTGCAGCATTAATTTCATGTGAACCTGATGAGTTAGTAAGCCCTAGTGTTTCTCTTGCTATTTTTTCGTCATGCTTAAAGTGTTCGAGCAAAGTAAAGTACAGTTCTTTGCCCGTGGTGTCGTGTGAATCAAGCCCAAGAAATCGTATTTTTTGTAAAGCTCTTTGAGAAACTTCTGTAGTCAAACGAATATCAGTACTTAATCTTCCTGTTGCTGCCTCCAATTGACGAATCGTCATACCGAATCGTGGCTGCTCAGCACCTAAAAGCTCAGATAATACCCTCGTCATTCTATAATAAGGTTACCACAAGCGCCTTGGCTTTTACATAGGGTTTGGATGATACCAGTCAGGCGCGTTATCAAGGAACTCTAATAACTGTGCTTCTGTTAATAGACCTTCTTGAGCACCAGGTTTTTGAACTACATTCATAGAATTAATCGGTCCCCACATGAGAGCTTCCTTCAGACTCTTACCTCGCATTACTGCAGCAGTAAAAGTTGAGGCAAAGGCATCGCCTGCACCCGTACGTTCGTATGGTGGCGCTAAATCTGGATAAATAGGCATGAAGAAGCGGCCCTCTGGAGAAGAGGCATAGGCCCCATTCGGGCCATCGGTAATGCAAACTACTTCCGGGCCGAGGTTATGCAGCTTATCAAAAAGGTCGTGCATGTTATTAATATCGCCGCCACCAACTAGCGCAGCCTCTTCTTTATTTAGCACTAAGATATTAGAGTGTTTATAGATACGACTCAGCCGCTCAGCTCCAGCCTTCATCTGAAACGTACCAGGCTGAAAGGCCAATTTTACTTCAGAGTTTTCATCGAGCCAGTCTGCCATTTCATCATGGTACTCCAAAGCATTCTCAGCAATAGAACTGAAATAAATCCACTTTGGAGCTTCGCTCTTACGCAAATTAGGCCAGACATACTCATATTTCTCATGGTTAATAAGGATGGTACGTTCTTCCTTGTACCAAAGAACGTAATGATAATTTGTCTTTTTACCAGGATTCACTCGAACATGACGAGTATCAACGTTTTTATCATGAAGTGCTGCAATAATACCTCGTCCATACTTGTCTTCACCAACATTGGTTACAAACCCACAATTTAAACCAAGCCGGGTTAAACTCACAGCAGCATTTGCAGCGTTTCCTACGCCTTCTACAACTATGGCTTTATCAAACGGTATTTTTGTACCGTATTCCATAGCTAATGTTTTCATACCATGTTCATCGACATAGGTAGTTGCTTTATCGTCAAACAGCTTAATAAACGCGTCGGTTACAACGTCTCCTACGCTTAGTACATCCAGTTGATGACCCATTCCACCCCTCTCAATCTTAAATAACACTTATGCTTATTGGTAGTATGTCATATATCTGTCTAGTAGACAATTGCTTTTCCGCCCGAACCGAATAATGCGATTTTTGACTCTACTACACTCTGTACCGCTCCGATAACTTCTGGCATCAGCTTCATGACCGCATATTCGTCTGGATTTTCGCGAAGTACCTTTTCTAAAGTATCCCGGAAAGCTATACGCATATCTGAGTTGATATTTATTTTACTTACACCAACTTGTGCCGCTTCTTCAAAGAAATGCCCTGGCGTGCCGCTGCCACCGTGAAGACTTATCTGGCAGCCAATCGCATCACGTATTTGCCTCAACAACTCTATATCAAGTTGCTTTGGTACTGGATAACTACCATGCAAATTGCCAATAGCAGCTGCGAACGTATCAATTCCAGTAGCATTAACAAATTGTCTTGCACCCTCTGGAGTGCTAAATGTCTTCTTTATTTCCTCATAATCAAAAGCTTCTTTATGGACATTCGAGCTGCCGCCAAAATAATGTGGTTCGCTCTCTACAAGAGCACCGGTGAATTTAGCGTATTCTACGACCTCTTTAGTCTGTTTGATGATATCTTCATCTGAGGCATCATGGTTAGCCTGAGAAATATCTATATGAATAAATTCGTATCCTGCATCTATTGCAGCCTTAGCTCCTGCCACTTCGGGAGCATGGTCAAGATTGAGGTACATTTCAATACCGTATTCAATCTTATAGTTATCTACTAGACAACGTAGGTTCTCAAGACCGATAGCCTTAACTTCGCCTGCGCTCACTTCCACAAGCACAGGGGCGTTCGTTTTTTGGGCCGCACGACAAATAGCAATCAAAGTTTCTTGGTTGTCAATGTTAAACGCACCAACCGCAAAGTGTTGCTCGCGTGAGCGTTTCATAAGTAGTCGGGCATCTTCACAATTTTTTTTGATTTGTTTCAGGGTAAGCGGCATCGGCAGTCTCCTTATTTCTTTTTCTTATCTACAACCTCATGAGCGGCTAGCATAATATTGTGATAGGTCAAACCAAAATGTTTCAGGAGCTCTTCGGGCTTTCCTGATTCACCAAACCTGTCTTTCATACCAATGCGCCGAAGAGGGGCGGGCATTTCTTCAGCCAATAACTCCGCAATTGCGCCCCCGAGTCCACCGTTTATTTGCGCCTCTTCTGCCGTCACTACGCACCCTGTTTTCTTTACGCTTTCAAGGATTGTTTTGGCATCAAGTGGCTTAACTGTTGGGCAATGGATTACTTCGGCGTCAACACCATCTTTAAAAAGCTTATCTGCCGCAACAAGCGCCTGATACGTCATAGTGCCGGTTGTAATAATCGTAACATCGGCGCCACGGGCATAGATATATGCTTTGCCAATTTCAAAAGGGGTTTTATCAGTAGTAATAATAGGCGTTGCCTCACGAGCAAGCCGTAAATATGCCGGACGCTTATCTTTTGCAAGTGCCAGCGTAGCTTTCTCGGCCTCTACGCTATCGCCCGGAGCAATGACTATCATGTTAGGCAACACACGCATAAGTGCTATATCTTCAAGCATCTGATGTGTAGCCCCATCAGGACCAACGCTCACACCAGCGTGGCTACCAACAACTTTCACCGGTTGGTCATTCAAACAAATCGTTGTACGAATTTGCTCCCAATTCCGCCCAGGACTAAATGCTGCATAACTGCTTACAAACGGAATTTTGCCCATAGCCGCCAACCCTGAACCAACTGTCACAAGATTTTGCTCTGCCACACCGATTTCCACAAATCGTTCAGGGAATTCATCTTTAAACAGGCTCATTTGTGTAGAGTCAGTTAAATCTGCACAAGCTGCGACTACATTCTCATTCTGTTTGCCAGCTTCTAATAATCCACGTCCGAAACCTTTACGTATTGGTTCGATGTTTACATCTTTCTTCAGATAGTCATTTAAGTGCATATCGCTCATTTTTTCTTCCTATCACTTCCCCCAAAAGCGGCTAAAGTAGCCCTGCTAAAGAAAAGCCCAAATAAGGCGCCCACACCTGTCCATACTGCTATATTAGCAACGAATTTGGCGGTATCATTTACTTCATCACCAGCCTTATCTGTACACCCATTTATCTCTTCACGCTGGTAAATAAACGGGAAACCTCTCGCCTCGATCTGATCAAAATTGCGTGAGCCTGTAGGCAGAGGGTCATATAAAGGATCGGAGCTTAACCTTATGGGATCAGGTTCATAAAAACACATAGCGCTCACTTTTCTTACCCCGTTAGATAAAGCAAAGAGTAACCATGCGAGAACCAGCACGCCAACTATATACACGGCTATTGAAATAGTTCTATTCATGTTCGCTCCGAATTTTGCCTTTTAATGTACGGAGTTCTTTCAGCGCAACCTTGGCTTGCTCATGATTTGGTGGAGCACCATGCCAGCGGAAATCATATTCCATAAAATCTACGCCTTTACCTGGAATGGTATGGGCAATAATCATTACAGGTTTTTCTACAATTGCCCTACCCATTGCACAGGCATCAATTACAGCCTCAATATCATTGCCGTCAATATCTATAACATGCCAACCAAAACTCTCCCACTTACCACGTAAATCTTCAAGCGGCATCACTGACTCGGTCGGCCCATCAATCTGGATATTATTGCGATCAATAATCCCGATAATATTGTTGAGCTTTTCTTTACCTGCTAGCATTGCTGCTTCCCAAACGTTACCTTCATTCAATTCACCGTCACCCATGACAACGTATACCCAGCGGTGTAGTTGCTTGTTCATCCGCATAGCTAGCGCCATACCACATGCCTGACTTAATCCGCAGCCAAGTGGCCCGCTCGTATTTTCCATACCTGGTAATTTTGTACGCTCTGGATGACCCTGCAAGCGTGAGCCTAATTGCCTAAGCGTCATAAGTTCTTTCCGGTCAAAATATCCAGCTTCTGCCATCGTAGCATAGCGTACTGGCACCGTATGCCCGTTACTCAACAGCAAAATGTCCCGTTCATCCCAGTTAGGATTTTTTGGATCATGCTTTAAAATATCAAAATAAAGCGCAGTAAAAATGTCTGCTAAACCCAGGGGGCCTGCAGAATGTCCGCTTCCTGCGTGCTCAAGCATACGGATAATATCTTGGCGAACTACATTCGCCTTCATCTCAAGTTCAGGAATACTATAGGTTTCAGCCATTTCTGCTTATGATTATACCAGTTTTTATACGGAGCATTAGCTTATTGTTTCTTTAAGCGTATCATAGGCCCGCTTGGCATCGGTAGCTTTTTGAATATAACCGCCGCTAACCACTACTTCAACCCCATTGTCAACAAGCGCTTTTATGTTTTGTTCGGTTACACCGCCATCCCAGCCAATTTCTATCCGCTTATTTAAAGCTCGGAGTTGCTTTGCCTTTTCTAATAGACTAAGGTCAGCTTGACCGCCATAATGCCCAAGGTCACCACCAAAAATCATGACGTGGTCCACAACGCTAAGTGCTGGCTTTATAAGATCAACCGGGGTCTTTGGAAGTAAGGCTACGCCAGCCTCAATTCCGTGATAATGAAGCTGCTTGGCAAGTGTCATGAAATCACCCTCGGCCTCTGCGTGCATGATAACCAGCTGTGGACCTAAAGCAATCAACGTATCGATAATTTCTATTGGACGCCTGTACATAACATGTATGTCTGCACGCATACCTCCTGGCCACCATACGTCACTAGCTAAAACTGTTTTATTTGGCGCAAATTTGCCATCTGCGATATCAATATGTAATCGAGTGGCAAATGAAGCAATACGCTCTATTTGGCGTTTGTATTCTTCAGGATATGTGGCAAGGATAGCAGGACAAATATCAACCATTGTTAACTCCCATGTTCATCCATTTGTGCTATACGCCGTTTAAATCGTGCTGCTCCAGCAAATGGCGTTGTCAACCATACATGGGTAATTGTTTTGGCTTTATCCAGTGATAGCATGCGAGCTGGCAAGCAAAGCACATTGCTATCGTCATCATTACGTGCAGCCTTAGCCTCCCGATTATCCCAGCACAGGCTTGCCCGGATACCTTTAAAGCGATTTGCAGCCATACAGACACCTTGTCCACTACCACATATAAGGATACCCTTGGCATCTCTATCATCTGACGCTAAAAGTTCATGCACAACGTTGCTGGCGGCTACTGGAAAATCATCGCTAGGATCAAGTTTTTTAGCGCCGACATCGATTACTTCATAACCTGAACGCTGCAAGTCACCCAGAAGTGCTTGTTTGAATTCATATCCGTTATGATCTGCATCAATGTAAATCTTCATCAACCCACCATTTTCAAGTTTAATCTTTTTGAATCAAGCGACCAGTATCTGCCACCACTTCTACGAGACGGTTACTATAACCCCACTCATTGTCGTACCACACAACTACCTTAGCAAGGTTGCCTGCTACTACTTTTGTCAGTAACGAGTCAACAATACCTGAATGACTATTACCGATATAATCACCACTCACAAGTGGTTCTTCACTATAATCTAATATACCTTGGTAGAAAGGCTCTTTAGCAGCTTTTTTGAGGGTCTCATTAATCTCTTCAACCGTTACATTTCGCTTGAAAACAATAGTCACGTCACTCAAAGATACTACCGGAGTTGGTACCCGTACGCTCATGCCGTCAAATTTGTTTTGTAACTGAGGCACAGTCAGTGTTACCGCTATAGCGGCACCAGTGGTAGTCGGCACAATATTTTCAGCAGCGTTGCGACCTTCACGAAGGTCTTTTGCGGGGGCATCCTGTAATGCCTGACTAGCCGTGTAGCTATGTACGGTGGTAAGCATGGCCTTTTCAATACCGAATGCTTCATCCAATATTGACATGACAGCCGCTACGGAATTAGTGGTACAGCTCGCATTACTAATTACTTCCGTTGCGTGCTCAAGTTTATCTTCGTTGGCACCAAGTACAATTGTGTCAGCATCCGGACTCTTAGTCGGACCAGAAATAACTACTCGCTTCGCACCAGCCTTAATATGCATTTCAGCATCTTCTTTTTTCGTGAATCTACCAGTAGATTCAATCACTACATCAACATTCAAATCACCCCAAGGCAACGCTGAAGGATCTTTTTCAGCAGTAACTTTGATCTTGTGGTTATTTACGGTAATTTCACCCTCTTCAGCAGTCACGTTATACTGGTAAGTACCGTAATTACTATCGTGTTTCAATAGATATGCTAAGGTTTTTGTATCTGTTAAGTCGTTAATCGCAACTATCTCCAGGTCGCTCCGTTCAAACGCAACCTTAAAAGCACTTCGCCCAATCCGGCCGAAACCATTAATTGCCACCCTCGTTTTCATGCAGTTGTCTCCTCTTAGATGCTTATGCTCTGTCTGTATTGTAAAAGCATAAGCGATCTGGTGCAACTAAAAATACATTTGCTATGATAAAGAGATGCTACAAACTACTATTGGCGGCGGGGTAGTTATAGGTCCTAGCCATAAAATTGCTGTGGTAAACCATAACCATACTTCATGGTCACTCCCCAAAGGACATGTCGATCCTGGTGAGACGCTAGAAGAAGCAACCATTCGTGAAATCGAAGAAGAAACAGGCTTAACAACGCTTACTTTCATTACAAAGCTGGGTACATACCAGCGCTATCGCACTGGGCTCCATGCGCTTGAAGACAAGTCTGAACTTAAAACTATCACCCTCTTTCTATATACGACACCTCAAACTGAATTAAACCCTTTAGATCCTGAACATCCTGAAGCCCGATGGGTGAATATCGATGAAGTTTCCGCTCTTTTAACTCATCCCAAAGACAAGGCCTTTTTCGAAGAAAAAAAAGAAGAGATACAACAATATATCTCTTCTTTTGAAAAATAACTACTGGTTTTGATAGCGCTCAATCGATTCAGCAATAATTGCTTTTGCAGCCGCTACATCACCCCAGCCAAGCACGTTTGTACTGCCAGGTTTTTTAAGGTCTTTATAGTGGGTAAAGTGGTGCTCTATCTGCTGCTTCCAGCGCTCACCTAAATCGTCCAAAGAGGTAATTGAGTCGCCGGTATTACGGTCATCAGCAGGAACCAGTACAACTTTATGATCAGCCTCGCCATCATCTTCAAAATTCAAAATACCTATAATTTTCGCTTCAAACCATACGCCAGTTGGGATCGGCTCAGCGCAAACCACTAACGTATCGAGCTCATCACCATCTTCATCTAAGGTCTGGGGAATAAAACCATAGTTGACGGGTTTTGCGAAAATCTGTGGCTCTACACGGTCAAGCATAAATGCCGCATTCTTACGATCCCATTCAATTTTCAAGGTTGAGCCTTGTGGAATCTCCACGACGGTATTAACAATACCATTTTGATACTCACCGGGGGTTAAGACTTGGTTAAAATCTGCCATTATATAACACTCCTTTATCTCTGTTTTCTATCTATGGTATTGTACACTATAAACAAGATATGAAAATAATAGCTCACCGTGGCGCATCTGGGTTAGCGCTCGAAAATACTATTGAATCAATCCAAGCTGCGCTGGAGCTCAAAGTAGACGCCATCGAATGTGATGTCCGGCGCACCAAAGACCATAAACTTGTCATTTTACATGATCCTAATACTGGTAGAGTTTCCGATACAAAACTTAGTGTTAAAGAACACACGTTAGCCGAACTGCAAAAGGTGAAACTGCATAACGGCCATCATGTTCCGTCGCTCGAACAAGTTCTTAAGCTCGTGGACAACAGAGTGCCGTTAGTATTAGATATAAAAGACAGTCGGCTTCATCATGAACTACTTCACTTGCTAGAAAAATATCCAGACACAGAAATTAGCCTCACGGGTTTACAGTATGAAGAGATGCATGTGATATTCCTAAAACGATCAGATATATCATTTTTCGTCCAAAGTCATTTCAGCCCCATAGAAATTATCCAGACCGCCAAGAAATTACAAGCTGCAGGTATTAGTCTTAATATGTGGCTCATTAATCCTCTGACCTATTTTTTAGCACGCCGGAATAACCTTCGTATTCGCGTGTACACGGTCAATCATCCGTTTATGATACGGTTTTTGAAAGTACTCTACCCCGGCATAGAAGTCTTCACTAACCATCCGCATAAGTATGTTCGTAAACATCGGCGCAAAACTAAACGAAAGGCAAAAACACTATGATAAAAGCAACTTTCCATGGCTATATAGAAGAAGCTGATAATATCCGTACTTTCCAATTCAAAACCGAAACCCCGGTTGATCATGTAGCAGGCCAATTTACTGAGCTGCACTTGCCGCATGAAAATCCTGATGATCGTGGCATTAAACGTTGGTTTACTATCTCCAGCGCTCCATTTGATGAATACCTGACTATCACCACTAAGTTCAGTGATCCTGGCAGTACTTTTAAGCAAACTCTTCGTAAGTTAAAGCCAGGCACCGAAGTGACATTAGCTGAGCCAATGGGAGATTTCGTGTTACCAAAAGATAATGCGATTCCAGTTATTTTTGTAGCAGGAGGTATTGGCATTACACCATATCACAGCATGTTGTCTTGGCTTGCTAAAGACGGCGAAGAATATAGAAATATCGAGCTTTTATACGCCGTCAATAATGAAGATGAAATTATATTTCAGGAAACATTTAATAAAGCGCGTATTCAGCCCACGATTATCGTCAACCACCCCTCTGATGAATGGGGCGGCGAGCGGGGACTTATTACCGCCGACCATATCCTAAAACTTACAGAGCCGGACAAAGATACATTAATCTACCTCTCCGGCCCTGAACCGATGATAGAAACTCTGCAAAAAGACCTTATCAAACTTGACTTTCCAAAACCCAGGATCGTTACTGACTTCTTCCCTAACTACACGAGTTATTAATCCTAAGCAAGGTCATAAGGGATCGGATTAATACGATTTGCTACAATGCCTGTATGAAAATGTTACGGGATTTTGTATATAATCCAAACGCACAGATTGTGCTCGACACTCTCAAGCAATTTGATTTTACACTCCCTAAAGAAAAAGGTAATATTGCACTCACCAGTTTTGAAGTTATTACACCCGATTCGTTTATGTGGCGGATTTATGCCGGTGACATCTATTACCTATATGCTGAAGATTACGTTCCCGGACTAGAATATATTTCATCTGTTTTTCAATCATACCTTAAAAGTAATGAATGGGAATTCATACCATTTCGCAGTCCAAAAAAGTTTGCACAATCCAACCCCGTACTACAAGCAGATGTATATCAAGGGGCTACTGATGCTGATGACATGATGAAGTATGCAGGGGAATCAGGCTATGATTTTGTCTTTTTAGTACGATCAAAGGAAGACCCTTCTTTGGCTCTCTTCTCCGATCATGCGCCACAAGGCTATTTAAGTATCTAAAATTAATAAACTAGAGTTAATTTTTAATTCTGAATAGGATGTTTGCGACCCTCGAGATACTCGCGAATCATAAGCGCAGCTGTAGCACCCTCACCGCTGGCGCTAGCAATTTGCATGGTAGCGCCTGAACGAATATCACCTGCTGCAAATATTCCTGGTACAGCTGTTTCTAGGCGCTCGTTGGTTTTAATCAAACCTACATCGTCAAGCTCCACACCCGAACCTTCTAGGAATTTAGAGTTCGGATCTAGGCCAACAAAAATAAATACGCCATCTGTATGGAATTCTACGGCCTTGCCGCTTTCTTTACTGGTGCCAATCACTTTTACTACTTTGTTGTCCTCACCTACGATTTCGTCTGTAGAAGTATTCAGATGGACCGTAATTTTGTCCTTGTTCTTTTCAAGCTCCTTCTTGAGCACATCGCTGGCTCGGATTTCACTACGCACCAGTAAATCGATGTGGGTTGCAAACCGTGTCAAAAATAAGGCCTCTTGTACAGCTGAATTGCCGCCGCCAACCACTACCAATTTTTTATCCCGGTAAAATGCCCCGTCACAAGTAGCGCAATAATGTACGCCGCGAGCATAGTATTCTTGTTCGCCGGGTACACCAATTTTTTTATAATCGCTACCCGTAGCAATAAGTATAGCTTTAGCCAGAATATCGCCGTCTGTTGTCTGAAGCCGCTTATATTCTCCTTCGTCCTTAACCGATAGTACTTCTCCGAACTCAATTTTTGCGCCGAAACGTTCTGCTTGCTGCTGTAAGTTATTAGCAAGTTCAAGCCCCTGTACTCCTTGCGGAAAGCCTGGATAGTTATCTACCCAATCAGTAATAGCAGCAAGACCGCCTGGTACACCTTTTTCATACAGCACCGTCTCGATGTCTTCACGAGTCGTATAAATCGCAGCACTCAAAGCCGCTGGCCCAGCACCAATCATGACTACTTCATACTTCTTTGTTTCCCCATCACTCATATCTTTATTCTACCTAACTTCTCCCGTTATTTCATATCTTGTGTATAGAAAGTTTTTATCTGGGTGAAATGCAAGACTAAATTGAACATCGGAGCAAGCTGTGCATGCCGGTACAGCGAGCGAAATGCGCAAATTTTAACGCAGCAGTTCGCCAAAGAAATACTCTCTATGCTATTGCTGGGGCTAGTTTTGCAAGGTTATAGCCAACAACAACTGACTTAGAATCATCTTCTTTCGTAACCACAGTAATTGGCACAGTCAAAGCTCCACTTAATTCCAAAGCCTCCGCTTGGCGCTCTGGATTTTGGTCAAGGTTGACCTCATCGTAGCTCATACCTTTTGCGGTCAGGAATTTTTTGACCATTGGGCAGTAAGCACACGTAGTGGTAGTAAAGATTGTGATATTTTTTGGCATAGTTTTACCCTCTTTTTAGAATTTTATTTTGCCTATATTTCATTATATATAGCGTATATGGTTAATTCAATACGCTATATATTGTGTTTTTTACTATTGGCCGATTTTCACGAGCTCAATATCGAATACGAGATCTGAATTAGCAGGAATGCCTGCCTGGGCCTGTGAGCCATACGCCTGGTCGGCAGGGATCAGCAAGCGACGCTTACCGCCCACTTTCATGCCAGGTACGCCATCTTGCCAACCCTTAATTACACCACTCAATGGGAACGCAATTGGCTGACCTGAATCATGTGAGCTCTGGAAGATAGTGCCATCTTTAGCAAGTGCGCCTGTATAATGGGCGGTTACCGTATCGCCAGCTTTTACGGTTTCCCCTGTACCTTCCTGTAAGTCAATGATTTGTAATGAGTCTACCTTTTCTACTGGCGTAAAGTCAGCGAGTTTTGTACCTTGCAAAGCGCCCTCCTTCGGCTTATTTTGTTCTGCTGTTTGGCTTGTTTCAGCATTCTTTGATGAATCGTCCTTCTTGATGAACTGCTCCCAGATCACCATCGCGCTGAGCGCAAATGAACTAACAAAGAACACAACAACGATTACTAAAATTGCTACGCGCGTAGCGTCCCATTTGGCTGGTTTATCGGCCATAAAATTTACTCTCCCTCTTTTGTCTGTCTTATTGTACCATCTTTATTTACGGGATTTTTTTCGGCGAATCCTACGAATCAGATTTGAGAATTTAATACGCAAATATTCGGCGCCAAGATAGTAGTATGGGAATACGGTAATTACCAAGAAGGTGCTAGAGAGTAAGCCGCCAATCAAGACAATGGCCAAGCCTTCCCAGAACGGACTCGTAATAGCCAATGGAATCAGTGACACTACTGCAGTAATACTGGTTGCAATCAACGGACGGAACCGCTCGCTGAGGGCTTCCACCGTGGCATCAATCGCCCCCATACCTGAACGCCGAGCCTGGTTAGCATAGTCAGTAAGCAAGATAGTGTTCTTGATACTGAGGCCGATAAGTGCGAAGAAGCCAAGCATCGCAAAGAAACTAAACGCATTATCCGTAAGGTAAAGTCCGAGTGCAATACCGAAGAAGCTAAATGGAATAGCCAAGAAAATAAGGAGAGGCTGTAAGAGTGATCGGAACTGTATCGCCAAGAGTACGAAAATCACAAGTAGAAGTATAGGGAACGCAAGCGCCAGTGACTTAAATGAGTCCTGGTTTTCATCCTCTTGTCCAAGATCAAACGAAATATCTGATGTCTTTAGATTATATGAAGCAAGTTTTTGCTCATTAAACTCTTTTTTAATATCGTCTTGAGCCAGTGTTACTAGTGTCGTCGTATCAGTGGCATCAAACGTCGCATTTACGGTAATGATCGGTTTGTTTTCGCTACGAGTATATTGTTGCGGATTCTCAACGGTTGCAGTTTTGATCTTTGCCTTTTCACCGCTTGGACGAGTCAACTCATGGCCTTCGAGGTACTTGGCCATATCACGGCTTAAGTGCATCGCTTCTGCCCGGTTTTCAGCGTTGATTTGCACAGTGAAGCCAGCGGCAGGTGGACCAACATCTACTTGATATGAGTCAACCCTTGCAGGAGCTGGGTTCTTTTCAAAATCGGCTTTGATTTTATCAACAATCTGCGGTGCAGTTGTATCACGCTCGGTATACGGGGTTAGGTCAACAAACAATGTCGCAGACTGGGCGTTTGCGAGGTTGTAATATGAACCACGCACTAGATTATCACCAAGTAGTGAGCCAACTCGCTTATCTACTTGATCAGTGATAGTTTCTGCCTGCTGAATATCTGATCCTTCAGGAAAAGCTAAGGAAACCGCTATCTGGTTACTGTCCTTGCTCGGCGGAAAAATATTGAAGGTGACATAGCGAGATATCATACCACCAGCAAAAATGAAGGCAATGCCGATAAATACAGCCGTCAGACCAACAAATACCTCTTTAAGCCGTGAATGCTTTGCCCACAGCATAGGCTTGGCGATAGCCCTAGCAATACTTGCCTCAATTCCGGCTGCAACTTCCTTTACGTTGCCCTCACCCATTTGTTTCTTGCCCAGGAGCAAGAACCTGGCAAAGAGTGGAATAAATACAAGTGCCACAAACAAACTAAGTAGTAAGGCTGAAATAATTGTTACAGGAATCGCTCGAATAAAGCCGCCTAAAATACCTCCTACGAATAGGAGTGGCGCGAAACTAAGTGCTGCTGTAAGTGTGGCAGCAACCATGGCACGGCTAATCTTAGTAGTAGCCTGCCGCACAGCTGCTTTGGCCGTCTTATTACGCCGCCTTGCAGCATCCAGCGCTTCGGTCATGATAATCGTATCGTCAACAATAAGTGATAGGCCGAGAATCAGACCAAACAAGGTAATGACATTCAAACTATAGTCAAGTAGATACAAAACACCGAGTGTTGCTGCAATCACCGTTAACATTGCCATCACAATCATGACTGATGCTCGGAACGCAATCACGATTGAGCCGACTATTAGCACTGCCAAAAGACCTTCGAGAAGTACGCGTTGCAGTTCACTGATACTTTCGTCGATTGCTGGACCAAGGCTGGCACTAATAGTCATATCGACATCTTTGTAATTATTATCTTTTTCAACGGCAGCGACAGCTTCTTTAATCTGCTCATCAAGCTTTAATACATCTGTATTTTCGATACCAGTAACACCGATAATAACCGAATTGTAGAACTTATTCTGGTCGTCTTTACGTTCTGCGTAACGGTCGAATGAACGCTGGATTGAAGATTCCTGCCCTGTTTCTGGGTTAGTTACAGTTTCAAACGGATCCTGGACGAAGAAATTATCAATTTGGTCTTTCTTGTGCTTGTTAAGCTCCTTGGCTATGCCTTGAGCCTGCGTATTCAATTCCTCGAGAGAAAGATTATTGTTGGGTGCAAAGACCGAAATAGTAGCATCGATCTTTTCTTTCGCTCCCCCAGTTACACCAAAATATGGTGCATTAAATTCTAGTTTTGCACCTTTGGGTATCGCACCTGCTTCTTGGGCAGTCTTCTCTAGGTCCTTGCTTGCCTGCTGCGCGTCCACATCTTCCTTGTACTGAATCATTGCGCTAAAGAAGTCGCCTTCACTCGTAGTTTGTACTTTGGAAACTTCAGGTTGCTTTAAAGCAACTTCAGACAAAGGTTTTGCGAGATCACTATCGACTTTCGCTGCATTATCAACAGCATACGAACCATTCACTACCACAAGTGGAATGTCTATGCTTGGAAAGCCCTCGCGCTTTAAAAACGTAGTGTAACTTAACGCGCCGAAAAGTACGATAACCACCCATAATAGGGCAGTTTTCTTCGGTCGCTTAAAGAACGCTAGTGTTAATTTTGGTAAAAGTTTATCTTTTGGCTCCGCGACTACAGCAGGCTCTGGTGATTTTTTCGCCACAGGCTCCCCTCTCTTGTTCATGTTTATGGTAACAAAAGTCTAAGCACATCACCAAAATTTTTTTCATAAAAATTATTTTCTACAAACCACAAAGCTTTATGGACTCTAGAAAATATTTGGTATATGTTATAAGAGTTTGTCTCAAGGCCGGAGGAAGGGGTGTCGCGCAAGGGCAAGAATAAACAGGGGGGTCTGTTTTCTTGCGTAGCGCGACTACCCCCTCCTCCGTTTGGAAAAGCAAGTGCGTTCAGCTAAAGCTGATATTGCAGCCATGAGAAGCCGCAATTTCGCACTGAAGTAACGCGAGGAAGAACACAGGCGTCCCCCAGGGCACCCTATGGCGAACGTCGTCGAAGGAAGTCAAAACGACGACACCATTGTCTTCCTCGCGGCAGGAGAGATTCGATATGGACGGCGCGGCAAAACATCCACACGAACAGAGCAAGAGCGACGACAAGCTCTGGGTCTAAGTTCGAGTTAGACCATCTCTGCCTGCAGCTTGAAATTAACCAAGTACGGGAGTCTCAATGATGAGCTCTATGGACCGTACCTACATATACCAAAAATTCAGGTTCAACATTAGAAGGTCTCGACCATCAGGGAGTACTGCAACTAACATCTAAGTTGATGCTACCTCATTTTTGCCTATTATGCAATTATATTCTTCCACAAACCACACAAATACGTATGGGCTCTGGAAAATGTAGATGCAATTGTACAGGGTCGGAGAGGAGGGGCTGTGGCTGAGGGGGGTGCAGATTTGCGACCAACCAGCTCCACAGAGAGCGCATATATGTGGCGCTCAAGCAAAACTCAATGCGGGGTGCATTACCTCTTGCCGCTAGAGTCTTTGCTCCCCTCCTTCTCCGTTTTGTACCGGCACATGGGTCGTGCCCGAAAAAAAAGGGGGAGGAGGAACCAGCCTGTCCTTTAGGGGGATAGACAGACGTCGTAGCTGCACTGCACGACGGAGATCTATCGGAGCGGGGGTGCTCCTGCTCACTGGCCCTCTCCCGTTTGGAGAGACAACGGGAACCATAACTTGGTTCTGAAACCGTCACCTCAAACTGTATCTTAAATTGCATCTACTATACTGCTTTCGAAAAATTCCAACCCTTACAAAAAGGTGTACTACTTCCAGCAGTACTTTTACTATACGCTGAATTTGATAGTTATACAACTTTATGTATCACTCTAAGAATATATTTCCTTGACTTTCCGCAATACATGAACTGTTTTCATGGATTCTGGAAAGTATTGGTAATTTAAAGGATGATCTTAAGAAAGGACGGAGCAGGAAGAGAGCGCAGCGCGCACGGGGGGTTGCATGCCGCAACGTTCTCTCCCGCTCCTATGCGGCATCTCCGCCAGAGGGGAGTAGACAGAGATTCCGCAATCTTCAAGACTTAGGAGAGTCAGGTAAACGCCAATCGCCTCCCAGCGTGTTAGCTTTCGTGAAAAAACCACGACGCCTTTCTCTCCTCAGCAGAAGTAACTCATGACCTACGACAAATCCGCCGTATTGTCGTATGTACATGAAAAGCGCGTTTCGTGCTTATGTGTCCAACTTTGCGCTTGAACTCTCTAAGCAACTCTCGGGGGAGAGAGTAGCTCGGGCTCGTTACTTCCTATCTAGAGCAGGGGGTATCTTTGCTATAAGGGAGATTCCCTGTCATCACGGTATAACCGGAGGCCTAACCACCACTTATGCCCTAGAGTGAAACTTTAAATTACCAATGCACTTGTCATGTAGAGAGTTCTACGTCAAAAGATAAACTCGATCTCCAGACAAAGTAATATAAATACTACTCTTTTTTTGATAAAATCGCAACTATATTCGTTCTGCGTTTAAATTTTTCTTAACTGAATCTGCTAGTCCGTCCAAGAGCTTCGTCACCTCTTCATCGCGCATGGTTTTTTCGTAGTTGGCTATGGTTATGCCAAATGTCACTTGTTTATGGTCCTTGTCATCTTCTTTTTGATAAATATCTTTGGTAGTAACAGTAAGTTTTGTATGGTCTTCTTTATGCGTTTCTAAGTAATCGGTTACAAAATCCAAAAGTACTGCGTGTGATATATCTATTGATATTTTCAAGGTAATATCCTGCCTTACTTTTGGAAATTTTGGTAGTGCTTGATAGGCTTTTATATCACTAGCAAGTTTCATAATTACTGATATATCAACTTCAAAACCAGCAGTGTATTCAGAGAGTTTTAGACTCTTGCGCACGCTCGACTTAAACTCGCCAACTATACCTAAAAATTCACCGGTTTTACTATCCTTTACGTAGGCAGATCGTGCTATTTCGTATGGCTTTACAATTGGCACATCCGGCACCTCTCTAATGGATTCAAACACAGGCTCGATACCGAATTCTAAGAGCGTATAACGCAGGAATGTCCGAGCCTCATAATATACCGCGCCAGTCTTCTGTAATTTGTCATTTGCGGTATATACCAACGCGAGCGTGTCAAATTCCTTTGGCAAGTTATCTTCATCATCTTCAGCATGAAGCAATGTATGGTTCTTGCCCATTTCAAAGAGCGCAAACTCATCGTATCCTGCTTTAATATTCTGATGAATTTTGTTGAGTAAACTTGGTAGTACATTGATGCGGTAATACTGTAAGTCTGGACTCAGGGCATTGCTAAGCTGGAATGCTAAATCTTTGTTTTGTCCCATTTTTTCTAGTAGGTCACCATGCACAAAACTATATGTCAGAACTTCGTTTGCCCCAGCACGGCTCAGTACATCTCGAATTTTTGCTTTCGTTTCTAGAAGCAGATTTCGCTGTGTTGGCGTAATAGTGCGCTTTGGCAACTCAAGCGGCAATTTGTCAAAACCATAGAGCCTACCCACTTCTTCTGTAATATCTTCCGGAATTGCAATATCGGTTCGCCAAAAGGGTGCGCTCACTATTATGCCACTGCCTTTTTCCGGAATTAGCACGTCCATTTCTACATTCTCTAAAAGCTTACCGACTTCTTGTGCCTCCAGGCGCAAGCCTAGCCGATTATTAATAAAATCTGTGCGAATATCAATACCCGTCCAATAATCAAAGTTCTTTTCGTATTCTGGGTCAATAACCTCACCTGTAACTTGGGCGCCTGTTAGTTCAGAGAACATAGAAATTGCCTTGTAGGTAATAACATCGTTTTGACCAAAGCTCTGCCCCTTATTAAAGCGAGTCACAGCATCAGTGAATAATCCATGCGCCATGCTGGTGCGACGGATAGAATACATATCAAAGTTAGCACATTCTAGAATAATATTTTGGGTATTTTCATCGACTTCAGTATCAGCACCGCCCATAACACCACCTAGACCAATTGGCCTAGTGGCGCTGGCTATTACAATAGCTTCTTCGCGAGGCTTGATTTCTTTACCGCCGAGAAGTGTTAATTTTTCATCCTTATTCGGTTTACGTACTACCAATGTGGCTTTGTCTCCGCCATCGATAGTCTTTACTTTGTCATAGTCGTAGGCATGGAGCGGCTGTGCAGTTAGCATCATAATGTAGTTCGTTATATCCACCACGTTGTTGATTGGTCGAATGCCAACACGAGATAAATAAGACTGCATCCATATCGGACTTGGCGCTATTTTTACCCCGCTCATCGCCACAGCCATAAATCTTGGTACTAGTTCGGGGATTTCATTTCGCACTTCCAAGTGTAAGACTTCATTTGATTTTGCTACTGTGTCTTTGAGGGGTTTTAAATACCAGTCAGGTGAAGTGAACTTATGGCCTAAGATACCAGCAATTTCACGGGCTACACCAAGCTGCCCGAAGCAGTCTGGGCGGTGGGTAAACATTTTATTTTCAATATCGATAATAAAATCATTGAGTTTATATACTTCGGCGAACAGTTGACCGGGCTGTACTTCTTGGTCAATTTCCAAAATGCCGTCGTGGTCTTCGTTGATAGCCAGCTCTTTGCCGCTGGCAAGCATACCGTTGCTTACCACGCCACGAAGTTCACGGGCTTCAAGCGTAAATGGATCGCTCGTATCATAGGTGCTTGGCACAATCGCTTTTGGTGGGATCCACGCCACTAACAAACCTTCACGTACATTTGGCGCGCCACACACTACTTGCACATAGCCGTCTTCATCCCTATTGACTTCAGAAGTAACACCACCATCATCAATAACACATACGTTCAACTTATCAGCATTCGGGTGCTTTTCACACGAAATCACCTTCGCTACAATGACACCTTTATATTTCGCACCGACGTCAATAACTTCTTCAACAGCACCAAGCTGGGCGCCAATTTTCGTTATCAACTCATCAATCGACGGCAACTCAAAATCCAAATATTCCTTAATCCAATTAACACTTACTTTCATGCGACAATCTCCTGAAGCAATTCGGGAAACTCCTCTGTGCCTAAATCATTATAGGTAAAATGTTGCTTACCTTTAAGTTCAACATACTCTGCGTTAGGCAGTTCATCTCTTAATATCCCAACCGACCTCTCTATAACCTCGTAGTCATTATCTGAGGCGATAATTGTGAATTTATCAGCCTGGTTAGTAATGTCTTTTTTTATCGTAAATTCAAAAAAATCATCTGCACACTCTTCTTTTGCCGGGTTTATCCATGGAGCTACTAAAATCACTTGCTTAACTTTAACTGAAGGATTTTCGGATAAATACCTAACGAGAAATCCCGCGCCACAACTGTGACCAATCAAGATTGTAGTCTCTTCTATATCAAAACGCTCGAATTCCTTTTTCCAAACATTGTACTTTGGCGCATATGAATTAGGAACTTCAATCGAGACCGTAAAAATATCTCGTATCTGCAACTGCTTAGATAGCCATGGAAACCAGTGGCTATTACTCATAGTAGGATAGCTGTCTGAATAATACTCTTCCCTGGAAGGCATCCCGTGAATTAATATTGCGTTACTCATGCGAATTGCCTCAAGAATTCTAGTTTACCACTTTGGAAGTGGCGGATATCTTCAATATTGTTTTTCATCATAACCATACGTTCAATGCCTTGACCCCAAGCAAAGCCGGTGTAAACTTCTGGATCAATGCCCGCCATTTTCAGTACATTCGGATGGATCATGCCGCAACCTAATAGTTCAAGCCATTTTTGCTCTTCAGAATCGTCTTTGCGTAAAATTGCTGGACGTTCTACCGCCAATTCAAAGCTTGGTTCGGTAAAGGGAAAATAGAACGGCTGCAATTTTACTTCCAATTTCTCACCGAAATACTCATTCAAATAGGTCTTAAGCGTAGCAATAAGCATACCAGCATGCACGCCTTTATCTACATAAATACCTTCGATTTGATGGAAAGTATGTTCGTGGGTTGCATCGAGGTCTTCATTACGGAATACCCGGTCCGGAATAACAACTGCTATTGGTTCACCTTTATCCAGTTTCGCTTTATTTTCTGTCAGTACACGGTGCTGCATAGTGCTGGTGTGTGCTGGAGCCACTAGTGGATTGCCGTTTTTATCTTTTTGGATGGTCATGAAGGTGTCGTAGTCGTCACGTGCTGGGTGGCCTTCAGGAAAGTTTAATGCGGTAAACATGTGGTACTCATCATCGATTTCCCGCGATCCAACCGCCTCAAAGCCCATGCGGTAAAAAATATCAGTAATGCGCTCAATTTCTGTAGTGAGGGGGTGTTTGCTGCCATTTTCAGCCGGCAAAAGCTTTGGCCGTTTATCTGTGGGCACATTCACGTCAAATGGCGCGGTCACATCTATTAGCGGTAAAGCTTCCGATTGTTCTTGGTGTTCATCAACTAATTTTTGTAGCTCTTGCTTAAGGCTATTTATTTCTTGGCCAAAGCTTGCCCGCTGGTCATTTGGTAAGGTCGGAATTTCCGCATACAGGGCTTTGAGCTCTACGGCTTTTAAAATATCCGCCTTATTTTCTAATTCAGCAAATCGATGCATGAGCACGTCGGCAATTTCAGCAATTTTCGGGTTTTGATAACTCATATGCCACCTAGTATATCAGAGGTCATATAATATATGCACTAGAGAATATTGACATGTTATACACAAGCTTTGTTGTCTATAACACAAAAGCATTACTACCAAACGAAGAGTAAACTAAAAATTAACTAAACGAGACGTAATGCGGGGGTCTTTACTATGGTAGTTTATGATGGAGAAGTACTAAAAGGGCAAATGCCTAAAGATTTCCCCGAACATACTTTCACTGCTTTACTACAAGTAGAGCGAACTCTCCTCCACGCAACAATAAATGGTGAGCAAATCGCTCCAGACACCTACGCTGTCGAGCTTCCTAAATCTGATCCTCGTGAAGCAATTGGCAGAGTTGGCACCATACATTTAAACCAATTGGAATTTGGTGAAGTTGTAGTATGGCCTTAATCCCAATTTAATGCGTTACAATGGTATTGTATGGCAAATTTTAGCTTTGATGTAGTTTCTGAATACGATAAGGCGGAGATGAACAATGTCTTCGACCAAGTGCAACGTGAGATTACCTCACGTTACGATTTCAAAGGCACTCCTGCAGAAATTGAGTGGCTTAATGCAGACAAAACTGGATTGAAAGTTACTGGTAATGGCGAGTGGCAAATTGACGCGATCTTAGACATTGTGCGAAAGAAACTCGCAACCCGCAGCCAAAGTCAGAAAGTTTTAGATACCTCTAAAGAAATTACCGAGAGCAATCTAAAAGCAACCCAAGAAGTACCTTTCAAACAAGGCCTTGACCAAGAAAAAGCCAAGAAAATTACGAAACTCATCCGCGACGAATACCCAAAAGTAAAAACCCAAATCCAAGGCGACGCTGTACGCGTAACCAGTAGCAGTAAGAACGATCTTCAGGATGTGATCCAACTACTCAAACAACAAGATTTTGACTTCCCAATCCACTTTACTAATTACCGCTAATGGCTATACTGGAGGACATGGATAAAACTGATGACGCTATAGAACAAAATTCAGCGCCACCCAAAGAACAAAAACCTCACACCGTAGAACAATCAAAAAAATTGAATAAAGCAGCAAAAGAAATACTTTTGCAGAATGACCGTGGCCACTACACCGTGCCTGCCTCGAATTTATATCCGCATCAATGGCTGTGGGATAGTTGTTTTATTGCAATTGGTATCCGTCATTATGATATTGACCGGGCAAAACTAGAAATTTTGAGTATTCTCCGTGGTCAATGGACTAACGGCATGGTGCCGCATATGATTTTTAATAATGAGCCGAAATATCGGCGCGACCGCAATATTTGGCGCAGCTGGATTAATCCGCACTCTCCCGATGATGTTACGACAAGCGGCATCACCCAGCCTCCTGTACTTGCAGAAGCTGTGCAGCGCATCGGGCAATCGATGCCACTGGGCGAACGGCGCAGCTGGTACAAGATGGTTTGGCCAGCGCTGCTCGCTTATCATGAATGGTTATATTATGAGCGTGACCCCCATGGAGAAGGCCTCACCCTTCAAATCCACCCATGGGAAACTGGTCTCGATAATACACCACCATGGATGCATGAACTACATGAACATATATTACCAACATGGGTTCGTGTAATTCGAGCCACAAGGCTCGACGGGTTGGTTCGATTTATACGCCGTGATACTAGGTTTGTGCCTGTTGACCAACGCTTTGATAATGTTGAAGCCATGACGCTATTTAGCGTACAACGGCGTTTGCGTCGTAAAGCCTACGAGACCAATAAAGTACTGAATCACTCCTTATTTACCGTTGAAGACCTCGCTTTTAACTGCATTCTTATCAGGGCGAATACTATTCTACAAGAGATAGCTAAAAGCATTCGTGAAGAAATTCCTGCAGAGCTTTTGGATCGGTTTAAAAAGGCCGAAAAAGCGCTTGAAGAACTCTGGGAACCTTATGCTCAAGAATATTTCTCACGTGATTTTATAACCCACAAATTATTAAAGCAATCGAGCGTCGCAAGTTTACTGCCGCTTTATGCTGGATGTATTTCGAAAGAACGCGCTGACATATTGGTTAAAAGTTTGGAAAATGAACATCTTTTTGGAACTGCCTATCCCGTGCCAACCGTACCGGCTAGTGCTCCCCAATTTGACGCTGACAGATATTGGCAAGGTCCATCTTGGGTCAATATGAACTGGATGATTATTGACGGGTTAAACCGTTACGGGTATAAAGACCACGCTCAAGCGCTTCGCGAAACTACCTTAGAAATGGTTAATAATGGTGGCTTTTACGAATATTTCAACCCCCTATCTGGCGAACCGCTCGGCGTTCCGGACTTCAGCTGGACCGCCGCGTTGACTCTAGATCTCCTTCACAAAAAATAATTCTCAATCAGTCTTCCAACTGGGGCTTTTCGAGAAGAAGAGGTTCCACCGATGGGGCTTTTTCGGCGATTTTAACGACATCTTTATCGACTTTTTTGAGTTCTTTATGGGCGTTATTAAAATGGTTTACCGTTGTACCAAGGCTGCCGCCAAGTTTCTGCATGAGGACTTCATACGTATTTATATGTCTACCTAGTTCACCTACTCGTGCTTGGATTTCCTTCGCCTGTTCTTCTATCTGTAAGCCACGTAAACCTTGAAGCACAGTTTGTAAATACGCCATGAAAGTAGTCGGACTGACAATAATGACATTTTTGTCCCGGAATGCATACTCTATAAGGTCACGGGCACTGGTATTAGTCATACCGACCTTGTTCACTAGTAGGTCATAATAGATTGCTTCGCTCGGGATAAACATGAAGGCATAATCCATGGTCTTTTCTTTTGGCCGGATATATTTAGCTGTCTCGTCAATGCGTTTTTTAAGATCTTCTTTGAATAACTTTGCCAAAGCTTCGCGGCGTAATTTATCCGGCTCTTCAACCAGGCGATTATAGTTCTCGAGGCTGAACTTACTGTCTACGGGCAATAATTTACCCTTTTCGAGCATAATAACAGCATCGACAATTTCGCCATCCTTAAACTTGTGCTGCAGCACAAAGCGTTCGGGCGGCAATACATTTTCAAGTACTTGGCTGAGGTAATATTCACCTAACACACCTCGTTGTTTAGGGTTTTGCAATACATTTTGTAAAGTCTTGAGTTCGCTCGCTACGTCAACAACTCGCTTGTTAGTATCATCAAGCTTCGTTAGTCGTTCGGTTACTTCGCTAATTAACTTGCTGCTAGCACTGAACTGTTTTGTAATGGACTCCCGCATCATCTCCTGGTTTTTATCCATCCGGTCAGTAATTTGAGTATTGAGATGGTCCTTAAGGTGCGTAATATCATCACTGAGCTTTGTAAGATCTTGTTTAAGTAGCAGTGCAGACTGCGAATCTTCAGCAGGCTTTTGCTGGCGTACCAAAAGCACAGCCAATACTATACAGACAATTACCAGTCCAATTACCACAAAAAGCATAGTCATATTGTAGCAGTAACAGTTACACCTTGCTACAATGAGGTTATGTTTCATTTTGCCCAATCGGAGAGCACGCTTGACCGTGTGAGCAAAAATCTCGAGGATGTCACTAGTAAAATATTCAATCTTGATTCGATTGTATTATTGGTGTGCTTAATAGCGATCGCTTTTTTAGTTGGACGAATTGTAGCGCTTGTGCTGCGCCGAATAAATCTTACCCTTAGCCGTAAAGCGGATAAATCTCCGAACTTGCTCACTGTCGAAAAGTACCGTCGAGCTGAAACGATTATTGTTATCTTTATTGCACTCTTTCGAACCTTTCTACTTGCCTTTGCAATCTACCTCTGGTGGGTACTAGAACACCCTACTCAACAGCCGACAGCGATAATTGGAGCTAGTGCAATTTTTGCAGTGCTAGCCGGTGGTATATTCAGTCCAGTATTGCGTGATCTCGCCAGTGGCAGCATGATGATGACTGAGCATTGGTTTGGTGTGGGTGATCATGTAAAAATTGAGCCATTCGGTGATATGCAAGGTGTCGTAGAGCGCGTCACACTCCGCTCTACCCGTATTCGGGGTATTAATGGCGAAGTGGTGTGGGTAAATAACCAAAACATCCAAGCCGTACGGGTCACTACTAAAGGTCTAAGGACTATTGCTATTGAATTATTTGTATCCGACCCTGAAGCTGGCAAACGTCTGATTGATGCGACGGATTTACGTTTGCCAACCGGGCCATTGATGGTTGCAAAACCCTTGAGTATTATGGAGGTCAACGAAGTTGGTCGTGAAGGTCATAGCATGTGGCACATTACAGCTATTGCCCAAACCGCGCCAGGACGAGAGTGGTTAATCGAAAAATATGCCATTGAAGTTATTCAAGAACTGGACGGCAAGCGCAAAAACCCGATTCTAAAGAGTGAGCCGATTGCCCGATTCGCCGACAGTGTAGCCGAACGTAAATTTGCCCAAGCAATTAAGAATGCCCGTAAGGCTCCGACAAAGCGCAATATTACTGCTCAAATCCAACAAGCTGCTAAAGAGGCGAAAGAACGTAATGAAAACCGCAAAAAACGGAAAACCCGTCGAATAATTCAGTAGTATAGACTAGCCCTCAATAAACCGGGTAATCGTAAACATGAAGACCGCACCAAGGATAGTGAATGCAATTGTTGCACGCGAAGCACCTTTACTATGTGCCTGCGGTAGAATATCGCTTGCCCCTATATACAGCATAAAGCCAGCGAAAAAGCCTAGATACGTGGCTAGTACTGCGTCCGGGAATGAATAGAACATCGTAAAGATTGCACCAAGTATTGGCGCAATTGCTACAATTGCGAGCACACGCTTGGATTGCTCACGTGACGTTTTATGACTGAGCATAAGATTCACCCCATTAAACCCGTCCGCAAACCTGTGGCCAATAACAGCTAAAGCTACTGCCAGACCCGCTGCGTTATTTACCTGGAATGCTAAACCGATACTGGCTCCGTCGAGGAAACTGTGTCCGATTAACGCTGTAGCGCTCGCGTAGCCAACATGCGGGTGTCGATGTACGGTATACTCTTTTTCTTGTGATTGATGAATTAAAATAGATTTTTCAATAGTATGAAACAACAAGAAACCGACCACCAAAGCAACCATCGGCCAAACAATATCTATCGCACCATCAGATACAAATTCAAAAATTTCCGGTAATAAGTCAAATGCGACAAGACCAATTAACGCACCGGCAGTGAAGCCAAGCGTTAAATTAAGGTTCCGCCTCTTGCTAAGCGCTAAGAAACCGCCAGTCTCAGCTGCCAATGCACTAAGAGCAGCGAACAAAATACTAATCATATGACAAATCGTACGACAAGTCAGTAAGACTTTGCAACTTTGTCGCAAATTGCTATATTATTGAGATGACAACCGCACAAGACCTTTTAATGAAGAGGCTCAAAGAATACCGATACAGCGTAACCGATGCCCGGATCACTGTATTTAAAGCTCTTGAACATAACGAGCCGCAAACCATGGATCAGATCGTAAGAAAAGTAAAAAACACTGTCAATCGTGCTAGTGTGTACCGTGTTATTGACTTGTTTGAAAAGCTCGGTGTAGTACAACGCTTACAAATCGGTTGGAAATATAAACTTGAATTATCGAATGAATTTCAAGAACATCACCACCATGTCATTTGTATGCAATGTGGTCGCATCAAGTCATTTAGAGAACCAGAAAACCTCGACTATTTGCTTGGTAAAATTGCAGAACGTGAAAACTTTATGCTCCAAAACCATCAGCTTGAGCTACAAGGTATTTGCGGCGAATGCCGGGTAAAAACATAGACCCCAGCCGATATCTTCGCTAGGGTCGTTGGAGCCTCGCGCTCCTACTTCCATAATACGCCGAAGGTCACACTATGTGTGTGATATTAACGACATACATGATATAAGATTTATGCTAATTTAAACTTTTGGCGCCACGTTTCTGGAATCACATGTAATACACAAACCACGCCTGCACCCACTGCAAATCCGCCAATGATATCTAGCGGGAAGTGGACCCCCAGATATACTCGCGACCATCCTTCCAAGATGAGCAGCGCCAACCCAAGGACGCGCAGCGGCCAAGAAATATACGGCCACAACGTAAATACAAGCGCAGTTAACACAGCCATATGTCCTGAAGGATAGCCCATGCCACTTTGCGTAGCACGAATAATCGCGTCAGTTGGCAGTAATACCTCAGGACGGGCGCGTCCTACAAGGTGTTCAATGATAAACACGGTGCCGTATGCACCAACAGCCGGTACCGCCAAGCGCCATGCCGCCCAGAAAGTTTTCTTGAACAAAAAGAGTACGGCCACAACGAACACCGCCGCCCATACTAAGTCACTGGATATACGAGCAAGAGTGGTTACAATGTCCGAGGCTTGGACATTATTTATAGTATCGAATAAACTGCGCTCCCATCCCGTGACCGTGCCCTTAGAAGCTGCAACGGTAGCAATCACAAAGATCAACAGTGCCATAAGGCCGAACAACCCGTACAGTTTTCTATCGGGTTGTTTATTAGTATGTTTTTTTTCTGAGAGTTTTTGTATATCTATCATCTCAACTAGTCTAGCATGTTTAAACGTTAGTGCTTCACGTTTTTTAGGATCTTCGGTAATAAGTTCGTACAGTAATTGCCCCGCTCGTGGTGATACGCGGTGTATTTCATCAATTTCATAAAAGCGTAGATACTTGGACGGCCTAAAAAAATGTTGCAAATTCTTCTTAAGCACCAATACGTCATACTTCCCGTATACCACATCTGTTGGCATCCGCAGCCTTCGTAAGCCATCCAGTGATTGCTGGTGCATGATTGTATTTTTCAAACTCAACTCAAACGGCTGCCATGTTTGTTCGTCTAACACAAAACCTGCGACTTTAGATGCTGTACGACCAAGCACCTTTGCATACCAAAGTGTTGCCTTCGGATGCTCGGCGAGATAACGGAACGTTGATAAATACGCCTGTCGACGAAAATCTTTAACATCAAGCTCCGGTATCGCACTGTACACTGGCATTTGATATAAAATAAGGTGGTTTACTCGCCAAGGGTATTTACGTGCAATATGCGCAGCCACCAAACTGCCCATAGAGTGCCCTACTAAAATAACCGGTCGGGTAATCCGCATCCGACGAAGCGTAGCCATCACAGCTTTTGCATGATCATCTACTGAATATTCCAGCCAATCTGGCCGTGGCGACTCGCCAAAGCCCAATAGGTCAAATGCAATAATACGGTACTTCTTTTCATCCAAAAGATCAGCCACATAGTGCCAATTCTCCCCAGTAGAAGCGATTCCATGCAGGAAAACGACCGGCTGTCCACGGCCTTTATCAATGCGCTTCGCCAAACTGTATGGCCGACGCATTACTTTGTGCCAATAGTAATCAAGCCAAAGCATTAGCTTCTATTATACGCGAGAAGAGAATACCTAGGCGCTTTGCTGTTCGAGAGCATTAGCTTTTCGTGAAGACAAAATAGCCGAGCCAATAAGGCCAATACCTACGATTCCGGCAATAACTTCCGGTACATGCCAGAAAATCCCAAGTAGCAATACTGCCGAGAGTACAAATACCGTGTAGTGTGCGCCGTGCTCAAGGTAACGATAAGCATGAAGCGTCCCTTTGCGAACCATAAAAATAGTCAATGAGCGTACCCACACCGCGCCAACACCCAAGCCAAGTGCGATTAAAAGCACCTCGTTAGTGACTGCAAATGCACCGATGACACTGTCAAACGAGAAGCTGGCATCGAGCATCTCTAAGTACAAGAAACTTGTAAATGCGGCCATGCCGGTTTGGATAACAACTTTCTTCACTCCGCTTTCTTTATCTTTTTTGGCTTTCATATTTTCAAAGAAGCGTATCAAGGCGTGCATAAGCGTATACGTCAGAATACCGATGCCTCCGGCAATAATTGTTTCTTTCGGATGGTGGTTGAACGGTAGAATGCTTAACATTGCCATGACGACAATGGCGACAGCAGCTGGCATCCAAAAGGTTGCATAGTTTTGCAAGCGTTTTTCTAATTGCTTAAACCACAATGTTTGGCGGCTATCATCTAAGAAAAAGTGTAATGCCAGCATCAATAAAAATGCTCCCCCAAAGGCTGCGATTTGCGGATGAGCTTCGGTGAGTTCCTTGGAATATTCTTCAGGGTGGTTTAGGGCCAAATCAATTACTTCCTTGGCACCTAACCCAGCAGTGAGCATGACAATTACAATCGGAAAGATAACACGCATACCAATAATCGCGATAAAGATACCAACAGTTAAGAAAATGTTCTGCCAAAAGCGGGAAAGCCGGCCTAAAATCTTGGCATTGATGATGGCATTCTCAAAGCTAAAGGTGATCTCTACTACTATTAAGACGAGTGTGATAAAAAGAGCACTGAGCCCAAACCCCCACAATGCAGTGATAATTGCGGCAATGGTTACAGTTATTGAAAATGCAAAAATACGCACTGGAGAATGCGGGTGTAAATGTTTCTTCATCGTTCAGTAGTATAGCATCTTTGTTACAGGGTTTATTCCAATTCGTGGATTCTGTCGTGATCAAGACCAAAATGGTGTGCAAGTTCATGCCACAGCGTCTTATGGATTTCTTCTTGTAGTTCCTTTAGATCATTCGCGTGCCAAGCCAGTGGCAACTTAAAAAGCGTGATTTTATCAGGCAATACACCGCTATAATTATTGGTGCGCTTTGTCAGTGGAATACCTTCATACAGCCCAAATAACGTTTCGTTGCCACGAAGTTCTAGCTTTATTCGCTGCTCAGGCGTTGGCTCATCCGCAATAACAATACCGACGTTCTTCACGTCCTCCATTTGCTTGGCCAGCAAATCCATAGACTTACCCACCATCTTGGCAAATTGTTCATCAGAAACTTCAATCATATGTCTTTATTATAACCGAATTAATTACAGTTATACTGACCTGCTGCTATACTTTTTGGGGTATGGACATTGAACCGCAGCTTATCGGTAGCATTGCTGGCATGGTAGCCTTCGTCTCAGTTATTCCGTATATCGTCAGTATCTTACGAGGGCATACAAGACCAAGCCGCTCGGCATATGCTATCTGGTAGTTATTGAAACCCTTACAGCGGTCAGTTACGTAGCAGCTGGCGCAAGGGCTACGATGTGGGTAAACATTGTTATAGCCCTATCAGCAATCCTGATATTCTTCTTTTCGTTAAAGTACGGTATGGGCGGTACAAGCAAGCTTGATATATGGTGCCTGTGTCTTGCTGGAGTTGCAATTGTCCTGTGGTTAACTACCAGCAACCCCGTACTAGCCTTATGCATGGGATTACTAGCTGGAAAGATTGGCTATATACCAATAGTTAAAAAATCCTACCTTATGCCTGAAACTGAAAATAGCTTATCCTGGATCATGATAGCCAGTGCTTCCTTCTTAAATATATGTGCGTTAACAAGCCTAAAATTTGAAATAGCAGTTGTACCGATTACCAGCTTTATTGTCCAAGCAATCGTAGTAACTCTACTCATTTTCCCAAAACGGCGGTTTAGTTTCGTAAATGTCTCGGAGTAAATAGTTTACTTTTGACGCTTGCGTTTATTAGGGTCGAGTTCGCGTTTACGGAGACGGAGGTTTTCGGGGGTTACCTCAAGAAGTTCATCGTTTTCGATGAAATCAAGACATTCTTCAAGACTGAAGATAGTCGGTGGAGTTAGTTGCACCACACCATCACTACTGCTGCTACGCATATTAGTAAGTTGCTTCGCTTTACAGAGGTTAATCTCCAAATCCTCTTGACGGTTATATAAACCAACGATTTGACCAGCGTATATTTTCACAGCCGGACCGACGAAAATCGTACCGCGAGCTTCGGCATTTTGAATTGAATAAGGCGTAGTAGTACCGGTTTCAAAGGCAATCAATACACCGTTACGGATTTGCTCAAGTGGCTGGCCGACTGGTTTATGGTCTACGACCAAGCTATTCATGACAATCGTGCCCTTGGTGGCTGTAAGTAGAATATTACGAATACCTAAAAGGGCTCGGGTTGGCAATTCATAAACTAATTTGGTTACACCTTTTGGACTGGCAAATTGTTCCTTCAACGTCGCCCTGCGCTGACCCAGCTCCATCTGTACAGTCCCGACATGTTCTGCAGGTACTTCTACAATCAGTTCTTCAATTGGTTCAAGTGTTTGACCATCTTTTTCGATTGTTACTACTTGTGGCCTGCCGACCTCAAATTCAAAGCCTTCACGACGCATAGTCTCGATCAGGACGCTCAAGTGTAGTTCACCGCGACCACTAACTAAAAAGCCAATGCCGTTTTCCTCAATACGCAGGCCTACATTAGTTTCAAGTTCTTTTTCCAGACGCTCTCCAATTTGACGACTGGTATTGAATTCACCTTCAAGGCCTTTGAACGGGCTGGTATTTGGACCAAGGTAAATCTTAAGAGTGGGAGCTTCAACTTCGAGTACTGGTAACGCTTCGGGATTATTTGCATCCGCAATAGTCTCACCAATCTGCGCATCACCGATACCAGTTAACTGCACAATATCCCCCGCAATACCCTTCTCTACCTCAAACCGGGCTACACCCTGACTCATAAATACTTGTTCAACACGAGCTTTTGTTTGGCTGCCATCTTTCTTGCAGAGGGTTACTTGATCACCAGCTTTTACTTGACCGCGATTAATGCGTCCAATAGCGTATTTGCCTTTATAGCTGTCCCAGGCTAGTGCTGTAACAAGCATTTGGAATGGCTTATCCAACGCTACTTCTGGTGCAGGAATTTTATTGATAATGGCGTCAAAAATTACGCTCAGGTCAGCATCTTCCTCAGCATTCGTAGGCGGAGTGTCCCATGCTTTGCCAGCGCGGCCGATTGCGTAATAAATTGGGTAGTGTAACTGGTCTTCGTGCACGGCAAGTTCGAGAAATAGATCTGCAAGTTCATCCTCAACTTCTTTGATGCGTGCACCAGGCTTGTCTATCTTGTTAATAACTACAATTGGCCGTAATTCTGCAGCAAGGGCCTTGCCAAGCACAAACTTAGTTTGAGGCATTGGCCCTTCTTGCGCGTCAACGATTAGCATACAGCCATCAGCCATATTGAGTGTGCGTTCTACTTCACCTGAAAAGTCAGCATGTCCTGGCGTATCAATAATATTAATACGATAACTATCGTGCTGCACAGCCGTAACCTTAGCAGTAATAGTAATACCACGCTCTTTTTCTTGGTCACCACTGTCCATAATGAGTTCTTGGCCCATTTCGGCTTGATTATCACGGAAAGTATTAGATTGCTTTAAAAGACCGTCTACCATTGTAGTTTTACCATGGTCAACGTGCGCAATAATAGCTATATTTCGAATATTTTTCGGGTCGTTCAAGTTTTTTCCTAAATCTCTGTTATTTGATAAAAATCTATAATTATATTATAGCATATTTATATTCTGGAATCAATAGCGACCACCGTAAATGGTACAATAGTACCTATGTACAACACCGTGGTAGTTTCGATAAAAGCAGTACGAGCAGTGGGGGCAGAATTGGCCCGGCGGATAGTACAGCCCATACTCATTGCGGGAGTAATTCTTGCGATAGTATTACTCGTCTTAGGAGGGTGGCTTACCACGAAAGATGAATTATGGTGGATTCTGCAATTTATTTTTATTACCTCGATTATGTTTTTCGCTCTTTTAACTATCGCTGTGCTGGCAATTTTAAGATACTTTACGCCCCTACAGAATGATGGCCAAAAAAAAGCAGTTACCAATTTTGTAGATAAATTACAGCGTGTAGCAGACACACTCGGTATATCTAATTTTGTATTACTCTTTAGGGTTGTCCGGGATGTGATACAGCCGCAAGAAAAAACTTTCATCGAACAAGTTACCGAGGATTCAACGACACTTCATACCGATTTCATCAAGCTCCAAAAATTATTTGAGGAGCGATAACTCAATGGACATGAGACCCTTAGCGGAGCAGATGCGTCCGGAAACCTTAGATGAAGTTATAGGGCAAACCCATTTGGTTGGGGGCGGCAAAATTATTCGGGAGATTATAGCTAAAAAGCAGCCAACCAGCCTAATCTTATGGGGTCCGCCCGGCAGTGGCAAAACTACTCTTGCCCGCATTATCGCGAAGGAAACTGAAGCGGAGTTTATTGAGCTTAGTGCCGTAACTTCCGGAAAAGCTGACGTGACAAAAGTTATTGAGCGCGCCGCGCAAAATCAACGGCTCGGCATGCGCACCATATTATTCGTTGATGAAATTCATCGCTTTAATAAAGCACAGCAGGACGCATTTTTGCCACACGTCGAAGATGGTACGATTGTATTAATTGGTGCGACAACCGAAAATCCCAGCTTTGAAGTAATTAACCCATTACTTTCTCGCAGCCGCGTCTTAGTACTGGAGCCACTCAGTAAACAAGAAATAGTTATGATACTTGAGAAAACTGCCAAAAGCGAAAAACTCACCAAGAAAAAATTACCGGCAAAGAGTATAGATTTGTTAGCAGAGCTATCCGGTGGTGACGCTCGGGCAGCCCTTGGTAATTTAGAATTAGCCCGACAACTAGCTGGCGCAAAAATAATCACGCCGCAAGTGATAGAGACAGCGGCCCAAAGCCGTGTGCCAGGCTATGACAAAAAAGGTGAGAACCATTACAACATCATTAGTGCATTCATAAAATCCATGCGCGGGTCTGAGCCGAATGCTACGCTCTATTACCTTGCTCGCATGCTGCAAGCAGGTGAAGACCCAAAATTTATCGCCCGGCGAATGGTTATTTTCGCTTCTGAAGATATTGGTATTGCTGCGCCTGCCGCTTTGAATCTGGCTGTGTCTACATTTTTAGCTGTCGAACGGATAGGCATGCCCGAATGCCAATACAATTTGTTCCACTGCGCTACTGTATTGGCCAAAGCCCAAAAATCCCGTGAAGTGGCTGACGCGATGAGCCAGGCGCTGGCTGCAGCAAAAGAACATCCTGATCTACCCGTACCTTTATCTCTTAGAAACGCTCCGACCAAGCTCATGAAAGATCTCGGCTACAACAAAGATTACAAATGGCTGGCCGACTTTAAAACGAAAGACGGCTTCCTTCCGCCTGAACTTAAAAAGCTTGATTTATTTAACTAACTCAAATATCCGAACTTATGTCCAAGTAGAACCGCGTGAGTTCTATTCCGCGCTCCTAAATTTTTAATTAAAGGTTTAGTAACATTTCTTCTTACGGTATTTGGATTTTTACCCCCAAACTTTTCTCCTATCTCTCTATTGTCCAATCCGCTTGCAATAAAGCCCAACACCATGGACTGAGATTTATTAATGTGTCTTCTTCCCTGTTCAGGTTCAACACGAAGCTCTCTTGCCTTAATTGCACGATGCACAGCAGCTGCCATATTTGGCGCCCCGAAAAAAACTTGGAGTTCTGCCTCCTTCTCTTTAACAGTTTCTTGATCTATCGATAGTATGTCGGCAACTTCCGCGGAGTCTCTACCCAGCGCGCAAAACCCAAGCACTACTTTTAAATCTTTAGGTAGCCCCACGCCTGTCTGTATCTCAGCTTCAACTGCTGCTTCACCCATACCCACCTGGGAACGTTCAATTGTTTGGACCATAAAAATATCCTTTCTCAGCTCAATGCGAGAAAGGATATTTCGTGTAGGTTTACGGATATCTTCCCCGGATTGTCTGGGCTAGATGGAGCACCTACTTTGGCTGCGGCCTTTTCGCTAGACCAAAGGGTTGCTGGCAGGTCATAGAGCTAGGTCTCTCGCTGCCTCTGTATATTTTCTTAACTCTGAAAGGCTTCGTGCAACAGTATAGCAATCTCCTACGTACTCGGCAACTGTTCCATAAAACTTTGGAGTACTACTGCATGATTGATTTGAGAGTCACGTGCAGCATACAGTAAAGTTACTGTTTTATGCTGCTCTTTTATCTGTTTTAATCTGTATTGTACTGTTTTGTTGTCTTCCAGTTCCACGAGATATCGCTGGCTGAATTTTTTAAACCTATCTGGCTTGTGCCCAAACCATATTCGTAGCTCCACTGAGGGAGCGGCATCTTTCAGCCATTCATCGAGTGCTGCCTTTTCTTTACTGACTCCCCGCGGCCAAAGTCTATCTACCAATACGCGATAACCATCGCTTGCCTCGGGAATATCGTAGATACGTTTTATCTGCACCATACTTCAATTGTACGCCCTACGTCACTATTTCTTCCCAAGGCAAATCGTTTTTACCAAAATGCCCATATGCTGCAGTTTGCAAATATATTGGCCTCCTAAGGTTAAGATGTTCGATAATATTTTTTACCGATGGTACTAACAGCTCTTTTGCAAATTTCTCTATAGCTGCCTGCGACTTCTTATTGGTACCGAAAGTATTAATCGTGAAGTTCACTGGTTCTTTAGCGCCGATGTAGTATGCCAAGGCTACCTCCGCCTCATCGGCTAAGCCCGCTGCTATAATATTTTTCGCAATATACCGTGCAGCATAGGCACCTGAGCGATCTACCTTGCTTGGATCTTTACCACTAAACGCGCCGCCGCCAACCCGTGCGAAGCCACCGTATCCGTCTACTACAATTTTCCGACCAGTAAGACCGGCGTCGCTGCTTGGCCCCGGTTGGTGCCACACGCCTGTACCATTAACCACGATATTCTTTTCGGCAATAGCAAACCCGTATCCCTCTAATACCGGTACAACAATAGTTTTGTAAATATCCTGGCGAACCCGCTCTAACGATATTTTTTCACTATGTGGCACCGCGATAGTTACATGTTCCACGGCAACCGGTTTTTTGTTTTCATATCGCACCACTACCTGGGCTTTGCCGTCCGGACGCAAATGAGGAAGTCTTTTAGTTTCCCGGGCTTCATCAATGGCTTTCGTAAGCGCATGAGACAGCGCAATAGGCAATGGCAAATATTCTGGCGTTTCATTGCTTGCATAGCCGAACATCAACCCCTGGTCTCCAGCACCATCGTCATCAACGCCCACTGATATTTCCGGTGATTGCTCGTGGATGTAGTTTTCTACTGGAGATTGGTCGCTAAATCCCCATGCTGGCTCTGTATAGCCAAGCCGGACGATTTGCTCTTTGGCAACTGCAACAAAATCGACTTTCGCTGTGGTGTTTACCTCGCCCGCTAAGATTACTCTGTTGGCTGCTACGAGTGTTTCAATAGCTGTCCGCCCATTCGGATCTTGAGCAAGCACTGCATCAACAATGGCGTCGCTGATTTGGTCTGCTACTTTATCTGGATGTCCAGCGCATACTGACTCACTCGCAAATCTCGTAACCGTATCAATTTTTGGCTCAGACGAGGCTGCCGACACCTTTTGAAGTTTTTGCTGCAGCCCCTTAACTGGCTGGACCAGAATCTTTTTTTGCTTGTTGCTTGTTATATTTGACATAAAAAATATCCTTTCTGTCGATATGCGCAAGAAAGGATATTTATTCTAAGAGAACTGAATATCTTTCCCGCGAACCTTATTCGACGGGCTAGATGGAGCACCTTGTCAGCTGCTTTAAGCTGGTAGGTTGCCGGCAGATCAACGAGCTAGTACTCTTCCTGCACTCTGTATATTCTTATTGTTAAGCCTTTTTATAGTAGCGGACTATTCTGCATTTGGCAACGATGGTATTTAACGTGGAGCAGGCTTATTAGTAAGCGAGGCTATACTAGGAGGATTCATGTAGTAATGCTTCACTATTTCTGTTTCTCCATTAGGTCGAGAAATCATTCTTAGTGTACGCCTAAATGCACCTAGCGGTAAAGTATCATCTATCGTAGCATTTGGCTCCTCAGGAAATGGCAGTGAAACAGGCTCGTGCACTTCTTTATTACTTGCTCCTGCCGCTATACTACCTGTGTCTAGATCAGCTACGGTAACTACTCGTTCAGCTTTATATCCATAATCATCCACCCCAGTAATGCTACCGATGCCGTCGTTAATCTCGCCCCAATCGGCTCCTTCTATTTTAGAGAGTAACGCTTGTTCAGTAACCCACCTTTGTAAGTATGCCTGTACGCCTTTATGGAAGTCTTCTTGCCAATTCGAACCCTCCAAATCAAAGATTGGCTGTGGCTCGTGCATACCGTGATGATCTGCCATAATATACTAGATTATATCATTTTTTAATGAAAAATACTAGGTTTTATTAATTTTTTCTTAATTCTGGTTTTTTACCTTGAGCAGCATCTTGCGCAATAGTATCTGTATTACTATAGACAGTTTCGAGCGACTGGATTTGGGGCATCACAACTGCATTAAAAACATAGGCCGGAGTAAAAGCCAGAAAAAATACAAATAATCCAATAAAGATCGCTCTCATTCAAGATAAAGTACCATAATATATAGAAAAATAAAATTGCTCATGCTTTCTTTTTTACTAGATCTAGCCAAATACTCTTAAATTTGCTACAATCACCCCTGAAACCAGAAATATATTAGGGTGTCGCCAAGTGGTAAGGCACTGGGTTCTGGTCCCAGCATTCGGGGGTTCGAATCCCTCCACCCTAGCCAATAAAAAAGCTCACTTTCTGGGAGCTTTTTTATAATTAACCTTCAAGCCGTTGTGCTAGCTCTATAATGATTCCTTCTGGCCCACGAATATAGCACAGCTTCCAAATATTTTCATAAGTTTGGACTTCACCTACTAGTGTATGCCCCTTTTGTTTTAAGGCAGTTACAGTTTCTTCTAAATTATCAACTTCGAAAGCAATGTGTCCCAAGCCAAGCCTATTTGCCGTTGGCATTCGGGCACCTTCTGGGTCAATAGGCTGATGATATTTGATGATCTCTAAATTTAACTGCTCATCTGGGGCTTGCAGCATCACGAATTCTGTCTGGGCGTCTTTAAACCCAATGACTTTGTCCAGCAGTTCGCCTTGCATTGAGGATTCTCCAACAATCGTAAAGCCTAGGTCAACAAAGAACGATTTAGCGGCTGCCAAGTTAGTTACATTAATGCCGATATGATTTATATGTCGAACCTTCATCTCTTCACTGTAACAATCTCTGTGGCAGACTGTCAAAGCGCCCTGAATGGATGGATAAAAATTTGACTTACAATATTATTTGCGCAAAATCTTTTCCATTGTTTTGCCTTTTGCTAGCTCGTCGATTAGCTTATCGAGGTAGCGGATTTCTTGCATAGTTGGCTCCTGGATATCTTCTACTCGGACGCCGCAAATCATACCTGTAATGAGTTTTCGTGAAGGGTTCAACTCTGGCGCTTCCGTAAAGAACGTTTCAAGGTCTGTTCGCTTCTCGAGCTGAGATTCTAACCCCTCTTGGCTATATCCCGTCAACCACCGGATGATTTCATCAACGTCTGCTTTAGTACGGCCTTTTTTCTCTGCTTTTTCAATATACAGAGGATAAATTCTTGCAAAACTTATTGTATATATCCGATGTTTTGTCATCCTACTCACCTCTAATCCTTCTTTTGGGCGTTCAAACGAACGGCCTCAGCGACCAGCTCTTTAATTACAGGTTCGTTGATTACACTGCCTTCGCGAAATTCAATGGCGCGGTCAGTTTTGCTATTCAATCGCGCGTTGAAATACTCTTGCATACCCTCCATCCGGGCACCTTTGAAAAATACTAGTTTCTGGTCGTTTTTGAACGTTTCGAAGATACACAATATCCCATCATGGGACCAAACAGGCAGCCCTTCTGGCCTAGAGCGCATTTTCCATTTCACTTCTTCGACAACACTAGGATCAGCTGCTTTTATCAAGGCACGTACCTTGGCAAGGGTTTCACCCTTCCAGCCACCGTACATTTTGATGATATCATCTATTTGCTCTGAGGCAGACTTGTCTTCCATACGGTTTATCATACTATAAAACTTCATAAATATATTTCTATTACCAGGGCGCGCTAGGTCATTTATTGAAATCCTGACTATAACCGGTTATGCTATACATAAGTACTTTGTAAACAAAAAGAGTGAAAAATGGCCTTCTCTAAATATGTGCGTAAAAAAATAAATACTGTCGTTGTGAGTATTGTATCTATCATTATTCTACTTGCTCCTTCAGCAGTACAGGCTGCCCCAGTTATACAAGAATTTACTATCCCTACCCCAAGCGGTTTTGGACGTAATATCACAAAAGGGCCAGATGGCAATATGTGGTTTACGCAAATAGGCACAAATAATATTACCCGTGTCACTCCAAGTGGCGCAATGACAGATTTTCCAGTGCCCACGCCCAATTCCCAGCCTGCAGGGATTATTGCTGGTCCTGATGGGAATCTGTGGTTTGCAGAAATTAGCGGGAACAAAATTGGACGTATTACTACTGCTGGAGTCGTTACTGAGTTCACTGTGCCAACAGCCGCAAGCCAACCACGGGACATAACAGTGGGACCAGATGGCAATATATGGTTTACTGAAAGCGCTGCCACTAACATTGGTAAAATTACTTCAGCGGGAGTTATAACTGAATATCCTGTATCCTCCTCGCCGCAAGGCATCACTACTGGGTCAGATGGGAATCTGTGGATTATCAAAACAAGCAGCGTCAGCCGGGTAACACTCAGTGGCACAGTAACTGATTTTAGCCTATCACCTGGGGCATCTCCTGTCGCTATAACAAACGGTCCTGATGGGAATCTGTGGTTTCCTGAGATAGGAACAAATAAAATTGGACGGATGACCACGTCTGGGGTATTAACTGAGTTTCCTATTCCAACCGCTAATGCGCAACCGCAAAGTATTATTACGGGCCCAGATAATAACCTCTGGTTCACCGAATTAAATGCCAATAAGATCGGGGTCATGGCGGTAGATGGCACGCTGGTCGCTGAACACACACTTCCTACTGCCAACTCCCGACCTCATCAGCTTGGCAATGGCCCAAATAATACTATATGGTTTACTGAACAGTTTGCTAATAGAATCGGTGTTATAAGCAATATTGTCGCACCTACTCCCGATCCGGAAAACCCTGCCGGTTCATCCGATTCAACTAATAATTCTACTGTTGTACCTGGCGCCCCCAATACTGGAACAGGAAATAGCTCTCCATATCAAAATCTTTTCACTATTGGTACGGGACTCAGCCTGCTGGGATTATGCATTGCAGGAGTTGGCGTATACATCAGAAAATATAGCCGATAGGCCGCTCCGCTTGCTGCGCAGCTACCAACCGTTCACTTCATACTGCGCAGCTACGTACATGCTTTCTGACCAGCCAAGCGGCGTGTTTTCATTAGCCTTATTACTATTAGAGAAATAGAGTTCAGGAATTTTACCGTCACTAGTAATAGTGGCTGTTGCTTTACGTAAGTATTCTTGTGCTTTTTCATCGTCACCAAGCCATTTGTATGCAATTGCCAGCCATGATAACCCAAAGCACCATTCAGCCTCTTCGCTATAGCCATCAGAATTCTTGTTGTAGTACCGGTCAAACTTGTACCGCATCACGCCTTTTTCTTTCGCTAGGTGATAGACGAGGTTTTCAACGATTTGCGCTCCAATATCTTTACTAACAACTTCGTAAGGATAGATAAGTGACAGTAAAGCTAGGTCAGTAAACTTTGATTCGGATTCACGTGGCAGCAACGCATCAAGCGCAGCTTGGCCACGGTCAATGGCATCTTGATCAACATCCATTCCGCCAACTTCTTTCCATTTTTTCAGAGCCGCGAGCACTGCGCCAATAGAGCTGGCGTGCACCTCTTCAGCCTCTTCCCACATACCGTTATCTGCGTCATGCCAGTATTCAACATTACATATGTAGTAAATAAGTGTCTGGACGGTACGACGATCTTTTTCGTTTCGAAGTACGCTTTTGCCTTTCGCTTCAAAGTCCGCAATCTTAAATAATACTGCACCTACCGCATCATGCTGTTTATTCCCCCATGCATCCCAAAATTCTTCGAGTGTTTCTGGACTGTAACGCGCATGAATAAATTGCCAACTTTCAAACGGCTTGTTGGTCGTTGCCCAGTTTATTTTATCGATATGTTTATCAAAAATGTCTAGCAGCGTATGGTACGCCTTCTGCACAACCGCCCAATCTCCAACGTATTCAAAAGCAAGCGCTTCGTACACATTATCGCGTAACCAGGCTTTGTCATAACCTGTTTGGACATTCTGAGACGAAGCAAGGAATAACCCTGTAGGCGTTAAGAGTTTTCGTAAGTTTTCAATATGGCGTTCAATTTGATCAGGCAGGTCTTTTGGTTCCATGGTGGTTTTTATGCTCCTTGATGATGGCTATGTTGGTAATCGTCACCGATATGGCGGTCATATTGGAATCCAAGTAAGCCATTGAGGATTTTCTCAGTACCGTATCCATTATGAAATTCAGCACGGATAATTGCAGCTTCAGCTTCTTTTTGAAAGAGATTGGCAGCAAGTATTAGATGCTCTTTCACAGTCTCGTCTTCAAGTTCATTTGCTTTGATACGTAAAGCTTGTTCTGCAGCTTGCGCTTCAGCAATGGGTGTTGTGCAGCGTTCGCAAACACCATATTCGCCAATTTTTAATATATGACCGCCGTAATCAAATGACTCAGCTTTAGGCAATGTTGCTAAAATTCCTTCGATAATACCTGCAGCTACACCGGCAGCATGAGCTACATTAGGATCATCCGAATGTGTTTTGATCATATTCGCCGTACCTATTTATATGGCTGATTATAGCATAACCGTGATAGAAATAACTTAGTAATAGCTTTTTTAAATAATACTGCTTATGCATGCAATCTTCAGACTGAGGAGTTATTATGAAAGTAGTGTCCCGAGAATCATGTAAACGGAGCTGTCTGTATGGCCCACTCCCTGAACGTATTCTTATTATCAATCAAGGTCACCGCTGTGTGCATCCTCATTGCTGCAGATATATTTTTAGTTACCTTGCTGCTGGTTTCATTTCATAGTCCTCAGTTACATACAAATGGTGAGCAAGCTTCAGGCAAATTACCCTCCTTTCAATTAAACGTTCAGCGCGCAACTCAAGCAATTAATAATAAAACTGGCGATAGCCTCAAAACTATTGGCCATACCGTAAGTTCAGTGGCCGACGCCGTGAGCACTACAACGAGTAATGTAGCGCAAAGTGTCGCAACAACTGTCACTAACCCTGAAACGATTATCAAACCTGAACCTTCATACAAGACACCAGAGATAAAGGACGTAGCACAAACTCCGGCAGCCACAGGGACTGGCGGCCCAGCGACTAATCAACCTGCACCAGCTGCGACTGCACCAGTGATCGCCACAGCACCTCAACAGCCACAAGTAAGTGTGTGGCCTATACATGGTGCCGTTACAACGGAGTTTGGCGTGTATCATCAGCCGTTCCAGCCATGGCATACAGGTATAGATATCTCTAGCGGGCAACCAGCCGGTCGTACCGCGGTAAGTCCATTCAGAGATGGAGTCGTGGTACAAGTTACCCGCTCGTATCAAGGTCTTGGTAATCACGTCGTAATTGACCATGGGGGCGGGCTTACTTCATGGTATGGACACCTTTATTCTATAACTGTTGCTCAAGGTCAGGCCGTACACGTAGGTGATACTATCGGTTATGAAGGCCGGACCGGTGCCGCTACAGGCCCGCATGTGCATCTCGAAATCCGCCAAAATAACGTGCCCCTCAATCCCCGAAATTTTATCGCAAACAATCCCTAGAGTCAGTTACTGGGAGTTATTATTTAGTGTCGTTGTAAACACGTTCAAGTTCGGCAATATCAAATTTCTTCATCTTCATATAGGCAGCAGTTACACGTTCAAGCTGCTCAGGCGTCCCTTCACTCATCATTGTACCCATTAAAGTTGGTACAATCTGCCAGCTAACCCCATACTTATCTTTCAGCCAGCCACACACTTCTGCCTCCGGAATCGCGGATAACTTCTCCCAGTATGTATCGATTTCTTCCTGGGTTTCACATTCAATCATTAAAGAAATAGCCTCATTGAATGTAAAATCATGTTCACGAGCACTATCTACGGCTGTAAATGCATCCCCTAAAATAGAGAACCCTCCATACGCGATAGTGCCTTCCTTGTCTGGTTCTTGCCCAGCAGAATACCTGGTTATTGTACCTATGCTTGAATCAGGAAAGACTGAGGTATAAAAATTCATCGCTTCCTCAGCTCTGCCAGTTAATTCCTGGGTAAATAATAATGAAGGTGTAATTTTTTGGGCATCTGGTTCTTCGTTGACGATAATATGCCAAGATATGCCAAATTTATCACTGAGCCACCCGTATCGTCGACTAAATGTATATAGATCAAGTGGCATAAGTACACTGGCACCTTCAGATAGCTTTTGCCATAAGTCGTTTACCTCATCTTCGCTTTCGCAACGTACAAAGAAAGATATAGAAGGGTTTACTTGAAATTGTGGCCCACCATTAAGTGCAATAAAGCGCATATTTTCCAGTTCAAACTCCACAGTCAGCACATCACCTGCATTATGTCCATGGATTTCTTTCCCAGCCTCGGTATAACGCGCAATATGCCCAAGTTTGCTATTCGTAAATATAGAGGTATAGAATTTCGCTGCCTCCTCGGCCTGACCATCAAACCAAAAATTGGGAATAATTCTGTTCATATCAAAGTACCCTCCTATATTTCTTGTAGGCACATTGTATCATTGGTCCGTCTATATATTTCTTTAATTTTTTTACATTTTAAGGTAGCCGCGACCATCAACCTCTGGAGGAAAGAACTTCAATATCTCGGCGGCTTAGTGCTATCATATGGGCAATGAGTAAGCATAAGCAACATGCATTTATTGCATATCTGAAATCAATGTTACGGCTTAATTTTATCGGATTGTCCACAGGCATACTCTTTTACTGTTTGGCATTGACCCCCTCACTCTTACCACGACCTGCTATGTTCGAAGGGCTCGTAGCTGGTTTGAGTTTCGCTGTTGGCTATAGTATAGGTGTTTTTATTAGTTGGGTTATACGACGCTTCCCTATTACCGAGCCCCAGAAACATACAAAGCATATTGCCTGGCGCCTCCTAGCTGCAATTATTGCTGTGTTAATTATCCTATACAGTCTCTGGTCCTCTACGTGGCAAAATCAAGTGCGCGGATTTATTGGCGAGCCGCAACTTGAAGGCCAACATATTCTTTCAATTTTAGTAACTGCAGTACTTTCAGCAGCTTTAGTAATTGCTATCGGTAGATTGATTGGGTGGATGATCCGTAGAGTCAGCCTTTTTATTGGCCGTTGGATACCAACCGCGTACAGTGTAGCAACCGGCACAGTATTGGTTGGTATCATTATTATTCTATTCTATAACGGTGTGGTCGTCCGAACGTTTGTATCAGTATCAAATAATATATATCGCGATCAGAATAATCAAACGAATGCTGGCGATCAGAAGCCAACTATGCCTGAGCGTTCAGGTAGCTCTACATCATTAGTACCATGGGATACATTAGGCCGCCAAGGCCGGGCCTTTATTGCAAACGGCCCTTCACAAGAACAGCTCCGCGACTTTAGCCGTCAAAACCCAAGCAAACCAATCAGGGTGTACGTTGGAGTTAATTCGGCAAATACTGCCAAAGCTCGTGCTGATTTAGCTGTTAAAGAGCTGGAGAGAACCGGTGCATTTGACCGGTCGGTATTAGCAGTCATGACTGCTACGGGCACTGGTTGGATTGAACCGCAGTCTGCTGATTCACTGGAATATATGTGGAATGGAGATACAGCACTTGCTACTATCCAATATTCATACTTGCCCAGTTGGATTTCGTTTTTAGTAGACCGGGATAATGCTACTGCCGCCGGCAAAGCCTTGTTTGATGCTGTGTATGATCGTTGGCAGCAACTACCCCAAAACCATCGGCCAAAACTCATTGCCTATGGGCTCAGCCTTGGATCATATGGCGGCCAATCAGCATTTACAGATATTTCCGATATTCAACGCAAGACTGATGGTGCATTATTTATTGGCTCACCGAATGATAGCCAACCATGGCGTGCAGTAACGGATAGCCGTGACAAAAGTAGCCCCGAATGGCAGCCAGTATATCAAGATGGCAAGAGTGTTCGATTTGCGGCAGATAGTGGAGACTTCGCAAAGCTACCAGGAAACTGGGCCATACCGAGAGTCGCATACCTACAACACGCTTCAGATCCGGTCGTGTGGTGGAGTCCAAGTCTCATCTGGCACAAACCTGCCTGGCTTTCAGAGGCGCGAGGTCCAGATGTTACACCAAATATGAAATGGTATCCGTTTGTCACTTTCGCTCAAGTTACGGTCGATCAGTTCTTTGGAGTTGATGCCCCGAACGGTCATGGCCATAACTACGCTAATACTGAAGTTGCTGCCTGGGCTGCTGTTACCAACCCACCACAATGGGACAATGCAAAAACAACTCAGCTACAATCGATCATTTCAAAATATCCGACTGACTGAGCCATTAGCCTGGCTTATTACTGCTATATTTTTAACTTTCTTACCCATACACCATAAGGTAAGGTAGATGTAAGTAAACAGGAGAATGGACATGCTTAAAGACTCACCAGCGTTTAGCGGATTTTCAGTTAATGATACCCAGAAAGCAAAGCAATTTTATGAAGAAGTACTTGGTGTACCCGTTGAAGAAAGCCCGATGGGGTTAACCCTTAAACTCAAGACTATGGATGTATTTATATACCTCAAAGAAGATCATACTCCGGCTTCGTTTACTATCCTTAATTTTCCGGTGAATGACATCGACCAGATGTTTGATGGGCTTCGTAGCAAGGGTGTCATATTTGAAAAATATGACAATATGCACCAAGATGAAAAAGGCATTACTCGTGGTCGTTCCGCGAACATGGGTCCGGACATTGCGTGGTTTAAAGACCCCGCAGGAAATATACTTTCCATACTGCAAGATACCTAAATATATTGTACAAAAAACAACCAGGTTAGTTGCCGTTGCACCTGGTTGTTTTTATGCGTGTTCTATCGTCTAAAAACTACGCCAGCCTCCGGGTGGCATTGGTGGCTTACCGTCAGAACCCATAATAGAGATCAAAGGAGAGCCATGTATAAGAGTAACTGGCACTGGAGAACCACCGGTGTAGGCGTTGATGACAAGCGGATAAGCGCTCGCGTCCTTGACTATAGGGAAGCCACTTAGTGATTGCTTACCTTTGGCTGCCCCTTGATTGAATGTCTGCCTCACTCCATCCATCCAAATGCTTTCAATAGTACCCGTATTGTCAGCGGCATTATTGGTACATACAGAGAAGTTATGGACAGCGGTGTCTATCGGTGGGCTTACCCATGCTGGCGAGCCAGGGTTTGTGCCATTTCCTGCAAAACCCTGAAATCCGATTGTGAATGAATTTGCGCCTCCGTTATACCATGAACTCACTCCCATATTCCAACCCTGATAATCAACTCGTGGTGTTTTTGCTTCGGCGAATTGTAGCCAACTATTGCGAGGAACAGTCGCCAAACCTTCAGGGAACTGCACGGTAACGGTGGTACACGTAGGTACACCTGGGCGATAGATATCTTTCGTAAGGATATCTGCGCGGTAATGACCTTCATTTCCAGCTAAGCTGTCCGCAGTTGTTATATAAAACTTCTCCTGACGGGGGTTAATAAAAGTTAAAGCACCAGCCCTAAAATATTTTGTTGGGTAATTACTCAAATTACCATCGAAAGTAGCGTCCAACAGTAGAGTGCCATTTCCACTACCCGTACCACCTGTAGGTGGATTTGGATTAGTGGGCGCAGGCGTTACTACTACAGTTGCACTAGCGGTAGTAGTACCACCTGGACCGGTACAACTTAAGTCATAGGTTGTATTCGCATTTAAGACACCGGTACTCACAGAGCCGCTTATAGTTTTAGACCCGCTCCACGCGCCGCTTGCTGAGCAACTTGTAGCGTTGGTACTTGTCCATGTCAGTGTACTTGCGGAACCTGCAGTGACCGGCGAGGCGCTGAACGCGATAGTCGGCGCTGGCGTTGTTACAGCCGCAGGACCCTGAAGCGTAATAACGTCTGCGAAAAATTGTCGTGAACATCTACCAGATTTTCCAAGGTTCGTGGCAGTAACCTTTACGGTATGATTGCCCTTGGCAAGCGTGATACTTTTAGTGTAATTTTTCCATTTAGTTGTTTGAACACTGGTAGTCGGAATAACTGTTTTGTCATCAATTGCAACGTTCACATTCGCCCAGCCGCTACAGCTCGTAGAGCGTGCTCGAATGGTTACGGTGTCCATCGGGCTTGTCACTGTTACGAGGCTACTGGCAGACGTATTATTTTGAGTAAATTTAAGAGATTTACCGTATGAAGCTGATGAATCACGAACCACGCTCGAACCAGCTGGCTTATTCTGCATATTTTCTGCTTGCAACATAATCACTACCGGATTTGCTGCAAATGTTCTCCATAAGAAAAGCCCGCCAACCAACGCAAACACTGCTGCAACTATACTAATTGTTCTGCGAGAAAATCTTATTTTATTTTGTATGAAGCTCCCTGTTATCGGTTTTTTATCGGTCGACGTGCTAGAAGATGGTTCCACGGCTATAGACTCCCCTACATTTTAATTCTTATGCTCAGTGAAGCACACCTCATTTTTAAACGCAAGCATTTAGCACCAGTCGTGTTACACTGAGAATAAATTCAGCAAACATACACGATGGTTAAAAAGACTATACATAGACTACTAAAACACCGTCATTTTTGGCGTGATGTGGAATTTGATGAGCTGAGCGAAATTTACATAAGTATGATGTTTCGCAGTTTAGCACTCAGTCTGACCAGTATTTTTGTGCCTATTTATATGTTAAAACTTGGTTACTCGGTACAGGAAACTATGCTACTTTGTGTATTTTATTTTGGATTCCGCGCAGTAGTTTTTGACCTGCTATCAGGCTACCTGGTTGCAAAAATGGGCCCAAAACATACGATACTTTGCAGTTACCTACTATTAGTTGTATCAACTGGTCTCTTTTTAACACTCCCGGACATTCACTGGCCTTTATGGTTTGTGGGTGGTATATGGGGTGGCGCAAGCAGCCTCTTCTGCATTCCGTTTCATGTGGATTTTTCAAAGATAAAGCATAAAGCACATGGCGGTAAAGAGTTGGGTTATGTAAAAATAATGGAGAAATTCGGTGGCATCGTAGGTCCAATTATTGGTGGTATTGTTGCGAGTATATGGGGCGGACAGTATATATTCTTAGTGGCAATTATTATGCTAGTTGTCGGTAGCTTACCACTTCTTAAGACCGGCGAGCCTGTAAGAGTTAATCAAACACTACGCTTTCGAACACTACCCTTCCGCAAGATCAAGTGGGATATCATTTCATTCATGGGTTTTGGTGTAGAGCTCACCATGTCAGGGTCGATATGGCCACTCTACCTTGGCACCACCATATTGGCTTCAGGCGCTGCCTACGCGAAATTAGGTATTTTGGCATCGGTATCGGTCGTTGTTGCTATGGTTACGGCATATACCATTGGCAAACTTATCGATAAGCACCATGGCCGACAATTACTGCAATTCGGCACTATAGCCAATGCACTCGTCTATCTCTATAGGCCGTTCGTCACTTCATATCCTGCTGCCTTGGCTACAAACGTAGTAAACGAAGGAGTAACCGTCTCGTACAATATGCCCTATACCAAAGGCATGTATGACGCTGCTGATGATCTGCCCGGCCACCGTATCGTATATTTTGTCATTATGGAGATGACGAGCAGCATTGCAAAAACTGTCGTGTGGACTATATTGACCATACTCACCACCCGCTTTACCGACTATACCGTATTAAATATTGGTTTCTTAATAGGCGCAGGGGCCTCACTACTTATGATGGCGGAACGATTTAAAGCACTCGGCAGGCACTATTAAACCATAAGCATTTTTTGTATACTACAAGTATATGGCAAACAAAAAAACTTCAAAGAAACACCGTACTACTTCTAAAAAGACAAACTCTCATACCACTCCACACCGCAACCATCGGATATGGAAATGGCTTTTGGGCATACTTACGGTAATTGCTGTGTTGATTCTCGCCGTTATTATCGCCTTCCGCGTTAGTCCATGGCCCGGCGCCCTAGTTATTCGATATGCATTCGATAAAGGCGGAAATGAAATTTCGCAAAAACTTGAGAAGCATGTGCCCTCAGGTATAGCAAGTATTCAGAATAAGCAGTATCGCCCTGGGGACAAAGACGCATACTTGGACGTGTACTATCCTGACACTATCCAACATACCAATAAAACCTTGCCGACGGTGGTATGGATACATGGTGGCGCCTGGATTTCGGGTAGCAAGCAAAATGTAGCAAATTACCTTAAAATACTTGCTTCTCATGGCTACACCACTGTCGCTATTAACTACACTATAGCACCAGAAAAGAAATATCCGACGCCACTCCTACAGACCAATGATGCCTTTACCTATCTTCAGGAAAACGCTAAAGAATTACATATTGATCCCTATAACTTTGTCCTTGCTGGTGATTCTGCAGGCTCTCAAATAGCTTCGCAGTTCGCGACACTTGTCACAAACCAGCCCTACGCTCAGCAAGTTGGCATCGATCCTACGTTGCAACCAAGTCAACTCCGGGCATTAGTCTTAAATTGCGGAGCTTACGATCTGGCAATAGCTGACACAAACGGCGAAGCTGGAAAGTTTTTAAATTCTGTTCTTTGGGCTTACTCAGGCAAGAAAGATTTTCGTAATGATCAGAATCTCAAATATGCCTCCGTTATAGACTACGTCACTGGAGACTTCCCTCCGTCCTTCATTACTGCGGGTAATGCTGATCCACTTGAATCGCAATCACAAGCATTCGCGCAAAAGCTTACAAAATTGAAAGTAAATACTGATACGCTGTTCTACCCTAAAAACCACCAGCCAAAACTGCCTCATGAGTACCAGTTCAACTTGGATAATGCCGACGGCCGCCAAGCGCTCAGCCGCATAACTGCATTTCTTAACCAATACACCCGATAACTGTAGGTAATATTACAGAGTTCCTGTAGTCCGCGTTGATACAATGCGCGCTATGGAGCAGAAGATATTACAGATGGTACTGAGCCAGATCAAACACGGGACCCTTAACCTCACGTTTCCTGACGGTACAACCCAGACCTTTGGCAGTGGCAAGCCAATCGTTGATGCGCGTCTTAATGACCCAGACATATTAAAAAAAGCCCTTAAAAATCCTTCAATCGCTTTTGGAGAAGCCTACATGGATAATCGGTTGGAAATTATTAGCCCGCTTGATGATGCTGTAAAGTTAGCCGAGCTTAATCCCATGAAAATTGGAGCAAACGAAGCACTCAAACATTTGCCAAAATTACACAAAAACAAAAAAACTAAACAAGCCGAATATATCGCCCATCATTACGACCTCGGCAATGATTTTTATAAGCTCTGGCTTGATCCAACCATGAGTTATTCATGCGCGTATTTTCACACCCCTAAAGATAGTCTCGAAACTGCCCAACGGCAAAAAACTGAACACATACTTCGCAAGCTTCAACTAAAATCCGGAATGACACTCTTGGATATTGGCAGCGGCTGGGGTTTTTTGCTAATAGAAGCTGCCAAAAAATACAAAGTCAAGGGTTATGGCGTTAGTCTCAGTAAAGAACAAGTATCCTATGCTCAAGACCTAGCAAAGCGCGAAAAGGTTACTAATCTTGTAACATTCGAGTATGTAAACTATCTAGATATCTCAAAACACGTGTCATTCGATCGAGTCGTGAGCGTGGGTTTCTACGAACACGTAGGTAAAGATAACCTGGCGGACTATTTTAAAGTTGTCGACCGTCACTTGAAAGATGACGGCATATCAGTACTCCACGCAATCTCGCATCGCCTCGAAACACCAAGCGACGCCTGGATAGATAAATATATTTTCCCAGGCGGCTATATTCCCAGCGTCCGGGAAACCACAAACCTCATAGCAACCCAAGGATTTCAGCTTTTCGACTACGAAAACCTTGGTCAACATTACGGTATGACCATTGAAAAATGGCGACAAAATTATGAAAAACATAAAGAAAAAATCATAGCTATGTACGGCGAACGATTCTACCGGATGTGGCAACTGTATCTCATTGGCGCGCTGATGACGTTCAAGGTTGGCAATGCCGGCCTGTCACAATGGGTTTTTAAAAAAGGACAAAATCCAACCTGGCCATTAACCCGTGAATATCTTTATAATAGGTAGTCCATGAGGGGATTACATATATGAATGACTATACTATCATCGAGATTAGCGATACTGACGACGCCTACGCAGGCACAAGCGTCCCTGGTGAATTCCGTAGCTTCACAGACGCATTAAATACCGAGCAGCTAGCCCTCACTCTCATACGTGTGCCTCCTCACTCTGATTTCGAGCAAGGTACCGGACATTATCATGATGAGCTAGAGGAAATATATATTATTACTCGCGGTGTGCTAACGATGCGCTTTGGAAATGATATCAAAAAAGTTCCCGCAGGCTCTGCAGTACGTGTGGCACCTCAAACACCCCGATCACACCGCAATGAAGGCGATGAGCCAGTAGATATGTGGGCAATTTCTGCAAAACACAGGAGTCAAGACGCCCATAAAATAGACAGCTTCTGGGAAACTTCCAAGAACGCGTCTCAAACCAAGGAGTAGAACTTAAATTATTTTTAAATTGACAGTAATTTTTTCATGGTGTAGTATGCTTTTATTCCTCTGACTTGGTGTGCTGATACTAGCCCAAACTTGAGGTGTAATTTTACAAGCGGAGCAGTACAGAGCAAAGCGTCGGCGGCAATCATATAGCCGATATGGTTTCGGCCGACGCCTTGCTCAAGGAAAGTTATAGAGCTTGCTTCTCAGAAGAGAGAAGAAAGAGAATGCTCGTTCAGGTTTTCTTGCGATATCCTCCAACAGCTTCACTTGCTGTACATCGTCGCACGCAGTTATTTTGGTTCACCTACACAGGGGGTTCGCCTTGCGCGGAACCAAACGACGTGCCATCCGAAGACGCCGTAGGGCGCGCTTCAGCCTCGGGTTTCTCGTGGCCTCCATCCTCGCCTGGCTGGGCATGGCTGTGACAGCACCACCGATGCCGGACACCACGCCGCGCCACAACAAGCGCAGACGGCGCGACAAGCAGCCTGTCATGCGAGCCATCACGATCTCCCGCAAGAGCAGCAGGAAACGTGGCAGCCACCACTCCGGCCACCGCGGCGATCCGACCGAGATGAAATCTCGCGACACCGATCGTGCCTCGCCTAGCAGCAAGCGTAACACGCAGCTCAGAGGCGTCTCGGGCTTCACTGCCACCACGAACGGCGCCCGCCGAAGTCCGACCAGTGTAGTACCCGTCGCGGCATAGCGAAGCAGCAACGGTCGCAGCAGTAACCACACTCGCTACGTCGTAGGACACACTCAGCGCCGGGCCTGGCTACACGTGCCTCGTAAGCACGCTCATTGTAGCCGGGTCCGCGCCGAGCTGTTTTCTCACCAACTCTTTACGCCTTTCCTGCTCCGCTCTCCGACCTTTGATTTTCACTTTAAAATAACCAGCAATACGCTGGTTATTTTAAAGTGAAATTTTTCTGTACTTTTCCTTACAACTATTTCTGTGTCATAGTGATATGATGCATGTATAAAAAGGAGGGGGCTCGTGAGTACTATTAACTTTAATCCATATATATATTTTTCCAAGGTAATTGCCAGGAAGCTATGGAATTTTACAAGAATATCTTTGGTGGCGAATTAACCATCAGTACTTATGAAGAAACACCTGGGGACACACCCCCTGGAATGGAGGGTAAGCTAATGCATGCAGCACTCACTGGTGGATTAATTACTCTCATGGGTAGCGATACGCCTCAAGCTAGCGCCAAAGCAGCCAAGATTAGTTTGTCTGTTGGCGGCGATGACGAAGAAAAATTAACTGCTATTTTTAATCAACTGAGCGATGGCGCAGACGTTGAATATCCACTAAAAAAGGAATTTTGGGGTGATACTTTCGGTACACTGACTGATAAATTCGGTGTGGAGTGGATGGTGAATATTAGCGGGAAAAAGGAGAATTAAATATGGATTGGAAGATTGAGTTGATTACTATTCCAGTATCTGATGTTGACCGAGCTAAAGATTTTTATGTAAATAAATTCGGCTTTAATGCCGACCATGATCATCAAGTTACCGACGAGTTGCGGTTTGTACAACTGACCCCTCCCGGCTCAGCATGTTCGATAGCGCTTGGTACTGGCCTCACCGAAGCAGAGCCAGGTTCTGTCGAAGGGCTGCAAATGGTTGTCAAAGATATTGAAGCAGCAAAAGCCGAGCTCGAAAGTCGTGGCCAAACCGTAGATCAAATCCATGATCTAGATTGGGGACGATTTATATATGTTACTGATCCAGATGGAAACAAATGGGCAATCCAAGAACTGCCACCCAAGCCATAACGCTATAATAAAGGAATGCTTGACCATCATATTCAGCGTGCAATCATTTATCGACTGGCTTTTACCCCAGGTCTTCGATTCAGTGAGCTCAAGCCTGACGAACTTGAAAACAAACTATTTACCTACCATCTAAAAAAAGTCCTCGCTGAAGGGCTCGTAGCAAAATCCGAAACAGGTATTTATACACTCTCTCCAGAAGGGAGACGGGTAAGTACTGGTGCCCTCGATAAAGAGCAAGACTTAATCGTAGAACGGGCACATTCAGTACTCTTTTTAGTCATACGCCGGAAGTGTGATGGTGCCTGGTTATTTTACAAACGTGGCACCCATCCTATGCTTGGGTTTTCGGGGTTCATGCATTGCAATCCAAATGCCCAAGAATTTGTGACTGAAACTGCCCGTACGGAATGTCACAAAAAGACTGGTCTGAGTGGTACATTTCAAGCACTCGGTAGCGGATATTTTCGAATATACGACAGCGGTTTTCTAGAAAGCTTCACAAACTTCACCTTACTGTACTGTGATAATATTCAAGGCACACTCAATCCAAGTGATCCAAAAGCTGAATATGAATGGGTAATCGATCCTGATTTTTCAGCCGAAGATATGTTTCCAGGCACAAAATTACTGAAAGAACGCTACGAAACTAAACAATCATTTTTTGTAGACGAAACCTTTTCTATCGGGGCATAGCGTAAAGCGTAATTCCTTCTTCGTACGCCTGCTCAACAGCGTTCGGAGCATTCCGTCTGATTTCTACCGCAAGGTCACTATTCGGATCTGCAAGCTGGGCAAATGAAGGCGGTGTCCCAATATTTGCTGTCATAGCACGGGCATTCTGCAGCACGCTCATGCTCTGCTCACGCACCCACGCCTGCGTCATAAACGGCGTCAAATTACGGACGGAGTCTCCTTCAGGTACACACGCCAACGCGAGTGATGCATTGCCTAACGTTTTACCTAATGCTATGGCTTTCTTCCCTTTTACGGATGAACTTGCTTCAACAGCACTCAGTAATCCTTGCGCAGCAACAATAGCATCTTCGAAAATGACCTGCGCACGCTCCCGTACTGCAAGGCTCTGGAATAACGTTTCATCTTCATGACCCGCCAGCACCGGAAGCTTTAAGCGTCTGCTCATTGTTTCACTATTTCGAGCGTAGGTGTACCACGCACTATCCATACCGCTCGCTGCCACCAGTTGATAAGCATATGCGACGTCTGGCTCATCCTCAACTTTACGAAGTATGCGCGAGCCAATCAACATACCTCTATATTGCTGCTCAGCCAAAACAACCCCGCGCGGCTGTGAGCGGCGACGCTCTATTTCATCTGTGCTGCGAGCTTTGGGTGGCACATAATGGTTGCTGCCGGCTAAATGTTGTACTGGTAAATTAAAATCTCTATATGGTCTTTTCATATTTACCAGTATGAAAAGATAACCCTAAATAAGCAGTGAATACTTTTTCACCAACCTGGCACAATTACTCTATTGGCTTAATGTTATAGGTTTGGTTGAAGATATTTGCTGGATCGTACTGTTTCTTAAGTTGGACAAGCCGGTCATATGTTGCTTCGGGATACGATGCGGTAATAGATTTCTCGCTCGCATCACTTAAGAAATTACAATATGAGCCGTTGCCAAAAGCTTCAATTTTATTCCATGGCTCTAAAGCCTTGTCTATCTCTTCATCGGTAGCCGATGGTCCAACAAATGTCGGTGAAACAACCAGTACTTCGTTTTCTCTATGAGCAAAAGCAGTCGCATCAGCCGACACCCGGTTCATAGCGCCGCCCAGATAACGTAACTGCAATACCAAGCCTTCTTGGCCTGCAATAGCCTCAATCACTTCATCGCTAAAGTCTTTTATAAAGGTGTCATGCACAATAATTTTCATACCTTGCGGCGGGTGGGCTTCTTCCAATACTTCCGCATATTCCTTTTGCTTTATGTCCTTGCCAATAGCATCACCTAGTTTTGTGAGTGGCTCTATCGCTTGCATCGCAACTGCTTCGTCATCACCGGCGTAGCACGCCATAATAACCGCTGCAGCCGGATTACCGCCAAACGATGGCATGATTAAGAACATGGTCGTGAGTTCTTCGGGAGCCTGGCGCATGACATCTCGCCAACCTTTTATAAGCTTGTTCGTATCATCAAGTTTGTAAGTTATAGTACCAGCAACCACATTTTTTATAGGGTGCGCCCTAAATTCAAAGTGAGTGACCACACCAAAATTACCGCTGCCGCCGCGGATTGCCCAAAATAATTCAGGGTTATCAGTTTTACTAAGGTGTAGCGTTTTTCCGTCAGCTGTAACTATGTCGGCCGCAACTAAGTTATCGAGTGCTAAGCCATACTTTCGCACCATCCAACCGATACCACCGCCAAGCGTCAGACCACCAACGCCCACTGATTTAGTATCACCTGAAGAAATAGCAAGGTTATGCTCCCCTAAGGTCTTGGCGATATCGCCCCACTTAGCACCACCGCCAATTCGTACAAGATGTTCCTGCTCATCAATTACTTCAATATCTTTAAAGTGAGATAGATCAATAACAACACCGTCATCATTAGTACTATGCCCCGCGCCGCTATGTCCACCACTCCGTACCGATAGCACAAGTCCGTTGCTCTTTGCATAGGCAATAGCAGCTATCACGTCTTCATTATTTTTTGGACAAAATATAACCGCCGGATTACCTTTACGCATGAGTGTTGTTGCAGCTTCGTCATATAACGCATCACCGTCTACAATGATGTCTCCGCTAAATGTTTGTTTTATTGTCTCAATATCTTTCATACGCTATCCATTTCTATCGCCTGTTTTATGTAATATATAAGTGCTTCTTTATTGAAATCATCCATACTCTTCATACGAACATTTCTCGTCCGTTTACCCACGCCTTCAAGAAGTTTGTACGAATCTTCAAATGAGGCACCACGGTCAAATGCCAAGGTTATACCTTGTTTTGAAGGGCTTATAACAATAATAAGATGGTTTAGCCGATACGCTGGTGTGCCGTAATACGCTTCGGTACCGCCGCGCATTTCCTCGGTTAACTCTGGCGCAACTTCTTTGATGAGTTTCCTAATTGCTGCCACAATCGGCCGATATTCTGGTAGTACGTGAGCTTCGATAAATTCCTCAACAGTTGTTTGTGCCATATTTCCTCTTTTTTACTCATACTAAATCCCTCTCTAAAGAGAGGGATTTGCCTTATCTAGTGCCTTGGCGCTTAAAGAGCCAAGCGGCAAGTGGTATCGAGACTGCCAAGATACCTAGACACCATATAACTGCCAGCCAGCCGTGATTACCAATCGGTGTACCCAGGATTAAAGCGCGGACCGCTTCAACAATTTGGCTGATTGGCTGGTTTTCAGCAAAAGCCTTCAACACCGGATTCATACCTTCAGTCGGTACAAACGCACTGCTTGCAAACGTTAAGGGGAAAACGATAATGAAAGACATCCACTGTACTCCCTCAACACTTTTGGCGAGCACACCCATAATGGCTGCAAGCCATGAAAATGCCAAGGTAAAGAGTAGCAAGATGCCTGCAATTGCTAGCCAATCAAGCGCACTGGCATGACTGCGAAAACCAATAATCAGACCAGTAATCAGCATAACAACTGTCGAAATACCATTGCGGAATACGTCCGAAATAACGTGGCCGCTTAGTACCGCAAGGTTATTCATTGGTAGCGAACGAAACCGGTCAATAATACCCTTTTGTAGGTCGTTACACACCGCAATCGCTGTTGTTGTCGATCCAAAAGCTACGGTCTGCACAATAATACCGGCCATCAAAAAGTTCAGATAGCTCACCCCTTCAGGCAATGCCTTGGAAATTGCTCCGCCAAACACTGCTGCAAACAATACCAAGAACATGATTGGTTGGAAAAACGTGCCAAGCAGCTGATCGGTATTCCTAATGATATGTCGGCTGCTACGCTTAATCATGATCATGGAATCTATAAGGGCTTGAACTGGCTTTGGTCGTCGTACAAATTGAAGTTCTACCGCCATATTATTTCTCCTCTTCTTTCTTTTCAGCCTGCTTCTGCTTACCCGTCAGAGACAAGAACACATCATCAAGCGTCGGCTTGTGGACTGCCATAGATTCAATCGCGATGTTTTTGTCAGATAATTTTTCTAAAATCTCTTTAACATCTTTATTGGTGTCATTGATTACCAATGACAATGTATGGTCGTTGCCGTCAGTTTCAGAAACAGCTTTACCAAGCACATCTTTTGCGGCTTTCAAGGCTTTTTCTGTCTTAAAGGTTAACTCAAGTCGGTCTTTACCAACCTTACTCTTTAATTCTTTAGCTGTCCCTTCAGCAATAACCTTACCGCCATCGATTACGATAATCCGATCAGCCAGCTGGTCAGCTTCTTCTAAGTATTGTGTAGTTAAAAGAATCGTCGTACCACTTGCCATTAACCGCTTTATGATTTCCCACATTGCTATGCGTGACCTTGGGTCAAGTCCAGTTGTTGGCTCGTCCAAGAAAATAATTGGTGGTGCAGCGATTAAGCTTACCGCTAGATCCAAGCGTCGACGCATACCACCAGAGTAGGTCTTTGCAGGGCGATCAGCTGCGTTGACTAAATCAAATTCTTCAAGCAACTCATCTGCTCGAGCTTTCGCGCTATCATTTGTGAGACGGTAAAGCTGACCCATCATAACCAAGTTCTCGCGGCCAGTGAGCAATTCATCAACGGCAGCAGACTGACCCGTCAAGCCAATGACGCTCCGTACCTTATCTGCTTCATTGTGTACATCATGCCCTTCTACCGTAACCGTACCGCCATCAAATGGCAGTAGCGTACTGAGAATCCGTACGGTTGTAGTTTTACCGGCACCATTTGGGCCAAGCAGCGCAAGCATAGAGCCGCGCTGCACTTTAAAATTAATGCCTTTGAGGACCTTGTTATCGCCATAGGATTTTTTCAGATCCCTTACATCTATTACTGTGTCATTTTTCGCCATTAAATCTCCTAAGGGAACATTAGAAATTTCATTGTTTGTATTCTACTACAGATGTGCTCTAAGCTTGGGTCAAAAACTCCTCTAATTGATCCCAGCTCTCTTCGGCGCCGCTTTCCATGCCTGACGCAATCATACCGTCAAGATCTTCGAGGTTATCAAAAGTACTGACAACTGTCATTTTCGTACGGCCATCTGGCAATGATTCAAATGTTGCATGATCAGTTATGATATGTCCGGGCATCGGCTCGAATTCGAATGTAGAAGTTAATTTCGTTGGTGCCTCTACTTCTATATATTCGCCGTTAAATGCATACTCTGTGCCGTCTTTTTCCCTTTGAATATATCGCCACTTGCCACCGACACGTACATCCATTTTGTCAACGATAGTTTTGCTTCTACGTTGACCCCACCATTTCGCTACCGCTTCTGGATCAGTATAAGCTTTCCATACTTTTTCAATCGGCGCGCTAAACTCCCGCGACATAGTAAATTGTAGTTTTTCACGCTCTACCACAAGATTATTTTTACTCATATATTTATTCCTTTCCTGTTACTAATTCTTCTAGGCGATCAAGTGTTTCGGTAAACCCTTGAACCATACCCATATCAAGTACTTGCTGAAGTTGTCTAGCAGATGCATATACACTACGACACACTATCCTTGTTTTTCCGTTTTCTTCAACAAAATCGAGAGCAATTTCAGTAGCTGGCAGCTCAGTATTAATCTCCCCGTTAGCGTCAGAAAAATAATCGGTGTAGGTAAAAGAATTAGGAGCATCAATGTCGTGATACACAGCCTTGCCCCATGATTCTTGTCCATAAAATTCACCTTGGTTTTTATCGACACACTTCATACAGTAATGCCATACACCTTCTGGGCGGAACTCAAAGGTCTTTATTGTTGTTTCCCAGCCACGCGGACCCCACCACCTTACAAGCTTATCTGCATCAGTATATGCAGACCATACTCTCTCGCGTGGTGCGTTGAGTACTCGCTCAATCGTGAGTGCACGCTTTTCTAAATCTTTAGTTACCTTAGTTTCGCCCATGGTCCTCCTCCTGCAAAAATGCATCTAACGCGTCGAACCGTTCGGTCCACACTTGTTCATAATATTTTAAATACTCGCTTGCATCCTTGAATGCTGCCGGTGATAACTGCACAATATGTTGCTTACCCTCCTTGCGTTTACGAATTAAATTAGCCTTCTCTAAAACCTTTAAGTGTTTTGAGATAGCCGCAAGTGACACATCGTACACCGCAGCCACCTGGCTAACTGTAAGTTCACTTACCGCCAATCGCCTTAAAATGTCACGACGAGTCGAATCAGCAAGCGATCCAAACACATTATCGAGGTTCATTGTATATTCAACCATGTAGTTAAATGTATTCTTAAACCAGAAACATGTCAAGCTTTTTAACATAAAATGTCGTACAAAATTACATAAGCGGTTGGTTATAAAAAGTAATCCTAAATACTACTTAAATTTGCCATGTGACTTATTTAGTTGTAGTATGCGTGCAATAAATAGGGAGAGTGAGATGAGCGCAACACGATTAAGCGTAGTTGAAACTAATGGAAACCACCCTCCTCTGCATCCTGAGCTCTTTTCACAAATAGTAGTATTAGGAGAGCGACAAGGTGGTCTTATAGAGGCTATGGTTCCTGTTGAACTTATCAACCGCGAAGAAGTACCGGTCAACCAAACTCACGTTGATGAATTAGTTGCATCTATGGAAAGTGAAGCAAAAGAAGGCTCAACCTCTGGACAGCTTTCACCGATACTCCTAGGTGAGGTAGCCGATGAGCCAACGTTTCGTATCATTGACGGGTTTCATCGAGATGCCGCATTGCACCAGAAGGGTGAAAGCCATATATTTGCAACCATACGACCTAATAGTACCTATGAAGAAGTTCTTGATCTTCGCATCTTAACTGCCGCGACCCATCAAAGCGTCTCATTCGCACGTATCATTGAGTGGGTAGGTGATGCGTGGGACAAATCCCCCTGGGTAGACAAGATTAGTGTCAGCCAAGCCTTCCGTCTCACTCAAACAAATAGTAGCGGAAAGATCCTTAAGCTTTCTCCAAAAGAAGCCGAAGCTATAAAGTCATGGGTAAAAGATAAGTGCGCAAAATGGCGCATGCAAGCAGCTTCTATTAACAATAGTCTAATCACCGCTGAAGTAGCTGACCCTCAATTAGTCAAAAAAGCGCGTCACCGTCCCGGAGGTAGAAAACTTACAGAAATTACTCCGCAGCATCTTGGCGTTATTGCCAATGGTCTTCCCCACCGATATGACGAACAGAATTTAGTGGCTGGAATTGCTATAGCAAATAACTTTAACCTTCAGCATACCCGTGCAGTAGTGGAGGCTATTAAACACACAAGAACCGCTAAAGAAGCTAATCAAGTTATTGCAGGACTAGACCTTTCTAAAATTAAAGCCGTGTATGGGCGATCACGTGCCCGGGAGCTTCAACAGGAAGTTACAGAAATGGACGAAAGAGCCAAACAGATGCATAAAGACTACTTGATAGCCGAAGTCGAACTTGGAAAAGCAAAACTTGAAAACTTGGCAATTAGAGGCCTATATACCGCCTGCCTGGAAGGAAGCCAAGAAAGGCAACAATTCATTGTAGGAGATAGAAGTCCTCAAGTTGACCGTGTACTTGCTTCGCCATCATCTCGCATACAAGTCACTCGCTTCCTTGATCGGATCGAAGCAATCGAAGATACCGTGTTAGACATGCTGCAAGCCAAGGTCAAAGTTTCTCCTGGTAAAGCTAAAAATCTCCTGAATCAAGCTGTGGAGATAGTGATAGATGACATTGAAAAAGGACCGCTTCAATTTGTGGACCTTTCTCAATCAGGAGTCTTTGACCACCTGGTCAGAAATTCTCTCAATGCCCTTTTAAAATCCCGTCAGCAAGGACAAGCAAAGGCTGCTGATGCAGCTCCTGAATCATCCCAGATTAGTATGGAAGCAGCTGTCAGTCTTTTCCCAGAAATGAATGCTCGTGAAAGACGTATGTTCGTATTACATGGTTTTATGCACGCGCATCCCTATGCACTACAACAGATTGCTGGAATTGATTTTCAGACAGGCAAAAGGGGACTCGCAAGAATCGCTGATAAGGCGACCGCACGTGACCTTATCTTGCAGTCCGTAGCTCAATGACATTTTTAGTATCAAGCCTCTTAGTTTTACGCTATAGTTATAGGCATGTTTTATGATGTTATTGACTCTCCAATTGGTACTTTGACTATAGCTACTGATGGTGCGCATATCACCGAATTACACATAGAAGAGGATCGATACTTTACGAAAACTCCTACAAATTGGACAAGAAATACAGAGCACCCCTTACTTCTCCAAGCAAAGCAAGAATTGCAAGAATATTTCATAGGCAAACGAAAAACATTTGATGTACCTCTGCGTGCACAAGGTACTGATTTTCAAAAGCAAGTTTGGAAAGCTCTAGAAACTGTACCACTTGGATTTACCACTACTTACAGTAAAATTGCAGCAGTTGTTAGTAAACCCAAAGCAGTACGAGCAGTTGGTACCGCAATCGGTAAAAACCCTATCTGCATCATGGTACCATGCCATCGAGTTCTTGCCACCAACGGGTCACTCGGTGGCTTCGTAGCTGGTACTGAACGCAAGCAATCACTACTCACTCTCGAACACGCTATCTGAACCTATGGAATACTACAAAGACCTACCGCTCCTTCACTTCGATACACAGACTGATTGGCTAATATGGCTGGAAGCTAACCATTCCTCGGTCGCTGGTATTTGGGTAAGGTTTGCTAAAAAGAACACAGGTATACCCTCGATGACCTATGCTGAAGCACGGGACGGAGCTTTAATGTATGGTTGGATTGATGGGGTAAAAAATCGCATTGACGACACCTATTACGCTTTGCGCTTTGTGCCTCGCCGCGCAAAAAGTGTGTGGTCAAAAATTAATTGTGAAATTGCTGAAACATTAATCGCTGAGGGTAAAATGAAGCCAGCTGGTTTAGTCCAAGTCGAAGCTGCCAAAGCCGACGGTCGGTGGGACAATGCCTACGCTTCACAGTCAAAAATGACCATTCCGCCAGAACTGCAAGCAGCTTTTGATAAAAACCCGGATGCCAAAGCATTTTATGAAACGATCACTAAAGCAAATCAATACGCATTTTTATACAGGATTCATACTGCAAAAAAACCAGAAACTCGTGCACGTCATGTTCAAAAAACTATAGATATGCTTCTAGAAGGCCGAACTATACACTAAAGCCAAGTCTTATAGTTGACATTGAAAACCTGAACCTTCAAAATAAGCGTAAGTACAATAAGATTGGAAGTGTAATGCCTGAAGATATTATCAAACCAAACCAACCACAAACACCAGAAGAGCCCAAGGAAAAAGAACAAATACATGACACGGCAGAAACGATAGATGACGTTTCTTCTAAGACTTCGATCGAAGTAACTGAACCTTCACCTGAGTCAATCCAAGAGCCAGGCCCAATTTCAAGTCAAGCGCCATTTTCAAAAGCCACACCAAGCCAAGACTCAGCGCCAACATTTGAGCCTGCTGCTCCCACTCCGCCTACAGACCAGCCACCAGCTGCTGCACCTGCCCAACCACCTGAACCAAAACGCCGAGGTGCAAAAACATGGATTGTTGTACTACTAATTATAGTTATTGCAGGAGCCAGTGCTGCAGCTGCAATTCTTATTTCGAAATCAGGTGAAAAAGACCAGAACAATACCTCCACTAATACCAAGAAAGACATTGCACATCTGCGATATGCATTGCCTGACGGAGATTTAAGTAAATTTTACCCGACCGGCAATACTGCTACTTCAGTCCAAGTAAATAGCCAGATTTTTGAAGGACTTGTACGATACAACCAGCAAACCAAGATCGAACCGCTGCTTGCCACTAACTGGTCGAATCCAGACACCAGCACTTGGACGTTTAATCTTCGTAAAGATGTAAAATTCCACAGCGGCAAGGCTATGACCGCTAAAGATGTAAAGTATAGCCTTGATTATGCCACGCAGCATCAGGAAGATGAAGATTCTAACGCGTTCTTAGCCTCATCAATTAAGCAGGTAGATGTCGTGAATGACTACCAGGTGAAAATTACGACTGACGGCCCTGACCCCATCCTTTTAAATCGCCTTGCATACCTATACATCATTGATTCCGAGGCTAAAGTCGGAGATCCAGCAAGCGGCACTGGTCCGTACACCGTAAAAGAAGGTACTACTCCAACTGAAACCAACTTAGAATTAGCCTCAGTTAATAACTACTACGGCGGGCACATCTACACCAAAGCCCTAACTATTACCATAGTACCGAGTTCAGACCAAATGATTGCTGATATCAATGATGGTAAATTTGATCTTGCCGGCAGCTTAGAACCTGATGAACTTTCTAAAGTGAAAAGCTACGAGCCTATTGAAGGCCAAAACTTCAGTATCGGCTTCATCGGCCTCAATACTACCAAGCCTAATTCTCCGCTTTCTACAAAAGAAGGTCGTGAAGCAGTCGCCTATGCGCTCGATACACCAAAGATATTGAAAGCTGGTAATCTAGGCGGGGAGCCTACTGGTCAAGTAGTGCCTCCAAAGATTCCTGGCTATGATGCAAGCATCAAGGAAACACCATACAACCCAGCCAAAGCCAAAGAGCTGCTTGCCAAAGCACCAAATCCAACGATGCCATTAACACTCAGTTACGGCGGTGGCGATGATAATAAAGCTCATATGACCGAAATTGCAGATGAACTTAAGGCAGCCGGGTTTAATGTTACGCTAACCCAGCAACCCGACCTTGATACCCTTGTAGAAAAAGCATTTACTGGTCAAATCGACATGTTCTATATCGTCTATGATAGTCCGACGCTTGATGGCTACGATGTTTTCAGCAGCCTCTTGCAGAATAATGATATCTATAAAAACGAAGAGATAAATAATCAGATCGATGAAACAACTTCAGTTATTGAGCCTTCGGAACGCTTGAACCTACTTAAGAAGATATCGAGGGAAGTTGCAAATGAAAAGCCCGTCATTCCGCTCTATGTACCGACTGACGTGTTTGCCCTCAAAAAACCTTATTTCATCCAAACCGATATACCTGGCGGCCAGGCAGGTGTTTATTTCTGGCAAACCTATCAAAAATAGCCTATGAAAAAAAGATTGGGTATACGCGCCCGGTTCTTACTACTTCTCATCTGCCTTCTTGTCTCTTTGTTCGGTGCCGTCACGTATGTGATCGTCCAGCAAAATACCAATACCCTGCGTAACAACCTGGTTGCCCAATCTAAATCATTTGCTGACCTTGCAACAAAGCCTATTGGTGATACTTTCCTTCTCTACAAAGATGGTGGTACTATCCGGATAAAGCAGCAAGTTGACCGCTTTACTGATCTAAATCCCAACATCAACCAGGTAGAAGTAGTAGATGTAGAAGGCAAGCAAATTTTTGCTACCGATCCAAAACACCCCGTATCCGTCACAAAAGACCAGGCAGCCGGCCTGAGACCAAGTTATATCTATGATAAAAACAAGAACTTGACCGCTATTGTCCAACCCTTCCTTGAAGACTTCGGTATTCACCGGTATGCAGTGGTGTATGGCATTTCCTATGAGAGTGTCCAAAAGAGCATCCAAAATACCGTCACCTTTATTCTCATATTAAGTGTAGGCATATTACTGATGGTCCTCCTTTTAGCATACGTGCTTATAGACAGACTATTTTTGCAGCCCCTTGACTACGTCAGCCAAGTCGCTCTTATGATTAGTAAGGGTAACTTGAGTAGACAAATTTCCTTGAAGCGTAATGATGAAATCGGAGACCTGGCCAACGCAGTTGATACTATGGCAGATTCTTTGAAGTCAGATATCGCGAAATTACGTGCTGTTGATGAGCTAAAGAATGAGTTCCTTATTATCACTTCTCACAACCTCAGGACCCCTCTTACGGTCATTAAAGCTTATGTCGAAACCCTTGAGAGTATGCAGACGGATGAAAAAATGCAAAAGCTTATTGAGCCTATCAAGCTCAGTGCTATGCGTCTTGACGGCTTTGCTGAGGATGTATTAACAATTTCTACCTTTGAAGCAGGCAGAAACATCCTCCAACCTGAGGTAGTCGAAATGAGGCCTGTTCTCGAAAAAATCGTAGATGACTTCAAGACACTTGCAAAGCAAAAAAAGCTCGATTTTACATCAAATATTTCTACGAACGCATCAGTAAACCTCAGTAAACCCCACTTTAGAAGCGCACTATGGAACATACTTGATAACGCCTATAAATTCACTGCTGAAAAAGGCTCAGTTACTCTGACCGCTATAGACAAGGATAATCAGATCCATATAGCGGTGCAGGATACCGGTACGGGTATCCCTGAAGCAGAAATACCAAAGCTATTCACAAAGTTCCATCGAGCAAATGACGTTATGGTATATAACTACGAAGGTACGGGTATCGGTTTATACATCTCAAAAATTATCATTGAACAACATGGCGGCAATATTACTGTCGAGAGCATAGAAGGTCAAGGTAGTACTTTTACTATCTCACTTCCCCTATCCTCCAAGACTTAAAGAATCCGTTTTATTGACAACAGCACTATTTGGGTGGACAATGAGCCTATAAATAAGGAGGTGTATCATGGCGACGAAATCTCAAAATACTGTAACTGGTTGGGTAGGATGGGTGTACTTTGCAGGTGCAATGATGTTGCTACTCGGTGGTTTGCAGGCCATTGCAGGACTGGTAGCACTGTTTAATGACAAGTTTTTTGTCGTAACTCAAAACGGTCTCATAGCCCTTAACTTCACGACCTGGGGATGGATACACCTGATCTTAGGTGTGGTAATTTTCGCAGCTGGCATTGCAGTACTTGCTGGAAATATGTGGGGACGTATTATCGGTGTATTTTTAGCAGTATTGAGTGCTATCGCAAACCTAGGCTTTATTACCGCATACCCGCTGTGGTCAATCGTAGGGCTCATTATCGATGGCCTCGTTATTTACGCACTGACTATGCACGGTGCGGAAGCTAAAGACTAGAACGCAAAAATATCGTATACTAAAGCCTAACCATGGCTAAGACGACTGATTTTAAATTCCAGCCACTTACTATTGCGGTTATTATTGCCCTGCTATTCGGTGCCTATTTCTTGCGTCATTATTTTTCACTCATTATATTAGCGGCAATCGTAGCATATACGTTCAACCCTGTTTATAAGCGGTTTACAAAAAGGTTCAAAAAACCCGGCAGTGCCGCGTCTCTCACGCTCTTAGTAAGCTTCTTGGCACTACTTTTACCCCTCATACTCGTGATCATACTATCCGGTATCCAGGTAAAAAACATTATTGACTCGTTCACGGCATCAAATGTTGATTTGGGAAAATTAGGCAAAGATACGCTTGACTGGGTTAATAATGTCCTTCTCGAACGCATTCCCGGCGCCCATCAAATAACCACAAATGATCTGCAAGAATATATTAGTAAAGGCGTCAACGCACTTGCAGAGTGGTTCTTGGGTGTATTGACCTCTTCTGTTAGTGGTGTGGCAGGTTTCTTTACAGCGGCAATTTTATACATATATATATTTCTCAATCTTTTGACGCAACAAGATAAATTAATTGGCATGGTAAAAGAGCTGAATCCGCTTGGCTCGAAGAAAAGCGATGTATATTTGAAGCGAATGGGCGCTATGACTGGCGCTATGGTTCGCGGACAATTTATTATTGCCATCTGCCAAGGTCTCACGAGTGCAATATTCCTCTACATTGCCGGTCTGCACAGTGTTTTCTTCTTTATGCTCGTTATTCTAACCCTACTATCCATTATTCCGCTTGGTGCTGGTATTGTGACTATCCCGATAGGTGTTATCATGCTCTTTACCGGTGATATTTGGCAAGGGCTACTTATATTACTTGGTCATTTTTTGGTGGTGACAAATATTGATAACATTTTACGTCCAAAACTCGTACCAAAGCATGCCCGACTGAATTCGGCCCTAACTCTCCTTTCAGTATTTGCTGGCATAGGTATGTTTGGTTTCTTAGGGATTATTATTGGGCCAGTTATTATGATCATCGTTACTACCACTATTGAAATGTACCTAGAGGCGAATGATCCTGTAGCATAAGCTTTCACACAAGACATTTTTATTGACAAGCTATCCAACGCGTGCAACTATTAGGTTAATAATAAACGATGGAGGTGTATCATGGCGACAAACTCTCAAAAAGAAGTAACCGGCTGGGTAGGATGGGTGTACTTTGCAGGCTTCATGATGGTGGTGATGGGAATCTTTCAAACAATTGCGGGGCTCACAGCACTGCTAAACGATAAATTCTACGTGGTTTCAGAGAATTCACTTGCGGTATTTAACTTTACAGCATGGGGATGGATACACCTTATTCTAGGAATTATTGTTCTGTCAGCAGGCAGTGCAATCATTGGGGGACACGCATGGGGACGAGTCGTTGGTGTTGTATTAGCAACGCTTAGCTTGCTTGCGAACTTCCTGTTTATTACTGCATATCCAATTTGGTCAATTGTGGTCATGGTAATTGATGTATTGATCATTTACGCACTAACTGTGCATGGCAGCGAAACAAACGTATAGACCCGCCAATAAAATAGTCGCTTTACTTATGAAGCGACTATTTTATTGGTGCTGTATTTCTTGAGCAGCTTTCCCAAGCGGTACGACACGTATATTGCTCTGTTTTATTGCATGTAACTGTTCGTCGAGCTGCTTGCTTGTAACGTTGTATTCTCCTTGTTCATCAATTCTGTGGTAGGCAATAACAAGCCATGCCTTGTGCTGCGTTGCATAATCAAGCCATTTTTTTAATTCAGTTATGTTGGTCGTATTTATGACTGCCATCGAACGAATGTTCTCCGGGTCAAAATAACGGTCATTATAACCAACATCTGAGGTCCTAATAAAATTATACTGTTTGGAGATTACCGATTGAGTTTTTTCGTCATATTGCCCAAGAGGATACGCATAGATATTGATTGGGCCAAGCTTATTATTTTCTAATATATGTTTGCTGTCCTTCGCATCCTTGTATATGTCAGCCTGGTTAAGCGTCGTTTGATTACAATGACGCAAAGAATGCGAACCAACCTCCATGCCCGCTTCTTGCAACTTACGTACCGTATCTAGATCCATATATTCAGGCGTTTTCTTTTGACTCACCTCACTAATGATGAATTGGGTCGAGTGCATATTGTATTTCTGCAGCAACGGCAAAGCCTGATCGTATACGCTCTGCCATCCGTCATCAAACGTGATACTGACCATGCCTTGTGGTAAACGGGCTGACGATATGCGGTGTACGTCATACTTCTGCACACCAAATTCCCCCGGATCCTTTGCAGTTACAATAACCCTTAGCGTATCGGCGTTATCTATATTCTGGTAATGAGCCTGGAAATCTTGCCACACATTAGTAGTTGGCAGCTCCGTAACGCTCTTATACGTCGGTGTCCCCTGCACTGTTAGTTCTAATGACACTTGTAAAGGTACATTTGACCGATAGGTAAACCCGTAGGCGTATGTCTCACCATGTGCGATATCTATTGGATCAATTGTCCAACCAGGTGCGGCTGCAGGTTCAACCGTTTTAGGCTGCATATTTGCAAGATGGAGAAAATAGCTTCCTGAATTTTGATCCCATTGGCGCTCATAAGTTACATTGTTATTATCCACCGTGTGTATATAGCCCCGAATTCCATTATCATCAAGGGTCGTAAGAGTAGGATTTGCCACCATATTAGTGCTAAGAGGTGGCTGATCTTTTATAGAACGTTGGTATGCATCGGATAAAACCGGACTGCCTTCATGTGTACCAACTTTATCTTCCTGAGGACTACACACAACATTTTGAGCTTTAGAAGAACCAAGGTACTCCTCGCCAATTACTGCAACCGGTAAAGCCACCATAAATATCCTATACAAAAGATATGCGAGTGCTATAAAGCCGCAAGCCAGGGCAAAAGGCGTAGCCTTCTTTAATCTTTGCCACCTATTAATCCTTTTTGGAGTACGTTTCTTAGTAGTTTTTCGCTTGGTTTGTTGTTTCACGAGGCACTGTCCTCAAGTGCCTTTGTATCCAGAGCATAGCGTCTCCCTTTTGTTTCCCAACCCTCAGTTGGTTCGGTAAATCTGCGGGCAATAATTACCTCAATAAAAGCACGAGCAAAGAGTACAACTTCCAAGAACCGTAATATATAAAAATAGGTCATAGACAGTAAGATAGTCGGTCGTCTTGCAGCCAATGTAGCAAGTACCGCTAGCGCACAGACAACTAAATAGTCGAATGCTAGCGCGACCGGTAGAGCACGCCAATTATGAAGCTGTAGCGCAACTAGAGGGAAAAACACAAAGAGTTGCAAAAAATAAAAGAGACTTTCACTCACCTGATACCCAACACTAACATCGAATAATCGTGGCCGTGTACCAAGGCGATACTTACGAACTGCCTGGAAAAACCCGCGATGCCAACGCATGGTTTGTTTACAGAAATCACGGATTGTGCGTGGATCCTGGGTGAAGTTAACTGCTTCCGGAATAAATTTAATGGTCCCTAGTTGCTTCCTGTGTATCTGTATTGTTAAATCAAGGTCCTCGGTGAGGCTGCTCGTAGAAAAACTTAGATGCTTTAGTACATTTGTCTGGAAGCATGCAACCGGACCAGGCATAACTGTAATAACACCGAACCACGATTGTATACGACGGAATATGTGCTGCCCGCACGTATAACTAAATGCTCGGTAATGAGCTATCCAATTACCTCGCATGCTTTGTACGAATCCAACCGCTGCAACGCACTCTTTACTATTGAGGTTACGCTTGTAGATTTTGAAATAGTCGGTGCAAAAGACACTATCCGCATCCGCCACATGGAGCCACGTATATTGTTCGATGAGGTGAAAATGTCGAATAGCCTGCTGTACGGCACGCGCCTTTCCTCCGTGAACAACAGAAAGAATATTCTTTTTCGATAATATCTTTCTTGCTTCCCTGCAAGTCTTATCTTCGGAACCGTCGTCAACAACATAAATATCTTCCTTTTTAAGTCCAGCAGCAAGCGCAGATGTAATCGTAGCTGCAATAATCAGCTCTTCGTTATAGCCTGGCAATAATAAAGCAAGCCTTTTTCGACGCCCTCTTGTTACACTCTTTGCAGTCCGGTCCATGCACCCACCTTTCCTGTCATTATTTTTTATACTAATTTTTTCTGCAAAACCAGGGTGTAGTATTTTTTACAGTGTGCTTATAAGTAATCTCACTTTTACCATAAGCTACCAATAGTTTGCCGGGGTCAGGTATAATAAAAGAGAACTGTAAAATACAATGAAAAAAATAAGAAATAACACAACCTTTTTCTGTTTTTCCCCGCCAGTTATGATTGCCACGTTTGCGATAGAGATTGGTTTGCTGCTCTATACTATTATTCGCTATAGAATGAGCCCTGCCACCCGTATTGTGGTTGCCACGTTGTTCTGTCTTGCCTTTTTCCAATTCGCTGAGTTCAATGTCTGCGAAGGTTCAAATGGACTGAATGAATTTTATTCACGACTAGGATTTATCGCGATTACTCTTCTGCCACCGCTTGGTATCCATTTAGTACGCACCATATCCGGTCGGGGCTCAAAATGGCTCGTATGGACCGCTTACGCTACCGCACTTATCTTTATTGTTACCTTTGGATTCCATGAAACCGCATTCCATAGTAATGTTTGTGCCGGAAATTACGCCGTGTTCCAACTAATGCCTAATCTTGGAGGGTTATTCTTTGGTTACTACTACTTCTGGCTATTAGTTGGTATTGGCATGTGCCTCTATTACAGCGTGAAGGGCTCGCAAAAAGTACGCGAAGCCCTTGCACTGCAAGCTTTCGGTCTCCTAAGCTTTGTACTTCCTACGGGCATCGTGAACGCAGTAAAACCAGAAACTATCAATGCTATCCCAAGTATTATGTGCGGTTTTGCTGTAATATATGCGCTGGTTTTAGTATTCGGCATTACACCTCGCATCCTTAAGCAAAAATAATTTCCCTTATTTTTAATTTCAGGCATATAATAGCCCATATAAGGGGATAGTTACTATGCAACAAGAGATCAAAGTTCCGGGGTATCTTAAATTAAGCAAAATACTGGGGTACATCATGTACGCTTGGGTATTTTTCGGGATTGTCGTATTAGGTCTGAGAGTATTCTTACTCGCCTTTTCGGCCAATACTACTACGCCATTTGTAGAATTTATTTATCGCACGTCTGCTGATTATCTTGAGCCATTCCGCGGCATATTCCCTTCGAAACCTATCAGTGAAACCGGCTATCTTGACGTGGCAGCTATATTTGCGATGATTATTTACCTACTTATTGGTTGGGGTTTTTCGGCGTTCATCAACTACATTCAATCTAAAATTGATCAATTCCAGGCTACTGAAACCGCACGAGTCACTGCCGCTACTGACAGCCCGACAACTACCCGGAAGAATTCTAAAAAAGCAGCTGCTTAAATCTGAATAGAGAGTTTCTGGCTCTCGTCTTGGATTTCGCCGACAAGTTCTTCAAGCGCGTCTTCAAGCATTACTACACCGCGAACAACGCCCTGCTTACCCATAACAAGTGCCATATGTGTACCTGCTTTCTGCATTTTTGTCAGTACAATACGCAACGTATCTTCTTCATTCACTTTACCCAACGAGCGAATGAGCTTCCTTGATAAAGGCTGTCCTTGCTTGGCATCTGCAACATGTAGAATGTCTTTAATATGCACATAACCTACAATATTTTTACGCGTGTCTACTACCGGCAACCTTGAAAAACCGGTCTTAGAGACAACCTTTTCAACATCACCAGCCTTAGTCGTCGTAGATACGGTGATGAGCCTATTAGGTGGCACGAGAATATCTTTCGCCGTTCTGCTATCGAACTGGAGCGTACCACTTACCAAGTGCTCTTTTTCCTCGCTCAGCAGTCCTTCCCGATGAGATTCTTCGACAAAGCCAGCGACCTCGTCCCGCGTAAATGCGCTGGCCACCTCATCCCTAGGTTGTATACCAACAAGCCGTAAGCTTGCATTGGCCATCGCATTCAACCCAACAACTGCTGGTCGCAACAAACGCACTACATTCCGGAGAGCAGGAGCAAGTAATAACGCTGAACGATCAGGACCGGCTAATGTAATATTTTTTGGCACCATTTCTCCAATCACAACGTGCAGAAACGTCATAATGCCGAGCGCTATAACAAATGATATTGGGTGTAGCAAACTATGTGATACTCCTAGTTCGGATAGCGGATGTTCAAGGAAATGGGCTATTGCTGGTTCACCCAAAGCACCGAGCCCAAGTGAACAAAGCGTAATACCCAGCTGTGCGCCAGCCATCATGAGCGATACATTTTCCATAGCTTTCAGTGTAATTTTTGCCCGGCGTGATCCAGCTAAAGCTTGTGGCTCTAAAGACGAGCGGCGTGCTGAAACTAGCGCAAACTCCGCCGCCACGAAAAATGCATTGCCGAATAATAACAGTACGGCAAGCAATAACGCTAATCCGCTATTCATCGTTTTCCCTCATACCCGTTTGCAGCGTAGCCTCAAGCAAATCTACCCGGTGGCCGTCCATGCGTGTCACTTTCAATACCACCGATTGCTCACGCCCATCCCTATCTAGTGCGGTTACCTGTACTAGATCATTGAGCTTTGGCATTTTTTCAAGCCGTTCAGCGACGAGACCTCCCAGTGTTTCAAATTCTTCCTCTTCCGGTAGCGAAACGCCGACTACCTGACTCGCTTCATCAGGGCGTAACAAGCCCGAAAGCAGCCACTTTTTCTCTCCAAGTTGTGTAATAAGTGTATTGCTTTGGTCATGCTCATCCTTAACTTCACCGACAAGCTCTTCGATAAGGTCTTCAATAGTCACAATACCATCCGTACCACCAAATTCATCAATAATAACCGCGATTTGCAGTCCACCGCTACGCAATGTCTCAAGCAAAGGATCAAGCTGTATATTAGATGGCGCAAATACTGGCTCTTTCATGATTTTCAACACCTCTGTTTTGCCTCGCTTCTTACGTGGCATTGTTACTGCGTGTTTCACGTGCACAATACCAACGATATTGTCGATATCCTCACCAGTCACCGGAAACTTTGAAAAGCCAGTATCTTTTGCAAGTTCCAGCACCTCAGTAACTGTAGCGGTCGCCGGAATACTTTCTACACGAGCTCGCGGCGTCATCACCTCCTCTGCTCTTCGTTCACCAAAAGCAAGTGAGCGCTCCAGCATACGGGCCGTCTCTTCAGGCAACGTGCCCTTTTCAGCCGAACGGCGCACCAAAGAAGACAATTCTTCAGCCGAGCGAGCAGACGCCAGTTCTTCTTGCGGTTCAATACCTAACCTTCGTAAAATAACATTCGCCGTGCCATTGCAAAACCGTATTGGATAGGCCATTATCCAACTAAAGCTGCGTTGGAATTTCTGAATAGATTTCGCCGTTTGCAAAGGCATAGTTATGGCTAGATTTTTCGGTATTAGCTCGCCAAAAACCATGGTTGCTGCTGTTGCCAACAGTAAAGCAATCGCAACGGATACACCCGATACAGCTGCACCCGATATACCAATTGCCTCTAAAGGACTCCTGAGTAATTCGGCAATTGAAGGCTGCGCCAAATAACCTATAGCGAGGTTGGTTATAGTGATACCGATCTGCGCTCCAGATAACTGGGTCGATAAACTTTTAAGCGCTGTTCTTACCCCGGCCGCCTGCACATCGCCTTTACGCGCCGCTTTATCAATTGTCGCGCGATCAACTGTAATAAGCGCAAATTCAGCTGCCACAAACAGCCCACAAGCGACTATCAAAAGAACCGAAATAAGTAGGAAAACAATTTCACCCATTAACTACGTACTATTATAACACTTTCATTTATAGTGCTTGTGGTATAGGCTAAAGGTACGTAACCATAACCGTTCTATGTTAATTAACGCTACTCCATCGCTTTATCCGCGTGTCACCACCGACCGTATCACCCTTGATGACGGGCTTCAAACTTCAGTATATGTGGCCCGCTACTCACGCGACACCGTACGCCCTAAGCTTGTCGTGTTCGAAAAAGAAACTCGCCTACCAATATGGTGTCGGGAAAATGGCGTCACCGAAGCACTTGTGGGCGGATTTTTCTTACGAGCTGAAAATAAACCTTTAGGTGAATTATGGATAGATGGTATTCGGCAACCGAGTGTTGCGTTTGCCGCACCCTGGAATGAGAAACGCGGCAGCCTTCATATTACAGAAGATGACTTACATATTGGTTATCGCCATTCTCTTCCTTTTACGCCTACGGGGGATATGTTGCAAGCAGGGCCCTTGCTTGTTAAAGACGGTCTCTCTCTACTTACTGAAGCGAATGACGATGAAGGATTCTCCGCAGCATGGCATCAATTTGATTCTGATATTACCGACGGACGACATCCTCGAGCTGCTATTGGCATAAATGACGAATATATTTTTAGCGTCGTATGTGAAGGCCGGTATGCGACCGAGGCAGGCATGACACTCACCGAAATAGCTCAAGTTATGGCAAATCTCGGGTGCAGCCATGCATTAAACCTAGACGGAGGCGGCTCAGCTTCTTTAGTATCCGGTGGAAAATTATTGAACATGCCCCGTGGTGATGGTCGAGATCATCCAGAAGGCCGCCCAATCTTTACTGCAATAATACTAGATTGAAAACGTTTATTCTTGACATTATTCGCTTCGAGGAACATTCTTAACCATAGAGAGTGATTATGAAAGTAGCTGCCGGTAGCCAAAACAAAGCATGTTGGAATAAAAATGCTTTTGATACCTATGCCAAAAAGAACCCGGAAAGAGACCTTACAATCGCATGTCACGGCTGCGTGAAATCGATCCTTGGCCCTAGGTGCACTGCCTACATGATAGGTGACACGAACCCTACGAGTGAGACAGCAGTAGGAGAGCCGGTAGATATTGGTGAAATGGACATACCAAGAGCTCGTATACTCGCGCCTCAGGAAACTACCCCTCCAAAGAGCGTGACACTGCCCTCTCACTGGTTAGACGAAATGGTTTAGAAATGTATGAAGACTAAGCCGGTTGTTGCTCGGCGGGCTTCGCTATAGTTTCCGTCCCAATTAGCATTGTATTGGCTAACCGTAATCGTTCCATCGCCATGAACCGCTTCCACGTACATTACATGTCCGTATGTACCAGAGTTGCTTACCGCCACGTCACCGACTCGTGGACTTGTGTCTACAGGTATACCTTCGGCACGAGCATTATCGTCCCATTGCTTAGCGTTACCGCGACCACCCCAATATGGCATATAGCGTCCGGTACTTGCAACTTTCCAAGCGGTATATGAAACACATTCGCGTTTATACATACCCCATGGATCAGGTGAACTGCTTGGATATGGTACATTTGCCCATGGATACCCACCGCTACCGCCATACACTACTTTGCCGACGTTATAGCGAGCATTTTCTTCTGCTTGCTTGCGCTGAAGATCACTAATCTGAGCATTGCGGCCCTTCATATCTTGCTCAAGCTGCGACTGCTGCTCTTGGTTCATAGCCAACAACCGGTCATTTTCTGCTTTTTGAGCCGCCACCCGCGCTTGCATAGCCTCTTGATCAGCTAAAAGACGTTGTACCGCAAGGCGCTGTTCATCAAGCTGTTTCTTGAGCGCATTAATCTTATCTACCGTTGCGGTAATTTTACTTTGTACACTATTTCGATACTGTGCTCTGTCAATGTAATCACCAAGGTTTTTACTTGAAGCAAGCATTTCAAGTGTGCTCATATCGTTTTCAACGTACATTTGCTTAATGTTTTGGCCGAGCACTTCTTTTTGGTGCGCTAATTCCGCTTCCGCCGCAGCAATATCGCCTTGAAGCTGTTGGTCTTTAGCTTTACTATCTTGTATTTGTGCTTCTAGCCCCGCAATTTCTGACTGCAAAGCTGCAATCTTATCAGCAATAGTGCCTGCACTAACCTGCAAATCCTGCTGCTGTGACTTGGATTCGGCATTTTGGTTTTTTAGCTGATTGATCTGTGCATCATATTTGCCCGCATAAACCATCGCCGATGCACCGCCAATGGCTATCAGCGATATAATTGCCACCCCTATTATTTGATTCTGTTTTTTTGAAAAATGTGTTCGTATGTTACCTAAAGTATGATTGAAACCCGCTTTCATGAACCCTCGCTTATATTTGATAATTTTGTAGTTTTTGTTTTATTTTGGCACACCGCTCTATAACAGAGCACGCTTTTACCTAAACGTGTTTGTCTAACCCCTAACCCATGCTCTCAAAAGCTTGTAGGTTATGTGTATGCCTGTTTACCGGTCTCAGGCTCGGGGAGTTGCTAGACGATCTGTAAAATGAATATAAAGATATTCCGGTCAGTCTGGACTCTACCAATTATACAGGCATCGTCCATACATGCAACCCGCTCATCCTTACTCTAGCCTCGGCTGCTTTCGTAAAGCCTAATGAACTCTTCCGGCGTGTAGCGGGCAACTGTTTCGGCAATGAGATCTAAGGGTAGATCTTCGATTTTCGTGAATCGCACGCAGCTTTTTCCCATATCCAACTTTTTACCGGTTTTTTTATACGCCCGCTTAAACTCTACTTCACCTTGTCCATAGATACCCATAAGGTAGAGAGACACGTAATTTTTATGTGATGCGACTGATATATAACCGAGCGGCTGCCCATTATATGTTTTGGGATAACGAGATAGAGGGACATAATAGGCAATCATGCCATACTCCATTCCCTCTTGATACCCTTTTGGCAAATTTTTAAGTATGATTTTGCGCAATGCCGAAATCACCTCTCTGCGCATTGGTGGAAGACTTTTGAGGTAGATATCAACGGTTGGTACCATACCTTCCATACTTCAAATTATAGTCAAGTGCTCTTATAAAACCTAGTTGTATAGATCACAAGTATGCGTGATCTACAACAAAGTACCGAAATAATACCAGAAATGGTTAAGAATAAGCACGATAATTATTAAATACCAAGCTATAAGAATATCAAGATGATGTCGCTGTAGAAAACCTATGGTTTTACTCCAGTTCGCTGGTGTTTTTATGTTGCCTGCGCGTAAGTTATAAAGCAGTGTGTACCAAAACGCTGGAATAGTTACTGACCAGACCACCATACAATATGGACAAAGCGCGCCAATACGGTATACCGTTTGGAAGAATAACCAATGTACAAAGCCAATCGCAAATAACAAACCTATCTGGAACGCAATCCAAAACCATCGTTTAAAGCGTGCGCCTGCTAATAAAGCCCCTCCTACCGTTGCAACAGCAGAGAACCCAATGAGTCCCATGAACGGATTTGGAAAACCGAATACCTCCGCCTGGTCAGATCGCATCACTGATCCACAACTAATAACTGGGTTTATATCGCAGGTTGCAACATAATCAGGGTTTTTAAGTACTTCAATCTTTTCGATACTCAATGTGAAGGAAGCTACAAGGCCAATAATACCCGCTATCAACAACAGCCAGGGCAACACCCGCTCTAACGTCCACTTTTTAGTAGACTGCTTGTCACTTGTTTTGCTCATCTTGCTTCTGATTATACCGACTCATTAGTTTTAGCTCAAATAGGTTATAATATCTAAGAAGTTAACTAGAGATAAAATGACATTTTCTGAAAAACAAAAGCAATTTGCTTTTTCTGTTGCTAAACGTATGGACGGCCACTTGGGTCGAGCCGGAGTTATAGCTACACCTCACGGTGAAATTAAAACACCAGCTTTTATACCTGTAGGTACCCAGGCTACCTTGAAAGCACTCACACCAGAACAACTCGCTGATACGGGAGCTCAGGCCGTACTGGCAAACGCCTACCATTTATATCTACGTCCTGGACCTGAGACATTAGACCAAGCCGGAGGACTTGGCAAGTTTATGAACTGGCAGAGACCAACATTTACCGACAGTGGTGGGTTCCAAGTTATGAGCCTGGGCGTAGGGTTCAAGAAAGTCATCGATATGAATGGCGATGAGCCGGATAAGCCCCTGAAGAAAAAAGACAAACTCGCTTGGATTGATGATGACGGGGTTACTTTTAAATCGCATCTTGATGGTAGTCAACACCGCTTCGTGGCCGAAAAATCTATGCAAATACAACATGCTCTTGGCGCTGATATTATTTTTGCATTTGATGAACTGACTACCCTTCATCATGATTATCTTTATCAAGTGGAATCGTTGGATAAACGTACACACCCATGGGCCCTCCGTAGCCTTACAGAGCATAAAAGACTCACCGAAGAGCGGGCAGATAAACCATATCAGGCACTCTTCGGCGTCGTGCAAGGAGCACAATACGAAGATCTCCGCCGAAAATCAGCACGATTCTTAGCGGAACAAGAATTTGATGGCTTTGGGCTTGGTGGTGCGTTAACCAAAGATGGCTTAGGCGAAATCGTCCGCTGGATGAATGAAGAACTACCCGAAGATAAACCACGTCATATGCTTGGCATTAGTGAGCCGAATGATATATTTGCCTGTATCGAAAATGGAGCTGATACTTTCGATTGTGTCAGCCCTGCACGTGTCGGTCGCAACGGTGCAATCTATACACCCCGTGGCCGAATTAATATCACAAATGCTAAATATAAAAACGATTTTTCGCCAGTCGATGAAACGAGTGATTCATACACCGCAAAGAATTACACGAAAGCTTACCTCCACCACCTTTTCAAGGCAAACGAATTATTAGGCTATACCCTTGCGACCATTCACAATGAACGCTTTATTGTCAAGCTCGTAGAAGATATCAGAAACAGTATCCTTAACGATACCTATCTTGAATTCAAACAGGCTTGGCTGGATGCATACTATTCGTAGGTTTTCTCACTTACTTGCATTGCATCCTGCCTGATTCCCAGCCAAAAACCATTAAAATATGTATTAGGATAACGATATTTCCAATGCATTGCTGGGGTCATGTACGCCTGGGTTACAGCACCTGGCATCTGGCCTTGGGCAACTTGTTTCATTACACCACTCACACTATCTTTGATCGCATGAGCAACTGCCTCATCTTCAGGTGGATTAATAATAAAGCTTATATTTGTATTGGGACTTATCGCTATCAGAGCCTGAAGATCCCGGATAAGGCCCTCTCCTCTATACCTTGCTTGATGCGCCTTATATGCTTTTTCAAGTCTATATTTTTTAATAAAAGTCGCCAAGCTATTAACCCCTGAAGGCAAGCCATCCGCCTCTGGGTGAGCTTTCCTATAACCCGCTTCAAGCCACTCTTTAGCTTTTTTACCTACTTCTGGACGGTTGAAAAAGTTTTTATCAGGTGTTTGCTCTGCCAGATCACGATCACCCCTTATGAGCCGATAAGCTTTTGTAGTACTTTTGAGCGCTCGTACCGCAAGTTTATCTTGGGGAATAGCATAATGTTCAGGCAGGTAAAAATCTGGCGGTTTGTATAGCACAAGTCCTTTTATGTCATGACCGAGCTTTTTCAGTTCTACTGCCACCCCTACTGCAAAAGCAATGCCATAAGGATCGTCAGCAGTTAGATAAGAAATATTTGCCTCGGCACGTTCATGCAAAATTGCTGCGCAGTCACGTAAAATGCCGATTGCCTCTGGACCTGATTCAGCATCGCGCACTGTACGTCCCGTATGCTGCATATACCAGATATCAGCCTCATTGTTAATAAAGCTTGATCCGCCGTTACCTGGGGAGCCGTCATACATTTGCAAATCGTTACCAAGAGCATGCCGCTCGGTCGTCTGCTCTACTCCTTGTCCGGAGTTAGCTATCAAAGAAGATTGAAACGTACTAACATGTGCCTTGCCCTCCTGCGGTGCCCGTAGAGCACGCATGGCACTTGCGCTCACAGCAGGAGGTATTCCTTTTGCAAAAGAAGTCTCAAAGGAGTTACCATTCTTATAAGTAATTTCCAGGTTATAACCTAGCTCTTCTACACCCTCTTGGATATCCGCAATTGTTATTGAGTTGTAACGCGCAGGTACGCTTATAGCACGTGTCTCCTGGCTTACCTCTAAGCTCGGACGAGCAACAAGCACCTCTAGCTGCGTTTCGCCCCGTGGCCCATACGCCTCTTGGATCTGCTCTGGAATAATCGTTTTCATATAAAATACTATAAAATTGCCTAATATACGAAACTGTTAGTTATTTGACATATCATTTCGCCACTTCTCTATCGCTGCATGGTGGCCGCTGAGAAGAACACTTGGCACTTCTAAATCTTTAAATTTTTCAGGACGGGTGTATTGTGGAAATTCAATGTTTTGATCATTTTGCTGAAATGACTCAATTTCCGCGCTCATTTCGCCACCTAAAACACCAGGCAATAGGCGCACGACGCTATCTATAAGCACCATGGCTGGGATTTCACCACCAGTCAATACATAGCTGCCAATGCAGAATTGTTCGTCCACCCAGTTCGTCACTCTTTCGTCATAACCTTCATAGCGCGGGCAGATAAGTATCATACCTTCATTGGTAGCTGCAAGCCGCTTAGCATCAGACTGTTTGTATATTTTTCCACGAGGCGTAGGTAAGAATACCTTTGCAGAAGGGTCATTTTCTTTAGCCTTTTCTATGGCAGCTACTAACGGCTCAATACGAAGCAGCATACCGTCTCCCCCGCCGTAAGGCGTATCATCGACTTGCTTGCGCGGGCCTAAGCCGAATTCTCTCAGATTAAGATATTCATACTGGACAGCCCCCTGCTCTTGCGCCTTCCAGAGCATGGAATTGTTGAGCACACCATCGAACATCTCTGGAAACAAGGTGATAATTTGAATTTTCATATAGGTATAAATGAGTCTTACGTTTTATAAAAGTCCTGCTCGTCCTAAAGCTTCACGGGTCCGTTGCTCTTGTACTCTATCAAGTACCATTCGTGCACGTAGTATAGTTTTACCAAGCTCTTCTCTAGCATCAAGATACAAAAGTGCAGTAGTTTTTTGAGCCTCTATCAGCTCTCGTGCAGCAGTAGCGCCTGACCCATGACATAGATGTTTAGCGGCCTCTGCCTCATCTCGGATAATCTGTCGCCTAAGATCGTAGTCGGTTAACTCTCGGAATTCGTCTGCAGGTCCAACATGTGCTATGTATTGAAATTCATGATCTGACATATTTTTATATTATAACATATTTTTTAATGAGTTATTAACCTTATCTTACATTCATTTGTACTCAATATAATTCTTTTACTCGTAGCGTAAATTTATGGTATAGTTAATCTTTGGGAGGAAATAAAACTATATGTCTGAATTAAGCAAGACAGATGAAGCCTCTTCTTCGTCTATAAGTCACGAATATACCCTAAATACTAGTGGCTCACTCGACCCCTTTTCATCCGATGTTATTGATAGAGTTACTGGCGAGCAGCAAGGATTACCATCGCCAACTCCCACTAGACAGACGCTACATGCTGTGGCCAATCGGGTACAAGATATTATGCGAGAACGAAAAGTCGCTTCATCTTAAATATAAATAAAGGGTCAATAAAACAGTTGACCCTTTATTTTTTGCTCTAAAAACCAAAAAGACCTCATGATATCATGAGGTCTTTTTGTCACATAAAGTGGACAAATTCAGTTGCTCCTTACGGAAAACAAATTGAATTGTTAATACCCTGTATTATAGCAAACCATAAGGTCAATGTCAATACTATTTAACATTTACTCTATCATAGATTCTATATTTATTTGACTGCTCGGCCAATGTTTTTTGAAGGACGCACGCTTGTGAGAATCTGTTACATGCGTATATATTTGCGTAGTCCGTATATCACTATGCCCCAGTAGTTCTTGGACGGTTCTAATGTCCATACCTTGCTCTAATAATAATGTGGCATAGCCATGACGGGCATCATGAGGTTTGGTATACAGTTCACCTAAATGCCTTTTGAGACGTTTTCTAAACCCGTTGGGGGTGTATGCGTGAGGGCTGCCATAGGATGAGCGAAACATCGGCCCGTGAAAATAGTTATTCTTGAGCATATGGGCTTGGAGGGCAGTACTGAGTTGGATGTCTATGGGTATGGTTCTGTCCTTGCTACCCTTCCCACGGATGCTAACCTCGTGCACTCGAAAATCTTTTACCTGGAGACCAACGAGTTCACTAATTCTCATTCCTGTTGAAAACTTCGTAATGAGCATAAGTTTGTCCTGTTCGGTCGGGAGCTTGGCGACCATGCGACGGATATCTTCAATCGTTAGGACATTTATCTTAGTACGTGCAGTCTTGGCATTACGGATCATTGCATAGTCAAATTTAAGTCTTATACCCCGGTAACGGTCAACATATTGGAAGAAGGAACGTAAGATCGAACGCACGGTGTTTTTTGAACTTTCAACAAGTGGCTTACCAGTTCTTTGATGAACAAGAGTACCGCAATATTCAGCCACCCCTCTAATGGTGACTTCACGGATATCTGTGTCAGCCAAATAATGTATGTAGCTTCTAACCACATCTTCGTAATAGCCTTGGGTTGAAACAGCAAAGTTAAGGTCGCGCCTAATATACTCTATATAGTCTTTATAGAGCTGGTAGTTTTCAGACGATGCAGATGTTTTAGGCTGCATTAAACACGCCTCCCTTACGTTAATAGGTGGCCTTAAACCCCACTGTTTTTATATAAGTCCGTCTTTGTTTTATCCTAGCCGGACATTACATAATACGACCGTAAAACGGTTGTGTCTATTGTAATTTTGTTCTTAAGTTTTTATTAAATTAAGTTAGTAATACGGAACATTGATCAGCCCAATTCTCAATACTTCCCACCCGTACTACCTCCTCTGTTAAGTAGACTAATACTAAACTAAACTTTACAAACTAACAAGAGAGTATAATCACATACTTATTGACCTCTGTTAGTGTATAGTAGAAGTTTTGAGTATTAGAGAACTATTCTTCTTTGAACATTTGCTGTAGCTCATAGCCAAATTCTTCATCTAACTGACGAATGATGTCTACTTGTTGATTATAAAGCTTCTTTTCTTCGACCGACTCTTTTCTCAGCAACTCAAGATTTTCCTTAAGCAACTTTTTTTCACTCCCGGAAAGTAACTTGTTTGCCTTTTTCTTATTGCAGCCAGCGCACGATGCGACTAAATTCGAGATGTTGTTTGTGCCGCCCTTTTTTAAAGGAGTTACATGTTCAATATTCATGCGTTTGCCGCGAATGTTGACTAAACAATATGCACACTTGAAGTTTTGCTTGACTAGCAGTTTTGTGCGAAATCTACTCCAGCTTTCCTTGTTGGCTCTTAACTCTTTGTATGATCTTTTGGGGTTAATGCCATATCCTTTATTCGGATATTTATAGCAATCTGCTGGCGGTAGTTTAATTACTTTATTCACAGTATGCTTTGTCTCTTTTTACCGCACCTATGAAATAGGCTCGCGGATTCTTTATTGTAGCTGCAAATGATGCTTCCATTATAACCGCAATTCTCCGCTCGCTTAAACGCCATGCTGTTTTAAGAAAGAATGGCCTAAACTGTGGTGCGTTATATTTCTGAACTAACATCTCAGCAATAGCTTCTGTTTCGTTTTGTGTTTTCCCTTTTTTCCTAGGATTCCTAGGATCTAGGATGATTTGTTCCAAATCCTTGTTCCTAGGATTTCCTAGGATGCTTCTGGCTGTTTGCATTTTACCCTCCAATTTTTGGCATCTCTAAAGAACCTCGTTCGCTGGTCTGAGGATGCGCGTTTATTTTGTTGATATTTAACAAGCCCGTACGCTGCCGATTAAATATATTTGTAATTTTTGCTTGACAAAGAAAAAACTCGGATTCGTTTTTTAGGCGATTTCCGAGTCTTAACCATGAACGTCAAGACTCTTTCGAGCCATGACTTAAGCGTTCGTGAGTCTTTATAGTAGCAAATATTTAAGATTTAATCAAGGGTAACACCATAAAGGCGATTAATAATTCATTATTTTACCGGCTTTGCTGTTAGCCCCTTCGCCATCCTCACTGCTGAGGAAATGAACGATATAGTTGAGAATATTGAGGCTTTATCAGCGGGTAATGGTCTGGCTAATGGAGCAGTGACAACCCCCAAACTTCAGGATGGGAGT
>Ga0164243_10000157_pt1 | contig 166733 bp, 147 predicted proteins | sample OricompcompostOP_FD_108781 | JGI IMG/M metagenome (GOLD analysis project Ga0164243, IMG submission 108781) | Organic Plus compost microbial communities from Emeryville, California, USA - Original compost - Organic plus compost (OP) | ecosystem: Engineered > Solid waste > Mixed feedstock >...
CAAACTTAACAAAAAACAACACCTGCTTAATAACCATAACATTAACTAATAAATGAATTTTTATAATTTAATAAGTATCTAACCAACCCTTGATAGATAGCCGTTTGCAGCTTCAGTATGCTTGCCCCGAAATCCATTGATCCAACCAAAGGACTATTTCAATCAGCCCGCCGGGCAGCTGTTACAGGCCATTTCACTGTGTGAAAAATATGTTATATACATTTTAAGCGTACCTTTATTGTCTTAATACAAGCATCATAATAAGGTATGACCCATCCACCGGCTCCTGGCCCGTGGACCATGCAAGGACAATTTAGATCATTTCATCATTAGCTGGAAAAACCGTATATCATCCAAATGATCCTGGCAACTTATTCTACATACACGCCTGAAGTACAGGCCGCCATTCGTATCGCCCAGGCAATTGCCAAAGACTACCATCATGCGCGCTACACGCCCGCGCACCTGCTCAAAGCCTGCCTGCATAAGGATGCCGGGCTGGCATCCGCTTTACAGGCCATGGACCTGGATATTTATTACCTGGAAGAATGGGCCGATGTACGGCTGGACAACCTTCCCAAAGCCACCCGTCTGCCGGACGAGCTGCCCGCAGATGATCAGGCTGCTGCCGTATTGCAGGAAGCAGCTGCCGTTCATATAGAACAGGACCTGGACGCAACAGATGCCTGGTGCCTGCTCATTGCATTAAGCACGCCCGGCGTAGGCTTTTCCTATGAGCAGCTCAAAACTTTTCCCTTCACCCGCGAGCAGCTGTTAACAGGACTTACTAAAACCAGTAATGACATAAAGGCGCCGGTTGCTACTAATGGACATTACAGTGCCGCCGGCAATGCTGCTTTAAAATATGTATACCGCCTTACAGACCCTCAGCGCCTCAAAGAGAAACATGCGGTGATAGGGCGTGATGCCGAGGTGCGCATGATGACAGAGATACTGGCCCGCAAGGGCAGGTCCAGCATATTAATAATAGGAGAGGGCGGCGTTGGTAAAACCGCTTTAGCGGACGGGCTTGCCCAGGCCATTGTGCAAAAGCAGGTGCCCCTGTTATTGCAACAAACGGATATTTACGCGCTGGATTATAGCGCTTTTATTGCCGGCGCAGCTTACAGGAATGAGCTGGAAGACCGGCTGTTGCAGATCATCCAGCAGCTGAAGCAAAGCGGCCGCCATATATTATTCATAGATAACCTGCACACCCTGCTGGATAAACAGCCAGGTTCCGGCAGCGGTGGCATTGCCAATATCCTGAAAGCCGCGCTCGGTAAAGGGGAGATCATTGTGATCGGTAGCTGCACACCCGAGGGCTTCCGCAAGCTGGTAGAGCCGGACAGCCTGCTGCGTCACTGCTTTGAGACCATCACGCTGCCGGAACCGGACGAAGCACTGGCCGCCCGCATGATACAGGCTGTGATCCCTGCATACGAAAGCTATTATCACTTGAACACATCTCCTGCGGTGGTACTGGAAGCCATCCGCCTTTCGCGCCGTTACCTCAAGGAGCGTTGCCTGCCGGACAGCGCCATCAACCTGCTGGACCGTACCCTGGCGGCCATTCGCACCCTGCAGGACACCGGCGCCCAGGTATTGGACCAACTGCAGCAGCAGCTGGCGGCCATTGATATGAATGAAGAGAATGCCCGCCAGGAATTGTTATGGTTATACCAGCAGCTGATGCAACGCCTGAGCGCCCTGCTTACCAGCCGCCTCCATACTGCAAAAGACATTTTCAGGATGGAAGATGCACAGGAGCTGCGTAATACCCTGCAGGATATGCTGCAACAGTTGCAATCACTGGCAGCCACCCACCAGGATGAAGTGACTGCGCTGGACCTGGCTACCATCATTGCCGAGATCACCGGCATACCGCTGGGCAAGATACAGTCGCAGGAAAGGGAGCGCCTGGTCAATATGGACATCCACCTGCGCAAGCGCGTTGTAGGGCAGGACCATGCGCTGAGAACAGTGGCGGAAGCTATCCTGGAGTCCCGCTCCGGGCTCAGCAGGCCAGGGCAGCCCATTGGCTCCTTCTTCTTCCTGGGGCCTACCGGCACGGGCAAAACGGAGCTGGCAAAATCACTGGCCGACTTCCTGTTCCAGGACGAGCGCTGTATGATCCGTTTTGATATGTCTGAGTTCAAGGAAGAACATTCCGCGGCCTTGTTATATGGCGCTCCGCCCGGCTATGTGGGCTATGAAGAAGGCGGCCTGCTGGTGAACAAGATCAGACAGCAACCCTACGCAGTAGTGCTGTTCGACGAAATTGAAAAAGCGCACCCATCCGTATTTGATATTTTTCTGCAGATCATGGATGAAGGCAAGCTGCATGACCGCCTGGGCAAGACGGGCGATTTTTCCAATGCGCTTATCCTCTTTACTTCCAACATTGGCAGCGATATGATCGCGCAATCTTTCCGGGACGGCGTGATTCCGCCTTCACCGCAGCTGATGGAGGTCATGGCCCGCCATTTCCGGCCCGAGTTCCTGGGCCGACTTACGGAGATCGTGCCTTTTGGGCCTATACAGCAGGAGAACGTAGTAAAGATATTTGACATCCACCTGCAGCATCTGCTGCAAATGCTGGAGCAGCAGGAGATCGCCTTCCAGGTATCTGATGCTGCCCGCCGGCAACTGGCTACACAGGGCTATTCCCCGCAGTACGGCGCCCGCCCGCTGAAGGAGGTGATCCGTAGCCGCCTGCGCAAGCCGCTGTCGCGCATGATCATAGAAGGTACCCTGAAGAAACAGATGCAGGTAACGCTGGACATTGACGAACAGGGAGAGCTGAAATGGGAGTTGGGGAAAGGGGAGAATGGTGAAAAGTGAAGGGTGAAAAATAACATTATGCACCATTTCCCGCCCATTCACTATTGACTATGCACCTTTCACCCTTCACTTTAAAATAAATTGTTTAACTTGAATAAGGTAACCATAGCAAATATTAAAACCGTTTCTTATGAATGACAATTATGGAATTGGTGGAAACGAAGTGAAGCTCGACGCCAACGAAGCCATTGTTGAAATATCTCATAACCGTACCCTGTTTGCTGAAAAGTTAACCCAGCAAACACCTGTTAAGCCCGAGATCGTACAGGGGCTTACCTCGGTGGAAGATGTTTTTGAAAATTACAAACCTGCGGTGCCTGTCACGTTTCATGATGCTGATGGCCGCCCCGTGCCCGAGAACCTGCAGTTCCGCAACCTGGGCGATTTTGGCGTAAAAGGCATTACCGCGCAAAGCGCTTTCCTGAATGACCTGGCCACGGAAAAGGAGCAGTTCCTCAAAATTATGAAGCACCTGAAGACAAACAAGATATTGAAGACCGCGCTGGCAGACCCCGCAGCAAGGCAGGCCCTGCTGAATGCTGTGAGAAGTATGTTGAAGGAGCTGGATACCAACAAATAATTTTTTCACAGACAATCACTCCATATTATGGCAGAGTTACAAAAAAAACAGCAGGAAGAGCTGCAAACTGCCGGTCAGCCTGCAACACAACAGCAGGAAGTTTCCCTTGAGCAGAGCATTGGCGCACTGGCCAAGTTCGGTGGATTTGATCTGCTGGAAGCATCAATAGAAGGTGCACAGAACCTGAACCCCGATCGTAAAGCAAGACGTAATATATTCCTCACGGAAGCCAATAAAAAATCCGAACGCGACAAGCTGCGGAAATCCCTCCAGATATGGGAGCAGGTATTGTCCGCCAGCACAGCGCTGCCGGATATGGTGAACTACTGTACTGAGCATGCCGAACAGGCCGACAAAGTGCTCACCGCCAACCTGGCGGAAGCGGTAGAAGCTACCCGGGAGCTGGAACAGTCTTACCGCAATGTAGCCCTGTTCTTCAAAAACACGGAATCCGATAAAATAAAGAACGTAGCGTTCATCAACGTAGAGCTGGACCAGTTGAAAGACCTGGACAATACCCGCTTTATTGATGCCATACACCAGGAGCTGGTGCAGCATTACGACCGCCTGGACCTGCGCGGTAATTACAGCCTGCTGGTCATTCCCGGCTACCTGGGCTCCAACAAGGTGCTGGAAAAATGGGCCAAGATAGCGCACGAAAATAAAGTGATGCTTGTAACCGATTTCTCCCACCTGGATGCGCCGGACGACGTCATGGAAATGTTTGAGCAGGCCAACCTCACCGGCGGGGAAATTCACCGGTCCAACGTGATCATGGCCTGCAACTGGCTGGTAGGCCGCGGCAGGTTCGATGAAGTAGGAGAGGAGGATCACCTGTATGTGCCGCCCTCCGGCGCGCTGGCAGGCAAGATTTACAAGACCCTCATGTCGCAGGTAACAGCCGGCAAGAAATTCGGGGGCATGAATGAAGTGGATGGCGTAAAGTTCGAGCTGAAGAAAAGCGAGATCGCCAGCCTGGAAAAAATGGGCCTGGTGCCAATGGTAAAGGAATACGGCAAGGTAATGGCCTTCAGCGCTAAAACCCTGTTCAATGGCGACAATATCGGGCTGCAAACCTATTCCGTAGTACGTGTATTCGACTACGTCACCAAAGTGCTGATGGACTTCCTGAACCGCCGCGCATTCGAGAACTTCAATGCCAACACCCGCCGCGACCTGATGAAGCAGATCATCCGATTCCTGGACAGCATAACCGGGCCAGACAAGCTGATAGAGGATTTTAACGTCCGCCGCTTTGAGCAGGACCCCATTCAGAAGGACCGCATACACCTGGACATTCACCTGAAACCTTATTTCCCTGCCAAGAACTTCCTGATCAAAATGGAAGGGCATAAGGGAGAGGATGTGAATGAGTGGGAAACAGAATACGAACAAGACCAGAAATAATTTGCAGGTATGCAGATGTGCAAATAATTGAATTCGCTCCAATTCATTTGCACATCTGCATATTGCATATCCGCACATCATTCCATACCTGTGTTAATGATTTTCAAAAGAATGATAGCTTCGACAGGGCATGTGACAGCTGGCGTGTGTATGGGCATACTGCTGGCCTTCGGCAGCCGGCCGGCTGTGGCGCAAACACGTTCACCGATAGACACGATACTGACCACCAAAGGGGCTGCTACCCTGATCAGCTGCGGCGCCCCGGTAAGCACCTTCCAGATAGGCGACGGAAAAAATGCCGACTATGATTACCGCATTGTAGACGGTAACCTGGTATTTATCCGGCCGGTCTCCACCATGCCCAGGACCACCAACCTGATCGTAAGAGAAGGCAGTAATATACATTACCTGATCCTGGCGTACCGCGAGAAGGCAGACCTGACCCGGCTAAGGTATACGCTTTCCGGTAAGGCCGGTGCAGCAGAAGGGGCGGAAGCCACCGCCGAAGCGGCAGTAGTAAAAGGCAGCGACGGTGAACAGATAGCCGTTGTAACAGATGAAGAGGCGGCTGCTGGTCATGAAGCAATAGATACTGTTACCGTGGGCCGCATAGCCGCCGACTTTGCCGCCCAGCAGAAAGGCGGTCATCAGTATGAAACAAAAATAAACGGCGTATCGCTCGGCTTCTCCAATGCCATGCTGCTGAATGAGCTGGCCTATTTCTGTTACCGCGTGCGTAACCGGTCAAAGCAGCCCTACAACCTGCTTAAAGTGACCATGATGTATAAGGACAGCAGGGAGAAGGACCGCCTGTACACCATGCCGGTACTGTACAAAAAAGCGCCGCCCGCCATTCCTGCAAGGGACGACCAGCAACTGGTGTTTGTAGTGCCTGCCCGCACATTCAGGCGTAATGATGAGGTGATAATAGTGCTGCAGCACAATACCGGCAAGCAGCAGCAGCTGGTGCTGTATACCCCGGTAAATGCGCTGCCCGAATATATGATCAGCCAGTAAGCCTGCATGCTAAGATACTTCCTGATATGGTGCCTTTGCCTGTGCGTAAGCGCGGGCCACGCCCGGCAGCTCGTTGATTTCTGCGGGGAGGCCGTGCCCCTGGAGCGGGACTTTGTTTCCTACCGGCTGATGAACGTGATCAAGTGGCACCTGCGCCATCAGAATTTCCTGCCCTTGCTCAAAGCCAAGTCCGAACAGTATTTCCCGCTAATAGTGCCCATCCTGCGACAATACGATATCCCGGAGGATTTCAAGTACCTGCCGGTGGTGGAGAGCGGCTTTACCAATGCCACCTCGCCGGTAGGGGCGCAGGGCATATGGCAGCTGATGCCTGCCACCGCCACAGAGCTGGGCCTGGTAGTGGGCAGCAGCTATGATGAGCGTAACCACCTGCTGAAGGCTACCCATGCTGCCTGCGCGCTGATACGCAAGCTGTATGACCAGCTGCAATCCTGGACCCTGGCCGCCGCAGCCTATAACGCCGGCGCAGGCAATATTTCCCGCAACATCCGCCGGCAGCGCAGCAACGACTACTACCAGCTGATACTGAACAATGAAACAGCGCAGTACATCTACAAGATCATTGCCGTAAAGCAGCTGTTTGAAAGCCCCGAGCTGTACCTGCCCGGCTTTGGCTACAATGTGTTCAACAAAAATGCAGTAAACGGTTCCGTATTTGCTGCCACGCCAGTCCCCGAAACAGATGCCGCTTTCAGCAGCATCCGCATCAACGTAGGCAAGCGGCAGCCCCAAATGCCGGTATTGTCCTACAGCGCCCGGCTGCAGCGGGCCGCATCCTTTAAGGATGGTCAGCTGGTAAGCATTCAGCTGCTGGATGACCTGCAGTCCGGCGGCGTGTACATCAGCAGGAACACCCGTATTTCCGGCAGGGGCTGGCTGGTAAGCAACCGTATTTACGTAGACCTGGGTTTTGGCAATACCCTGGTGCTGTGCGACAGCGAGGGCAAAAAAGGCGTGCCCCTGGCCCTGCTGAAAGAGGGCGGCATGGTGCAGCTGGCGAAAAGTGAAGGATAAAAAAAGTGAAGGGTGAATATTCGCGTTTCACTTTTCACCATTAAAAAATATCCGGTAAGGGTAGTGGTTGGGAGAATGCTCCTGCAGCTGCATCAGCAATTCCTCTTTCAGGTAGGCAAGGCTGCCATTGGCATATTGATCCGCCGGCCTGGCCAGCGTAATGCGCACATCAATGCTGCGGCCGTAACCGCTGGTGCTGCCGGGCAGCAGGGTAACGCCCCTGGTAACAGCTACGGATTGCAGCTCCTTGCCCAGGATATGCCGGCACAGCGCCTTGATATCTTCCGGTGTTACGATCCGGTTGCGGGTAAGCAGGTGATAGCGGTACAGGTTGATCTTCTCATCAATGCTCAGGCGGTCCTTTCCGCCCTGTGTATTGGTAAGCAGGGTAATGCTGCCGGGCTGCGCCTGTATGGTGCCGTACTCCTGCAGGCGGCTGCCCATGCGTATGTTATTGGCGGCAGTGCCGTTGGTGGTATAGAATGTTATGAACAGGTACTCCGCGTTCTCTTTGGGCTTCACCATCAGGTAAGGAATATTGCCTTTGTTGCTGGACGGCTGCAGCTGCTCTTCCAGCGAAGCAATGAGCTGGTGCAGCTCCCGCATGCGGCCGGCCACGTAATCGTTCTTCACCTCTTCAAACAGGGAGCTTTCATCCCGTATTACTTCTATCAGGTAAGCAATGATCTCCTTGGCTTCCCGTGTATCAAAGCGCCCGATGCCGCTGCTGCGCACCACCAGCTCGCCTTCCTGCATTTCGCCTGCGGTGGCAAAGTTGCGCACATGATAATCTGTGCCCTCCAGGTCGTATACTCTTTTTATATCAAAAAAGATATCGGATGTATGCAGTGGAATGATGTTCAGGTAGCGGTTCAGCTTCAGCGACTGTTCGTTCTGCTTTTTATTGATCACCGGGAAGCAGTTGATGCTGCAGTACAGGTCTTCCAGCAGGGAATGGTGGATGGCCTCCGGGAACACCACCTGCACCCATGCGGTTACAGGCGCCAGGGTGTGCCAGTCCTTTCCAAAGGTTTGCTGCAATACCGCAGGGGTTGGCGCCTGCCGGCCCATTGCCGCTGCCTGGTTCACCGTCAGGAAATGCCGGCGGTAGCGCTGCAGCACTTCCCGGCTGTAACGGGCATTGGCGTCAAAGGCCAGGTTCATCATGGCATCCAGCTCTTCCTGGTAGCCATGGCGGGGCTGGTAATAGCCGCTTTGCAGCGGCAGCTCCGTGCCGTTCACAAAAAAACGGGCCAGCGGCAGGTAATAGTAGAACATTTCCTGCTGGTGGATATTACGCAGATCAAAGAAAAAGGACAGGCCGTTAATATCTTCCGGGAGCGCCTCCATGAACAGGCCCAGCCATAAATGGTTGGGCGGGGCGTCCGGCGGCAGGGTGCCCTGCAACACCTGTTCCTTGAACCAGTGCTCCCGGGTCTCAAACAGCTTGCTGCCAATGGCCATGTAACGCACCTGCCCGCGGAATACGCGGTGATGCGCCAGCGGGCTGAAGAACAGGTCATTGCTGTGCATGCCGGCCTTGCTGTTATAATAAAACTGCTGATCAGGCGTAATATGGGTAGCCGGCTCGTTGGCGCTGGCATGTAATATGCCATAGGCCGGCTGGCTGCTGGTAATAGGCTCCGGCATCATGATCTGGGCCAGCCGCTCTACCAGCCGGGCATGAGATACATCCACCTCGCCGGATATCTTTTCCAGCTCGCTGGCGCAGGCTTCCAGCAGCAGCTGCACAATAGGATCAAAAGAGGTTTCCACCTCCGCATCGGGGTAGCCCCACAGCCTGGCGGCGGTTTTCAGCATGCGGTCCTTTATGCGTTCTTTTTTCTCTTTCATCTGTTATGCTGGAACCTGCAGGTTTTTAGAACCTGTCAGGTCTGGTTTTAGTCATAAGACAGCGGGCTTACAAAAAAATAGCTGCTGTAATGGAAGGGATTGTTATTCCGTGCCAGCGTGCCGTTTACGCTTACCTTGATCTTTTTCTTTACCTTTCTGCCCAGGGGCATGGATAGCTCTTCCTGGGTCACCAGGGCGCTTACCTTTACCTGCATCAGCCTTTTCTCATATTGCAGGATGGCTGTTTTTACGGCATTTTCCACCTGCTCCTTTACTTCGTTGTTGGTAGCTTTGATATCAAAGTCCGTATCCCACAGCTGGCAGCCATATCCCGGGTCGTCCTTGTTCTCTCCCAGCACGGTGGTGATCAGCAGGTGTATATGCTGCCCCACGGATTCCTCCAGGCTGCACACCGGCATATCCTTTTTCTGCAGGATATGGGAGAAGTTGAGCGGGAGCTTGTAATATTGGTGCTTCATATTTTTAAAAGATCCCTAAAAATCCTTTCTTGTCATACCGTACTCTTATTTCCTTTACACAGCCGTCCGGGTCCTTGATCAGGTTCACCATTTCTATCTTGATGCGCTTCTTGCCGCGGATGGCGTTGCAGAATTCGCTGAAGGTCTTTACTTCCTTATCGTTCAGCAGCACGCGTGCGTTCAGGTTATTGCAGAGGTAGGGTGCAAAATCCTGCACCGTTTTCTGTTTGTCGTTCAGCTGTGTCAGCATGGCCCTGAATGCTTCATCGGAGATATCGGGCGCCCTGGGCTTTTCCGGTTCCGGCGCAGTAAGAGAGGTGTCCGGCCTCGGCGTGGGGAAGGGGGGCGGCACAAATGGTTCATTGGAACGACTTTCCGGTGCGGGGAATACTTGTATGCGTTTCTTCACCATCCGGCTGGTGTCGCCGTTTACGACCAGCGTCAGTATCCTTTCACCCGGCGAGCTGAACACATACACATGAGATGATTCCCGGTGCGTTTCTGCATTAGGCTGCAGTAGCCGCCATTCCCAGCTGTAGGCCCCGGGTGTGTTGTTGCGGTAGGTAACGGGCCTGCCTACCAGCGCTTCATCCGGCCCTTCGATCACGGGAAATATATCTGCCACCGGCGGTGCATCATTTACAGGTGCAGGATTAACCACCAGCACTTCCTGCCGCCAGCTGCATTTGCCGGCATACAGGGTTACGGTGTAACTACCAGCCTCTGCAAAGGCATGGTATACCTGCGGTCCCTGCTGCTGTACGCTGGAGTCGCCAAAGTCCCAGCTATAGCCGGCAGGACGGCTGCCTGCCTTGTCTGTTTTAAAAGTAAAGGTAATGACCTCACCTACTGTAAAGGAGGTGTGCTCACCGTGCTGCCGGCTGCTCAGCGCAATGCTTACATTGCTGCAATCCACACGCGTGCTGACCTTGAAGGCCAGTATAACGGCACTGATGATCAGCAAGGCCAGGAATGTGTACAACACCATCGGGTCGATATGGCTGGTGATGCTGCTGAAGGGTCTGACCGAGTGCACTTTTCTTTCGTCAGGTGATTTAGGTGGGGTCATCGGTTTTTCACGTTTTTGCAATTTTAAATAATTTTTTAGATAAATTGCCATTAAATAATGAGCGTGATTAACCCGGAAACGAACTGACATATTACACAATTGTTCATATCAACACTAACCGCAGGAAACCGAGCATGGTAACCTTAGCATGCATCAGCGTATGCAGAGGCAGGGTTCCATGAGGCCATAAAAAAACCAGGTATTAACGAATGAAAAACCGTAAACATTAGCTTACATGGCGAACTATGCACAAAAGGCGGCTGTGCTGGAAAATGTAATAGACCATATCCGTAGTTTACAGGAAGACGTACGGGCCGAAGTAGTAGTGGGCGAGCTGCTGGACAACCAGGTTCAGCAGGAGGCAGTAACCGTGCAGATGAAGAACGTGTTCAGCCGGGCTTTTGCGCGTGATATACTTCATGTGCAGCTGGATGATTCGCAACCCTATCATCCTTTTATTTCTCTGCAGCTTTCCCGTGATGGGTTGTATGACCGCCTGCCGGAAGGGCTGTTCCATGAATTTTCTCCCCGGCAGCATGGCGCGGTACAGGAGATGGTGGCCAGCTATAAAAAGCAGCAGCAGGAGGAAGCGCAGGCGCGCAAATTTTTCCGGCCGCTGGAGCACGAGTTTTTTCTGCAACGTGTTTTCCTGGAGCGACGGGAAAAACATTTGCTCTTCGATGCATTTGGAAAGGATGCGGATCAGCTGTTCCGTTCTTTCTGGCATATTCCCCCGGGGCTTCCCCGGCCGGCGGTGAACAGGTTGGTAAAATTATTGCCCTATATGCACCGGATCGCCGGTAATATTCCTTTCGTGCAATCCTGCCTGCAGGTTATACTGGAAGAGGAAGTGAGCATTGCCTGCGAGCATGCGCCGCAGCAGGTGCAAAGCAGCAGCAGCGTGTTGCTGGGGGAGTGCAGCCTGGGTGTGGATACCCTGGCTGGCGAGGATTTTTATACAGACATGCCGGTGATGAAAGTAACGATAGGCCCGTTACAACGGCAGCGTACATACGATTATCTGCCCTGGCAGCCTTACGGCCAGTTGTTGACCACCTGCTACGATTTCCTGTTGCCCGCCGACGTGGATGTGGAAACGGTCCTGCAACCCCACCCGGCAGAAAAGGGCGCTGCTGTGGCAGACGAAAACTATAAGGAAGGGATAGTGGGCTATAATTTATTCCTGTAGAACATTCATGGGTATGTTACTGAAAGCTAAGATATATTTTGCAGTAGCGGCGATGGTGGCCATAGGCTCAATAACCGTAGCCCTGCTGAGCCGTTTCATCCGGAACTTTGCCCTTTACAAGAAGAAAGCGCTCTGGTATCTTTTTTACATGGCGCTGGTATTCGGGGTGGTGGCATCCCTGCCATACCTGTTCACCCACCAGCACCTTATGAGCCAGTACGTTTTTTATATGATATGGTTCCTGGGGCTGGGCATTGTGCATTGCCACTTTATGTACACGCGCTTCTGGGCCAATGAGAAAACGCTGGGCTCGGAGCTGGCCTTTATTGCAGCCATCTGGCTGTTTGGCGGAGCGGTGTCCGTACTTATACATCACTGGCTGTCCAGCGGCAGCTACCTGTACTACCCCATGCTTACCTCCATGTTCTCCTTTGTGCTGCCCACCTTTGTATACAAGACCTTTGAGCGGATGATGGCCATACCGGCCAAAGTGCACAAGTGGTGGCAGTACCCGCTGTATAACGAAGCGCCGGAGGTGAACGAGGACGAGATGCGCGACCTGATCGTGATCGGGTTTGAGCTGGAAAAAAAGGCCAACGATAACAACCGCATTTACTTCCGGGCCAGAACGCCCATCAAAATGGACCTGGGAGACCTGTTCTATCACTTTATCAATGACTATAACGACCGCTATCCCAATACCCCGATAGACTACCTGGATGTTAACGGACAGCCCTATGGATGGGTGTTTCACATGAAGCCGCGGTGGTTTACGGGCGCCAGGACACTGGACCCTGAAAAACCGGTGTTCATGAATGGCATACAGGAGAACAGCGTGATCATTTGTAACAGAGTAACCATCAGCTAAACAGTGTTTTTATGGCAGAGCCTTTAAAATATTTTCCCGTTAACTGGGTGGATGGTATGAAGATCAGGAAGCAGCATTTTGTAGACACGGAAAATGCCATGCTGGACCAGATACGGGATGCCATTTCCGTAGGATTGCACGCCCAGAACTACGGCCTGCTGCCGCCCAAAGCAGAGCAGAAGGAATCCTTGCGGTGCTGGTTTGTAACGGACAACCAGCACCAGTGGCGCGTGAAGCTTACGGAATGCCGTGCAGTAACGCCTGGCGGCGGACGCATTGAAATACCGGAGCATACCGTGCACTCCCTCAAATATGCCACTACTTTCCCGGAAGCGGTATATAACTGGGACCCTGCCCATGCGGAAACCACTTTCTATATACTGATTCAGGTAAACCCCTTCAGCCGGCAGCCCAGCGGTGAGCCGCTGCTGCAGGAAGATCCGCCTCGGCTGCCTTTTGCCACGCCGGAATACTCCCTGTATGTAACGCCGGCTTCCCAGCTGCCGCAGGGCCAGCTCGGAAGCTACCAGATGATACTGGGCAGGATACAGGTAAAGGACGGCCGTCCCCAGCTGGATGATGACTACATTCCTCCCAGCACCATGGCTGCAGCGCACCCGGCGCTCACGGACCTGCACCAGGAGCTGGACCAGTTCCTGGGACAGCTGGAGCTGTGCGGTGTGCACATTGTGCAGAAAATATACGCCCGCAAGCAGGATAACGACCTGGCGCAGGTGGTGCTGTACATTACAGAAAGAGTAGTTCAGTACCTGGGCGCGCGTATATCGCAGTTCCGCTGGCTGGGCCTGTATCAAACGCCGGCAGCCATGCTGGAAGTAATAGCCGGCCTGGCCCGCATTATGAAGAATGCTATTGATCAGCGCGCCAGCGCCGGCAAGGAGGAGCTGCTGAACTATTTCAGTGAATGGTGCGAGCTGAAGCAGGGCGAGCTGGAAGCGCTGATGGTCAATTGCGCCAACATCCGCTATAAGCATATGGATGTACGGGAATGCCTGCAGCCTATGGTGCCTTTTGTGCGGGCAACCCACAAACTGTTTGACAGCCTGAGCCGTCTGGATTACATTGGCCGTAAAACAGACAGCGGCATATTTGTGAAGGAAGAATCGCCGGAGGACAGTGAATACCTGCGCAAGCACAAAACGAAAAGATGGTTCTTCACAGACTGATGAGACAAGCTGTTGGCTATTAGCTATTAGCTTTTAGCGAACAGCGTAGAAAATAAATTCCATAGCTAAAAGCTAACTTTTAAAAGCCAGCAAAATGAAAGTATTGAACAGGCAGGAAAGAACAACCGCCTTTTTATGGTTCCTGTTATTTTTTGTATTAACGGTAGGCCTCTTTGTACTGGCCATATTTTTTAACTACCAGGTGCCCGTAAAGGAAAACGCGGAGCTGCGGAAAGAGCTGAACACCTTCCGCAAGGAGCAGGCATTCCAGGCCTCTTTTATGCAGGATGCGGAAAAGATAAAGGTAAACCTGGATTCCATTAACATGCCTAACCAGAATGCCATTTATATGGACCAGGAGATTGCCAAACGCCTGTCCAACATGCACCACGCCATTCCCAAAGATGTGGTGACCCATTATAACCTGTATGATAATTATGTGCAGATAGGCCTGTCCCTGCTACAGAGCAAGCAGCAGCTGCGCAACCTGCAGGATGCACAGAAAAGCATTGCGGAGCTGAAAGAAAAAGTGCAGGACCTTACCAGCCAGCTGAATCAGGCAGAGAACCAGCTGGACTACTACAAACGGCTTTCCGGCAGCACGCCGGGAAGATAAAGGTGATGTACCGGCATACATTACCGTTTTTAAAAATTAGTATAAATTCTATTTGTTAAATTATAATGGCGCCTTCCATAAGCCTTTGGTTACCTGCCTATTAACCGCTAAATTTGGTACATACTTATTATTATTTCTTCTTGGTATTTTTTTATTTGGTAACCTTAAACATTTAACCCATGTCCTTCAAATCAGAATTGGAAGTAGCTGGCAAGAAGTACGTAGTAAAGTACTGCAGCTACGACCTCACCCAGGAGGTAGATGCCACCGGGCGCCCTTCATCTGTAACCCGTGGCGGTCGTATCCGTTTAACTGTAGAATCTACAGGAGAAACCGATCTTTTTGAATGGATGGTAAACAACTTTGAAAGAAAAGATGGTTCTATTACCTTTTTTAAAAGGGATTCAGATTCCAAGCTGAAAACGGTGAATTTCAAGGAAGGGTATCTCGTGAAGTTTGAAGAGAATTTCAATGCAGACAACCCTGATCCAATGACCATTTCTTTCACTATCTCCGCGCGCGAGATCGCCTCCGGCAGCGGCACCCACATTAATCAATGGGTATGATGGTGGAACATATGTAGCGCACGTATTCAAAAAGTTCCGCTTGCCGTTCGTTGGCAGGCGGAACTTTTTTTATGCGTTTACTGCCGCCCACCATACCCACAGTATGTACACCGGTTGGAACGCCAGCCTGCTCCAGGTGTACCACGGCGCTGCAGGCAGGCCGCCCGGCGCCGGCAGCTGCTTTACGGCCACATGAATGTTGGCCGGGAACATCAGCACCAGCAGCACGATCAGTCCCCAGCCGGCATATGCCCGTGTGGCAGGAAAGCATAGCCCGATACCCAGCAGTATCTCCAGCACGCCGCTGATCATGACCAGCTCGTACGCATAGGGCAATATCCCCTCGATCATGTAGGTGAGCTTGTAAGGTTTGGCCAGGTGCATCACGCCGATAAGTATGAACATAACGGAGGCGGCTATCCGCGCATCTGTTTGCAGCTGCTGCAGGCAGGGAACACGGAAAAGGTACCCGGCCAGGAGCAGCAGTGCGCCAATGGAAAGTAAACCGGAAAGAAAAGCCATTGTTCAGCAGTTTTGTTTATGCTGCAAATATCCGTTGCGAAAGCGGTATGCCGGCCTAACATTTGTTAGTTTCTGTGCTAACGGCGCAGCTGCTTCCGGATCCTGCTGAGGCTTTCCGGCGCTATGCCCAGGTAAGAGGCGATATATTTAACAGGGATGTGCTGTATCACTTCAGGATGCTGTTCCAGCAGCTGCAGGTAGCGCTCCTGGGCAGTATGCTGCAGGAAGGACAGCTCCCGGCGGTACTTGCGCAGGTATTGCTGCTCCGCTATCAGGCGGCCCATTTTCTCTGCCCCGTGATGGGCGCTGTACAGCTGCTGCAGGTCCTCGTAATAGAAGGCAAAGCTGCTCACCGGCGTAATGGCCTGCAGGTTCACCTCTGATGGCGATTGTGAGATGAAGGAGGCATAGGCGGTGCTGAACATGCCGGGAAAAGCAAAATCCAGGGAATACTCCTTGTCCTGCAGCCTGGCAAACACTCTTACAATGCCGCTGGTAATAAAAAAAATGGCATTGGCCACCCGCCCTGCAGCAGTAAGGTAAGCGCCCGCCTCAAAGCTCACCTCGTGCAGCAGCGGTGCAAAGTGAGGCCAGCCCTCCATATAGGAGGGGTCCAGTTGCAGGAGCTTTTGCTGTAATAAGGAAGTGTCGGGCATAGCCTGGCATTTTACATTCTCTTTTATGTTTTTCTTAACTGTACCGACTGTACGAAATGGTGACTGCCCTTTTCCAGTATCAGGCTGGCCCGGTAACGGGTAGGCTCGATATTCTGTTCCAGGTTGGGCCGGTTGATCTCGTTCCATATCCGGGTAGCCATGGCTACCGTTTCTTCGTCGGACAGGTGGGCATAGCGGTGAAAGTAGGAGTGCGGGTCCTGGAAGGCAGTACGCCGCAGGGATTCAAAACGCGCGATGTACCATTCCCGCAGGTGCTTTTCTTCCGCATGCACATAAATGGAAAAATCAAAGAAGTCGGACACAAACACGGCCGGCTCCCGCTGTTTGCGCGCCCTTACCTGCAGCACGTTAATGCCTTCCACGATCACGATGTCCGGCGATGCTATCCACTGCAGCTGGCCGGGCATGATATCATATTCCAGGTGGGAGTATATGGGAGCGGCCACTCTTTCCATGCCGGATTTTACATTGGCCAGGAACTGGATCAGCCGCCGGATGTCGTAGCTTTCGGGAAAACCCTTGCGGTTCATCAGGCCCTTTTGTTCCAGCACGCGGTTGGGGTACAGGAAGCCGTCTGTGGTTACGAGGTCTACCCGCGGATGGTTGGGATAGGCGGACAGCAGGCATTGCAGCACGCGGGCAGTGGTGCTTTTGCCTACGGCCACGCTGCCGGCAATGCCAATGATATAGGGCACCTTGTGCGCGTGATTGTCCAGGAAGCGGCTGGTAGTGGCGTGCAACTGCTGGGAGGCAGTTACGTGCAGGTTCAGCAGCCTGGCCAGCGGCAGGTATACCTGCATTATTTCTTCGGATGTTAAAGGTTCATTCAGGCCCTGCAGCTTATACAGGTCGTTCTCAAAATGCAATACGGCATCATCTCTTCGTTTGGCCCATTCTTCCCTGCTGATGGTGATATAAGGTGAGTAGCGCACTGGTATAGTATGATGTAAGATGTGTGAAGTGTGAAGTACGATGTCTGATGTTTTTAGAAGCAGGAAGTATGAAACAGGAAATAGGATGTATGAAAATTCAGGGAATGAAGTTAAGGCCCCTTCTTGTATTTCCTGTTTCCTGCATCCTGCTTCCTACTTGATATAGACGGTTTTAATGTTCAGGAATTCATGCGCGCCCTCTGCGGACAGCTCCCTGCCATAGCCGGACTGTTTTACGCCGCCAAAGGGCAGGCGGGCGTCTGAATGTACCATGTCATTGATAAATACGTTGCCGCTTTCTATCTGCAAGGCCAGCCGTGCAGCCTTTTCCGTGTCCCTGGTCCACAGGGAGGCGCCCAGCCCGAAGGGCGTCTGGTTGGCCAGCTGTATGGCCTGTTGTTCGTTCTGCGCGGTAATAATGGTGGCCATGGGGCCAAAAGTCTCTTCTTCAAAAGCCGCCATGCCGGGTTGTACGCCGGTTACCAGGGTAGGCGCAAAGTTACAGCCTTCGTAGCGGCCGCCCAGCAGCAAGGTTGCTCCCTGTTGCAGGGTTTGCTGCAGCTGGCGGTCCAGCTCTTCTGCCAGGTCAGGGCGGGCCATGGGACCCATGCCGGTGTTATCATTAAAGGGATCGCCCTGCTGCAGGTCCTGCAGGATGGCTGTTACCCTGGATGTAAACTCCGCGGCTACCGGGCTTTCCACGATCCAGCGCTTGGCTGCAATGCAGGACTGGCCGGCATTCTGCATGCGGGCCTTTACGGCAATGGCAGCGGCCTGGTCCAGGTCGGCGTCTTTGAGCACAATGAAGGGATCGCTGCCGCCCAGCTCCAGCACGGTCTTTTTGATGTATTTACCAGCCAGCTGGGCTACGCTCATGCCGGCGGGCGTGCTGCCGGTAAGGGTTACGCCCTGCACGCGCATATCGGCTATAATGGGCGCTATATTTTTGGAAGATACCAGCATGGCCTGGAAAGCGCCTTCAGGGAAGCCTGCCTCCAGGAACAGCTTTTCAATGGCGAGGGCGCAGCCGCTTACGTTGCTCGCATGCTTCAGCAGGCCGGCATTGCCCGCCAGCAGGTTGGGAATGGCAAAGCGGAACACTTGCCAGTACGGGAAGTTCCAGGGCATAATGGCCAGTATGATACCTTTCGGCTCGTAGGACACATAGCTGTTCGCAGCATCAGATTGCAGCGGTTTGGGCTGCAGCATACCGGCAATATTCCGTGCATAATATTCTGCGCTGGCAGCACATTTCAGTACTTCGGCCTTCGCTTCCTTCAGCGTTTTGCCCATTTCGCGGGTGATGATGGTAGCGTGCTCCGCAGTGTTTTGCCTTAACAGGCCGGCCGCGCGCAGCATGAGGTCCGAACGCTGCTGCACCGGCAGCTGCGCCAGTTGCCGGTGAGCGGCATGGCCTGCCGCCAGTTTGCTTTCTATTTCCTCTTTCGTATGCGCTGCGTACTCGGCAATGGTTTCCTGTGTGTACGGGTATACGCTTTTAAAGGTACCCATAGGCTATTTTTAAGCCTCAAATTTAAGGGTATATGACAGAAGGGGAAACTTTTTCTGGAGGATTGGTATGTAAAATTGTCAGGTCCTGTCTCCTTTCGCTTTCCGGAGGGCAGCAGGGCTGTGGCCAAAGTACAGGCGGAAGGCCCGGGAGAAGGCGGCGGCGCTTTTGTATCCCAGCTCCTTTGCAATAAAAGAAATGGTAAACCCGGTCTTGGTCACCCTGTTAAAAGCTTCTTCCATGCGGAAACGGGAGTAGAATGCATAGAGCGAAATATCGTACATGCGCTTGAAGTGCCGGACCTGCAGCCGTGGATGGCGCAGCTGCAGCGTAGCGCACAGCTTTTCCAGCGAGAAAGGCTCGTGCATATGCTGTTTGAGGTGGGCTTTCAGCATATCTGTATCCAGCACATCCTGGGTGGTCAGCCTGTCCTGTTCGGGTGGTGCAGGCGTGTGTGCGAAGTGCCGGGCAAAGTACCGCAGCAGTTCCCATACTTTTTTGCCGAGATATACATTGGCCGCAAAGCCTTCATAGCTATGCTGGCGGATGTCTTCAATCAAGGTGGCGCAATAGAGGTTAATGGGTACGGACCGGGAGTTGATATGGCCGTTGCCGGCCTTTAAAGTGCGTTCAATTGCTTTTGTCAGGGATTTGAACTCCCTGCTAGTTTGCAGTAACAGGAAAAGAGGCGCTGCAATATCCAGGTGGAAAAAGATATAGGTGCCTTCTGACAGCTCTGCATCATGTGTGCCTTCCGGCACATAGAACATATCTATCTTGCCGGCCCGCAGTTTTACAGCCTCCCGCCGATTCAGCTCGGCACCTGCATTAAGCCGGCCCAGCGTAAAGTTCAGCCTGAGCCCGGACTGCTCTGTTGTAGCGCAAATGCGTGTCTTTTCAGTGACTTTGATCACATGCAGCCATATTCTACAGCCAGCACATTCAATATATTGTGAGAAGGTGATATGGTGCTCTCCTTCGTAATAAAACCTTTGCGCTCCTTTCATGCAATACCGTTCATATCCTGCTGGTATTCCCTCTATGATTACGGCGGGAGTTTCCGTTTGGCTGAAAAAATACATAGCGATTGAAACGTTTAAATAACTATGACAATCTTGTACCTGAGCAGCGCTGGTACTAACAAACATGCTGGTTGACTATCATATTGATAAAATGAAATATTATTGTTCAAATTTATAATTACATTTTTACAAGCGGGTTAATCTGACGTTAATGCAATAGTTAATGAAGTGTAAAGCCCGGAAATGCCCATAAAAAAAGGAGAAACAGCCCGTTGCCGTTTCTCCTTTTCTATATAGTTTAATTGTTTCGTTATTCTTCTTCTGCCACGCGGGTGATCTTCAGCGTATTGGTAGGCAGGTGCTCCTTCACCGGTGTGCTGCCGGTATTTACCACTACATCGCCGCCTTTGATAAAGCCTCTTTCCTTGAGGATGTTGATCTGGTCAAACACGATATCGTCCAGGCTTTCCTCTTCCGCGTAGTAGAAGGCGCGCACGCCCCAGCTCAGGCTCAGCTGGTTTACCAGCGACCTTTCCTTGGTAAATACATATAAAGGAGAGCGCGGGCGGTAGCTGCTCAGCATAAAGCCGGTGTAGCCGCTCTGGGTCATGCCGATAAGGGCATCTGCATCCAGGTCTTCCGCTATTTTACAGGCATTATAGCAAAGCGCATCACTCAGGAAAGTGGAGGAGTGGCGGTGTGGTATCAGGTTACGGTTGTAAATGATATCTTCCTTCTCCACCTCGGCAATGATCTTTTTCATGGTCTGTATCACCAGCACAGGGAACTGGCCGGTGGCGGTCTCGCCGCTCAGCATCACGGCATCTGCGCCTTCCAGCACCGCGTTGGCCACGTCTGTGATTTCGCTACGGTTGGGGCGGGTGCGGTCTATCATGCTTTCCATCATCTGCGTTGCCACTATCACGGGTTTGGCGCGGTGGATACATTTGCGGATAATGTCTTTCTGGATCATGGGGATCTGCTCTACGGGCAGCTCCACGCCCAGGTCGCCGCGGGCGATCATTACGCCATCGCTTTCCCAGATGATCTCTTTCAGGTTCTGGATGGCTTCCGGCTTTTCTATCTTGGAAATGATCTTGATCTTGGAATTGCGCTCCTGCAGCTTCTTGCGCAGGTCAGACAGGTCTTTTACGTTGCGTACAAAGGAGAGGGCCACCCAGTCGCATTCCTGGTCAATGATAAACTCCAGGTCTACCAGGTCTTTTTCTGTCAGGGCCGGCAGGGATACCTTGGTATCCGGCAGGTTAAAGCCTTTCTTGGAGGACAGTACGCCGGGCAGGGTTACCTCTGCCTTGATTTCGCCGGCAGCGGTCACTTCCCTTACCACGGTTTCGATCTTGCCATCGTCCAGCAGTATCTTCTGGCCGGGTTTAATGTCCCGGTGCAGGTTCTCGTAGGATACGTAGATCCTTTCCTTGGTGCCCACTACCTTTTCGTTCACAAAAGTGAGCACGTCGCCGGCCTTCAGGGGCAGGGCATTGTTCTCAATTTCACCCACGCGCAGCTTGGGGCCCTGCAGGTCAGCCAGGATGGCCACATTGTAGGGCTCGGTTTGATTGATCTGGCGAATGTATTCAATAATGCGCAGCTTGTCCTCGTGCGTGCCGTGAGAAAAGTTCAGGCGGAACACGTTCACGCCGGCCTGCACTAGCGCCAGCAATTTTTCATAGGTATCACAAGCAGGGCCTACCGTGGCAACAATTTTCGTCTTGTGGTTGGAATGTTCCCTGGATGCCAGGTGATCCATCTGCTTGTAGTAATATTTGGATAAATCCTTTGTACTCATACGCTTATTTTTAACTCGCTAGAATTTTACACATCTTAACCCATTCCGGGTCCATTTCCTGTTTAGCCTTGCACGCATGATCCAGCGGTGTGTAGTGGATCTTGTCGTTCACAATACCTACCATCACGTTGTGGTTGCCTTCCAGCAGGGCATTCACGGCTGCATAGCCCATACGGCTGGCCAGGATACGGTCCTGGCAGGTAGGGGAGCCGCCCCGCTGTATATGGCCCAGGATACATACCCGGGTATCTGCATTGGGCAGCTGATGCTTGATCATCTCCGCCACGCCGTTGGCCCCGCCGGTCTCGTGCCCTTCTGCCACCACGATCAGGTTTACCAGCTTACGCCGGCGCTCGTTGGCCTGCAGGTCGGCTATAATATCGTCCACGTCGGATTTGTGCTCCGGCATCATGATATGCTCCGCACCGGTGGCAATGCCGCTGTGGAGGGCAATATAGCCGGCATCCCGTCCCATTACCTCTATAATAAAGAGACGGTCGTGGGCGTCGGCGGTATCGCGTATCTTGTCAATCGCTTCTATGGCGGTATTCACAGCCGTATCGAAACCAATGGTAAAGTCGGTGCCGGCAATGTCCTTGTCAATGGTGCCGGGCAATCCTATGCAGGGAATATCGAACTCTTCAGAGAATTTTTGCGCGCCCTTGAAAGACCCGTCGCCGCCAATTACCACCAGGCCGTCAATATTGTGCTTTTTCAGGTTCTCGTAGGCTTTTTTCCGGCCAGCCGGCTCGTAGAACTCCTTACAGCGGGCGGTTTTCAGGATGGTGCCCCCACGTTGGATGATATTGGCCACGGATTTTGATTCCATCGGCAGGATCTCGTTCTTCAGCATTCCCCGGTAGCCATACATGACGCCATACACATTCAACTGATGATAAATACCTGTTCTTACGACGGCCCGGACGGCTGCATTCATACCTGGAGCATCCCCGCCAGAAGTAAGTACCGCAATGTTGTTCACTTTTTTCATTCGTTAATATCTGTAATTTTCCTGTGTGAAAATGCTTGCGCCCGGTTTCATTCAGGATATAATATTTATCTTCCCGGTGTTATATTAATTTGTTAAAAAAACACCGAAAGGGCGCACAAAAATAACATTTTGGATTTTGTTTCCTAACAGATGTGTGATGAAATAACCTAAATTTTCAATTTTCATTAACTAAAGCAGGAATTTTTTATAAAAACCTCAGATATGTTAAAAATGGTTCATAGACCAATCCTGATATTGTGTATGAGTATATTAACAGGCAGTGCAGCGGCACAGCAGGCATCCGGCATCCGGTACCCGGTTACCCGGCAAACAGATTCAACAGATGATTATCATGGCGTTAAGGTGCGGGACCCCTACCGCTGGCTGGAGGACGACCACAGTGCAGCCACCGCCGCCTGGGTACAGGAGCAGAACGCAGTTACCCGGTCCTACCTGTCAAAGATCCCTTTCCGGGAGGATATTGAAAAACGGCTGTCCGTGCTGTGGAACTATCCCAAAACAGGCGCGCCGTTCCGGGAAGGCGACTACTATTATTTTTATAAGAACGACGGCCTGCAAAACCAGGCTGTGCTGTACCGGCAAAAAGGGCTGGACGGGAAGCCGGAGGTATTCCTGGACCCCAACCGCCTTTCTGCCAGCGGTACTACGGCCCTCAGCTCCATTAGCTTCTCGAAGGACCACCGGTACGCCGCCTACCTGCTGGCTACGGCTGGCTCTGACTGGCAGCAGGCTTTTGTGATGGACCTGGCCACTAAAACACTGCTGCCGGACAAGCTGGGCTGGATCAAGTTCAGTGGCCTTTCCTGGCGGGGCAACGGGTTTTACTACAGCCGCTATGATGCGCCGGACGAAACAAAAAAGCTGTCCAAAAAGAATGAGTTCCATAAAGTGTACTACCACCGCCTGGGCACGTCCCAGGAGCAGGACCAGCTGGTGTACGTGGACAGGGAGCACCCGCTGCGCAACGCCCATGTAAGTGTTACGGAAGATGAGCGCTTCCTGATCCTCAGCACCTCGGAGGGCACTTCCGGCAGGGAGATCCGCTACCGCGACCTGCAGGATGGGGGCCAACAGGATTTTAAGCTGCTCATAAAAGGATTTGATCACGAACCGGAGGTGGTCGACAATATAGGCGGCAAGCTGCTGGTGCGCACCAACCACGGTGCACCTAATTATAAGATAGTGCTGATAGACCCGGCGCAGCCGGAAGAGGCGCACTGGCAAACCATTGTCCCGGAAAAGCCGGAAGTGCTGATCAGCGCTGTAACGGCCGGCGGCAAGCTGTTTGCCACCTACCTGCAGGATGCCTCCGAGCGCATGTACCGGTTCGATCATTTTGACGGAACAGCGGAAGCGGTAGCGCAGGTGGTGGAGCTGCCCGGTATCGGCTCCGTAAGCGATTTCCGGGGCAGGAAGGACGACAAGGTGCTGTTCTACTCCTTTACCTCCTTTACCACGCCGGGCACCATATACCAATACGATGTAGCCACCGGCCGGTCCTCGCTGTACAGCAAACCGGCGGTACAGTTCAACCCGGATGATTACGAGACCCGGCAGGTGTTCTTCAACAGCAAGGACGGTACCCGGGTGCCTATGTTCCTCTCCTGCAAGAAAGGTATGCAGCTGGATGGCAACAACCCGGTGCTGCTGTACGGGTACGGCGGTTTCAATATCCCGATGACGCCCAATTTCAATGTGTCCAACCTGTTCTTTATGGAGCAGGGCGGCATATACGCGGTGGTAAACCTGCGTGGAGGCAGCGAGTACGGGGAAGCCTGGCACAAAGCGGGCATGCTGGATAAGAAGCAGAACGTGTTTGATGACTTTATCAGCGCCGCTGAATACCTGGTGCGGGAAAAGTATACACAGCCGTCGCGTATAGCCATCAGGGGAGGCTCCAATGGCGGGCTGCTGGTAGGCGCCTGCATGACGCAGCGGCCCGACCTATTCAAGGTAGCGCTGCCGGCCGTAGGCGTAATGGACATGCTGCGCTACCAGCTGTTCACCATTGGCTGGGCCTGGGCGGTAGAGTACGGCAGCAGCGATAACCCGGAACAGTTCCGCTATCTTATCAAATATTCGCCCCTGCACAACCTGCGGCCGGGCACGGCTTACCCTGCCACACTGGTCACTACGGCCGACCATGACGACCGCGTGGTGCCTGCGCATTCCTTCAAGTTCGCAGCTACCCTGCAAGCCTGCCAGGCAGGCCCCAACCCGGTATTGATACGCATTGAAACCCAGGCGGGGCACGGCGCAGGCAAGCCTGCTTCCAAGCAGATAGAAGAGGCGGCGGACGTGTGGGCGTTTACTATGTATAACCTGGGGATGGAGTTGAAGGGTGAAAGGTGAAGGTGAAAGGTGAAGGGTGAATGGTAATAAAGGGTGGAGAGCTGCATCCCTCACTTTTCACCTTTCACTCTTCACTTTTCACTATTCTTCGTAAATTTAATTAAATGGCTGCTATGAAGGTTTTAATCACAGGAAGTAATGGCTTACTAGGACAGCATCTGGTACCGCTTTTTGTTGCAGATGAACAGTATGAGGTGATTGCAGCAGGGCGAGGCGTAAACCGCCTGCCCTCCAGGGAAGGATATACCTACGAATCCGTAAACCTGCGCACTGCACTGAGCGTACAGCAGTTACTGGAAAAGCACCGGCCGGATATTATCATACATACAGCTGCCATGACCCAGGTGGATGAATGCGAACGCAACAAGGACGCCTGCTGGGATACCAACGTGGCGGCTACACGCTACCTGCTGCAGGCGGCGGAGCAGTACCGGCCCTTTTTCGTTTTTCTTTCTACAGACTTTGTATTTGACGGGCTGGATGGACCTTACCGGGAAGAGGACCTGCCCAACCCCCTCAGCTACTACGGGGCCAGCAAAGTGGCGGCGGAACGCATGGTGAAGAACAGCCAGCTGCCCTGGGCCATTGTAAGGACCGTACTGGTATATGGCACGGCCATAGACCTGCAGCGCAATAATATTATCAGCTGGGTAAAGAACAACCTGCAGCAGGGCAAGAAGATAAAAGTGGTGGACGACCAGTGGCGTACGCCCACCCTGGTGCAGGACCTGGCCGAAGGATGCAAGCTGGTGGCCGACAAGCAAAGCAAGGGCATCTATCATATATCCGGGCGGGAAATGCTGACGCCTTATGAAATGGCGGTGCAAACGGCCCAGTTCTTCAAGCTGGATACCCGCCTGATAGAAAAAGTAAATGCGAAAAGCTTCACACAACCCGCCAAACGTCCCGCCAAAACAGGCTTCATCATTGACAAGGCCGTACAGGAACTGGGATACCAGCCCCGCAGCTTTGCAGAAGGGCTGGAGATAGTAGCGCAGGAAATGAGGTGATGTGTGAATGTGCAGATAGGCGGATGTGCACATCCGCACATCTGCACATCCGTTTATCCTGTACACTAAAATTCCAGGTACACATGACTATCCCTTCCCCCGTAATTATTTTTTACCGTTTCAATATTGGCGGCCGTATCGGCGGCCACTGAGCGGAAAGGCACGGCCAGCTTGAAGCTGGCGGAGTCGCGTGTGCTGTACATGGTTACATTCAATCCCCATCTTTTCATTTTGCAGAACCGCTTGTCGGCAGCAGCGCGGTCTGTATAGGTGGCAAATACCACGTAGTATTGCAGGGTATCTGTAGCGGATATGATATGCCCCGTATCCGTAGGGGTTACTTCCTGCGGCAGGGTCATAGTATCCATATCGGCGGGCGTTTCTGCTGTTTCCAGGTTTACGGCGGCAGCTTCTGCCGGAGCCTGGTTGTTCACAAACCACCAGATGGCCGTAGCTACCAGCGCGGCAACAATGGGGATCACCACCCACCACCATTTAAAACGGGACTGCTGCTGTTCTTCCAGCTCCCAGGGCGGGGTGGGATAGGCCTGCTCCTCGGTTGCAGCCTGGTGCGGGTCCTGCACGGGCTGCTCCGGGGCCGGGGTAGCTGCTGCTTCCACAGCAGATGCCGGGCTTTCCGGGGTAACCGGTGGAGGAGGAGCCGGCGTGGCGGCAACAGGAGGAGCCTGCGGCGGAGGGGTATCATAGCGGAACACGGGCTGCAGCTGCAGCGTATCAGGCTTGCCGGGCAGGCGCTCCGGCTCAAAATAGATCTGCTTCAGCGCATCCACCTGCAAGGTGCCGATGCCCGGCAGCTCCAGGGGGTGGCCGCTTTGCAGGCCGGTCTTCAGCTCTTCAATGTACTTGTCCAGCTTCATCCGGGCTACGGCCGGCACCAGGTTCTCTTTCAGGGATATCCATTCCAGGCAGGAGCCGTCGTCCGTCCAATGCTCATCAAAGGTTACCTGCTGCCCGGGGGGATCAAGGCTGTTGTCCACCGCATTATACTGCGCAGGTATATGCCGGAGGGTAAAGGTACCTATGCCCGGCACTATGCACACCTGCTGCCGGAAAAGCACGTCCTGGATGTATTGTCGTAATATCAAGGTTCTCTATCTATTATTGCGCAAGTTTACAACTTTAAAATTTAATCATCACGCCTCCCACAATATTAAAGCCGTAGGTGGGGTACCCTTTCCAGCGCTCGTAATGGGTATTAAAGAGGTTATTGGCATTCACCCACACATTGAAGTTGCGGCCTATATCGTAGCTGGCGCCGGCGTTCAGGTCCCAGGCGCCCTTGGTCTTGTCAAAGTCCTTGTTGGGCAGCAGGTAGTAGCTGCCGCTCAGGGCGTACAGGTTGGCATCCAGGTGCAGCTTTTTGCCAATGGTGTACTGTGCAAAGGCGTTGGCCTGGAAAGGCACCAGGTGCCAGGGCTTTACCTCCGTATCCTGCTTGTTGTAGTTGTACCAGTCGCCGGTAAGGCGCAGCTGGAACTTCTCTTCTTCTATATAGCCAATCTCCGCGTGCAGCTGGAAAGCGCGCAGCTTTTCCTCGTTGCGCACCAGGAAGGTGTTGCCCACCGTGGTGTCGTTTACGAACAGGGGCATGTTGTGCCAGGTAACGGCGGCAAACTTGGTGTTATAGTTAATATGGCTGCCCAGGGTGCCCTTGATGCCGGTATATTTTTCCTCTACCCGGGTATTGAGGATGCCGGGCGGGTACTGGCCGATAAAGGGGTTCCTGTTGGCCATGTTGCGGAAGCTGTTTTTGTCGATATAGGAGATCCAGCCACTGCTGAGGATCACTTTCTTCCGGATCAGGTGCGATTCGTTCACAATGTCCGGCAACAGGTAGAACTTGCTGTTGGTCCAGGTCGGGTTTACCCCGGCATGCAGCATAAAGCCCGGCTTTACGATCTCCAGCGCAGGATGTATGGCCACTACATTGTTGTTCACCTGTTCCTGGTCCCCTTCCTTGAAGGTAGACAGGTCGAACACGCCTTCTGCTTTCAGATAAATATCTTCCAGCAGCTGCTTGCTTACCGGCGCGTTGATGATCACGGTATTTTCCTTACGGTCAAAGGCGTCGGTGAACATGATGAACTTTGCCCTGGGCGCTATCATAAAAGCCCAGTCGTTCTGGGTGCGGTTCTTCAGTCCTACCTGTATGGTGCCCTGGTTAAAGGCCTGTTTTACGTCGCCTTTGGAGAAATCATACAGGTTATGGTCATAGCCGTAGTAGTGGATCACGTTCCTGTCAAAGCCTACGCTACCGTTGATCTCGAACAGGGGAGCGTAGTAGGTGCCGGAGGCCAGCACGTTGAGCGCGCTGTAGTCCTGGTTTTTGATGTCGCCTTTGGAGGAGGTGAAGTTGCCGTACAGGCCAAAGTTATATTTGTCATTCCGGTTGCTGCCAAAGCCGGCCTGTATCAGCGGCGTGCTGTAATTGCCGAAGCCGGCTTTGATGAAATTGTTCTGTAGCGCGGCCAGCGAGTCCTTGCCCAGGGCCAGGGGCCTGAGCGGCACGGGCTGGTACATGAAGTACAGGTTCAGCGCGGGCACCTGGTACAGCAGCCGTGGGCGGGCGGTGTCCTGCCCTGGCAGGGAAGCCGTCAGGTTCAGCTTGGCGGCATCGCGCAGCTTGGGCTGGTAGGTAGAGATAATGTCTATCGTTTCCTGCTTCAGTGAGTCCTGCGCCTGCGCCGGCTGCTGCAGGCAAAGGCCCGCCATGGCCAATATCCATCCCCACCTGCTGATATATCTGGTATTACCGTTCATTCGTTGTACAATATTTAGGATTTAAAATCTCTCAAATTTTAAATGTAGAATGCATTTGCATTCCTTATTTGATCCTGGACTGTGCCTTTTCCGCTGCCTCCACTTTGGCCAGCTTGTCAGCCGCTTCCTGTTTCAGCTCCGGAATGGGGCAGTTCTCCACCAGGCTTTGGAAGGTGGCCTTGGCGTTGAAATAGTCTTTCTGCTGCGTATACACATCGCCTAACAGGATATAGGCTTTGGCCACCCAGTACCCATAGGAGGGCGTGTTGCGGATCACGTCAAAGCCGGCTTTTTCCGCGGCCGCCAGGTCGTTCTGCTGCAGGTAGCATACGCCGGTGTAGTAGCGGGCTTCTGCACCGGTCTCAGATTTGGTAAGGCCGGCCACGGTCCTGAACTCCCCAATGGCTTCCTGGCACTGGCCCTGTTCCTGCCGGGCCCTGCCCAGGTAATAATGGCCGGTGATCTGGTCGTCTGTGCTGATATTGCTGCCGGAAAGCAGCACCTCGGCATAATTGGCCACTTCATCCCAGTGCTTTAGCTGGTAGTTGCTGCGCAGCAGGCCGCGGGTAGCGGTCAGGGTGTTCTCCTTGCTGGTGCTCAGATCCTGCAGCTGCAGATAGTAGGTGCGGGCCTTTTCGTAGTTCTTTGCCTGGTAAAAGTTGATGCTGGCGGCCTGCAGGGCGGAGCGCTCTGCGTACAGGCTGTTGTTGCCGGCCAGCACTTTTTCATAGCCCGGCAATGCGGTCGTATAGTCCTTTTTGTTATACGCGCATTCGGAGCGGTAAAAGTAGGCGGGCAGCAGGAACTGCCCGTTCGGGTATTGCTGTATGTAGCTGTTAAAGGCGTTAATGGCGCCTTCGCAGTCGCCGCTGCGGAAGCGGGCCTCTGCTGCTTCGTAGGCCAGGGAGTCTGCGGCGGAGGCGGTCACCGTTCTGCCGGCAGCCTTCAGCAGGGCCAGGTAGTCGTTGGTCCTGCCCTGGCTTACATAAATGTCTTTCAGGCTTTGCAGGGCTTCATTGGCCTCCTGCGAGTTGGGATATTTTTCCACCACCTGTCGGTAGTAGGAGAGGGCCCTGCTGCTGTTGTTCATATTATAATAGGAAAGTCCCAGCTTCAGCAGCGCCCGGGGGGCGTTAGGCCCGTTGGGCTGCTTTTGCAGCACATTCTCCAGGTAGGGAATGGCTTCCGTATACCTTTCCGACGCCAGGTAGGTATTGGCGATCTCGTAGTCTGCATCGTTGCCAAAGCCGGAGGAGGGGAACTTGTTGCCCAACTGCTTCAGGAGGGCCAGTTTTTCACTTTGCCTGCCCTGTATGCCCAGTATAATGGCTTTCTGGTAAAGAGCGTAATCGGAGCCGGGATCGTTGTTGGCAATGATCCGGTCATACAGCTGGTTGGCCTTTGCAAAATCCTTCAGCATGTAATAGCAGTCTGCGCTGCGCAGCATGGCGTCGTTGGCAATACGGGCCGCATTGGGGCCGCTTACCCGCTGGGCTGCCTGGAAGTGCTGCAGGGCATGGGTGTAATCCTCTTTTTTCAGGAGGCTGTAGCCCATGTTATAGCTGGCGGTTTGCGCATTGGCCTCGCCGGAGGCAGGCACGCCGCCGGTCAGGTAGCTGTTGAGGTTAATAATGGCATTGTCCGTACGCTGCTGGCGCAGGGCTATTTCCGCCTTCCAGAAATGGGCCAGCTGCTTGATGTTCGGGTCGTAGGGGTTTTTAATGGCAATGTCCAGCAGGCGGTCTGCTGCTGCCAGTTGCTGGTCGTTGATCAGCTGCGTGGCGCGGCCGTAGGCTACCCGCTGATAGGCCCGCAGTACGGTGGGGCTTTTGTCGGGAATGGCCTCAATGGTGGTCAGCGCATCCTTGTAGTTATTGGTATTGGCAAACAGGCTTACCAGTATTTCCCGCGCCTCCTTGTTGTAGGGGGATTGCGGGTAGTTGTTCACAAAGTTGGTAAGCTCTGTCAGCGCTACGTCCTGGTAGCCCAGCTCGTAAGACAGCTTGCCGTAGTTGAACCTGGATATTTCCTGCTGCCGGGGGTTGGAATTATTGCGTGCGCCAAAGGCAAAAGCGTTGCGGGCATTGGCTTTCTGCCCGGTGCGCAGGTAGCAGTCGCCCAACAGGTACATGGAGTTCTGCCCCAGGGAGTCCTTTTCGCTGCTCAGCTGCTTGAAGCCGTTAATGGCCTTGTTATAGTCGCCGGTCTGGTAGTAGCAGTAGGAGAGCTGGTACACATCTTCCTTTCTCAGCTCTTCGGCATTGTCATGGTATTCCTGCAGGTAGGGCAGGGCTTTTTGAAAGTCCCTTTTTTCAAAATAGGCCTGTCCCAGCAGTTGCTTCAGCTCCGTATCATAGTAGATATCCCCTTTTTTCAGGAGCGCTTCGCCATAGGAAATGGCCTCATCGCGCTTGTTCTGAAAATAGTAGATCTCCGCTACGTAATACGGCACAATAGTGCTGTACTTCGGCTCCTGCTCCACGCGCCTGAAGCTGGCCAGCGCCTCATCGTATTGCTTGTTGTTATAGGCAATAAAGCCGTAATAGTAGTTGGCGGGTATGTAGTACTTGCCCTCTATTTCCCGTATGGAGGCAAACAGGGGCTGGGCCTTGTCAAAATCCTTTACGTTGAAGTAGCAGTAAGCCAGCTCAAAGCGGGCGTCTGCAATTTCATCATTGGAGAGGTTGTCTATGTTCGCTTTTTCGTAGTAGGGGATGGCCTCTTTCAGCTTGTTGCGGTGAAAGTAGTATTTGGCCAGCTGGTAGCTCACCAGCTGCTCGCGGGCATTGTTATTGGCACGCCTGAGGAAGCGGAGCGCTGTTTTTTCCGCGTCGGCCTGTTGCAATTTCAGGGCGCATACGGCGTAGTAGTACTGCGCGTCGGTTTTTACCAGCGAGCGGTTGGTTTCCCCGAAATAATGAATATTATCCAGCACCTGGTCAAAAAGCTGCATGGATACGGCATACTTCTCCTGCCGGAACAGCTGTTGCGCATCCTTGAAAACTTTATCGGGGTCGGTGTAAATGCGGGTCTGCTGCGCCCGGGCCGCCGGTACAGCCAGCAAGCCGGCGGCAAAGGCCAGTAGGGATATATACAATTGTCCGGGAACCACGATCTTTCTTAAAAATTGCATGCTTTATTTGTATTTAATGTGCTGATAAGCTAATGTGCGGATATGCAGATGTGCAAATGAAATGCAGCAAATGACCTTGATCATTTGCATCTGCACATCTGCATATTGGCACATTATAATGTTACCACTTCGTTTAGATGACCGCTTGTTACTGACAATCAGCTGGTTAAAGAAAATTAACAGGGCAATCAATAACAGACAGGGCGGATCAACTAAAAGGACGGATAAACCGATAAACGCTAAATCAATGGTAGCAAATATAAAAGTTTATACTTTTTTCCTTCCTACAGCTTTTCTACAACAATGTGGATAACTCTGACACAAGGCATAGGGGTATTACCCTATCTTGCAGATAATTTATTATAATGCAAGAATTAAACCATTTTTAACATTCTATGAGAAGACTCTTTTCTGCCAGCTTTACCAATGGTACGGTGCATTTCTCCCTGTTGCTGATGCGGGTGGTGTTTGGGGCCATGATGCTGACGCACGGATGGCCCAAGCTGATGAACTTTGCCAGCCTGTCCCGCAGGTTTGCCGATCCTTTTCACATAGGCAGTACCACTTCCCTGGGACTGGTGGTATTTGCAGAGGTATTTTGTTCCGTATTCGTGATACTGGGCCTGCTGACCCGCCTGGCGGCCATTCCCCTGATCATTTGCATGTGCGTGGCATTATTTGTGATACATGCGCATGATGCGATCGAGGTAAAGGAAAAAGCCATCCTGTACCTGACCGCTTTCATCGTGGTATTGTTCTGTGGTCCCGGCCGGATCAGCTTTGACAGCATGATCGGGAGATAGGAGGGAAGAAGTAGAAAGCAGGATGCAAGAAGAAGGAAAAAAGACGAAAGATGTTTACGTCCATTACACAGATACGTGTGCGTTACGGGGAAACGGACCAGATGGGATACTTGTACTACGGCAATTACGGCCTGTATTACGAGGTAGGCCGTGCAGAAGCGATCCGGGAGCTGGGCTTCACCTACCGGGAGCTGGAGGAGCAGGGCGTGATCATGCCGGTGGCGGAGCTGCAGATAAAGTACCTGCGCCCGGCCTATTATGACGACCTGATAACCGTAAAGACTATACTGAAAGAGCTGCCTGCCGGCCATAAGATACAGTTCCATTCAGAGCTGTACAATGAGAAAGGGGAGCTGCTGAACGTGGGGGTGACCACCCTGGTGTTCCTGCATGCAGATACGAAAAAGAAATCCAACCTGCCGCAGCCGTTAAAAGAAAGGCTGGAGCCGTTCTTCCGGCAGCAGGCATAAGCTGCCCGGCTGTTCCTGCGCATCAGCCCTGCCCGGTTGGCCACTGCCTGGCGGGGCTTTTGCTATTATCGCCGGTGTTTTTCCCTAATTTTGAGGCCTGTTTTATAAAACCGTTTTGCGTGGAAAAGACAACAGCCAGCATCATTACCATCGGGGATGAGTTGCTGATAGGACAAACGATAGATACCAACTCTGCCTGGATGGCGCAGCAGCTGAATGCCATGGGCATCTGGGTGAAGCGCCGTGTAGCCGTGGGCGATAACCGGCCGGCCATACTGGCCGCCCTGGATGCGGAAGGCACAGAGGCGGACATCATACTGATCACGGGAGGGCTGGGCCCCACGGCGGATGATATTACCAAGCCCACCCTGCGTGAATATTTCGGGGGCGGCATGGTGCAGCACGACGCTACCCTGCAGCGCCTGATGCAGCTGTTTGAAAGCCGGGGCCTGCCGGTGCTGCAGCGCAACATAGACCAGGCGTTGGTGCCGGAAGCCTGCACGGTGCTGCTCAACAACTGGGGCCTGGCCCCGGGCATGTGGTTTGAAAAGGACGGTAAAATATACGTGTCCATGCCGGGCGTGCCGCATGAAATGAAAGGCATTATGCAGGAGCATGTGTTGCCCCGCCTGCAGGAACGGTTCCAGACAAAGGCGGTGATACACCAGACCCTGCTCACCTCCGGCATGGGCGAATCTTTTGTGGCGGAAAGGCTGCAGGCATTTGAGGCGCAGCTGCCGCCGTATATCAGGCTGGCCTACCTGCCCAGCTATGGCCTGTTGAAACTGCGGCTCACAGCCCTGGGAGAGGACAAGGTGTCTACGGCGGCGGAGCTTACCCTGCGCTTCCAGGAAATGAAAGCCCTGCTGTCCGATATCGCCGTGTACGATGAGGATATCCCGATGGGCGAGGTGCTGGGGAGAATGCTGTCTGCCAGGCAGCAAACCGTGGGCACTGCAGAAAGCTGCACGGGCGGCTTTATTGCGCATAATATTACGGCCATTGCCGGCAGCTCCGCCTATTACAAAGGCAGCGTGGTAACCTATGCCAATGAAATGAAGATGAAGCTGCTGGGCGTGCAGGAACAAACCCTCCGCGAGCACGGCGCAGTGAGCGAGGCTACAGTGCGCGAAATGGCCGCCGGCGCGCTGCAACTGCTGGAAACGGATTACGTGATCGCTGTTTCGGGCATCATGGGCCCCGAGGGCGGCACGCCGGACAAGCCGGTAGGCACCGTATGGATAGCCGTGGGCAGCGCCGAACAGCTGGTTGCCGTTAAATACCGCCTGCCCTACGACCGGGAGCGCAACATCCAGATGACGGCGGTGTATGCGATGAATGAGCTACGGAAGCTGATTTAATGTGCAAATATGCGAATATGCAGATGTGCAGATGGACTTACGCAAATATCTTCGCTGCATTTCATTTGCACATTTGCACACCTGCATATTCGCACATTTTCCCATATTCGCACATTAACCTTATTTTTGTTGACAGCTAAACACTAAAATAGATCTTATGGCCATTGTAGAACTGGTAATGCCTAAAATGGGGGAAAGCATCATGGAAGCCACCATATTGCGCTGGCATAAAAAGCCCGGTGACCAGGTAAAAGCTGATGAGACCGTGCTGGAAATTGCTACCGACAAGGTGGACAGCGAGGTGCCCTCTATTGCCGACGGGGAAATTACCGAACTGCTGTTCGCAGAGAACGAGGTAGTACCGGTAGGCGCTGTCATTGCCCGTATCAGAACCGCCGATACCGCGGAGGAAGATACCCCGGAGCCGGTAGTAACGCCGCCCCACCATGCTGCGCAGCATGCCCACCATACCCACCATACTATGGAGCCGGCAGCCCCGGTGGCAGCACCCCAACCTATAGAGCCCAGGTTCACCACCGGCAGCCCGCGTTTTTACTCCCCGCTGGTGCTCACCATTGCACAGCAGGAAGGCGTGAGCTTTGCCGAGCTGGAAAAGATCCCCGGCAGCGGCAGCGAAGGCAGGGTGACCAAAAAGGATATCCTGCATTATGTAGAAGCCCGCAAGCACGGCCACGCCCCGCAGCCCGCCGAAACGGAAACAGCCACGGCTGCTCCGCGCCCCGCAGAAAGCACCCCGGCAATGACGCCTGCGGTGAGCTATAACGGCAGCAGCACCGGGGGCAATGTGGAGATCATTGAAATGGACCGCATGCGCAAGCTGATAGCGGAGCACATGGTGCGCAGCAAGCATACCAGCCCCCATGTGACCAGCTTTGCCGAAGCAGACGTGACCCACCTGGTAAAGTGGCGCGACGGGGTAAAGAAGGATTTTGAACGGCGAGAAGGTGAAAAGCTCACCTTTACGCCCCTTTTCATAGAAGCCCTGGTAAAATGCATCAAGCGTTTCCCGCTGGTAAACTGCTCGCTGGAAGGCGACAAGATCATCCTGAAGAAAGACATCAACATAGGCATGGCCACCGCCCTGCCCAGCGGGAACCTCATCGTACCCGTGATCCGCAATGCAGATATGCTGAACCTGGTAGGCCTTACCCGGCAGGTAAACCACCTGGCCAATGCCGCCCGCCAGAACAGGCTGAAGCCCGAGGATACACAGAACGGTACCTTTACGCTCACCAATGTAGGTACTTTTGGCAGCCTGGCCGGTACACCCATCATTAACCAGCCGCAGGTAGCCATACTGGCGGTAGGCGCTATCAAAAAGCGGCCGGTGGTCATTGAAACCGAGCACGGCGATTCCATTGCCATCCGCCATATGATGTACCTCTCCCTTTCCTACGATCACCGTATTGTAGACGGCGCTTTAGGCTCCACCTTCCTGAGTGCAGTGGCGCAGGAGCTGGAAAGCTTTGATCCGCATAAGGAATACTAGGCAGTCTGAAATGATAAACCTTAAATGTAAAATATAAGCGTTTCTATCAGCTTTCACATTTAAGGTTTATCATTTTACATTCAACATCCTGCATGCCACCTTCTCTTTCCCCTTACTAACACAAACGTTATCCCTTCATTAACATTTAATTAACTATTGAATGTTGAAATGACAGTAATTTACCATGCCTATCCTATTTATTATTATATGATCAGTATCGGGATTATTGAAGACAACTATTTCCAGCTCTGCAGCTATAAAGAATTTTTTGAGGACTTCCGGGAATGCCGCCTAGCGTTTGCCTGCCAGTCCATGGAAGCATTCCGGGCACTGCCTTACCATGAAATGAATGTGGAAGTGATCCTGTTGGACATTTCCCTGCCGGGAGAGTCCGGTATGCAGGGCATTACCCGGCTCCGCTGCATTTTTCCGGAAGCAAAGATCATTATCCTTTCCGCGCACCAGGAGAAACAATACGTGGTAGACGCCATCAGGCAGGGTGCCCATGGCTATATTGTAAAAACCAGCCGGCTGGCAGACATTTACCAGGGCATACAGGATGCGGTGAAGTACGGCGGCACGCTGTGCCCCAGGGTAGCCTGCCAGCTGATCAGCCACATTGGCGAGGACCCGCTGCAAGCTATCCGGCACAGGCTTACCGAAAGGGAGTATGAGCTACTGACCCTGCTGAAGGAAGGACACTCCTACAAGGTAATGGCAGCACACCTGCACCTGTCCGTTTTTACGATCAATCATCACCTGAAGAAGATCTACCAGAAGCTGAACGTATCCTCGAAGTCGGAGCTGGTTTCCAGGATATGCCTGAACAACCTGGCTTAGTCACTACATTAAGTAGGCGGCTTTACAGGACCGTATTGGAGAATCACTTGAATCAGTGGCGGCCGGCAGTATGATTTACCGTAATATTGCCTGGTTAAAAAAAGGCCCTATCACCTGAAAGTAACAGATCCCTGATGATACCTGAAGCATACATTTGCGCGTTATTATTTCACGAGCGTTTTCAATCTTATTATACGAGCGGTGGCACCTGTTATTGATTACCAGGGGGCACGCCGAACCGGTAACATAACAGTGACCGGCACAGACAGGACACTGCTTTGTACTGCCGGCAGTATGGAGCAGTGGTGGCCGGTCACTATTTAAGAAGCTATAACCGGTAAGCTGACCGGTTAGTGTTTCCATATCCTTGAACAACATGGTGTCTGCGCCTCCGGGCAGGCCGGCCTTCAGCAGCCACTCCCGGGGCGCCGGATGCCGATGCAGCGAAAAGAACGATGCAACAGATGATCATAAAAATACATGGCGCCGCAAACTACGGGTTATGCTTCGTTCCCGGAGCATGCTACGGTTTTCAAAAATGCAAGCGGCGCCATCTTTCATTGCCGGTTATGTGGGGAAGCAATTACAACCGGGCAAAAAGAAAAAGGCCGTCCTTTTATATAAGAGGACGGCCCTTTCAATTCGTTTTGGCCTTTGAAAAACCTGGCGCAATAGAATAAATAACACCATTCATTAATAGCGACGATCGCGGCCACCGCCACCATATCCACCGCCACCACGGTTACCACCACCACTTCTGAAGTTATTATTCGGTTGTTTAGGTCTAGCTTCGTTTACCATTAATTGTTTGCCCTCAATCTCGCTGCCGTTTAAACTGTCCATAGCCTTTGATGCTTCGTCCTGGTTAGGCATTTCCACAAATCCAAATCCGCGGGAACGGCCGGTTTCGTGGTCTTTAATGATTTTAGCGGAGGTCACTTCGCCAAATTCGCTGAATATCTGGTGAAGGTCCTCGTCGTTCAACCTATAGTGCAGGTTGGCTACGTAAATGTTCATGACTAAAGAGTTAAAATGAAAAATAATACTGAAGATAAAGAAATTACTTTGATAAAAGTGAGAACGGTGTAAACTATTTGTAAAAAGAAGGTCCGGGGGTATAGGTCATATACCCCAAATACTGCACAGGTAAGGTTTTGCCCATTTTTTCAGAATATTTATTTAAATGATATGAGTGGTAACATGGGCTGCAGTTATCATCTTTTTTTTGTAAATTTAATATATAATCCATTAAATTTTATTATTATGGGTGCATTGAGTGAAACCTGGTTTGCAGACGGGTATATAGACTTTGAACAGAAGAAATATACGTTACTCGCCTACCTGCAGGAAATCAACCGGTATTTCAATGAAAACAAGCTGTACCCCCAGCTGGCAGACGTGATCTTCCACTACAACAACCTGGTGGCTTTCCGGGAGAACAAGCAGTACCTGCAGCAGCATTTCCCCAAACGGCTGACCGCGCTGAATATGGAAAAGCTGCAATTACTGTTTGAACAGATGATCGCAGATGACGAGCTGATGCTGGAGCTGGAAAGTATTATTCACTACGCCCTCAAAAAAATGGATCATACGATCAAGGAGGGTACGGAGATCTACGAGTTTGTGGAGGACAGCATTAACATAGCGCCGGTGGGCCTGATACCGCTGGATACGCAGGAAGGCTACCTGTTCCTTTCCGACGGCCGGCACCGGGATACGCTGGTGTATGAATACCGCCTCACCATTTTTGAACGGCATGATGAAAAGTACCGCGGCATCCATACGCATTACATAGATGCCTACAAAAAAGACCTGGTGCATTCCGCCGAGCACATCAAGACCATCCTGATCCGGCAGCGCAAAAAGCTGCCCAATCCCGCGGTGTACCACATTGATACGCCGCTTGCCTTTCCACTGAATGAAACACTGCTGCCGGTGGCCAAAAGGTGCCTGGTGAAGTATATAGCGAAGAATGCAGCCTGATGGGTGGATGTGCCGATATGCAGATGGAATGCAGCGTATGAACACATTTTCTGATCATCTGCACATCTGCACATCCGCACATTACTTCAGCGTTGGTACGCTTCCTTCCTCAAACACCACTTCCAGCGTATGATCCTGTAAAAAAGGCTGGTAGTACCGGGTGATGATCTTCCGTATCTTGTCTTTTGACTGCTGCAGGTATACGGTATTGGACTCCAGCTGGATGCGGGAGGTTTGATAGAGCTTTTTCTGCACATCGGTATAGGTCTCATCATCCTGGAACAGGAGCCAGCCTTTGCGGTTGGAGGTTTCCATCTTATCCAGCTTCAGCTCGTAGCTGAGCAGGCGGGGAGCCGGCAGCCTTACCCTGATCTTTTTGTCGGTAACGGTGAGCCGGAAATTATTCTCATTGATGTCTACGCCGTATTTAGCCAGGTAGGGCACGGATACCCAGATGGTGTTTTCCAGGAACAGCTTTTTCAGGTTGTCTGTCCATTCGCCGTTGTTTTCCAGGTTGCTGCGCTTGATGCTGGCCACACCCTGCACTTCCAGGCTGGCCAGTTCTGCTATTTCCCTTACCACCAGGCTGTTGCTGAGCACTTCCTGGCTGAGTGTTCTGCTGCCAAACTGTTTGCCCAGCCAGAACACCAGTAAGATCAACAGGGCAAATACGAGTAAACTGAAAAATCTCTTCATGCTTTAAGATACTTAAATAATTGTACGTCACACACATTAAGCCCGTGTGAGGGTACTGATCAGGTCTTTATGCTGAGGGTAGAGCGACTGCAGCTTTTTGCGCTGTGCCAGCTCAAAATCCTCGAAATCAAAGCCGGGCGCCACGGTGCAGCCTACCAGGGTAAAACCCGCCTCTTCGTCTATACGGGCGGCAAACCAGCTGCCGGCAGGGATCACTACCTGCAGCTGCTCGCCCAGGTGCAACTGCCGTCCCAGGCGGTGCACGGTTAGGCGGCCGGCCTGGTCAATTTCATAAATGCTGAGGGGCACCCCGTCGTAGAAATGCCAGATCTCGTCGGCTGCTATGCGGTGAAAGGCGGAAAACTCGCCCTGCTCCAGCAAAAAGTAGATGCAGGTAGCGGCATGCCGGTTGCCTTTCATGCCAGGGGGCAGGGCGGATTTGTGCAGTATCCATGGAGAGCGGTAGTTTTCGCGGAAGGCGCCTCCTTCCACATGCGGCTGCAGTTGCAATTGTTCCCGCCAGTATGCAGCAGTTCTATCAGTTATCAGCGTGGTCATGTTTTTTGGGTTTTCTTGTATGGGAAAGGGCAGCGTGCCCCTTTGCCCAATAGGAATCACTGGACAGGGAGGAATGGATCACCGGCACCTGCATGATCTCCATCAGTCGTCAAAATTGTTCCGGCAGCAAAATAGTAAAAAAAGTTGCTTCACGCTACTGCTGCTCCCGCTGTTGCCTGTGCCGGCAGCTGTGCCACAGCGGCGGCGGCAGGTGCAAAGAAAGAGGGCATCTGCACAGCTTCTCCCAACTGCTGCCGGCTTGCATTGATCTGTTGTACCACCCGCATGGACCATTTAAAGCGCAGCATCTGCGCATACAGCTTGGGGGGCAATCCCACCACTTCTGTGAACATGCGCTCCAGCGTGGGCCTGGACAGCCTGAACCGGGCGGCCAGATGGCCAATGCTTACCTGCCCGTTCTGCTGCTGCAGGAAGTCCGCCACCTGCTCTACCTGCCGGCACTGATATACCTTTTGCGCCATAATGGTTTGCAGGGCCTGGTTCAGCAGGGCAGGCACCTGGCCGGCAGTGGCAGTACGCAGCTGTGCTGTCAGCTGCTGCCAGCTGTTGCCCGGCAGCTTGGTCAGGTTGCGGTAGTAGTTGCTGATAGAATGCATGTTGATGCCCAGCATGCGGTAGGCGCCGCAGGCGTTCAGCTGCACGATCACTGCTTTTACCGGTCCTTTTACCTTTAGCTGGCTGGAGCAGGTGAAATGTCCTACCACGGAAGCTTCGGGCAGGCTGAAGGGAGCGTGCCGGCAGGGCTGGCAGCTTACCTCGCCTTCCTGCAGGAATACCATATACTGATCACCTAGTGACAGGAGGCTTTGCGGTAACGTAATTACCCCTGTAGCATCATTGTGCCAGTAGTAATAATGCTTTACATAGGGATGTAAATTGGCTGCAGGACGATAGATATGGAAACTCATAGGATAAAAGTGTTGGCTATGTAAATATAGTGAAAATATTTAATAATTCCATCCCCAATTTATCCCTTTTTCCGTAGCAGGCACTCCGCGGAGCAACCATTGCGGGGCAGGGGCGCCTTTCAGGAAGTGATCAAAGAACTGCTGCTCACGCCGTTGTACATCTTTCCTGTTCTGGCGTTGCACCAGGTTATGCGCTTCATTGTTATAGTTGAGCAGCCACACCGGCTTGCCCAGGCGGCGCAGGCCGGTAAACAGCTCTATGCCCTGGTACCAGGGTACGGCCCCGTCCGCATCATTGTGCATAATGGCCAGGGGAGTGGTCACATTGGGCAGGTGAAAAAGGGGAGAGTTCTCTATGTACAGCTCCGGTTTTTCCCACAGCGTGCCGCCAATACGGCTTTGGGTATGCTCGTACTGGAACTGCCGGTTCATGCCGCTTTCCCAGCGGATGCCCCCGTAGGCGCTGGTCATGTTGGCTACCGGAGCGCCGGCCCAGGCTGCTTTGAACAGGGAGGTCTGCGTGATCAGGAAAGCTACCTGGTAACCGCCCCAGCTCTGTCCCTGTATGCCGATGTTGGTGCTGTCTACCCAGGCATGCTGCGCCAGCGCACGGGCGCCGCTTACAACGTAGTTATAGGCGCTTCTGCCCGGATGGCCCGCTTCGTAAACGATGTCCGGCGCAAATACCAGGTATCCCCGGCTCACAAAAAACGGGATATTCAGCCGGGAGGGCGTAGGCGCCGGCGGCTGGTAGTTATACAGCCCGTCCGTCAGCTTCTCGTAGAAGTAGATGATCATGGGGTAGCGTTTGGTGCTGTCAAAATCCTCCGGCTTGTAGAGAATGCCTTCTGCAGGCTGGCCGTTATAGGCAGTCCATTTAAACAGGGAGGCGGTGCCCCAGTTATACTGTTGCTGCTGCGGATTGATATGGCTCAGCTGCACTGCTTTTGCAAAGGACGGCTGTCTGCCGCTTGCCACGGCGGTGTAGATATCCGGTGGCAGCTGGTAGTTGCTTTTATTGAAAATATACCGGTTGGCGTTCCCGGCCTTTTCCGGCAGGCGGTAGGCATAGGGGCCCATGGCCAGCTGATGCAGCGCGGCGTTGCCGGCTTTGAGCAGGTAAAACCCGTTGTACTTGCTGATTTCATTATGGGCACTGAGCAGCAGGTCCTGGTCTTTTTTAAGGAAATGCTCGTCCTTGTCCAGCTTTTCGTAGCGGAAGCGGGTCTTTTCCCGCCGGCCCTGCCCGCCGGTCAGGTTCACCGGGGCGGCTGCGCCGGCAGGGTCCACCTGCCAGATGTCGTAACGGTCATAGAGGTACACATATTGATCGCCTTCCAGCCAGCCGGCCATACCGTAAGGGCCGGGCGTATCCGGGTGGTCGTCGTCCTCTTCATACATGGTTTCGGGAATGGCGGCAGTAATGTTGCGGATAGCGCCGCCGGCCACCTGGTAAGTGAACCAGTGCCCGGCCGTTCTGTCAAACCAGAGCAGGTAACGGCCTTTGGGTGAAATATAAAAGCGGCTGTCTGTTTTTTCCTTTACCAGGCGGCGGGTGCCGTCCGTTACGTTTAGCAGCCAGGCGGTTTTCAGCGTGCGGCCGGTCCATTGCATGGGAATGCGCTGGCCTTTATCCGTATAGCCGAGGGCGTAGTCGCTGTTGCCTTCGTCCGTGGTGACGAGGTTTTCCAGTGACTGGTCTGCCAGCTGCACTACTTTCCCGCTAGCGGGGTAGTATACGGCGGTGTAGCTTTTCTTCAGGTCCTTGCGCAGGTTTTTCAGCTGCATGGGTTGCAGGTAGTCATCCTGGTAGTGCCATATATCCACCCGGGCTACTTCAAAGTCCACGATGGTAGTATCTTTTGGCGGCCGTATAGGAGCGGTGCCAAAGAACAGCCGCTGCCCGTTCTTGCTGAAGGCCAGGGCGCTGCTGTCTGCCACTCCCCAATGATCGGGTATGCCTGCAGAGCGGTTGCTCACTGCTATGTGGCCGCTGTCCTGCCCGGAACGGTAATAGTACAGGCAGTAAGTATGCTGCAGGGCTTTGGCGCTGTCGCGGGTGCAGAGCCAGGCCGCCTGTTCTCCTGCTTCATCAAACGCAAAGGCACTGCGCCGGCCGGCGCCCCGGCTGAGGGTATCTGTGCTGCGGGTGGCAATGTCCAGCAGCAGCACGCCTGCGGCAGCAGGATCATCTTTCCCGGAGGGCGCTACTTCAAGCAGCAGCTTGTTGCCGGTTTTGCTGAACGTATATTCCAGCACGTGGTAAATGGTATCTTCCCGGCCGCCTGGCAGGTCGCGTATTACCAGGGGCGTACCGCCGGTGCTGTCCTTGTCGCCCTCCGGCCTTTCCAGCAGGTAGGCCAGCACGCCGCTGCCTTTTTCCGGTGTTTTAAATGATCTTACACGCGGGGTTTTCCAGACCTGCCATTGCTCCAGTGACACAATGCCCAGGGAGTCTTTGGGCATGGCGGCGGATTTTTTCTTTTTGATCCTGGCCTGCCGCACCTCGCTGTAAGGCGGGTCTATGTCAAATACTACAAAGCGGGAGTCTTCTGTGATCACGGCGCTGCTGCCGCGCGGCACTTCCAGGCTGCGCCGGTTCCGGGTATTGTATATCACCAGGCGGGCATCGCCCTGCTGTGGATTGATGGTATAAACGATCCACTGGCCGTTGTTGCTCACTGCTTTGCTGTTAATACTTTCCCAGCTGTCGTACACGCTGTGGTCCAGTGGTGGTTTCGCAGGGGACTGCGCATAGGTAACAAGGGACAGGCCGGAGCAGGCTGCCCACAACAGTATATTGCGTATCATGAAGGCTAAAATAGGAGAAAAGATGCAAGGGTGGAAGGGAAAAAGGAGGAGTGGAGGGATCGCTTACCCTGGCTATACCAGCAGGCATTAGCATTTGGAAATAAAGTGGCGGAGTGGCAAAAGTATTTATGGTTTTTGCCGCCCCGCCGCTTTTTATGTTACTTATGAACCAGGGCTGTTACCAGCCCGGGTTCTGCGCCAGCACTCCCTCCGGGTACAGGGCTATCTGTCCCGTTGGTATAGGTGCCAGGTAATGTTTCGGGTCCAGGAAGGTCCGTTTGGTGCCGGCCTTGTAAGGCGTAATATAGCCATCCGGGTTCCGCAGCACGGTGCCGTTGTCCGGCACTTTGGCGCCCAGGATAATATCCGGGTTCTTTTCAGTATCCATGTAGGCGCCTTTTTTCCAGCGCAGGATATCCCAGTAGCGGAAGCCGTCCATCATCAGCTCTACCCTTCTTTCCCGGCGTATTTCCCATACCAGGGAGGTTACATCCGCATCCTTTGCAGGATCGGTATACGGCACACCGTTCACGGCTACGCCCTGGGTGCCGCTCAGCTGCAGGTGCGGCAAGCCGGCCCTGTTGCGCAGCAGGTTGATGGATTTGTCCAGGTCCGCCTGGGAAATGGCGTAGGTGCCCAGCTGGTCCAGCTCTGCGCAGGCTTCCGCATAGTTCAGCAGCACTTCGGCCAGCCAGAAAAGCGGACCATCTGTATCATTATAGGGAGAGCGCTCGTCTGCCACTTTAGGCTGCAGGAACTTGGAAGGCCGGTAGCCGGTGCTGGAGCTCAGGCCATTCACCAGCGAACCGTTGTAGCACAGGAAAGTATCAATGGTGATCAGCAGGCGTTTGTCGCGGTTGGCCCTGACGTTGGTAATGTTGTCGTCGCCCAGGTAGCGGGGAGATAAGCCAATGGGCAGGCCATCGTCGCAGAGATAGGCTTCCACGGCAGATTTTGTGAGGCCGCGCATCTGGGTGGTAGCCGTGGTATAGCCGATCACGGAATGGGTAAGGACGCCGGGCACGTATTTTTTGTACAGCAGCACCTCTTTGGCAGCCGGGCCGCCGCCCAGGTCCAGGGAATTGTACACAGCCTGGTAATCGTCGGACAGCACGTAGCCGGCGCTCATCAGCGCCTCTGCGGCGCTCCTGGCTTCCTGCAGGAACTTGTCTGCGCCAGTCAGCCCCAGCTCTGTATGATACTTGCGGTAGGTGCCTTCGTACAGGCATATACGTGATTTGAGCGCCAGGGCTACATGGCTGTTCACGGTGTTGGCCACATTGTCCTTTATGCGCAGGTGCTCCACGGCAAAATTGATGTCGGCCAGCACGCTGTCCATTACCAGTGAGCGGGGATCGCGGGGCTTGTAGATCAGGTCCGTTTCAGCAATGTCCAGGGAGCGGCCTATCCAGGGCACGTCCCCGTAGTTCCGCACCAGCTCGAAATACCGGAGCGCGCGGAAGAAGCGGGCCACGCCTTTCCAGTGGTCTTTGGCTGCATCGCTCATGGATACGCGGTCTATCCGTTCCAGCATCACATTGGCCTTGCGGATGTAGGTCCAGCTCCATTCGTTGGATGATGCGGGTGCCGACACTGCATAGTTGGCAAAGGTTGGCGCGGCCTGGTCGTCCGTAAAGGAGGTAAAGTAAAAGTCGCCGAACCCGGAGCCATTGCCATAGCCGGTAAACATGTCGTAAAAGCCCCAGCTGTAGGTCCTTACCTTGTCTTCAGAGGTCCAGAAATCATTGTCGTCAAACTGGTCGGGCAGCCCCTTGTCTATGAACTTGCTGCAGCCTGCCATCATCAGCAGCAGCAGCAGGGCGGGGCATATATATCGTATGGTCGTTTGCATGGGTCAAATGTTTTTTAGGTTATTAAAAGATCACCTGCAGGCCAAAGGAATAGGTGCGCTGGAAAGGGAAGGTACGGCCTATGAAGCCCAGCTCACCGTCGGTGATCTCGGGGTCCAGCGGAATGCCTACGTTGGAAATGATATCGGCCAGGTTCTGACCGCTTACGTATACGCGCAGCTTTTGCAGGTGCATGCTTTTCAGCAGGTGGTCCGGCAGGCTGTAGCCAATGGTCACGTTCTTCAGGCGCAGGTAGGCCAGGTTCAGCAGGTACTTGGACTGCGGGTAAAAGTTGTTGCCGCCATTGGCCAGGCCGGCTATCCTGCCGCTGGCATTGCCGGAGTAAGGGCGTGGATATTTAGCGCCGGTATTGTCTGGTGTCCAGTAATCCAGCTGGTGCGCATACATAATGTCGGCGCCGCGGTACAGGGGCAGGGCCACATCGCCAATGCCCCAGAAATCGCGCTTGCCTACCCCCTGGAAAAAAATGTCCAGGTCCAGGTTCTTCCAGCTGCCGCCTATACGAAAGCTGTATTGATAACGGGGCTGGTCATTGCCTATCACTTTCAGGTCGCCATGGTCAGTAGCGGTTAGCTTGCCTGCATTGATCACGCTGTCGCTGTTCAGGTCCTTGTACTTGATATCGCCGGGGCCGTATACAAAGTTGCCGCTGGCCAGCGCGGTCTGGTCCGGTATTTCTCCTTTATTATCCATATCGTCATTTTCCGTGAAATAGCGGTCTGTTTCAAAGCCCCATATCTCGCCCCAGGTTTTACCGGCGTAGTGCTGCGAAAGCAGCATGGAAGGATTGTCCCACCTGGTAATCACAGACCTGCTGTCGGCCAGGGTAAATACACCGTAGATGGCCAGGTCCTGGTTGATATTGTACATACCGTCAATGCCGATCTCCCAGCCACGGCTGCGCAGATTGCCGTCGTTCACGCGGGGAGCGGAGGCGCCAAAGGTAGCGCCCACGGCCTTGCTGGTAAGCATGCCGGTGGTGTTGCGCTCAAACCAGTCGAAGGTAATGCCCACGTGGTTGTTGAACAGGCTGATATCGGTGCCCAGGTTCAGCATCTTTACCTTTTCCCAGGTGAGGGATGCTGCTACGGCTGTGGGGGTGCCGATGGAAGGCGCTATCATGTTGTCCGGCGTTACCCAACTGGCGGAGGATATGGGCATGGAGGGAATGAAGTACTTGCCGCCCACATCCTGGTTGCCCAGCGTACCGTAAGAGGCACGCAGCTTCCAGTCGCTCAGCGTGCGTTTGATGCCCTGCATAAAGGGCTCCTCGCTTATACGGTAGCCTACAGAGCCGGAGGGGAAGAAGGCCCATTTGTCGCCGGTAGGAAAGGAGGACGATCCGTCGTAGCGTCCGTTCAGCTCCAGCAGCCACTTGTCGCGGAAAGTGTAGTTTGCCCGGGCAAAGTACCCGGCAAAGGCATTGTTGCCGTGATAGCCGTCCACCTGCTTGGTGCCGGTTGCCAGGGGCAGCTCGCCTTTTTCCGGGTCCAGGAGGTTCTGGCTGGCAGCGGTAAACCCTATGGATTCATTTTCTTCTGCATTCACACCGGCCATGAACTTGATCTTGTGCCTGCCGGGAAAGGTGTTCTCATAAGTAGCATAGGCGTTCAGCGTATTTACCTTGTAGCGCCCGGTGCTGTATTCCACTTCGTTCTGCCCGGTGGTGGCAATGTTCTTGATCTGCGGTGCGCCGGAAGCCCAGAAGTCCCAGGCCATGATAGGGCCGCCTACTTCGTGCCGCAGGTTGTTGTCGCGGCCAATGGTATAATCCGCACGGATGTTGATGTGCTTGTTCACCTTAATGGTAGCGCCCAGGTCTATACGCTGGTAGTTGTCTGTAAGGCTGGATGTCCGCGCCTGCGAGAGATAGGCCGGCACATGGCGGAAATGGGTGCCTTCCCGGGTGCCGTAAGGGAAGTAGGCGCCCCAGCGCCACATATAGTAAAAGTAGCTCTGGTACTGGTAAGGGTATTCGTATCTGAAATTGCGGTACAGCATACGGGCCCTTACGTCCAGCCACTTGGTCACGGTGGCGTCCAGGCCGGCTACGATATTGTATTTCTTTACATTGTCCGGGTTCATTTTCATGGCGCCGCCCTGGTTGCTGTAGCCGGCGGAGAGGTAGTAGCCTACTTTTTCACTGCCGCCCTGCACTTTCAGGTCGTGTATCTGCTGGGGCGTCCATTTTTTCAGCATCATGTCCTTTACATCCCATACGCGGTAAAAGTACATGCGGCCGTCCTGCATCTCGAAATCCTCGCCTTCCACCATTTCGTTGCCGGTACGGTTGCCGGCATACTTTTGCTGCCAGTTGGCAATGCCGTCGCGGAGCCTGAGCAGCTGCATGCCAAATATTTCCGGGGAGGAGATGCCGGAGCGCTGCGCGCCTTCATAGATGCCGGTCAGCTCCTTTACGGGGTCGGCAAAGTCGGGCAGCGTGGTGTAGGTGCTCCAGGAGAAGTTGCTGGAATAGCTGACGGTGGTCTTCATATTCCGCAGGCCGGATTTTGTTTTGATCAGTACCACGCCAAAGGCGGCGCGTGCGCCATAGATGGAGGCGGAGGCGGCATCTTTCAGCACGGATATGCTTTCAATGTCGCTGGGGTTGATGATGGAGAGGTCGCTGGTCTCCACGTTGTCTACCAGTATCAGGGGGCGGCTGGCGCCGTTTACGGAGCCGATGCCCCTGATGTTGATGGCCGGCGCTTCAGTGAGCCCGCCGTTGCCATACGTGATGGTAAGGCCGGGCACCACGCCTTGCAGGGCTTTGCTGGGGTCTGTGAGGGGCCTGCTCACCATAGTTTTGCTTACATCTACCGTGTTAACGGCGCCGGTAAGGTTCGCTTTCCTTTGTGTGCCGTAGCCTACGGCTACGTACTCATCCAGGGAGCGTCCGTCTGTTTCCAGCTGCACGGCGTAATGTTTTTCACCGGTCAGTACAATGGTCTGTGTTTTGTACCCGATAAAAGACACCTGCAGCGATTGGGTGCCCTCCGGCACCTGCAGGGAAAATTCCCCTTTCTCATTGGTAACGGTGCCGTGCGTTTTACCCGCCGCAATGGTGGCGCCAATAACCGGCTGATGGGTGGTTTTGTCAAAGACGGTCCCGGTGATCCGCTGCCCCCGGGCAAAGGAGACAAGCCCGCACAGTAACGCGAGCAGGAATAGGATTTTGCGTGTGTACATACATGCTAGATTTTGGTAAGTGATACATGAAGTATGAGGCATGATGCGTGAAACAGGGCATCCTACATCATATTTTATTGATGCGTGCTACAGTAAATAATCATTATGGAGCTTATACAGGTATAGCTACATAGTACAGTACGTATAGGTTCAATACTCTCTCCTGTGAAAGTAACAAATGTTTGTGAAAAAAAATAGCCTACAGCCGGGCGGTTTGCCGGGATACGCGCATCATTTGCAGCACTACCGACAGCAGTATGCAAAACAGCCCTGCGTAGAAGGAAAGGTGGAGGTACTTGTTCTCCTGGAACAGGAGGAAGGCTAGCAGTATGCTGTACACCGGCTCCAGGTTGAAGCACAGGTTCACCGTAAAGGCGGATATCTTTTTCAGGGCGTTCAGGTTCAGCGCGTACAGCCAGATGGTGCAGGCCCAGGCCAGCGCCAGCAGGTAAACGGCGTCGCTGAGGGAGGGCAGCAGCGAGGCTACGGGGAATGCGCGCAGGTAAAAAGGCAGGATGAGCGTGATGCTCAGCGTGCCCACCACCAGCTCGTAAAACCCCAGTGTATAGGTATCAAAACGCCGTATCAGCCTTTTGTTGAACACGGTGAACAGGGCGGCAAACATGGCGGAAACAATGCCCAGTATAATACCGGTGCGGTATTGGGTATCAAAATGAAAAATGAGGAGAATGCCGCAAAGGGTGAGCAGGCTTAGCAAAATATCCACCCCGTCAAACCGGCGCCGGTTGATCAGGGGGTCAAAGATGGCGGTAAACAGGCTGGTGAGCGAAAAGCAGACCACGCCGATGGATACGTTGGCATACTTGATGCTGCCATAAAAGAAGATCCAGTGCAGCCCGATGATAGCGCCATTGGAGCCGATGACCAGCACATCCCGCAGGGGCAGCTTTTTAAGCAGGCCACGCCAGCGGAACAATATATATACAGTAATGGCGGAGATGAGGAGACGGTACCAGGTGAGCAGCCCTTCATTCATGGAGATCAGCTTTCCCAGTATGCCGGTAAAGCCGGCCAGGAAAACGGAGAGATGCAGCTGTATGAATGCCTTTTTCATGGTGCCACTTACAACTGTCGGCTGCTGACCCTTCGCTCATAGCGCCGGAAAAGGCTTTGCCATTGTATCTTCAGCACGCCCAGGATGCCTTCCTTTACAATGCCCTTGCTCATTTTGGAGTAGCCTTCCTTCCGGTCGCGGAAGGTGATAGGCACCTCCTTTATCCTGAAGCCCAGTTTCCAGGCAGTGAATTTCATTTCTATCTGGAAAGCGTATCCCACAAACTGTATGGCATCCAGGTTAATCGCTTCCAGCACGGCGCGCCTGTAGCATACAAAACCGGCGGTAGCATCCTTCACGGGCATCCAGGTAACGCAGCGTACGTAAATGGAAGCCCCGTAGGACAGTATAGCGCGGTCCCAGGGCCAGTTCTCGGTGCGCCCGTCCCTGGTGTAACGGGAGCCTACGGCCACGTCGCCGCCGCCGGTAGCGCAGGCGTCGTACAGCCGGACCAGGTCTTTGGGGTTATGGGAGAAATCCGCGTCCATTTCAAAGATGTAGGCATAGCCTTTTGCCAGGGCCCATTTAAAGCCGTGGATGTAGGCGGTGCCCAGTCCCTGCTTGCCGCTCCTTTCTTCCAGGAACAGCTCTTCCGGATGCTGTTCCTGCAGCTGCTTTACAATGGTTCCCGTGCCGTCCGGCGACCCGTCGTCTACAATGAGCACATGAAAATCCTGCTGCAAGGAAAATACAGCGTCAATGATCTTCCGGATATTATCCTTCTCATTGTACGTGGGTATAATGACAAGCTTTTCCAATCAGCTAAACATGGTTTTGGACTGCGAAAATAGTGTAATCAGGCCGCAAGATAGGATGTTCCGTAAAAATATTACATTTTTTTTAACATCATACTGTGATAAATTTCTGTCAGTTTCTGCTTGGTGTTCAAGGGGAAATCCGCCTTCATCATCCAGTCATAATACTGGGGCTCCATCTTCAGCACTTCCCGCACGGGGCGGCCTTTGTACTTGCCGAAGTTGAACACTTCCACACCGCTTTGCATCACCATGCGGCGGGCAAAGTCAATGTACTCGTCTTCCCGGGTAAATTCCGCCAGCCCGTCCACATCCGTTTTCAGCGCTTCATACCGGTTCAGCTGGGCTTCCAGTATCTCGTAGGTGGCCAGGGCGTCGGCCTCGGCGCTATGAGCGTTTTCGAGCTGCTTGTCGCAGTAGAATTTGTAAGCGGCCGCGAGCGTACGTTTTTCCATGAGATGGAAGATCTTCTGTACGTCAATGAACTTGCGGTGGGAAACGTCGAACTCCAGGCCGGCGCGGAGAAATTCTTCTACCAGCATAGGGATGTCGAAACGGTTGGAGTTATAGCCGGCTATGTCGCAGTTGTCCAGGAACTGGCGCAGCTCGTTGGCCATCTGTTTAAAGTTCTGGCAGTCCTTTACATGGTCGTCCGTAATACCGTGTATGGCAGTAGAGGCGGGAGGGATGGGCATTTCGGGGTTAACGCGTTTTACCTTTGACTGGGTAGACCTGTCGGGAAATACCTTTACAATGGCGATTTCAATGATGCGGTCTGTGGCCACGTTAGTACCGGTAGTTTCCAGGTCAATAACAGCCAGGGGCCTTTTAAGTTGTAAAGTGGGCATGTGCGCGATAAATTTATGATAAGTACTTTTTTAACGAATTTACATCCATTCCTTCATAGTCGCCAGAGGTCATCATCAGCAAATTGGTGTTGCTGTAGTCCTGTGCGTCCAGGAAGCTTTCCAGCTGTGCGCGGCTGTTGAACACGTGGAGGTCGTCCCGGCCAAAGCCTGTTTTCACCTGTTCGGGCTCCAGGTCGGGCATGCGCTTTATTTCCAGCGCATGACGGCTGTAGAACACCGCTGCCACATCCGCCCCGGCCATAGCGCCCTGGTACTGGCCCATGAAACCGGCATTGAGGCTGCTGTAGGTGTGCAGCTCCAGTACCGCCACCAGCCTGCGCCCGGGATACTGATGCTGCAGGGCCTGTATGGTGGCCTTTACCTTGGAGGGCGCATGGGCAAAGTCGCGGTAAATGGCGCTATGCGCATTGCGGCCTACCAGCTCCAGCCTGCGGGCAGCGCCTTTGAAGCTGGCAATGGCCTGCAGGAAAGCTTCATCGCCAATGCCCAGCTCATGGCATACCAGCCTGGCGGCATGCATGTTCAGCAGGTTATGCTCCCCGAACACCTGCAGGTCTGCATAGCCTTCATCAAAGAACACGCGGGTAACCCCGTTCCTGATCATGTGGATGGGCAGGTTGTAGGGCACCAGCTTCAGGTGGCGGCCTTCGGCGTTCACCAGGCGATTCAGCGCCTCGTCTGCGCTGTTATAGATGAGGGTATGGCCTGCCTGCATCTGCCGGATGAAAATGGCGAACTGCTCCTGGTAAATGTCATACGTCGGGAACACATTGATGTGATCCCAGGCAATGCCGCTGATAACGGCAATATGCGGATGCAGGAAATGGAACTTGGGACGTTTTTCCACCACGGAGGCAGGATATTCATCGCCCTCGCACACGATCAACGGGGCGCCTGTAATGTTCACAGACTGCTCGAAGCCTTCCAGGCGTGCGCCTACCAGGTAGTCAAACGGCTGCTGCTGCGCTTTGAGCACATGCATGATCATGGCGGTGATGGTGGTTTTGCCATGACTGCCGCCTACCACCACCCGGGTTTTCTGCCGGCTTTCCTGGTAAATGTACTCCGGGAAAGAGTAAATGGAAAGCCCCAGCTCCTGCGCGCGCAACAGCTCCGGGTTGTCTGCCCGGGCATGCATGCCCAGGATCACGGCATCCAGGTCCGGCGTAATGCGGGCCGCATCCCAGCCCATGGCAGCCGGCAGGATGCCTGCTTTGGCCAGGTTGCCCAGCGCGGGCTCAAATATTTCATCGTCACTGCCGGTCACCCGGTAACCTTTACGGTGCAATGCAATGGCCAGCTGGTGCATCACACTGCCCCCGATCGCAATAAAATGGACGTTCATCATTTGTCAGGAGGAGATCACAAGGTGTTATCTTGTTGTTTTCTTTAATATATTTTTTATATTTGCAAAGTAACGTTACAAAGGACGATTAAAAAAGCGTTTATAAGAATCCCTATGAATTTTCGTTTAATATCTAAACTTCCTGTCATGACATCTCGTGCTAAATTATTGGGCGTTGCCGGCCTTGTTTGTATCTTTGCTGTTTTATTTACATCATGTGCAACGCATTCAAAGCTGGGATGCCCGATGAAGATCACGAAATCGGCCCCTGCTGAAAAAAGCAAGGATTGTTAAAATGAACTGGATCACGCTGGACAGCGAATCTCAACTAGATCAGATCAAAACGATATCAGCCACGCAGCCGGTGGTAATATTCAAGCACAGCACCCGCTGTGCTATCAGCGCTATGGTAAAGTCCCGGCTGGAACGTGCCGGCGCACCGCAGGGAATGGACTTCTACTACCTCGACCTGATACGCTACCGTTCTCTTTCCAACAGGATAGCAGCTGACTACGCGGTGGAGCATGAATCGCCGCAGGTGCTGCTGATCCGCAACGGGGCATGCGTGTATGATGAAAGCCATAGCGGGATCAGCATGGAAGAGCTGGTTAAAATGTGCTAACGAAATAAATGTGCCGATATGCAGATATGCAAAGGTGCAAATGAAAAATACAGCGGATGCTGCCATTCTATTCATTTACGCTCGCTCTAATGCATCTGCACATTTGCATATCTGCATACCGCACATCATCCAACCGCTTTCATTATTTTTTTGCTCAGAGGGGACACAGAAGGGCCGAAATAGTACTGCAATGTGCCTGTTTCGTCTACCAGGTATTTACTGAAATTCCATTCCGGTGGCTGCTCATTCCAGCCATTGGCGGCAGCATCTGTTAACCAGCGGAACACCTGGTTTTGCTGTGGCCCTTTTACCACCCTGCTTTTGGCGGCCAGCATAAAGCGCACCCCGAAGTGCAGCTGGCAAAAACGGGCAATTTCCTCATCCGTGCCTTTTTCCTGTTCCTTAAAATCGTTGGCCGGAAACCCGATGATCACCAGTTCCGGGAACCGGTCCTGCAGCTGCTGCAGCTCCGCGTACTGCGCTGTATAGCCGCAGTCGGAAGCAGTGTTGACCAGCAACAGCTTTTTGCCGGCAAACCTGCTCAGCGGTACGGTATCGCCGGTGTTGCTCACCACCTGCAGGGAAGCGAGCGGCACAGGCGGCGCCACGCTGCCGGTATTCCGCAGTATTTTACTGTTGGTGCCCAGCAGCCGGGTCGCCTGCATTAACAGCGGGTAAATTTTCATAAGGAAAGATTGTCGGCCTGTCATGTCTCAAATTTCCTAGTTTTGTACCACATATACAAAAGCATGAAGCATCGTATAGCAGTAGCTGTTACCGGGGCCAGCGGCTCCATATATGCGCGCCAGCTGCTGGGCAAGCTGCAGGCGGCGGCCGCGCAGATCGATACCGTGGCAGTGGTAATGACAGAGAACGCCAAAACCGTGTGGGAAACAGAGCTGGGCAACAAAGATTATGAGCAGCTGCCCTTCCGCTTTTATACGCAGCAGGATTTCCACGCGCCTTTTGCCAGCGGCTCCGGGCAGTTTGGCACCGTGATCATCTGCCCCTGTTCCATGGGCACGCTGGGCCGCATTGCGACCGGGGTTTCCAACGACCTGATCACCCGCGCAGCAGATGTGGTGCTGAAGGAACGCCGGAAGCTGATATGCGTGGTGCGGGAAACGCCGTATAACCTGGTGCACCTGCGCAACATGCTGACGGTTACGGAAGCCGGCGGGATCATCTGCCCCGCAACTCCTTCCTTTTACAGCCAGCCTGCTACCCTGGAGGCAGTGGCAGCCACGGTCACAGACCGGGTGCTGGACCTGGCAGGCATTGAGCAGGAAACGTACAGGTGGGGGAAGTAGGAGGCAGGAAGCAAGAAGTAGGAAGTTAGAATTATCAAAGTATGCGAATTGTTATCATCAACGGGCCTAATTTGAACCTGCTGGGCAAGCGGGAGCCGGGTATTTACGGCAGCGAGTCCTTTGAAGCCTATTTTGCCACACTGCAGGCGCAGTTTCCTGCGGTAACGTTCAGCTATTTCCAGAGCAATGTGGAAGGGGAGATCATTAATTGCCTGCACCAGGAAGGGTTTACTGCCGACGGTATCCTGCTGAATGCAGGCGGCTATACGCATACTTCCGTCGCCATACGGGATGCCATTGCCGCCATCAAGTCGCCGGTGATAGAGGTACATATCAGCAACGTATATGCACGGGAGGAGTTCCGGCATACTTCGCTGATAGCGCCCAAATGTGTGGGCAGCATCTGCGGGTTGGGAATGAGAGGGTACGGTTTGGGAGTAGCGTACTTTGTGGAGAAGTAGGTGATGTGCGGGATATGGAGATATGTAAATGTGCAGATGCCGGCTCCGCGCCAAGCCATCTGCACATTTACATATCTGCAGGTCTACTATTATACAGCCGCTTCCTTGAACGCTTCCCGGGGCTTCAGGCCCAGCAGCTCAAACATCATATGATCCTGTTCAAAGGAAGGGTTATCCGTTGTCAGCAGTTTTTCCCCGGTAAAGATGGAGTTGGCGCCGGCCATAAAGCACAGGGCCTGTTCTGATATAGACATTTCCGCACGCCCGGCGCTGAGGCGTACCATGGCGCCCGGCATCAGGATACGGGTAGTGGCGATCATGCGCACCATGTCCCAAAATTCTACTTTGGGCATATGCTCCAGCGGGGTGCCCTTTACGCGGGTCAGCGCGTTGATGGGTACAGATTCCGGGTGCTGGGGCAGGTTGCTGAGGGTATGCAGCATCTTGATGCGGTCCTCGTGGGTTTCGCCCAGCCCTATGATACCGCCGCAGCATACGCTTACGCCTGCCTTGCGCACATTGTCCAGCGTTTGCAGGCGGTCGTCGTAGGTGCGGGTGGAGATGATCTCGCTATAATATTCATCGGAAGTGTCCAGGTTGTGATTGTAGGCATACAGTCCTGCATCGGCCAGCTTTTTGGCCTGCTCTTCGGTAAGCATGCCCAGGGTGCAGCATACTTCCATGCCCAGCTCGTTCACGCCTTTTACCATGTCCAGCACGCGGTCAAAATCGCGGTTGTCGCGCACTTCGCGCCAGGCAGCGCCCATGCAGAAGCGGGTGGAGCCGGCATCGCGTGCCTGGCGGGCATAGTTCAGCACATCTTCCTTCTTCATCAGACCGTGCACATTGATATCGGTATGGTAACGGGCAGCCTGCGGGCAATAAGCACAATCTTCCGGGCAACCGCCGGTTTTGATGGAAAGCAGCGTACAAACCTGTACCTCTGCGGTATCCTGGTACTGCCGGTGCAGGGTGGCTGCGCGGTATACCAGCTCCAGCAGCGGCGTGTTGTAAATGTCTTTTATCTCTTCAATGGTCCAGTCATGACGGATCTGCACATCTTGCATAATTGTAAAATTTAATAGGAGCAAACCTACACAAAAAAAGCAAAAGGTAAAAAGCAAAAGTAAAAACGCATGCCAGGCCCTTCCGGCGTCCTTTTTACATTTAATTTCTGCTTTTCTTTTCTAGAGGTATTGAAAGTTCGTTTTAGGTGTAATGGTCAGCAAAGTATGGTATATGAGCTGGATGGTATGCTCGATATCCGACTTCTTGACCATTTCCACGGTAGTATGCATATAGCGCAGCGGAAGGCTGATCAGTGCGGAAGGCGTGCCGCCGTTGGTATAGGCAAAAGCGTCGGTATCCGTGCCCGTGCTGCGGCTTACTGCGTGCCGCTGGAAGGGAATGTCGTTCTTTTTGGCGGTTTTGATGATCAGGTCGCGGAGAATATTGTGCACGGCAGGGCCATAGGTGATGCTGGGCCCGTTGCCGCAGCGCACTTCCCCTTCAATGTTCTTGTTGATCATGGGAGTGGTGGAGTCGTGCGTAACATCCGTAATGATGGCCACATTGGCATTAATGCGCTTGGCCACCATTTCGGCGCCGCGCAGGCCAACCTCTTCCTGTACGGCATTTACGATGTAGAGGCCGAAAGGCAGGGACTGCTTGTGCTCTTTCAGCAGGCGTGCCACTTCGGCTATCATGAAGCCGCCTATGCGGTTGTCAATGGCGCGGCAGATGAAGTAGTCGTAGTTCAGCTCTTCAAAGCCATCTTCAAAGGTGATCACGCAACCTACGTGAATGCCCAGGTCCTCGACTTCTTTTTTGGAGCGTGCGCCGCAATCCAGGAAGATGTTGTCCACTTTGGGCTGCGGCTCCTTGCCATCCTGGCTGCGGTTGCGGGTATGGATGGCCGGCCAGCCGAACACGGCTTTTACGATGCCCTTTTCCGTATGGATGTTCACCCGCTTGGAAGGTGCGATCTGCTGATCGGAGCCGCCGTTGCGGATCACGTATATCAGGCCTTCGGGTGAAATATAGTTCACAAACCAGGAGATCTCGTCGGCATGTGCCTCTATCACCACCTTGAACGGCGCATCCGGGTTGATGATGCCCACCACGGAGCCGTAAGGGTCTACAAAATGCTTATCAATATAAGGTTGCAGGTATTGCAGCCACAGCTTCTGTCCTTCCTTCTCAAAACCGGTAGGGGAGGCATTGTTCAGGTAGTTCCTCAGGAAGGCCAGCGATTCTTTGCTCAATATGGATTTTTGTTTCTTGGACATGATCTGCGTTGTTGTATTAGAGAGCAAAGATAGTGAAAAGTGAATGGTGAACAGCGAATGGCTTGTTTCACATTTCACCATTGGCCACTCACTAACAACAGGTGCAGCAACGCAGATAGCATCATCAAACCGTCCAGCACAAAGTAGTACATATAGTCGGAACGGTTACGCCGGGCTTTCCCCGTAAGCAGCCAGGTAACCACTACCGGGGCCAGCAGCGTGGCGATAACGGCGGGCGTGGTAACGGGCCACAGCAGCAGCGCCCCCAGGGCAGACAGCGCCAGGGAAACGTGATAGACCCTGAACAGCTGCTGCTCGGGCAGGAAGGTGATCAGGCTGCGGATGCCCTGCTGCTTGTCTGCTTCCACATCCCGGAAATCAAACAGGATGCAGATAGCATAGATCAGGAAAAAGCGGTGCAGGGCAAAATATACGGTGCTCCAGCTTACAAGCACGTCGGAGATCAGCGCCGGCAGCAGCGTGGTCACGTACATCCATACAAAGGTGAGGAACAGGGTCTTCCCGATGGCTATCCTGCGCAGCCATACAAAGGCCCTTTGCGGCAGCTTGGGCGCGGAATAAAGAAAGGTAAGCACGGCGGCTCCGCTCAGCGGCAGCCAGTGCGCCCGCAACAGCCACAGGCAATACAGGGCGCCAAGCGCGCCTGCTGCACAAAGCCCCAGCTGCAGCGTTTTGTGCCGGGCGCCCCATTGTATGCGCTCGGAGGTGGAATATTCTGCCGGCGTAAGGTACCAATGAAAGTTATAGCTGCAAATGGTGGAAAAGAATACAAATGCCAGGTAGCTATGCGAATGTGCGGATGTGCGGATGTGCGGATACGTGGAGGTGTAGCCGTACTGTAAACCCAGCAGCACATCCGTCTGCCACACCATCAGCACTGCACAGAGGGCGATATAGAGTGAGCTGAAAATGAAAAATCTCAACATAGCATTAATGTGCGAATGTGCAGATATGCATATCTGCATATCCGCACATTTTTAAAGCGGTATATTTCCGTGTTTTTTCCTGGGCATGTTCACTACCTTGTTCTCCAGCATCTTGAAGCCTTTCATCAGCTTGATGCGGGCCTGGTCTGGGATGATCACCTCGTCTATGTATCCTTTTTCTGCTGCCAGGTAGGGATTGGCGAACCGCCCGGTGTACTCTGCTACCAGCTCGTTCATGCGTGCTTCGGGATCGGCGGCGGCCTCTATTTCCCTTTTGAAGATGATCTCTACTGCGCCTTTGGGTCCCATCACGGCAATTTCCGCCTGGGGAAAGGCATAGTTAAGGTCCGCACCAATATGCTTGGAGTTCATTACGCAATAAGCGCCTCCGTAAGCCTTGCGGGTGGTGACCGTTATTTTGGGCACGGTGGCTTCGCTCAGCGCGTACAGCAGCTTGGCGCCGTTGGTGATAATGGCATTCCACTCCTGGTCTGTGCCCGGCAAAAAGCCCGGTACGTCCACCAGCACCAGCAGGGGAATATTAAAGGCGTCGCAGAAGCGGGTAAAGCGGGCGCCTTTTACCGAGGCATGTATGTCCAGCACGCCGGCCAGGTGGGCCGGCTGGTTGGCCACAATACCAATGCTGCGGCCGCCCAGCAGGGCAAAGCCTACAATGATGTTCTCCGCAAAATCGCGGTGCACTTCAAAAAAGCTGTCCGTGTCCGTTAGCTGGGCGATCACGTCCTTCATATCATAAGGCTGGTTGGGATGCTCCGGTATGATATTGTTCAGCGCCACGCGGGTTTCATCCGTCTTTTCGTAAGGGTATACCGGCGCGTCTTCCTCGCAGTTCTGCGGTAGGTAGGTAAGCAGGCGTTTAATGTACTGTATGCATTCCACTTCATTGCTGCAGGCAAAGTGAGTCACCCCGCTTTTGGTGGCATGGGTTTGCGCCCCGCCCAGCTCTTCGGCCGTTACTGCTTCGTGGGTCACGGTCTTTACTACGTTAGGGCCGGTCACGAACATGTAGGAAGTTTGCTCCACCATCAGTATAAAGTCCGTAATGGCAGGAGAGTATACGGCGCCGCCGGCACAGGGGCCCATTATGGCGGATATCTGCGGGATCACGCCGGAGGCGCGGGTGTTGCGGTAAAAGATATCGGCATAGCCGCCCAGGCTTACCACGCCTTCCTGGATGCGGGCGCCCCCGCTGTCGTTCAGTCCTATTACCGGCGCGCCGTTCTCCATGGCCAGGTCCATGATCTTGCAGATCTTGCGGGCGTGCGGTTCGGAAAGACTGCCGCCGTATACTGTAAAATCCTGGGAGAACACGTATACCAGCCGGCCATGAATGGTGCCGTAGCCGGTCACCACCCCATCGCCCAGGAACTGTTCCTGGTCTGTGGTGAGGCCCCGGTTGCGGTTGGCCACCAGCATGTCCAGTTCTTCAAAGGAGCCTTCATCCAGCAGCAGCTGCAGCCTTTCCCGTGCGGTCAGCTTGCCTTTCTTGTGCTGGGATGCAATGCGGGCCTCGCCGCCACCCAGGACGGCTTCCGCCATTTTGGTCTGAAGTTGTGCGATCTTATCCATGTGCGTTAATAAGGGGGTAAAGCTAAAAAATAAAAGGATTCCTGTGAAAAAGGAATCCTCTTATGAACTAAGTTAGCTATTCTGCACTAATATTTTATAATAGGTATCTTGGGGGTGATGATGGTATCGCTGCTGTTGCCGGCATCATCTATAATGAACACCCGTAAACGGAAGCTGTCGGGCTTTACGTTCGGATCGTATATTTTGAAATCGGAGCTTTGGAGGGTATAGATCACTTCCGCGTCCACCTTGCTGCCTTTATGCGCGCCTATGTCGGGCATTTGCCGGGGGGCAAAGGCGCTGTCTGTAAGGGAGGCGGGGTCGCTGTCTATTACCGGGCGGAAGTAGAACTGGTTCTGTATGTCGCCGTCCCCGTCCACTACCTGGAAAGTAGCGTCAAACTGGTCTACCAGGCTGTCCACAATGGCAGGGATGGAATAGGACTTGAAGGTGATCTGCGGCTTGGTGCTCACGTCATCCTTGGAGCAGGCTATCAGCACCAGTATGACTACCGCGGATAATAAAAGTATTTGCTTCATATAACAAACCTACGTTAATTATTTTACATTAATAAACGCGCTTAGGGCTCTATTTGTTACCCGGCAGGCGTAACTTTGTGCGGTTTTTAAAGACGACTGATGAACGGCCTGTCCATAGAACATATCTTCAACCTGCAGGCGCCGGACCTTGAGCCGGCAGCGCTGGAACTTTTCCGGTTCCAGTACCGGCATAACGATCTGTACCGGGCCTATACAGACGCGCTGCATATACATCCCGGCAAGGTAGGCACCCTGACGGACATCCCTTTTCTGCCCATTCAGTTCTTTAAAACACATGCCGTTACCACCGGCCATTTTGAGCCGCAGCTGGTGTTTGAAAGCAGCGGTACCACCCAAACGGTGAACAGCCGCCACCTCGTAAAGGACGCCTCCCTGTACGAGCGCAGCTTCATCACGGCTTTTGAACAGTTCTACGGACCGGTGACCGATTACGTGGTGGTGGGGCTGCTGCCTTCTTACCTGGAAAGGCAGCACTCCTCGCTGGTGGTGATGGTGCAGGAAATGATACGCCGCAGCAGGCAGGCCGGCAGCGGCTTTTACCTGTATGAGCACGAAAAGCTGTACCGGCAGTTGCAGGACACGGAGGCCCGGGGGCAGAAAGTGCTGCTGATAGGCGTTACCTTCGGCCTGCTGGACTTCGCGGAAAAATACCGCCTGTCCCTGCAGCATACTATCGTAATGGAAACCGGCGGCATGAAAGGGCGGCGGGAGGAGTGGACCCGGGGCCAGGTACATGCTTTCCTGCAGGAAAGACTGGGCGTAAGCGCGGTGCACGCGGAATATGGCATGACGGAGCTGCTGTCGCAGGCCTACTCCTGCGGGCAGGGGATTTTTAACAGCCCGCCCTGGATGAAGGTGCTGCTGCGCGATGAGAACGATCCTTTCCAGTTATTTACCGGCCGGGCCTCCGGCGTGATCAACGTGATTGACCTGGCCAACGTGTATTCCTGTGCGTTCATTGCCACAGAAGATATTGGCAAGCTGCACGATAACGGCAGCTTTGAAGTGCTGGGCCGGCTGGACAACTCCGCGCTGCGAGGCTGCAGCCTGATGGTAAGCTAGGCGCACCCTGTTGGAAAGGCCTTTTCTATTTATATTATATTTTTATAATTTGTATCTTGCCAGGTGAAATACGCCTATGAAACCGTTATTGTTATCCGTGCTATGCTGCATCCTGTGCGCAACTTCCCTGCAAGCCCAGTGGTTAAAGAAGATGACTGATAAAATAAAGGGGAACCCCGCCGGCAGCGCTCCTGCACCGGCAAGCACAGCAGCAGCAGAAGCAGCAGCAGAAGAAGAAGGCGACCCGCTGAACGCTCAAAAGACGCCTACGCCCGATCCTGCCCTGGTCATTGGTGGCGATGAAAGCGTGACGATTGACTCCACTTACGAATTTGACGTGGCCGTGTACCAGGAAACCACCGCCCTGCAGGGCAACCAGGTGGTGAAGGACGGGGGCCAGGATATTGTGATTTACTACAGCAGCACCGCGCCCCAGTTCTGCATCCAGATGACCAGCAAAAGCACGTCTGCCCGCTACCAGTTTTACGCCGATTTTGAACGGGAATCGCAGCTAAGCATTACCTCCTTTAATAAAATAGCCAGCGGTGAAAAGCAAAAGCTGGACCTGAATAATATGGAGCCCGTGTTCCCGGGAGAGACCGGCTATATGAGCCAGCTGATACGCACCGGGGCCAAAAAAGTGATAGCCGGGGTGGCCTGCGAGGAGTACGTGGCCCAGAACAGCAGGGACGATCCCCGCGTAACCGGCACCAACCACGCGCTGATGACAGCGCACGTATGGATACCTATGGAGCCGCATACCCTGTTCCACGGCTATGGGCTGATCCCGGACAAATACAAGGTACAGATCGAGAAAATGCGGGTGGAAGGCTCCTATGCGCCCGTGGTGCTGCCCCTGGAAATGTACCTGCAATACGGCGATGGCGACCGGGTGTACACCACCACTTCCGTGATCATTACCGGCGAGCGGCGGAAAGTGAACATTGCGGACATCAATAAGTAAAAGGGAAAAATCAGCGTTTCCAACCTATCATACAGGCTTTTTCCAGCAGTTCCTCCAGCTGCGCCTGCCTGTGGGCTACCTGCAGCAGCTCGGGCATGTAAGGGAAACTCTGGTGGTCCACGCCGAATTTCCGGAGCAGGTACAGGTCCAGCTCCCCGGTGGTTTTGCGGTGGTCTGCATAGTCCCGCAGGAAGAACAGGAAGCGTTGCTTTTCCTGCTCAGACAGCAGGATCAGCGCAATTTTCTCCTTCAGCGGGTTGCCGCAATTGAGATGGAATATTTCCAGCGCCTGTGCCAGCAGCCTGCGGGAGAGCCGGTCCTTCCAGGAGGGCAGCCAGAGCTGGCAGCAATACTCTACGGCCGGATCCTCAAAACAGGATGCGCCCGGCTCTTCTTCATGCTGCCAGGTAGTCGCCCATTCCAGCAGGTCCTGCGTGGAAATATCCTCATTCACACAGGCTTCCAGATGGTGGATCAGGCCATAGCGGGTAGGTGTGGTATCTTCTGCCCGGGATACCTGCTCCACGATATCCTGGTAAAAGGAAGGGTTGATCTGGCTGGCAGCCGTGATCAGCAGGTTGGTGATATTGGCCGGGGCGGTATCCCCGGGCAGAGACAGCTCCAGCAGGTCAGACGTTTCATCCATGATCTCCTGCCTGGTCTTAGCCCCCTGCAAATAGGATTTTATAAGGGTAATAAAATAGGTAGCTGTTACCGGTGGCAGCTCATTCTTCATGCGGGTATAGCGTTTTTACGGGGTAAACTTACGTTTTTTCCATCATACAGCCCGCAAACCGTTAATTTACTGGAAGTAGTAGACACTCGCTGTTCATCTTATTTGTACTTTTAATCCGTTCTACAGCCCGGTCCGCGGCGGAAAACCACAACATCTATTGTCTGTGTATTTGCATGTGAGCAATGAACGATCATTTATACCGGCCCTATGAAATTGTGCAGGAAACCGATCTTTATGGGAAAACGTGCCTGGCTGCGTCTGGCAGCTTTTTATCTTGCTTTTGTGACGACATATCTGGTACACCCGGCCTGCGCCCAGCACATACCGGTACACAATCCTTCCCTGGAGGGCACCAGCTCCGGCGTTAACAGGGTGCCGCAGGGATGGTTCAAGGCATCCGGCACGCCGGATGTGCAGCCGGGCGTGTTCCATGCCAGGCTGCATCCTTCCGGCGGACAGCATTATGTGGGGATGCATAGCGGCGCCACGCAAGCAGAGGCCATAGGGCAGGCGCTCCGGGACAGCCTGAAAGGGGGATTGATGTACAGCATGTCCTTGGACCTGGCTTATGCCCGCAATTACTATTTCAGTAATTGTTATGGCAACCTGGCTGTTTTCGGCGGCAATACGCCCGGCGATACTGCGGAGCTATTGTGGATGTCCGGGCCCTTCACGCACGAGCACTGGAAAAGGTACGAAGCGGTTTTTACGCCTTCAGCAAGCTACAAGTATATTTCGCTGTGGGCCTACCCAACAGCGCCCTGCAGCGCCAGCCCGGTAGGTGTTGCCCTGCTGCTGGACAATATCTCTGCCCGTATCAAACAGATCGTTAAAACGGAGGTCAGCAGCACGCCTGCCTGTAACAATGCGCCTACCGGTACCGCTACTATTAAAATAACCGGCGGACAGGCGCCTTATAAATACACATGGAGTCCCGGTAACTATGCAACGGCCAGCATCCGGAATGTGCCGGCCGGTATTTACCAGGTAACTGCTACGGCGGCCAACGGCCTGGTGATAAAAGAACAGGTGGAAGTAAAAGCCTCGGACATGGTAGCGGAGGCAACCGTTACCGCCTCCGCCTGCTACAATGATAACAGGAGCCGGATATCCCTGGACGTTTCCGGCGGTGTACCGCCCTACGCCTATACATTGAACGGTCTCCCGTCCGGCAGCCCGGAATTTTATGATATAAAGCCGGGCAGCTATACGCTGACCGTACAGGACCAGCTGTGCGCAGATACTTTCCTGTTAAAGGTACAGCCGCCACCGCCATTGTCTGTAAAGGCCAATGTGGCGCCGGTGTCCTGCAGCCAGGTCAGTGACGGCCGGCTGGTGCTGGAGGTGCAGGGCGGCACGCCGCCGTACGCCTGCCGTATCAACAACGGGTTATGGCAGCCCGGCAGCACTTTCAGCCGGTTAAAGACCGGTGTTTACCATTATGAAGTGAAGGATCAGCAGGAGTGCAGCGTACAGGGCAGCATAACGGTCACTTCCCCCTGGCAGCACTGCCTGGTAGTAATGCCCAATGCATTCAGTCCCAACGGGGATGGCAATAATGATGTGTTCCGGCCCAAAGTGTATGACGCTATCAGTAATTATCATATCCGCATCTTTAACCGCTGGGGCGCTGTGATCTATGAAGGCAATGATCCCCGGACGGGATGGGATGGCGTTTACAGGGGCGCGCCGCAGGACCCGCAGACCTATATCTATATATGTACCTATGCAGACCGCAATCAGGTGCAGCAGGAGCTGAAGGGAACGGTCACTTTAGTGAGATAGGGAGGGCGTTATATTTCTTCTGTCTACTTCCTGTTTTCCTCATCGCCTTTGTTCAGGGCATTTTGAATAACATCGTGCAGGTTCCTGAAAACAAATGGCTTGGTTACGTAGCCGTCTGCCCCTTTTTCCAGCGCCAGGTCTATTTCCTCTATTTCGGTTTTGGCGGTGAGCATAATAACGGGAATGTGGCACAGGGCAGCGTCTTTCTTGAAGAGTTCCAGCAGCTCGTACCCGTTCAGCACCGGCATGTAGATGTCGCTGATAACAAGATCGGGATGGTTCAGCCGGGCCTGTTCCAAGCCTTCTGCGCCGTTGGCGGCCACTATCACCCGGTACTGGTGTAGCTCCAGCAGGCTTTTGAGCGTGTCCAGCAAACTGGGCTTGTCTTCAATAAGCAGTATTGTTTTGGTCATTGTTGTGCAGGTATTTCCTGCGGGTATTTAAATATAATGGTAAAGGTAGTGCCCTGGTGCTCCCGGCTTTCAACAAAGATGGTACCATTGTTCCTTTCCACGAAGTCCTTTACTATGGAGAGCCCCAGCCCGGTGCCCTCAATGCCGGCTACATTGCTGCCGCGGTAAAAGGAGTTGAACAGGTAGGGGATGTCCTTTTCCGGGATACCTATGCCCGTGTCCGTTACTTTTATCACCAGCCGGCTTTTCTGGTACTGCAGCTTTACGGCCGGATCTTCGGAAGAGTATTTGAATGCGTTGCCCACCAGGTTGGTAAAGATCTTGGAAAGCTGGTTCTTGTTTGCATATATCCTGCGGGGCGTGCCGCTTACAGTTACCTGCAGTACGCGGTCGTCCTTGCGCTCGGAGAAGTACTGGTATTTGATGTCATGTATCACCTGCTCCACGGCCACGGCCTGTTTGCTCACCTCTATATTGTTGGATACAATGGTGCTGAGCGTCAGCATTTCATCCAGCATGGTGTTGAGCTTGAATATCTCTGAAGATATTTTGGAAATGTTATGCCGGTAGAACTGGTCCAGCAGGTTGTCCATCTGCAGTTTGGTCTCCAGCAGGTCTATGGTGGAGGAGATAGCCGTGAGCGGCGTTTTGAATTCATGGGAAGCCATGGATATAAAATTGGACTTCATTTCATGCAGGGATCTTTCTTGCTCAAGGGACTGGACCATTTGTAGTTCTTTTGTTTTGCGCGCGGTGATATCGTTGACAAGCAATACAGTGAATATTTCATTGTCCTGCATTACAGTGTTGGCGGTAACTTCCAGCCACAGGAATGCCTTTTTGCCGCGGATGGGCTGCCGGGTCTCAAAACTGGCTGCCGGGCCGCTTGCTTCCGGCGGTTCAAAATCGTGTAAAATTATCTTAATATCTGAATAAGACACCCCCCTTTTCGTGTTAGTCAGCTTTTTGAACAGGGTGTTAGCAGGCCTATTGGCAAAGAGCAGTTGTTTTTTTTGATGGGAAAAGATCACTACCGGTAATGAAATGGCAGAGAGAAAGGTTTGATATGGCATGATAATTGACCGATGTGGTTTCATTTTTCAGGCATGGTTAAGCCTGCCCGAAATTAGGATAAGAATTTTAACCGTACAAACACACTACTTTGCGTATGCCATATCTTAGAGAGTGCCTTAAACAAGTAAGAGGCCAGCCTTTCCCCGTATTTTTTACTGCAGCCAGGACCGGATTGATACAGCCAGTGTCATTATTACTGCATTCAGATATTCGCCAGAGAAGTTGATATATGTGGGGAATGAAAGTGCATGATTACCGGGAGCAGGGGGTAGATTGATGTTAAATTAAAAAGAAGAATAAACTACTTGAAGTAGTAGCTACAAAAAAGCCCGAATCATGGTATCTTGTGAGTGATTTGGTAACGATTAAATCTGAAATATTCAGATGTAATTGTTTATAATAAGTTCGCCATCCATATAGTGTGCTAAAATTTAACACATAATTAATGTACTGCCAATGAATTGAGATATTTCCATTTTTTCTTGATAATTTTTGGTGCTATATTTGAATTATATTATTGAAAAATCTTATTGATTGAAAAACCATATCAATTGTTACCCTTATCAAAATGATCAACATTGGAATCATAGAGGATAACCATTTTCAGTTGAACAACTACAAGGAGTTCTTAGAAGATTTCCAGGAATGCAAGGTCGTATTTGCCTGCAAGTCCATGGAAGAATTCAAGGCGCTGCCCTTCAAGAACCCTGATGTAAAAGTGATCCTGCTGGACATTTCCCTGCCGGGGGAATCGGGCATACAAGGTATGCAGGAGCTGAAGCAGATCTACCCGGAAGCCAAGATCATCGTGCTTTCCGGCCATGACGGCAAGCAGTACGTGATCGAGTCCATCAAGAAGGGAGCCAGTGGTTATATCATCAAAACCAGCCGCTTAATGGAGATCTATCATTCCATACTGGATACCATCAACCAGGGTGGCACCCTCTCTCCCAAAGCGGCCCATCTGCTGATCAACTACATTAATAAAGACCCGCTGGAAAACATCCGGCACAAGCTCACCAAGCGGGAATACGAGTTGCTCACATTGCTGAAAGAGGGATATTCCTACAAGGAAATGGCCGACAAGCTGTATGTAACGGTATTTACCATTAACCAGCACCTGAAGAAGATATACCAGAAACTGAACGTTGCATCCAAATCAGAGCTGATCTCGAAGATCTGGTCCAACAATCTTTTCAGCTGCTTATTCATAGGACTTTCTGCTACTGCATTATTAAATGTAACAATTATTTAATGCAAATCGCGGCGGTTTAAAGGCGCTACTTTAATAAGTAGATGCACTTATGCTTAAAGTGGGATTTGTACTGTAGTAAGTAGTTGTGTCCGGGTACAGGTTAACCTAATATTGTAGTGCGAACAATGAGCCTGTACCCCTATGCAAGTATTATAACGTGTAAGCTTAAACTTAAATGTGTAAAAATGTGCTTGAGAACGGAACCTGGTTTAAAATGGCTTGTTTTGGGGTTGATTGTTTTTAGTTGTTTAATAACTTCCTGTGCTACTCAGAAAAACACGCTTTACTTACAAGATATCAGCGATACAACCATAGCGGTAAACGGAAACTTTGAACCGAGAATACAAAAAAACGATGTGCTGCAGATCACTGTGAGCAGTCTGAACCCGGAAGATGCCATTATCTATAATGCATCCAACACCGTAGCGCCAACTGGCGGTGGCGGCGCTTCCAGCGGCAGTACAGCTGCCCTGGGCGGTTTCCTGGTAGACCAGCAGGGGTTTATACAATACCCGGTGCTGGGCGCCATCAAGGCAGAAGGTCTTACCAAGAAGGAGCTGACTGACGAGATACGCAACCAGCTGTTGCAGCGCAAGCTGCTGGTAGACCCGGTAGTAAGCATCCGCTTCCTCAATTACCGGGTAACCCTGCTGGGAGAAGTGGCACATCCCACGGTGGTGAATGTTACGAATGAGAAGATATCCATACTGGAAGCAATTGGCATGGCAGGAGATGTAACTGTGTACGGTAAAAAGGAGAATGTGCTCCTGATCAGGGACGAGGGAGGCAAACGGGTCATTAAAAGGCTGAACCTGAATGACAAGAACATCCTGAACTCCCCCTATTATTACTTACAGTCAAATGATGTAGTATATGTGGAGCCGAATAAAGCCAAGCAATACACAGGAGATAAAAGCCGTCTGGTGCTGCCCGTTATTTTCAGCGCCCTGTCACTGGCAGTGATCATTCTTGACAGGCTTATATTGAACGACTAGACCATATCGACCTGTTTTAACATTATTGAATAACCAATTTGACGAGGCCTGGAATATTCATGCAACAGATAAACGCAAACAGACGACGTCCGCAGCAGCCGGAAGAGCAAGTGGATCTGCTGGCATTGATCAAACAACGGTACCTGCCCTACTGGCCCCTGTTCCTGCTGGCAGTGATCATTGCCGTTACCGCTGCATTCGTTTATCTCCGGTATGCCACTCCCGTATATTATGTATCCGCCACACTGCTGGTAAAAGACGAGAAAACAGGAATGGATGAAGGGGATATCCTGCAGTCGCTGAACCTCACCGGCTCCAAGAAAGTGATCGAGAATGAGATCGAAATATTAAAGTCACGTACCCTGGCCCGTTCCGTAGTGCGCAACCTCGACCTTTTTGCAGAAGTATCCGTAAAAGGACAGATCAGGGACATCGTGGTATATAAAGGCAGCCCCGTACGGTTCAATTTCCTGGAGCCGGACTCCATAAAGCCGGACGCCTTTAAAGTAATGCCAATGGTGTATGATGCAGCGCATAGCTGCGTATTGCTGGATAACAAGGTGTACCGGCTGTATGATACCGTAAGCACCGAATGGGGCAAAATGGTGATCACGCCCAGGCCCGGCAACCCGGTAGATGTTACCGGTAAGGAATATACGCTGCGTATAGCCGGCGAGAAAATACTGTCCGGGATGATACAGCGCAGCCTGCAGGTAACGCCCACCACCAAGGCCGGCACCATTATCACGCTGGGCTACAGCGATGTAGACCCCAGGCGGGGAGAGGACATCCTGAATGAATTGATCAAGGTATACAATACCGCATCCATAGAAGATAAGAACAGAACGGCTGCCAACACCATGTCCTTTGTGGATGAGCGTTTACAGGTAGTTACCCGGGAGCTGAACCAGGTGGAGAACCAGGTGGCCAACTTCAAGAAGCGGGAAGGTATTGTGGATATTTCCGCGCAGAGCCAGCTGTTCCTGGAAAGCGTAACGGAAAATGACCGGAAGATCAGCGAAGCCGGCATGCAGCTGTCTGTGCTGGACACTATTGAAAGCTACGTGACCGGCCGTCAGCCTGGCGAAGCAATGGTGCCGGCCACACTGGGGCTTTCTGACCCTGTGCTGCTGGAGCTGATCAGCAAGCTGTCTGAAGTGGAGCTGCAGCTGCAGCGGATGAAGAAAACGACCGGAGAGAACAGCCCCTTGCTGGAAAGCCTTTACCGGCAGGAAGCACAGCTGAAGCCCAGCATATTGCAGAACATACGCAACCTTCGCGCTAACCTGCAGGCAAGCAAAGCCAAGCTGATGGCAGAGAATGAACGCTATGCCGGCATACTGCGCGGCGTGCCTGCCAAGGAAAAAGCCTTCCTGGAAGTTAGCCGCCAGCAGGAAATAAAGAATAATATCTACACCTTCCTGCTGCAGAAGCGGGAGGAAACGGCAGTAGCTTCCGCTGCTGCCGTATCAGACAGCCGCATAGTGGATGCCGCAGAAGCATATGGCGCCCCGGTAAGTCCCAAGAAAATGATGGTGCTGGGCATAGCAGTGCTGGGCGGCCTGGCCGCAGTAGCGCTATTCATTACCCTGCGCGACCTGATGAAGCGTGAAATAACGGCACGCGAGGAAATAGAAAAGGCAACATCCGCGCCCATACTGGCCGAAATAGTGCAGGACAACAACAAGGAATCCGTAGTGATCGGGGAAGGGCGCCGCAGCTTTGTGGCAGAACAGTTCCGCACGCTGCGAACGGCGCTTTCCTATATAGGTGTGAGCGTAAATGGCGTTGTTAGCGGCAATAGCGGTTTGAATGGCGGCCATCATAAAACGCTGCTGGTTACTTCCTCCATTTCAGGAGAAGGCAAGAGCTTTGTTTCCCTGAACTTGGCGGTAAGCCTTTCACTGGTAAAGAGGAAAGTGGCCCTGCTGGAGTTTGACCTGCGCAAGCCGCAGATCAGCAGGATGCTGGAAATATCCCGGGAGCCGGGCATCACTAATTACCTGGTAGGACAGTCGGAACTGGCAAATATTTTGCAGCCGGTGCCCGGCAACGAATATCTCTTTGTGCTGCCGGCAGGTGTGATACCGCCGAATCCCACGGAGCTGATATTGAATGGTCAGCTGGAAAAGCTGATCGCCCAGCTGAAAACCAGGTTTGATTATGTGATCATTGATACCGCGCCCGTAGGGTTGGTAACAGATGCGCGGCTGCTGGCGCCTTATGCGGATGCCACGCTGTACGTGATCCGTCACCAGGTAACGCCCAGGCTGTACCTGAAGCAGATCAACGAGCTTTACCAGAGCAAGGAGCTGGGCAACATGAATATAGTGTTCAATGGCCTGCAGCCCCGTGGCGTTGCCGGGTACGGCAACGGTTATGGCTACGGTTACGGCTATATTGAACAGGGTAAAGGCGCCCGGCGCAAACAGTTTTTAAAAGGAATATTCAACATATGAAATAGGTGCTGAGAGGCATCAGGCCTCCTGCATCCTGTTTCATACTTCGTATTTCTCTCACCTGTGACTGAGAGGGCGAAGCTATTCCGTTATAAGACACAACCATATTGTATTCAGAAAAACCGATTGTATGAAACGTTCGACTGCAACGATTGCTATGCCATTGTCTTTACAGATCCCCCGTTATAGAAACTGCACAACGTTATTGTTAACCAGACTCTTAACCTTAAAATGACATGCCCATGCAACAGGAATTATCTACTTGGTATGCCGTCTATACCAAAGCAAGATGGGAAAAGAAAGTGGCCGATATGCTTACCCGCAAGCATGTGGAGAATTACTGCCCGCTGAACCCGGTAGAGCGCCAGTGGAGCGACCGCCGGAAAGTGGTGAGCGAGCCGCTGTTTAAGTCCTACGTTTTTGTGCGTATACCTGAAAGCAGGAAATGGGTGGTACGCGAAACCGATGGTATCATCAATTTTGTGTACTGGCTGGGCAAACCCGCAGTAATACCTGATCACGAGATCGAGCTGATCAAACGGTTTCTCCGGGAATACAAGAACGTAACTGTAGAGCAGTTCCCGCTTCATGAGGATGACATGATCGAGATCAAGTCCGGCCCGCTCATGCACCAGCGCGGCAGGATCATTGAAGTGGGCAAGAACAAGGTAAAGGCCGAGCTTTCCAGCCTTGGCTACACGATGGTGGCTACCGTGCCTGCTACCGAGGTAGTAGTGATCAATCAGCGCGTAGCCAGCGAATCGGAAACGCCTTACGCTTACTGAGAGCGCTTACAGCACAAACCCAGAGAATATAATAACCTACTGACATGATGCAGCATATCATACTTTGCGGCGGGTCAGGTACCCGTCTATGGCCCTTATCGAACCGGCAAACGCCCAAACAGCTATTGCCCCTGTTCGAGGGCCGCAGCCTGTTACAACTGGCCTGCGAGCGCAACAGCCCTGCTTGCAGCAACGTGCTGGCCATTGTAAGCGAACAGCACGCGGCTATTGTGGAAGAACAGCTGCTGGCCGCCGGCGCGGCCGGCCTCCGTATGCTGGCAGAGCCGGTAGGTCGTAACACGGCTGCAGCCATTGCCCTGGCAGCCTTTGTGTCCGCCCCGGAAACCATCCTGCTGATCACGCCGGCAGATCACCTGATCGGCACTCCTGATATTTATGCACAGACCATTGAGACCGCCCAGCTGCTGGCAGCGGGCAACAGCCTGGTCACCATTGGCCTGCAGCCCACCTATCCGGAAACCGGTTTCGGGTACATACAATACAACGGACATGACGTGATCCGCTTCGTCGAAAAGCCGGATGCCCGGAATGCGGCCCGCATGCTGCAAAGCGGCGGTTTCCTGTGGAACAGCGGCATCTTCTGCTGCAAAGCCGGTATCCTGTTGCAGGAGCTGGAACAATATGCTCCCGAAATATATGGGCCTGCTGCCCTGGCGGCGGATGAGTGGAAGCGCAGCGGCCGGCTTTCCCTGGAAGCCATGCAAGCCATTCCTGCTACCAGCATTGATTACGCGGTAATGGAAAAAAGCAGCCGCGTAAAAGTGGTGCCCAGCACCATGCAGTGGAGCGATGTAGGCAGCTACGAAGCGCTGGCCGAAGCACTGGTGCAGCATTACCAGTACCAGAACCACCAGGCAGTATTCATTGAAAGCGATCCCCTGAACAATATGGTGATCGGCAAGGAAAAGCTGGTGGCGCTGGTAGGCGTGGAGAACATGGTAGTAGTGAACACGCCCGGGGCGCTGCTGATCATGAAGAAAGGAAAAGGCCAGGAAATAAAGCAGCTGCACCAGTGGGTAAAGGAAAACAGGCCGGAACTGCTGTAACCTTACAGGTATTACTGATTATTCATCTTCAACCGATCCATACATGAAGCTCACAGACAAAATATACATAGCCGGCCACCGGGGAATGGTGGGCGGCGCCATTAAACGGAGACTGGAAACATTAGGCTATCAGAACATTATTACCCGCACCTCCGCAGAGCTGGACCTGCGCAACCAGGCCGGCGTAAATGCATTCTTTGCAACGGAAAAGCCCGACTATGTTTTCCTGGCAGCAGCCAGGGTGGGCGGCATCCATGCCAATAATACCTACCGTGCCGAGTTCCTGTACGACAACCTTATCATGGAGGCCAACATCATACACGCTGCCTGGCAGCAGCAGGTAACCAAGCTGATGTTCCTGGGCAGCTCCTGCATTTACCCCAAGCTGGCGCCGCAGCCCCTGCAGGAAAGCAGCCTGCTGACCGGGCCGCTGGAACATACCAACGAGCCGTACGCCATTGCCAAAATAGCCGGCATCAAATTATGCGAAGCCTACCGCGACCAGTACGGCTGCAACTTTATCAGCGTAATGCCTACCAACCTGTATGGCATTGGCGATAACTATCACCCGGAAAACTCCCACGTATTGCCCGCATTGATCCGCAAGTTCCATGAAGCAAAGGAAGCCGGCAGGCCCACGGTGACCATCTGGGGAACAGGTACGCCTAAACGGGAGTTCCTGTACGCAGACGACCTGGCAGATGCCTGCGTATATCTTATGCTGCACTATGACGGAAAGGAGCTGGTGAACATAGGTACCGGGGAGGACCTTACCATCCGCGAGCTGGCAGAGGTTGTGAAGGAAGTGGTATGCTATGAAGGCAGCCTGGAGTTTGATACCTCCATGCCGGACGGCACGCCCCGCAAGCTGATGGATGTATCCAGGCTGCATGCCCTGGGCTGGAAGCACAGCACCGGCCTCAAGGAAGGCATTGTAATGGCCTACGCCGATTACCTGAAGAAAGCGCGTTTAACGCTGAATGCATAATAAAAAATTTATACGATGAAAGTAATAGTAGTAGGCACCGGGTATGTTGGGCTGGTTACAGGCGCCTGCCTGGCAGAAGTAGGCACCAGCGTGGTATGTGTGGATGTGAATGAAGCCAAGATCAATGACCTGCAAAAAGGGATCTTGCCCATATATGAGCCCGGCCTGGAAGAGATCGTGCACCGGAATTACCAGAACGGTCGCCTGTCTTTCAGCACCAGCCTGGCGGAAGCAATACCCGGCGCTCAGCTGGTGTTCATTGCCGTGGGCACGCCCCCCGGCGAGGACGGCAGCGCAGACCTGAAATATGTGCTGCAAGTGGCAAAGGAAATAGGTGCTTCCATGACCGGCTACCTGGTAGTGGTAACCAAAAGCACCGTGCCGGTAGGTACCGCTGTAAAGGTGAACAGGGCCATTAAACAGGCGCTGCAGGAAAGGAATGCGCTGCTGGACTATGATGTGGCCTCCAACCCGGAGTTCCTGAAAGAAGGCGCCGCCGTGCAGGACTTTATGAAGCCCGACCGTATAGTGGTAGGCGTGAATACCGGGAAAGCACAGCAGGTGCTGGAGCAGCTGTACCATCCTTTTGTGCTGAACGGGCGTCCCATCCTGTTCATGGATATCGCCTCCGCGGAAATGACCAAGTATGCGGCCAATGCCATGCTGGCCACCAAGATATCTTTCATGAACGATATCGCCAACCTGTGCGAGCTGACCGGGGCAGACGTGAACAAGGTGCGGAAAGGTATTGGCAGCGATCCCCGTATTGGCGACCGCTTTATTTACCCCGGTATTGGTTATGGCGGCTCCTGCTTCCCCAAGGATGTAAAGGCCCTGGTGCGTACCGGCAGGGAGTACGGGCATGCCATGCGCATCCTGGAATCCGTGGAAGCGGTGAACGAGGACCAGAAAAAAATGATGTTCGGCAAGATAGAACGCCATTTTGATAGCAACCTGCAAGGGAAAACATTTGCCATCTGGGGCTTGTCCTTCAAGCCGAATACCGACGATATGCGGGAAGCGCCTTCCCTGGTGCTGATAGCGGCGCTGCTGCAGGCAGGCGCACAGGTAAAAGTGTTTGACCCTGTAGCCATGCAGGAGGCCCGCAAGGGGCTGGGCGACGGGGTTACCTGGTGCAGCGACCTGTATGATGCCGCCGCCGATACTGATGCGATTGTGCTGGTAACGGAGTGGAACGAGTTCCGCCTGCCGGACTGGACGCGCATAAAGGCAACAGTGAAAACGGCGGTGGTGTTTGACGGCCGGAATATCTATGATGACGTGCTGCTGCAGCAAAAGGGTTTTAACTATTACGGCATTGGCCTGGCCCCGGCAGACCCGGCAAAAGTGATGATGCAGCACGAGGCCGGAAGCATGAAGTAAGCCCTTCATTTTAATAACTGGCAAAAGACAAAAAGGAACTTAATATGGAACCGGGCATAAAAAATATCTCTCCTACAGGAGTATGCTAAAGCGAGGTTCCACCTGGCAAAAAAATAAAAAACATTAACAGATGAAAGTTGCGTTAATTACCGGTATTACAGGGCAGGACGGCGCCTACCTGGCAGAGCTGCTGCTGGAAAAGGGATATATGGTGCATGGTGTGAAACGCCGCGCTTCCCTTATCAACACAGAGCGTATTGACCACCTGTATCAGGACCCGCATGCCGAAAATGTCCGTTTCAGGCTGCACTACGGCGATATGACGGACAGCACCAACCTGATCCGCATTATACAGGAGACCCAACCGGACGAGATCTACAACCTGGCTGCCATGAGCCACGTAAAAGTGAGCTTTGACACCCCGGAATATACGGCCAATGCAGATGGCATCGGTACCCTGCGTATACTGGAAGCATTGCGGATCCTGAAGCTGGAGCAGAAGACCCGCGTATACCAGGCCAGCACTTCCGAGCTGTACGGCCTGGTGCAGGAAGTGCCCCAGAAGGAAACCACGCCTTTCTATCCCCGCAGCCCGTATGCAGTAGCCAAGCTGTATGCTTACTGGATCACGGTCAATTACCGCGAGGCTTACGGCATGTATGCCTGCAACGGCATCCTGTTCAACCACGAAAGCCCGCTGAGAGGCGAGACCTTTGTGACCCGCAAGATCACGCGCGGCGTGGCGGCCATCGCCCTGGGCCTGCAGGACAAGCTATACCTGGGCAACCTGGATGCCCGCCGCGACTGGGGACATGCCAGGGACTACGTGGAAGCCATGTGGCGCATCCTCCAGCAAGACACCCCGGACGATTACGTGATCGCTACCGGCATCACCACCCCCGTACGCGATTTTGTGCGGATGGCCTTTGCAGAGGTGGGCATTGAGCTGGCATTCACCGGCGAAGGAGTGAATGAAGTGGGCGTAGTGACCGCATGTAATAACGAAGAATTTATCCTCCCGGTTGGCAGGGAAGTAGTAGCAGTAGACCCGCGGTACTTCCGCCCCACCGAGGTGGAGCTGCTGATAGGCGATCCCACCAAGTCCAGGAGCAAGCTGGGTTGGGAGCCCCGCTATGACCTGCCCGCCCTGGTGAAGGAAATGGTAGCAGGCGACGTGGAATTATTCCGCAAGAAGGACGTAACACAGTTGGAACATTTGATCGGATAGCAGCCGCAAGTGCGGACCAGATACATTATGCAAGCAGCAAACCGGGTAGTATTAAATACAGGCGCACTTTATGGAAGGATGTTGATTACAATGTTCATTGCATTGTACTCAACCCGCCTGGTGCTGAACGCGCTGGGCGCGGAGGATTATGGCATTTTCAGCCTGGTAAGCGGCGTGATCGTCATGCTTTCTTTCCTGAATGTGGCCATGACCATATCCACACAGCGGTACCTCTCTTTTTACATAGGGGCTGGCGACCAGGAAAAGTTGAAAATGGTTTTCAGTTCCAGCGTGCTGCTGCATTTTATCATGGGCGTTACGCTGGTAGTGATATTTGAAGTGGTGGGCATGTATTTCTTTGAGCAGGTGCTGAATATACCGCCGGAGCGCCTGCCCACTGCTAAAATGATCTTCCATTTTACCGTGATCAGCACGTTTTTTACCATTATCTCCGTGCCCTATGATGCCACGCTGAATGCGCGCGAGAATATGTTCCTGATCGCCGGGATCGGTATCTGGGAATCGCTGGCCAAGCTGGCCATTGCCATTTACCTGCAGTACACGGGTTACGACAGGCTGATCATGTACGGGGCACTGATGGCGGCGGTAACAGTAATATCGCTGATCATCAAGCGGGCCTACTGTTCTGCCAGGTACAGAGAAAGCAGGCTGCAGCTGAAAAGGACCTTTAATAAAAGCATGCTGAAGGAAATGTTCTCCTATGCCGGCTGGAACATGTTCGGTGCAGGCAGCGTAGTAGCCCGCAACCAGGGCATGGCCATGATCCTGAACGTGTTTTTCGGCACGGTGATCAATGCTTCCTACGGCATCGCCAACCAGGTGAACGCCCAGCTCAGCTATTTTTCAGTGACCATGCTGCAATCCCTGAACCCTCAGATCATTAAAAGCGAAGGCAGCGGCAACCGGCAAAGGATGCTGCGCCTGGCCATGATAGCCAGCAAGTTTTCCTTTTTCCTGCTATCCTTCTTTTCCATCCCGGTGATCATCGAGATGCCCGAGCTGCTGCGGCTCTGGTTAAAGAACGTGCCGGCGCATACCATTATATTCTGCCGGCTGATCATCGTGGTAACGCTGGTGAACCAGCTGACCGTGGGCTTGCAGGTAGCCATCCAGTCCGTTGGCAGGATCAGGGTATACCAGGTGGTGGTCAGCTCGCTGCTGATGCTGAACCTGCCGGTATCCTACTTTTTGCTGAAAGCCGGCCTGCCCCCGCATGCGGTGCTGGTCAGCGCTATCTGTATTGAGGCGCTCACCTGCAGCTACCGGGTGCTGGCGGCTCACCGGCTTACCGGACTGTCCATCGGGGAGTACCTGCGCAGGGCGGTGCTGGGCGCTGTGCTGCCGGTGGCCCTGGCGTTTGCCGCAGCGCTGGTGCCGCAGCTGCTATGGCAGGAGCAGGGGCTGGTACGCCTGCTAATAACCGGCGGCGTAAGCACTGCAGCCATTTTTTTAAGTGTGCGGTTCCTGGGGCTCACGCCTTATGAACTGGAAAAGATCACAGGTATTGTGATGAAGGGTATTTCAAAATTACAGCCAAGACCATCAGTAGTAAAGGCCAATTGACCAGCAACGCAGATATGAATATTTTATTCTTTACGGACATATCGCCATTCCCGGCAAACGGAGGAGAAAAGATCAGGAGCAATTACCTGCTGAAGGCCCTGGCCCGGCTGGGGCACCAGGTAATAGCGCTGATCCGGAACGAGGAAGGCGTAGACCTGGCGAATTACCAGGTGGAGAACGTGGTGTTCTATACCCATGCCCAACGGCCGCTGGATGCAATAGACCGGCTGTCCGGAAGGCATTATTTCCGGCGCTCTAAAGCCGTGATGCAGCTGTTCGCGGAGGTGTGCGCCAGGTATAAGATCGATCTGGCGGTGCTGGACTACGGTTACATCGGGCAGTACATCCGCTGTTTTGCGGACCGCGGCATCCCGGTGATACTGGGCACGCATAATGCGCAACCCATGATCACACAGCAGGTGCCTGCAAAGAACATGATAGCAAAGATCCGGCGTTCCCAGCTGGTAAGCCTGGAAAAGCTGCACGAGCGCCTGTACTTTAAAAAGGCGGCAGCGGTGCTGGTGGTGAGCGAAGATGACCGCAAATACCATGAGCGGTTCATTGGCAGGGAAAAGGTATTCTTTGTGCCCAACTTCCTGGATGAAAAGGAGTACGCGCTTTCCTGCAAGAAGCAACCCAAGGTGCTGGTAATGACCGCCAACTTCGGCCAGTACATGAACTTCCAGGGACTGAAATGGTTCGTGGAGAACGTATGGGACCGCGAACTGGCGGAGCGCTATGATGTATGGCTGGTGGGCCGGCGCTCCAGGGAAGCATTGACGCAGCTGACCGGTGCAGACAAGTGGAACAATATTGTGGCACTGGGCAAGGTGGATGATATAAAATGGTACATCTCTGTTGCCAACGGGGTGATCATTCCCCTGCTGCATGGCAGCGGCACCCGTTTAAAATGCCTGGAGGCCATGGCTTTGAGCACGCCTGTCATCAGCACCTCCAAAGGGGTGGAAGGGGTAGCCAGCCAGCATTTCATTATTGCCGATACTGCGCAGGAGTTTAAGAAGGCGATACTGGAGTTTAAGGGGAATGAAGCGGTGGGGCAGGCCCTGAGAGAGGATTTTATGAGGGAGTACAGCGCGGATGTAAACACGCAGCGCCTGCGCCGTGTGATCAATTATGTAACTGATAATGTGCTGATGTGCTGATGATAGTACAGCGAATGTGGGCATTCACCAGCACATTAGCACATAAAATAATTAATTGCTGTGATTAAAAGGATAAAGATAGCCGCATATGCCGTGTTGAGCGCTTTCAATGTGTCCCTGGTAGGACAGCTGAAAGCGAACGAGATATTGGTGCTCCTGTCCGCTCCTTTTACTTTTAGGGTCAATGATCTTAAAGACTATCCCTTTTACCGGAAGATCATTTATGCGCTCATAGCGCTGCTGCTGTTCCAGTTCATTACCGATGTTTTGGTGATCCATAACACGGCGCAGAACTTCCTGCGTGGCTGGGCCGGCACCATCATGTCCATCCTGTCGTTCGTGGTCCTGTTCAAATTGCTGGACACGGAATCGGCCGTGCTCACCTTCATTGTATGGACCATGATCAGGAACATTGTATCCACGGATGATATTGTGGATTCGGAGATGTCCTACTTCAAGTTCAAGATGGTGCCCATTATCGCGTCTGCCCTGCAGCTGCTGGCCGTTTACCTTTACAGGCGGGGAAAGATGTCGCTGATGCTGGGCATGATGGTGGGAGGCAGCCTGCTCTGTTTCGCCAATGATGCGCGGTCCAGCGGTATGCTCTTTTTCCTGTCTGCCGGGCTGATATGGGTGTTAAGCCGCAACTTCCGCATTACCCGGCAGAAGCTGTTCGTGTTTGCCCTGCTGGGCGCTATTGTATTTGAAGGGTGTTATATCTTTTATGTGAACTCCGTGCTGAAGGATGGCCTGGGCGGCGGGCACTCCAGTTCGCAGCTGCAACGCCTGGACAACCCCTATAATCCTTTTGAGCTGTTAATGACCGGCCGGGGCGAAACCTTTGCGGCTTTTGCCGCCATTGGCGACAAGCCTTTGTTTGGTCATGGCTCATGGGCAAAGGACAAGGATCTCAGGTATTACAAGATTGTGCTGTCCTACCAGGGAGAGGACGGCGGGGAATTTGACCTGCAGAAAGCAGATGCGGTAGACCGTTACATTCCCAGCCACTCCGTATTGCTGGGCGCATGGATCAGCTGCGGTGTAGGCGGTTTCATTGCCGTGTTCCTGGTATGCTGGTACCTCATGAAAATGGCTTTCACCCTGGTGCTGAAAGCGCAGGCATCGCCGTTGTACCCGGTATATGTAATGCTCACCGTAAGCCTGCTGTGGACCTTTCTGTTCTCACCCTTCCAGCATTTGCGGTTTTCCATACCGGCTACCGGCTGCATACTGATGAATGGGTATTATGACTGGCTGTATGGCTTTGAGGATGATGAGGATGAAGGGAACGGGGAGGAGACTGAGAACGAAACAGCGCCGCACCTGATGTTAAATTAAATGAGTGAAAAGTGAAGCATGAAAGGTGAGTGATCCCCTTTACTCCTTTCACGCTTCACCTTTCACTTTTCACTAAAAAAATCTGACAGATGAAAATATGTTTCATTACCCTTGGCGATATTAAATCAATAGCTACCATGAAGCGGGCGCTGGGCATGGCTAATCCCCTGCAGGCGCTGGGCTGGGAAGTGTCTGTTATTGCCCTGGATAGTGAAGAGAACAGGAACCGCATCGCCATAGAATGCAATGACAGGGTGCAGGTGCATTATTACAGGGAATGCTCCCTGCGGGATGAAGTACAGGTTAAAACAGACCTGGTGAACAGGATCGGGCCGGACTTCATTTACTTCTGCTCTTTCAGCTTCCGCAACCGGATACTGAAAAGCCGGCTGCTGCACAAACCGAAGATATTTATTGAGCATTCGGAACTGGCATCCGGTATACCGGACAACAAGGGCCTGAAAAAATATGCCCTGCTGCTGCTGGAATACTGGTCCGTGCATTATGCAGACGGGCTGCTGTGCGCCAGCCGCTACCTGGAGCGGGAGTACCGCAAAAGAGGGCGGCAGCTGCTGCGAAAGAAACTGCCTATCCTGTATTCGCCCTACGCTTTTAATAATGAGGTGATGGACGCGCCCAGGATAAAGCTGGATGAGCTGAAGGAGCGGTATAAAGGCAAGCTGGTGCTGCTGTACATGGGCACCATGACGCGCAACTACGGCCTGTTCACCATGCTGGAAGCCGTGGAGCGGACCGCCCAAATCCGTCCTGACATAAAGCTGCTGCTGCTGGGAAGGGGGCGCCACCTGGAAGAAGCAAAGGCCTATGTGAAGGAGCGCCGGCTGGACCCCTGGGTAGAGTTCCTGGGCTATACCCCGGAAAATGAGCTGAGCTCTTACTTTGAAAGGGCGGATGCCTTCATATCGCCGCTGAACGATACGGTGCAGGACTGGGCCCGCTGTCCCAGCAAGATCTATATGTATATCCCTTTCCATAAACCCGTCTTCACCAGTAATATTGGGGAGCCCAAAGAGATATTCGGCCGGTCCGGCCACTATTTTGACACAACTGAACCAGCCACCCTGTCGGCGCTCATTGATGCGCTGGCAGAGGGCCGGCTGCAAAGAGCAGACCTGAATATCGCGGAGCACAGCTGGGACCAGCGCTCCATTGATTTCACCAACTGGGTAGCTGCCCGCTATGCCTTGAAGCTTGCACCCGCCGGCAACGGGGTGCTGTCCTGAACAGGCCATATTTAACGGATCAAAGTATTTTATTGTGAACTATATCTATTACAAAGACCCGAAGGGAAATTTCGGAGATGACCTGAACGGCTGGCTATGGCCCAAACTGTTCGGCGCTGAGGAACCAGACAATGATGCTTTTGTTGGCATTGGCTCCATCCTGTACAACGGCTCCCCGTTGTTCAGGAACCTGGAGCATAAACGGAAGATCGTATTTGGTACCGGCATTCGCCCGGGGTACCGCAATTTTACCTGCGACCATACCTGGGATATCCGCTTCCTGCGCGGCCCGCTGTCTGCCTGCAATTTCAATAACACCTACGAATATATTGCCGATGCTGCCTATGCTGTAAGGCTGATCAAAGAGTTCAACAGCATCCGGAACAGCGAAAAGAAATACGAGATCAGCGTGATCCCGTATTTCAAATCCCTGGATTTCTTTGACTGGCCGGCTATCTGCCGGCAGCTGGGATATCACTATATCTCGCCTGCCGCGGAGCTGGGTATTGAAGAGACGCTGCGGGAAATAGCTGCTTCCCGCTTTGTGATAGCGGAAGCCATGCACGGGGCCATTATGGCGGATGTATTAAGAGTGCCCTGGAGCCGCTTTGTACTGTCCACGCCATTTACAGAAGGCGGCAAGGTTTCGGAGTTCAAGTGGATGGACTGGCTGCATTCCGTCCGGTTATTCAACACGGAGGCCACCCACATCCAGCTGTACCGGAAATCGTCCCTGCATAACAGGATAAAACGGCTCACCGGCAATAGGGTGAGCGCCGAGTTCCTGGTGAAGCGCGTAGCCAGGGATGAGCTGCTGACCAGGCTGTCCGCTGTGGAGGATTACTACCTGTCGCAGGACAACGTGGTCAGCAGCATAGACAACCGGATATTCGAGAAAGCCGCCCGGCTGAAACAGGAAAAGGGGATCGCTGAAACCGTGAATAGCGAACGGTGAATAGTGAATGGAAACAATTAATACGATCAATTCAGATATGCAGCAACAAAAGGAATTGTTATTAACAAAGGGAACAGGGCACTTCTTCTTCGGCTTTCACGACCTGGTGGCCTGGAACCATGCAGGCGACAAGCTGCTGGCCCTGCGGATAGATAACATCTTAACGCCTCCCAGCCCGGATGTGCCCTGCGATATCGGGTATGTTAACGGCAACAGCAGCTTTGTAAAGCTGGGAGAGACCTACGCCTACAATTATCCCCAGGGCGCCCGCCAGCAATGGATCGGCAGCTCCGACCTGTTTGTAGTGAACGACCGGATCAACAGCGCCTGGCGGTCCAAAGTATATAACGCCGTTACCGGCGAGTGTGTGGCCATGCTGGAGCATCCCACCCACGTGATCACGGATGATGGCTGGGCTTTTGGCCTGGACTATGCGCGCCTGCACCGCGTGGGCGGCTACGGGTATACCGGGCTGCCGGATGCGTCGGCCAGTTCCCATACGCCGGAAAGCACCGGCATAGTCAGGCATCATGTCCATACCGGGGAAGCATCGCTGCTGGTGTCCATTAAAGCCGTAGCCCATTACCAGATGAACCCTAACCTGGGCAGCCACCACTATATAACGCATCTCCTGCTGAACCCTTCGCAGAACAGGCTGGCTTTCCTGCACCGCTACAAGCTGAAGGACGGCGGAGAGACCACCCGGCTGATGACCATCGGTACCGACGGCAAAGACCTGCGGTGCCTGTCCGCCGGCTTCCTGAGCCATTTTGACTGGAAGGATGATACGCATATCGCCATCTGGGGCAGGACCGGCAGCGGCGTGGAAAAGCTGAGAGGATCGCTGCTCTACAAGCTGATGCCCTCCGGTATGATCGCACAAGGCAAGAAGCTGGTGAAGCAGCTGCTGTACAAGCCGCAGAAAGGCAGCGCCAAAGCTGCTTCCGCGTTCAACTGGCTGTTGTTCAAAGATGAGAACAATGCGCAGCCGGGTTACCTGGCCAGGGGGATCATCAACGAGGACGGGCATCCCATGTTCTGCCCTGCTAACCGCGACTGGATGATCTGTGATACCTACCCGGATGCGGACGGTATCCGCACCTTGTTCCTGTTCCAGTACAGTACCCGGCGCAAGGTAGACCTGGGACGTTACAAAATGATCGATACCAAACCGGACATGCAGCAGGCCATAACCGTGCTGGACGGCGTGGAAAAGACCGTGCTGAAGGCCTTTTCACCGGAGCAGATGGCATTCACGCGCAGCGGGCTGCATTGCGACCTGCATCCCCGCTGGAAGAAGGATGGCACCATGGTGGCATTTGACTCCATCCATGAAGGGAAGCGGTTAATATACGGGTATGATGTAAGCGACATTGTTTTAAAATAGACCATGACAGTATTGCAGATCACAAAGGAAAGATTGTATGTAAAGGGCTTTGACCTGGTAAGGCCGGTGGCGGCTTTCAGCGTGGTATGGATACATGGCTGTGAAACCAGCTTCTGGACCAAACGGCTGAACGGGCTGAATGAATATGCCGTGCCGGTGTTCATTGCCATTTCCTTTTTCCTGTTCTCCACGCAGGTGCTGGGCGGCCGGCTGCACAGTTTCCGGGAAATGGCTGCTGCGCGGTTCAAAAGGCTGATGATCCCGTTCCTTCTCTGGACGCTGATCTACCTGGGTATTCGTTATGCGAAGGCAGCGTACCTCCATACTTCCCTTGAAGTGCCCTGGGTGGAAACGTTCCTGTTCAGGGGCAGTTCTTACCAGCTGTGGTACCTGCCTAACCTGTTCTACCTGTTCCTGCTGTTCTTCCCTTTCCTGAAAGTGGCAAGGCAGCAGGTGCAAAAGGCCAACCTTACGCTGGCAACCATTATCATTATAGCGCTGGTGATCATTTTCTCCAACAATGAAAGGATCACACAGGCAGGCTGGCTTACCCGGCATGTGCGGTTATACTTTGTGCCTTCCCTGGTATCTGCCAGCATTGGCATGTTGTACTACCTCAACTATGACATGCTGAAGGAGCGGTATGATAAAGCAGCGCAGATGCTGGCGCCGTTCCTGGCGCTGGCATTGTTCGGGGCGCAATACTTCATGCCGCACCTGGTGGTATCACTGCTGTTTATCACCGTGCTGTTTGCCTGGCTGCTTTTCCAGGCAGGAACGGACAGCCGTTTGGTAAAGCGCCTTGCTGCCAACTCCATGGGCATTTACCTGGTGCATGGCATTTTCCTGGAAGGGATCAAAACAGCCATGAGCATAGCGGGCCATCCTGTCAGCGGGTTTGCGCAAACGGTGGCTCTGATCGTGCTGGTATACGTACTGAGCTTCCTGGCTTCAGACCTCCTGTCCAGGAGCAGCTTTTTACGCAAATATTTTATGGGCAACTGATGATTGATAAAAAATGATAGCAATCCTGCAACCATTTATACCGCATTACCGGGAACAGTTCTTCAACCAGCTGCAGCAAAAAGCAGCGTTTGACCTGTACTGTTATGAAGCAGACAAACTGGACAGGCAGCATTTTGCACAGGGACAAACGCCGGTAAAGCCGGTGCAGGCCTTTAGCATAGGACCGCTTGTTGTATACAACCCGTTCCGGTTCCTGAAAAAAGACTACAAGGTACTGGTGCTGATGCTGAATTTCGGGCATATCTCCACCTGGCTCATCCTGCTGCTGAAGCCTTTGCTCCGCCGGAAGATCATACTGTGGGGACATGGCATTTCCGTAAAGCGCTATGTGCGGGAAGAGCAGCGGCCGCATATCCTGCTGAAGTGGATGATGGGCATGTCGGACGGCATCTGGTTTTATACAAAGAAGGAACAGGAGCTGTGGCAGCGGTTTTTGCCGTCCGTCAGGGGCTACGCGCTGAACAATACCATTTCCGGCGTGGAAAGCATCCTGCAGCTGGAAGCAGGCAGCAAGGCGCAATTGAAGGCAAAGCATAAGATCACCCAGCCCAGGGTGCTCATCTACTGCGCCCGCTTTAACGAGCCGGGCCGGCGCGCCGACCTGCTGGAGCAGCTGATCGCCCGGCTGGACCCTGCGCAGTTTGGCGTGATCATTATCGGGGACGGCAGGCTGAAGCCCGACTTTTCCCCTTATCCCCATGTGTATGACTTTGGCGCGCTGTACGACCGGCAGGTAAAGAACGAGCTGTTCAGCGTGGCCGATATCTATTTCCAGCCGGGATGGGTAGGCCTGTCTATCGTGGAAGCAATGGCGTATGGCAAGCCTGTTTTTACCCTGCGCCGTTCAGAAGAGCTGCTGCAGTGCGTGGAGTACAGCTATATCCAGCACGGGTACAACGGGATGGTATTTGACCAGGTGGAGGACTGTCTGCAGGAGCTGTCGGCCATATCCGACAAAATGATAACAGCCATGGGCGCCAATGCCCGGGAATATGTGCGCCGGGAGCTGACCATGAGCAAGATGATAGACAACGCGCTACAGGCGCTGAAGTTAGAGGAAGGTGAAAGGTGAAGCGGGAAGGGGTGAATTGTGAATGAATGGACAATTTCACTTTTCTCCCTTCACGCTTCACCTTCCTCCTTCCTCCTTCCACTAAAACTAAACGTATGACAATACTATTTATCGTTCCCTCTTACAAACCAGCCTACATATACGGCGGTCCGATCGTGGTAATTGCACGGCTGGCGGAGCGCCTGGTGCAGCTGGGGCATGAGGTGACGGTGTACACCACTACCGCCAACGGCAGGACGGAGCTGGATGTAACGCCCGGTAAAACCCTAATGGTGGACGGGGTGGCAGTGAAATATTTCAAGCGGATCACCGGGGACCATACGCATGTATCGCCCGCGCTCTGGCGGGCCGTGTGGAAAACGGCCCGCCAGTTTGACGTGGTGCACATCCATTCCTGGTGGAACCTGCTGGTGCTGGGGGCTGCAGGCGTGTGCCGGCTGCGGGGCATCAGGCCTGTGCTGTCGCCGCATGGCATGTTCTGCGATTACGTGCTCACTGCCAGCAACAGCAAAAAGAAGCAGCTGATCCATCACACTATCGGCAAACGCCTGATGGCCAACACCTACCTGCACGTGTCCTCCCACATGGAATGGCAGGAGAGCATACGGCTGAACGCAAAGTGGAGAACGGAGGGCGGCATGGTCTTCAACCTGGTGGACCTGCCGGCGAAGGATTATGCACGGAAGGAGAACGAAGTATTTACCATCAGCTTCCTGTCCCGCATTGATCCCAAGAAAGGGCTGGAGATACTGGTACAGGCGCTGGCCCGGGTACGCTTCGATTACCGCCTGCGCATTGCCGGCACTGGCGACGAAGCCTACGTGAACAAGCTGAAGCAGCTGGTAAAAGCCCTGGGCATGGAAGATAAAGTGGAATGGGCCGGCTGGAAAGGACCGGAGGAGAAGTTCCATTTCTTTGCAGAATCCGACCTGTTTGTGCTTACCTCGCTCAATGAGAATTTTGCCATCGTGGTGATCGAGTCATTGTATGTAGGCACGCCGGTGCTGATCAGTAATAACGTGGGCCTGTCCAGGTACGTGGATGACAACAGGCTGGGCTGGATCACCGGCATCGACAATATTGACGAAGTGGCGGACAAACTGACCGCTACCTACGAGAACCGGGAGGAAAGACGGCGAATAGCAGGAGAAGCCAGGGACGTGATAAACCAGGATTTCAACGAAACCAGGCTGGCTATGGATTATGTAGGATTGTACGAAACAGCGAATGGTGAAAGGTGAAGTCGTCTACTCATGCACCCTTCACTCTTCACTTTTCACCCTTCACTATTCACTATGAACATTGCAATTATCATCCTGACCTATAACGAGTCAAAACACATAGGCCGCTGCCTCAAGAACCTGCGCCAGGTATCGGACGAGATCTATATCATTGACGCCTTTTCTACAGACGATACGGTGGCTGTTGCGGAGCAGTACGGGGCAAAGGTGTTCCAGCGCAAATGGGTCAATTATGCCGTGCAGTTCCAGTGGGCGCTGGATAATTGCCCGATAGCAGCGCCCTGGGTCATGCGCATGGATGCGGACGAATACCTGGAGCCGGCGCTGGTAAAGGAGATTAATGAACGCATAAACAGGGTGCCGCCGGAGGTAAGCGGCATTTATATCCGGCGTAAGGTGCTGTTCAAAGGCAAGTGGATCAGGTACGGCGGGTTTTATCCCCACACACTGCTCCGCATCTGGCGTCATGGCAAGGGTAGCATTGAGCAGCGATGGATGGATGAGCATATTGTGCTGTCCGGAGGGAAGACCATGCTGTTCAAGGAGCACATTGTGGACCATAACCTGAACTCCATCCACTGGTGGGTAAACAAGCATAACAATTACGCCATCCGCGAAATGGTGGACCTGCTAAACATCAAATACGGCTTCCTGGAGCAGGATGGCCGCCTGCTGGACAGTGATGACCCGCAGGCCAAACGCAAGCGTTTCCTGAAGGAGAAGATATACTCCACCCTGTCGCCGGGAGTAAGGGCATCCCTGTACTTCTTTTTCCGCTTTGTGCTGCGCTTCGGCTTCCTGGACGGGTATAAGGGGTTCCTCTTTCATTTTATGCAGGGGTACTGGTACCGCCTGCTGGTAGATATAAACGTGGAGGAGTTTGAGCACAAGCTGAACGGCGATAAAAGCAGGGAAAAGCTGGTGGAAATATTGAAACGGGATTATAACATTTCAGTTTGATGCGGGGATTAAAGTTTGCTGCAGTAGCAGGATATGTGTTGATATTGACCTACATCGTATGGTGGGCGCCTGTGCGGATACAGCATAAGGTAGGGGAGGATTACCGTACCCGGTTCATTCCCTTCAAAGGCATGATCAACGAGGTGCTGCACCCCAAGGGCAACAACGTGCTGGCGCACTGGGTGCTTTTCCTGGGGAACTTCCTGGGTAACATGGTGCTGTTCATGCCCTTTCCTTTGGTCATGATCACGGTGTGCCGGATCAGCAGCACCCGTGCGATCATAGCGCTGGCCTGCCTGACCAGCCTGGCACTGGAGATCACGCAGTATGTGCTGCACCTCGGCGTGGCGGATGTGGATGATGTGATGCTGAACACGGCCGGCGCTGCTATCGGGCTGTATCTGTACAGGGTATTTGCAAGAAGATTTAACACGCAATCATAAATGCACACGGATCTGTCAAAATTTAATACAGGCGCCTACCGCTCCGGGGCTTCCAGGCTGAAAACGCTGGTATGGTACCTGGTGAACTACTACATTATGAACAGCGCTTTTCCCTGGCCCTACGGCTTTAAAAGCCGGCTGCTGCGCCTGTTTGGCGCGCAGGTAGGTACAGGGCTGGTGATCAAGACAAAAGTGCGGATCAAGAATCCCTGGCGGCTGAAGATAGGCGACCATTGCTGGATCGGTGAATCCGTTTGGATAGATAACCTGGAGGATGTGGAGCTGGGCGATCACGTATGCGTGTCGCAGGGCGCGCTGCTGCTCACCGGCAACCATGATTACAAGCGCAGTGATTTTCCCTATCGCCTGGGAAAGATACGCATTGAGAGCGGGGCCTGGATAGGCGCGCAAACAGTGGTATGCCCCGGCGTAGTGTGCAGGTCGCACGCTATTCTTACCGTGGGATCTGTAGCCACAAAGGAAATGAAAGCCTGGCACATTTACAGCGGAAACCCCGCAGTGGCGGTGAGGGAAAGGGAGATGAGCGAATAGTGAGAGGTGAAGGGTGAATACTTTTCACCAGCTACTAACCTGACAATGAATGTACAACTATGAAAATATTGCTTATTGGTGGAAATTTTGCACCGGAGCCTACGGGTATCGGGAAATATAGCGGAGAAATGATGAAATGGCTGGCAGGTAACGGACACGACTGTACGGTAGTCACTTCCTATCCCTATTACCCGCAATGGAAGGTGCAGGAGCCTTATGTGAAGGGCAGGTCCTGGTATAAGAAGGAGGTGCTGCCCGTAAACAGCGCCTTCAGCAGCCGGGGGAAGCTGAAGGTATACCGCTGCCCGCAGTATGTGCCGGCCAAGCCCTCTGGCGCCAAAAGGATACTGCTGGATTTTTCCTTTGCAGCATCCGCGTTTTTCAAGCTTATACAATTGCTGCCGTCCAGGAAGTTTGACGTGGTGATCATTGTGGCGCCTCCTTTTCATCTGGGTATGCTGGCAGTATTGTATAAAGCGTTCCGGAAGGCAAAGTTCCTGTACCATATACAGGACATGCAGATAGAAGCAGCCCGGGACCTGCAGATGATCCGGTCCCGCAGGGTGATCAATATGTTGTTTGGCCTGGAAAGATTTATCCTGAAACGTGCTGACGTTGTCAGCAGCATCTCCGACGGTATGATACGCAAGATCCATCAAAAAACAGGAAGAGACATTTTTTTCTTCCCCAACTGGGTGGATGTAACACTGTTCCACCCCCTGGATAACAGGGAGGCCCTGAAGCAGGAATTTGGCTTTGCGCCAGGGGACAAGGTGATCCTGTACTCCGGGGCTATTGGGGAGAAGCAGGGGCTGGAAGCCATCCTGTATGCCGCCAAAACAATGGTGCACCGCAGGCACCTGAAATTCCTGATCTGCGGATCAGGCCCTTACAAAGCAAAGCTGGAAGCCATGGCAGCGGCCATGGGGTTGCAGCAGGTGATCTTTTTCCCGCTGCAGCCGTTTGAGCAGTTCAACCGTTTCCTGAATATGGCCGATGTGCACCTGGTGATCCAGAAGGCCAATGCCAGCGACCTGGTAATGCCTTCCAAGCTTACCACCATACTGGCGGTAGGCGGGCTGGCGCTGATCACGGCCAACCCGGGCACCAGCCTGCACGAACTGGTAGCGCGTTACGACATGGGTATACTGGTGAACGCGGAAGACCAGCAGGCCCTGAATGATGGCATTGCGCTGGCCGTAGACAGCAGGACGGACCACCTGCAGCGCAATGCGCGCAGGTATGCGGAAACCTACCTGTCCATTAGCAGGATCATGTCCCGCTTTGAAAAAACGTTGACAGATAACTGATCGTCAGCGGTCAATCATCCACTATTAACTATTCACCATGCTAGACCGATATCTCAAGATCTGCAGCATTCAGATTCTGGTGCTGGACTTTATAGGACTGAATGCGTTGTTTTACCTGGTAAGGGGCTGGATGCACCGGAATGGCCTGCCCATCCATATAGATGTGGGTACCTTCCTGCTGGGCGCCAACATTGCCTGGATGATCGCCCTGTATACCACCGGTATCTATTTCGTGAGCCAGCAGCTTTCCTATGAGCGGGTAGCGCGCAAGACCGTGCAGGGCATTATCCTGTACCTGCTCCTGCTGCTTACCTACCTGTTCCTGAACAAGCTCCTGTACTCCCGTAGCTTTGTGATCATGTACTGCACGCTGTTTGTGCTGGTAGTGCTCATCAACCGTTTCATATTCTATTTCGTTACCAACTACATCATTCACAGCAAATCCATACAGAAAAAAGTGGTGATACTGGGCTATAACGAGCTGTCTAAAAAGCTGGTGGACAGCTTCCTGGACGTAAAGAGCAACCTGCGCTTTGAAGGTTTCTTTGAAGAATACAGCAAGGTGCACGAACTGTCCTATTACCCCGTGATCGGCAACCTGGAGGACTGCGTGCCCTATGCCAAATCCAATAACATCCGGGAAATCTACTCCACGCTGTCGCCGGAGCAGTTCCCCTACCTGTACACCCTGGCCCATGAAGCGGAGCAGCATTTTATCCGCTTCCGCTTTGTGCCGGATTTCAGAATGTTCGTGAACCGGCAGATCTACGTGGATTATTTCAATAACATTCCCATTATATCCCTGCGCTCGGAACCGCTGGATGATATTGCCAACCGCATCCGCAAGCGCATTTTCGATATCGTGGTCAGCTCACTGGTGACCATTTTCATCTTAAGCTGGCTGATACCGCTGCTGGCCATCCTGATACGGCTGGAATCCAAAGGGCCGGTCTTCTTCATCCAGCACCGCACAGGCCGGAACAACAGGACCTTCCGCTGCCTGAAGCTGCGCAGCATGCGGGTGAATAACGACGCCAATGAAAAGCAGGCCTCCCGGAACGACAGCCGCTTTACCCGCGTGGGACGTATCCTGCGCAAGACCAACCTGGACGAGATGCCGCAGTTCCTGAACGTGCTGCTGGGCGATATGTCTATCGTAGGGCCGCGCCCCCATATGCTCCGGCACACGGAAGAATATTCCCGCATTATCCAGCAGTACATGGTGCGGCACTTCCTGAAGCCGGGCATTACCGGCTGGGCGCAGGTGAATGGCTTCCGCGGCGAGATTACCGAAGAAAGCCAGTTGAAGAAACGTATTGAGCACGATATCTGGTATATGGAGAACTGGTCCGTGTACCTCGACCTGCGGATCATGTTCCTGACGGTGATGAACACGATCCGCGGCGATAAAAACGCGTTTTAACACGCCCGTAGCTGTAAATGTCGTAGTAATTAGTAGTAAAATAAGGTGAATAACTGCAAAAAAAAGCTATATTGTACTGGTTTCAGTAGTGCGTTTTTTTAAAAAGATGTACAACTTGCATATAAGATAAGATAGGGAATTTATTTATAATATAGCAGGGAATCGGGATCCATCTACCTCGTACATTATATTAAGATATTTTTAAAAATTGGGTACACGAAATCTGGGTTTCACAATGAAAGCTTCATCCATGCAAAGTTTTGATCTGCTGGAAAGCAGGGGGCTGATGGAAGATATTTTCCACGAATTGAGATCGATACTTTCCAGTATTTTATCAAGCGTAGAGTTGATAGAGCTGTATGGTAGCATTAACGGCAACGGTCAGCATGGTGAAAAAACAGCTGCCAGCAGTAAAATAACGCGGCAGGCAGGCGCCATTAAATCACAGGTCATAGAGCTGGAATTCCAGTTGCAGAACATACGGCTACTCCAGCATATCCTGGACAAAACATTTGAGCCGAAGAAGCACCTGACCAGCGTGGGCTTCTTTATCAGGAATTTTATTCATGAAGAGCCTTATGACGCCCTGTTCGGCAATACTGCTGAGCTGCAGATGAACAAGGAACATACGGATGCCTACATTGATGAATTCCTGATCAGGCAACTGGTGCTGAACATGTTCTTCTGGATGATGAAGAATTCTCCGACCAACCAGCAGCCCAGGCTCAGCTTCATCTTTGAGGAGGATCATTTTGAAATCAGGGGTGGCTTCTCGGCCAATGCCGCCGGCTACTTTTTCCCGGTGTATGCGGCAAAGTCCTGCGGGAACGGCAACGGCAGGGGAAACCTGCATTTTGAAACGGAGCTGCTGAACCAGCGTATTTACTACCTGATATCCTATATAGTAGACCTGCATGAAGGTAGCTTTGACATTAACCTGGAGGCGGAGAAGAATGTGGAGATACAGGTGAAAATTCCTTACAAGCCTTCTTACCTGTTATAATATTTATAATACTTTCCGGGACAAAACAGTGCGGCAGACGTTGCGCGGCATTTTCATTTGCACATCCGCACATTTGCGCATCCACACCTCCACTTTGTACTGATTCAAGTAATTTTTATTCCCCCTGATCCCGGCTAACTTGCCCCGGTTAAATCTGTCATATCCTGTAGTGCAGGCGCTGCATACCATATTGTATTTTGAATATTGAAAAACCGAATGCCATGAAGCGGCTACTTGTCTTTCTGATCATCTTGTTACACCTGGCTGTTACGGACCTGCGGGCGCAGGTGCTGGATTCCTTACTGGTTAAAGTAAGCACCACCGGCACCCTGGCATCTGAAGATTACCAGCCTCTATGGATCACCAGCCAGCGTTTTGGCATATTCACGGATCGTAAAACAGATCTTTCTACCCGGGTGGGTTTCAGCAACGCACACCGGTTGGGCCTGCATAAACAGTTCTATATCCGTTACGGGGCTGATCTGTATAATAATGACCATTTCGGGGAAGTGTTCCTGCAGCAGGCCTATTTTAAGGCCGGCTATGGCCGCCTGGAGCTGCGTGCGGGGCGTTATGAAGAAATGATAGGAGCCGTGGACAAGGACCTGTCCAGCGGCTCCCTGGGGGTAAGCGGCAATGCCCTTCCCATACCGCAGGTAGGCATTGCGCTCACGGATTATGTGAATGTGCCCTTTACCAACGGCTGGCTGCAGTTCAAAGGACAGCTGAGCCACGGATGGATGGGCAGCGACCGCTTTATCCAGGATGCCTGGCTGCACCAGAAAACCATGTACCTGCGGGTAGGTAAAAAACGCCTGAAAGTGGGAGCCGGTCTGCAGCACTATGCCGTATGGGGAGGTGAGCGCAAGGACCTGCCAAAGATCAAAAAGAATTTCTGGGACGTGTTCCTGGCAAAGGAAGCGAACGATGGCACCGTGGGCGGCGACTACCTGCCCAACCGCTCCGGCGATCACCGTGGTGTAGTGGAAGGCACCATCGACTGGGAAACAGAGCGCACCGGCCTGCACCTGTACATGCAGATGCCTTTTGAAACAGGGCAGGGCATTGACATTCGCAATATAGACCGCCTGCTGGGCGTGGCGTATACCAACAAGCGGGAAGGCGCCTGGCTGCACAAGGTAGTGGGCGAGTTTATTTACACCCGGCAGATGAACGATTTTTATTCCCATAATGTAAGGGAAAGCTATTATAACAACGGCATCTACCTCACCGGCTGGGAATACCGGGACCGCATTATCGGCACCCCGCTGTTCGTGAACAGGATCAGGGGCAGCCGCTACTTCCCCGGGGCTGTGGCCCCCTTTGACTGGAATGTTCCCAGGGACTCGCTCCGGGGCAAAGGCTGGAACATTATCAGCAACCGCGTGATAGGTGGCCACCTGGGCTTCCTGTACAACATTAAACGCAGGTTTGCCGCCAGAACGCTGCTTACCTTCACGCAGAACTACGGCAACGCGGACGAAGGCCTGTTCTCACCTTCCAGGTATCAATGCTACACCCTGCAGGAGCTGCGCTACCAGCTGCCCTCCATGCCGCTGAGCATCAGGGCCGGGATAGCGGTGGACTGGGGAGAGCTGAGCGATAATGCCGGTTTGATGCTGGGCGTCAACTGGCAGTTTGACCGGTGGAGGCGGTAACAGGTGGTTTTTGCTTAACATTTTGCAATATTAAAGCACTTCCTTTGTGCTTGCCAAAATGGACAATCACCACGTAGATAATAATATCACTGAGGCAACCGCATATTCATACCCGCCTGGCCGGATACGGCATTATATGGCCGGGCATCGCGCGAGGTGCATTTGCCCTGCTGACCGCCAGCAATGGACATCTGCCGGCGACTTTACGTTTGTGATACCTACGATAAGCAATACGCATACCTGGGCACTCCGGCAGCTGCCCGCTATTTTAAGATAACCGTAACGGCCAGCTTCAATAACACGCATTTCGCACATTGCAGAATGGGGGCTGCCTGGGCTCCCCATTCAGTAAAAAGTACCACAAAAACCCTGTTTGATGCCACACCGCCACTAGACCCTTTCGTAATTTTGCAGGTAAAGCAAAGCCCGATGGCAAAGTCAAAGATCCCGGTGTATGACATTTACGGCATTATTCCCGGGCATACACAACAGGACCTCCTCCTGTCCCGTTTTGGCTCCTATGTGCGGGAGCACCGGCACCTGCACCGGCAGCACGGGCATTCCTTTTACCACCTGGTGCTGTTCACCAAAGGCTCGGGAGAGCATACCATTGACTTCAACCGGTTTACCGTACAGCCTTACCAGGTGTACTTTATGACGCCCGGCCAGGTGCATAGCTGGCATTTCAAAGGCGACATGGAAGGATACCTGGCGCATTTTTCACCGGCGTTCTTCCAGTCTTTCCTGGCAGACCAGTATTACCTGGACCGGTTCGGTTTTTTCCGGGGCAGCTGTAAAGAAGCGGTATTGCAGATACCGGCCGCCATGCGGAAAGATGTTGTGGCCTTGTTTGAGCATATGCTGGCCGAGCTGGAGCAGCCCAGGGAAGGGGGGCTGGATATGATCCGCATGTACCTGCTGCAGTTCTTTATGCAGGTGGAGCGCTGCTGCGGGAACGCGGAGAAGCAGCAGGTGCCCCGCCAGAAGCAGCTGTTGCTCGCCAATTTCCAGCAGCTGATCAACAAGCATTACAACACCATCCGGCTGCCCAGGGAATATGCGGAGCTGCTGTACATTACGCCCAACCACCTGAACGCGCTCTGCCAGGACCTGATGGGCAAAACCGCCGGTGAAATGATCCGAGACCGGGTGCTGCTGGAAGCGAAAAGGCTGCTCGTAAACGAGACGCTCACCATCACGGAAATTGCCTATGCCCTGAACTTCCAGGACAACTCTTACTTTAACCGTTTTTTCAGGAAGAACACCGGCCTCACGCCGGAAGCCTTCAGGAAACAGATCCATCATTAAAACAACCTATACTATGTGTGCTCATCAACAGGATACCAAACCGAACCTTATCGCAAGCGTGTTACAGAACAAATGTCCCCGCTGCCGCGCCGGCAGGCTTTATAAACATACCAATCCTTACGCTCACCTGGGCAGCTTCATGGAGATGAAGGAATATTGCGACGTATGCGGGCAGGCATCCGAGCCGGAGACCGGCTTCTTTTTTGGCACCGGCTATGTCAGCTATGCGTTGTCCGTAGCTTTCAGCGTAGCCACCTTTATTGCCTGGTGGTTGCTGATCGGGTTTTCGCTGGAAGATAACCGCCTGTTCTGGTGGATAGGCGTCAACGCCGCGCTGCTGCTGCTCATACAGCCCCTGTTGATGCGCCTGTCCCGGATCATCTGGCTTTCCTTTTTCATTCATTATGATCCCAACTGGCGGCTGCAGTAACTGCGTTCCTTTTTTGGCTACCTTTACGCAAATATTCCCGCAAGTAATGGAGCCCGTTGCACTAACTGTTTTCTGTATCCTGGTGATTGCACGCCTGCTATCCGTTCCGGTGGCCCCGCCGCAGCTCCGTATTATCAATAGATCACCTTTATTTAAGTATATTAAGCACCCGGACTGCTTCCCGGATATTATACCGGAGCTGGTGGGGGCGGCCTTGTTCCTGCATGCCCGGATCACCCTGGTGACCGGCAGGGTCGGGCATATTGCTCATTTATATAAAACCTGTTATGGAAGTAAAACTGCGGATGAACGAAAAAGCGCATGGCGCTTTTTACATTATGGACGGGGATACGCGCCTGGGCGAAATGGTGATCGGCATTGCCGGTGACACGCTGACCGCCTACCATACCGAGGTGTTTCCCGGAGGAGAAGGCAGGGGGCTGGCTAAAATGCTGCTGAATGCCATGGCGGACTATGCCCGGCAGCACCAGCTGAAAGTAAAGCCGCTCTGCCTTTACGTGCATGCCCAGTTCAACAAGCACCCCGAAATATACGGGGATGTGTGGCAGCGGGAAGAAGCATGACTACACCAAACATACCTATATGTACAAGCAGATAGAGCACATACTGGACGGAAAGGAAAAAAGCATAGGCGAAGAGACCATTTTGCAGGCCCTGCCCCATAAGGATTTCCGCTTTGCCAGCCCCTTTATTGTGCTTCACCACCTGCCGTTGCGCAGCTACCCGGCAGGTTCCCCGCCGGAAAGGCTGCATCCGCATCCGCACCGGGGCTTTGCACCGGTTACCTTTTTGTTCCAGGGAGAAGGTTATCATAAAGACTCGCTGGGCAACAGCGGCATCCTGAAAGGCGGAGAGGTGCAGTGGATGTTTGCCGGCAGCGGGCTGCTGCATAGCGAAGGCCCCTCCAGTGCATTCCTGGAAAGGGGAGGTCAATATGAATTTGTACAGCTGTGGGTAAATGTGCCCGCCAGGTATAAAATGGAGGCCCCGTTCTACCAGCAGGCCACGCGTGCGCAAATGCCCGCTATCAGCAATGATGCCGGTATCGACCTGCGCCTGGCCAGCGGTACTTACCAGCAGCTGACCGGCCCGCTGAGCCGGTCGTTTACCCCGGTCACTTCCATATTCGGCAGCATGGAAATGAACAGGACAGTGCGCTTTCCCGCAACGGAGGGCGACTGGACCCTGCTGTACCTGCTGGATGGCTCTGTGATCATTAACGACCGGCAAACCGTTAACAAACAGCACCTCGTGGTATTTAGCAAAGCGGGAACAGAGATCACGGTTACTGCCCGGGAACAGTGCAGGCTGCTTTACCTGTCTGCAACGCCTGTGGATGAGCCGGTAGCGGCCAAAGGCAATTTCGTGATGAACACCCAGGAGGAAATAGCGCAGGCAGAAGCGGATTTTGCCGCCGGTAAGTTCGGTGAGCTGGATGAATAGTCAGGTCAGGCCTCCTGAGGGCCTCTTTTCCCTTCCGTAGTGATCTGCAACAACCGGGCAGCCACTGCCTCTTCCATATCATCGGGAATGGTAGACGACTCATCGCCGATAGCCACAAACTGTTCTACGCCGGTATCCCAGGCAAAAATGTATTCAGGCCCGTTATTGTAGCTTACGCGGTAGCGCGCTTCGGAATTAAAGGTGAATGGCACGGCCTTTACCCAATAGGGTACATTGTTCAGCATTAGCTCAAAGGTGATGGGTTCCATAATTGTGCTTTTCCTGCTGTTCCAACAAAAATCAGTCCCGACAGGTGCCTGCATGTACGCTATGGTTCCCCTACCAGGATGCAAAGCTGGCCTATGTTATGCCTTCGCATCAATATCCGGAGGCGCCTTGCCGTTAGGCGAGCGCCTGAAGCTGCTGCAGTAGGCGGCCAAACGCCGCATGTGGATCATGGAGGACGGCTATGACAGCGAGTTCCGTTACAATGGCCGCCCTGCGCCTGCTCTAAATGGGCTGGACAGCAGGGGCCGCGTGATCTATACCGGCACTTTCAGCAAAGTATTGTTCCCTGCCTGCGCCTGGACTACATGGTGCTGCCTGCTGCCCGCATGGCAGAGCAGTTTAAAATGGTGAAGTCCATCATCAACCCGCAGCATCCTGTTATTATTATCCTGCAATCTGTGCCGGATGCCGTGAGCCGGTTCAAACAAAGGCTGGGTACGGGTAACCTCAAATTCTTTTTTTACTTACTTTTAAAATCATGCAACAATCATCTCCCATCACCACCTTGTTCCTGGATATTGGCGGCGTGCTGCTCAGCAACGGCTGGGACCGTGCTGCCCGGAAGCGCGCTGCAGCAGCCTTTTCCCTGGACCTGCCCGAACTGGAGGAACGGCATCACCTCACTTTTGATACATATGAGGAAGGAAAGCTTACCCTTGATGAATACCTCTTCAGGACCGTGTTCTACGAGGAAAGGCCTTTCAGCAGGGATACCTTCAAAGACTTCATGTATGCGCAAACGGAGCCTTACCCGGAGATGATCGATATGGTCTGCAAGATCAAGGCGGACCACGGTGTCAGGATCGCGATTGTGAATAATGAAGGCCGCGAGCTGAATGAATACCGCATCCGCAAGTACGGGCTTAACAAGTTCGTGGATTTCTTTATCTCCTCCTGCTTTGTGCATTTCCGCAAACCAGATGCAGACATTTTCCGCATGGCCCTGGATATTGCGCTGGTAGCGCCGCAGGAAGTACTGTATATAGAAGACCGCGCCATGTTCGTATCCGTAGCCGAAGGGCTGGGCATTAACGGCCTTTGCCACCAGGACTATGCCACTACCCGGGAGCAGTTGGGAAAGTGGGGGCTGGCGGTTTGATAATGTGCGGATGTGCACATCTCCACATCCGCACATTATCAAAGCGGTCTATACTCAAAAGAATGAATGATCACTTCCACTTCCTGCCCGTTGGCAGGGGCCATGTGCTGGAACAGCCACATGTTCATATGCACCGGTAAGGGCGCTGTGCTTACGGGGAAGCCGGCCGGTGTGCTCCAGGTAGAAAAGGAATTGTTCGGGTCTTCCCCATGCCCCTGAAAGGCCTTGTAGGAAACATGCGTGCCGGTACGGTGGAAAGTGTAGGTGCTGTAGGTGCCGTTCAGCGCCAGCTCAAACTCCTGGTGCACGCGGGTATCCGGATCGCCGTAGGCCGGGTACACCGTGTAGTTGAAGTTGGGCCAGGCATCATTGCCCCAGCGGGCCACCGGGCTCTGCCTGGTCCCTTACGGTCCAGCTGATGCCGCTGAAGCTGATGATTCTTTCCGCCAGCGCCTTTGCCGCTGCAGACGGTTGGGCATTTTCCTGCATAGCTTTTTTTCCATGGTGCCGGCGTGCTCTTTACTGCAGCCGGCCAGTACTGCCAGCATCATTGCCAGCATGGTGCTTTTTTTTATACAATAGGGTTTAAAGGGTGAAAAAGGGTTGGGCCTAAGTTGGCATATATTGATATGGTTTAAGATGAATAAGGGCACTGCAAAGTATCCATTTCCCGAAACAAATGGAAGGCAGCCGCGGTAATTTCCTCAAAAAGTGAATTTTTATCTACACAGCTGCTGCGTGGATACGCAGCTTCAGCGTGTGTTGACTTAGGCATTTCTTTTGAATCCGCATCCACGAGTATGGAAACAGACCCGGCCACTACAAGTGCGCGTCGCGCAGGCGTATTAATGCATATCACATCCTTACCCGGCCCTTTTGGAATAGGAGATATGGGGCCCGCCGCCATGGAATTTGCCAGGTTGCTGCATAATAGCGGGCAGCAGTACTGGCAGCTGCTGCCGCTGAACCTACCGGGGCAGGGGCAAAGCTCCCCGTACAGCGCCCTCTCTGCAATGGCCGGTAATGTGCTGCTGATCAGCCCTTACCTGCTGGCAGCAGATGGACTGCTGAGCAGGAAGGACCTGCTGGCAGCGGCCTTGCCATCAACGGACATGGTGGATTTTGAAGAGGCGCACCAGGTAAAAATGCCGTTGCTGGAACGGGCCTACCGGCATTTCTGCGCTGGCAGGGCGGCGGCGTTGCAGCCGGCCTACCAGGACTTTTGCCGGCAACAGGCCTACTGGCTGGAGGACTTCGTGCGCTACAAAACCTTGTCGGAATGGCACCGGGGCCGGCCCTGGAATGAGTGGGAGCCGCCTTACCGCGATGGACGCGCCGCTGTACCGGGCATGGAAGCGGTAGCGGAAAAGGAAAGATGGTGGCAGTTCATATTCAACCGCCAGTGGCAGGCACTGAAAGCATATTGTAACCGGCTGGGGATACGGCTGCTGGGTGACCTGCCCATCTATGTCAGCTATGACTCCGTGGAGGTATGGGCGCACCGGAACATCTTCCGGCTGGACAGGAAAGGGAATATGCGGGGTATTGCCGGCGTGCCGCCGGATTATTTCAATGCAAACGGCCAGCTCTGGAATATGCCGGTGTATAACTGGAAGGTTTTAAAGGCGCAGCGCTACCATTGGTGGGTTCAGCGCCTGCGGAGGAACCTGGAGTGGTACGACCTGCTGCGCCTCGATCACTTCCGTGCGTTCTCGGCCTATTGGGAAGTGCCTGCAGGGGCAGGTACTGCGGTGAGCGGGCAATGGAAGCCCGGTCCTGGCGCAGGGTTGTTCAGGGCGCTGCAGCGTGCTTTCCCGGAACTGCCTTTTGTAGCAGAAGACCTGGGCGAGATAGATGATGCGGTGCTGGCGCTGCGCGACAGGTTTGGCCTGCCGGGCATGAAGGTGCTGCAGTTCGCTTTCGGGGAGGACATGCCCGGCTCTCCACATATCCCGCACAATTATGGCTTTCCCTTTTTTGTGTATACCGGCACGCACGACAATAACACCACACGCGGCTGGTTCCGGGAAGACGCTGCCCCTGCGGATCGTTGCCGGCTGGCGCAATACGCCGGCCGGGAAATAACAGAGGAGGAAGCCCCGGATGTGCTGGCCCGCATGGCGTATGCTTCCGTAGCACAAACTGCGGTGCTGCCCATGCAGGACATACTCCGGCTGGACGGCAGCGCGCGCATGAACAGGCCGGCAGTGCCTGCGGGCAACTGGCGCTGGCGCATGCTGCCTGGACAGTTCAGCCCCAGGGTGGCGGCAAGACTGAAAGCATGGACCATTATTTACAACAGAACACCGAAACATGACAAGCAGGAACTATAAAAGCCAGGGCGCGCTGTTGAACGCTACCGGCGAATGCCAGTTCAGGGTATGGGCGCCGTTCAGGAAAAACGTCACCCTGCTGGTGCCCGGCAGCCCGGAAGGCGCCTATCCCATGCAGCGCGATGACGCCGGCTACTGGGAGGTGCTGGTGGCCGGCATTCCGCCCGGCACATTGTATTATTACCTGCTGGATGCAGCGTTGCAAAGACCCGATCCTGCCTCCCGCAGCCAGCCCGAAGGGGTGCACGGCCCTTCTGCCGTCACAGACCCTGCTGCATTCACCTTTACAGACGATCACTGGACAGGCATGGAACTGGCAGATATGATCATCTATGAGCTGCATACCGGGACCTTTACGCCGGAAGGCACCTTGCAAGGCATCATCAGCCGCCTGCCGGCCCTGCTGGAGCTGGGCATTACAGCCATTGAGCTGATGCCCCTGGCGCAGTGCCCCGGCAGCCGTAACTGGGGGTACGACGGCGTATACCCCTTTGCGTTGCACAATGCCTATGGCAGCCCGGATGATCTGAAGGAACTGGTGAACACCGCACATGCCCTGGGCCTGGCCGTGATACTGGACGTAGTGTACAACCACCAGGGGCCGGAAGGCAACTACCTGCAGGACTACGGTCCCTACTTTACGGACCGGTACTGTACGCCCTGGGGGCAGGCCGTTAATTTTGACGCTGCCTGGTGTGATGCGGTGCGCGCATTTTATATACAGAATGCGCTGATGTGGCTGGATGAATTTCATATGGACGGGCTGCGCCTGGATGCCGTACATGCCTACTGGGACAGCAGCGCGCTGCATTTTGTGCAGGAGCTGACAGCAGCCGTGCAGCAGCTGGAAGCGCATACCGGGAAAAAGAAAGTGCTGATAGCAGAAATAGACCTGAACAACCCGCGCTACATCAACCCTGTTGAAAAGGGCGGCTACGGCCTGCACGGGCAATGGGCGGATGAATTTCACCATGCGCTGCACAGCAGGCTTACCGGTGAGCGCAATGGCTATTACGAGGACTTCGGCTGCCTGTCGCAGCTGGCAGCCGCCTTTGAGAATGCCTATGTATACACCGGCCAGTATTCCCCGCATCGCAAGCGGTGCTTTGGAGTGCCGCCGGAGCATAATCCGTACAGCCAGTTCGTGGTGTTTTCGCAGAACCATGACCAGGTGGGCAACCGCATGCTGGGCGAACGCCTGGCCGCGCTGTTGCCTTTCGAGGCCCTGAAGCTGGTAGCGGCCACTGTGCTGCTTTCACCTTTTGTGCCCCTGCTGTTCATGGGAGAGGAGTACGGGGAGCAGCGTCCTTTCCTGTTCTTTACCTCCCACGGAGATCCGCAGCTGATCCGCGCCTTGCAGGAGGGAAGGAAGCGGGAGTTCGCCGCATTCCATACAGGCGGCGAAGCGCCGGACCCGCAGTCGCTGCAAACATTCCGGTCATCTGTGTTAAGCTGGGACACACAGTCGCCCGACAATGCGGCCCTGCTGGCCTGCTACCGTTTTCTGATTGACTTCCGCAAGACCAGGCCGGCCATGCGCAACTTCCACCGCAGCGGCACCCGCGTGCATACTGCGCTGAATGATGCCCTGCTGGTGCTGGAGCGGGAAGATGAACAGGCGCAGGACCGGCTGCTGATACTGCTCAACTTTAGCCGGCAGGAGCAGGTATGGCATTCCGCCGGCATGCAGCCAATGCGGAAACTGTTTGATACCGCAGCCGAAGCATGGAATGGTACCGGTACCACTGCTGCTGACCGCCCGGAAGAAGGGTTTGTCAGGGTACCCCCTTTATCTGCTGTTATCTATGAAACAACAGCGCTCAAACTATTTTCAGATGAAACAACATGATGATGTATTCGCACCCGTGTCAACTTACCGCGTACAATTCAACGGGGACTTCACTTTCCGCCATCTGGAGGAACAGCTGGATTATTTACAGGAACTGGGTATTACCACCATATACGCTTCTCCCGTTTTTGAAGCGGTTCCGGGCAGCACGCACGGGTATGACGTAACAGACCCGCATTCCATCAATCCCGCCATCGGCACCCTGGAGGAATGGCGAGCATTGCACAAAAAACTGCAGGCCAGGGGCATTTCCTGGATACAGGACATTGTGCCCAACCATATGGCCCTGCATCCATCCAACAGCCGCCTGATGGATGTGCTGGAAAGAGGACCCCTGTCACCGTACTACCGGTACTTTGATATAGACTGGGAGTACCCGGATGCCGCACTGCATGGCAGGCTGATGCTGCCCTTTCTGGACAAATCGCCCGAGGCCTGCCTGTCGGCAAAGGAAATAAAGCTGGTATACGCGCCGGGCGGCTGGAAAGTGCAGAACGGCATGCTGGAATTTCCCTTGTCGGTATCCGCGTACGACGTGCTGCTGGGCATGCTGACAGATGCCGGGGCCGATATCCGCCAGCTGCTCTGCGGCCTGAAAAGAAGGGCTGTGCGCCATGTGTCGCCGGCGGAATGGCAGGAGCAGAAGCATATGTTGTTTGCCGGCGTAAAGGAGCAGCGCCTGCAGCAGCTGGCGGCAAAAGTGAACGGGGACAAGGTTCTCCTGGCATCGCTGCTGGAAAACCAGTATTATACTTTTACGCACTGGCAGGAAGCGGAAGAGCGGATCAACTATCGCCGCTTCTTTACCATCAACGGACTGATATGCCTGCGCATGGAAGACCGGCAGGTGTTCGACGAGTATCATGTGCTGCTGCACCAGCTGTATACGGAAGGGCTGGTGCAGGGCTTCCGCATTGATCATATTGACGGGCTGCAGGACCCCGGCCGCTACGTTGGCCGCCTGCGGGAGCTGCTGGGCAATTCCTGCTACATTATAGCGGAAAAGATACTGGCGGGCCATGAAACCCTGCCCCGGGAATGGCCCCTGCAGGGCACTACCGGCTATGAGTTCCTGGGCGACGTAAGCCAGCTGCTTACGGAGCGCATGGGCTTTGAAATGATAGGCCGGTTCTACCGCAGCCGTTTCCCGCAGCTCTGCGGGTACGAGCGCCTGGTGAACGCAAAAAAGCAGCTGATACTGCAAACGCAGCTGCATGGCGAGTGGGACAACCTGGTAAGGTATGCCTATGAGCTGGGGCTGGTGCCGCCCGGCGTGGCGGTGCAGGACCTGAAAGCGGCGCTGGGCCTGTTCATGGTGCACCTGCCGGTATACCGCGTGTACCCGGAGCGCTGGCCCCTTTCCACGCGCAGCATCTCGCTGCTGGACTATGCGCTGAACGGGGCTTTGCGGGCCAACCCCGCCCTGTCAAAAGCCATAGATGTGATCTACTCCTGGTGGCAGCGCGGCGGCAGTGAAGCAGCGCTGCGTTTCCTGCAGCGTGTCATGCAGTTTACCGGCCCCCTTACCGCCAAGGGCGTGGAAGATACCGCGTTCTACGTGTATAATGCCCTGATATCGCACAACGAGGTGGGAGATGCGCCGGAGGGTAACCGCTGCTCCCTGCCGCTGTTCCATGAGCGGGCGCAGCTCCGCCAGCGTTTTTATCCCCTGGCTTTGAACACAACCGCCACGCATGATACCAAGCGAGGAGAGGATGCGCGTATCCGCCTGAATACCCTGACCCTGCACCCCCATCAGTGGATACAGCAGGTGCAGCACTGGCATGCCATGAACGGGGAATGGGTCACGGTGGAAGCTGGGCAGCCCGCACCGGACATGAACGAGGAATATTTCATTTACCAGTCCATTATAGGCGGCTTTCCGCCGGATGGCGTGATCACGGAGGAATTTGTGAACCGCGTATCGGATTACTTTGTGAAGGTATTGCGGGAAGCCAGGGTGCATAGCAGCTGGTCCGATCCTGACGAGGCATATGAACAGGCCTGCCTGCGCTTTATCAGGGGCATCCTGAAGGCAGACGGTCCCTTTGTGGAAAGCCTGCGCGCCTTTCTTGAACAGCCCCTGCAGCAGGCCGCCGTATACAGCTTAACGCAAACGCTGGTCAAGATCACCACGCCCGGCGTTCCTGATATTTACCAGGGCTGCGAGCTGTGGGACCTCAGCTTTGTGGACCCGGACAACCGGCGGCCGGTGGATTATGCGCTGCGCAGGCAGGAGCTGGCTATTCTGCGGCAGCTGGAAAAGGAAGGAACGAAATTGTTGCTGGCCTATCTGCAGGAGCACCGCCTGCTGGGCGCAGAAAAGCTGTACGTTACGTGGAAGGCCCTGCACGCCCGGCGCGAAAGGGCAGCACTGTTCAGCAAAGGCGCTTACCTGCCCCTGTATAGTAACGACGGGCAGGATGTGATTGCCTATGCCCGCAGGTATGAGGACCAGTGGTGCGTAGTGCTGGCGCCCCTTTTGTCCCAGGTGCCGCCCGGCAAGGCGGACAGCCGGCAGTTGGTATTGCCGGAGGGCGCGCCCGCAGTATGGCGCCATGTGTTCACCGGGGAGGAGATCCTTGCGGAGGAGGGATGCCTGCCGCCAGGCATCCTGGAGAGGTTCCCGGTGGCCATGCTGGTGAGCTAGGCCGGCACATTTATTTTTCCAGGTGCATCAGCAGCACTACAGACAGCCCGCCTGCTTTTATAGTGCTGCCGGCCTTATAGCGTTTCTGGGGGGCGTCTGGCAGGCTGGTGTCCAGCACCAGCTGCCAGGCCTTCCCGTACTCGGGGCCAGGCAGCCGGAAATCCAGCGGCTCCTGGTATGCGTTGAACAGGATATAGAAGCTGTTGTCCGTTATCTTTTCCCCTTTGGGGCCAATGGCCCTCAGCGCCATGCCATTCAGGTATACTGCCAGTGATTTGGCAAAGCCGGTGTCCCAGTTCTCGTCCGACATCTGGGAGCCTTCCGGCAGGAACCAGGCAATATCTTCCACACCGCTGCCCTCTACCGGCTGTCCGCGGAACCAGCGCCGGCGGCAGAAAGCGGGATGCTGCCGCCGCAGGGAGATGAGCTTTTGCGCGTACTGCAGCAGCTGGTGGTCCAGCTTGTCCCAGTGCAGCCAGCTGATCTCATTATCCTGGCAGTAAGCATTGTTATTCCCCTGTTGTGTGCGGCCCGCTTCATCGCCGGCCAGCAGCATGGGCACGCCCTGCGAGAGCAGCAGGGTAGCAAGGAAGTTGCGTTGCTGCCGCTGCCGTATGGTATTCACCAGCGGGTCATCTGAAGGGCCTTCCTCTCCGCAGTTCCAGGAGCGGTTGTGGCTTTCGCCGTCCTGGTTGTCTTCGCCATTGGCGTCATTGTGCTTTTCATTATAGGACACCAGGTCGGCCAGCGTAAACCCGTCGTGGGCGGTAATGAAGTTGATGCTGGCAGTAGGCCGGCGGTATTCCTCTTTATACAGGTCCGCGCTGCCGGTAAACCTGGAGGCAAACTCGGCCAGCGAGCTGTCTGCTCCCCGCCAGTAATCGCGTATGCTGTCGCGGTATTTGCCGTTCCATTCCGCCCAGCCGGGGGGGAACTTGCCCACCTGGTACCCGTCCTCCCCGATATCCCAGGGCTCCGCGATCAGCTTCACCTGGGAGATCACCGGGTCCTGGTGGATGATATCAAAAAAGGCGCTGAGCCGGTCTACTTCGTGCAGCTCCCGCGCCAGCGTGGCCGCCAGGTCAAAACGGAAGCCGTCCACATGCATTTCCAGTATCCAGTAGCGGAGGCTGTCCATGATCAGCCTGAGCACGCTGGGCAGGCGGGCATTCAGGGTATTGCCGGTACCGGTATAGTCCATGTAATAGCGCCGGTCTTCCGTCAGCCGGTAGTAGGCCGCGTTGTCTATGCCCCGGAAGGACAGCGTGGGGCCCAGGTGGTTGCCTTCCCCGGTATGGTTATACACCACATCCAGTATCACCTCGATACCGGCCCGGTGCAGTGCCTTTACCATTTCCTTGAATTCCCGCACCTGCTCCCCGTGAATGCCGGTAGCGGCATAGCGGGCGTCCGGCGCAAAAAAGCCGATGGTATTGTAGCCCCAGTAATTGGTCAGGCCCTTGTCTGTCAGGTGCCGGTCCGTTACAAAATGGTGCACCGGCATCAGCTCCACGGCGGTAATACCCAGCGCCTTCAGGTAATCAATAACAGCAGGATGACTCATGCCTTTATAGGTGCCGCGCCACTCCTCGGGGATATCGGGATGCAGGCGGGTAAAACCTTTTACATGCGTTTCGTAAATAATGCTCTCATTATAAGGCACTTTGGGATGCTGGTCTCCCTCCCAGTCAAAACGCTCGTCTACCACCACGCATTTGGGGATAAAGGGGGCGCTGTCCGTTTCGCTGAAGCTCAGGTCTGCGTCAGCATGTCCCATTTCGTAACCAAACAGGGAATTGTGCCAGGAGATGGTGCCGGCTATTGCTTTGGCATAAGGGTCTATCAGCAGTTTGTTCCGGTTAAAGCGGTGTCCCTGTTGCGGTTCATAGGGACCATGCATACGGTAGCCGTACAACTGCCCGGGCTTTATGCCCGGAAGATAGGCATGCCAAACATGATTGGAGCGCTCGGTGAGCTGAACCACAGCCGTCTCTGCAGCATCTTTAGATTCATCAAACAGGCAGAGGTGCACCTGCGTGGCATTCTCAGTGTATACGGCAAAGTTAACGCCCTTTCCATCCCAGGTGGCGCCCAAAGGGTAGGGGTCGCCGGGGTAAGCCAGAATATTCATATGTGTAACGATTGATGAGTGTGATCAGCAACTTTGGTGCCTGTTCCCTGCTGGCTGCAAAACAACATCCGGCAGAGGTTGCGTTCAGAAGATCGCAGTTACAAATTCCTGTTTATGGCAATTGGGGCACTGGACTGCTTCCGGCCCGATAGCATGCCCGCAGTTGCCGCATACGATCTTGTCCGCTGCCGGCCGCTGCTCCCCGCGAAACTCGTGATCCCATTCCGGCAGCACGTTCAATCCCGGCTGTATATCCTTATTGCGTATCAGGGTAAAGGCGCCGCTGGCCTCCAGGTACAGCCGTTTTACTTCGCCCAGGTGCCGGACGCCATGGGTCCGCAGCTGGGAGAACAATCTGTCGCGGCTGATACCCGTTCTCGCCATCTCCCGCAGCTGCAGGAAGGAATCCTGTACCAGCACGCTGATGGAGCCTTGTGTAAACCGCTCGAACGACTGGTTCCTGGTAGAATAGGCGGCAATTCCCCGTTGCACCAGTATTACGATCACCGCCATGATCAGCGAGGGTAGCAACCCTTTATCAGGGGTTTGTATCGGGATGCCAATAGCCGCTGCCAGGGTGACCATTGCGGCCAGTTCGTTCCTGCTGAGCCTCGATGCCATGCGTTTTCCCATAAAACGCAGGGAGCCGAGTAATACCAGGTAGATGATCACGGCCCGTATAATGATCTCTATATAGAAGACAGGCGGCGTAAAGCCGTTCAGGATACGGGATAATTGCTGAAAGAACGCTCCTTGTTCCATGACGCTCATTTTTTATTTCACTACGGTTTCCCACGTGTTGCTACCACATATCCTGCAGGTGTGCGGACCTCCGCCTGCCGGCCCGGCCTTTTCCGTATTGCCGCAGTGAAAGCAGGCTTCCAGGTTGCTATCCGGATGCTGCTGGATCTTTGTCAGCCCGGTATCTGTACGGGGTAAAACAGATAATCCGGGCCGGGGCACGTCCTGGCGGTAGATGCTGAAGTTACCGGAAGCCTCCAGGTATACGCGCTTTATCATGCCCAGGTGCATGATCTCCTGGCTGCGCAGCAGGCCAAACAGCTGCTCGCGCGTTATCTTTGCGTCTGCAAGCTCGCCCAGCTGCAGAATGCCGTCCTTGATGATCAGCGTACTTTTTCCCTGCGCGATGGTTTCCGCACGCCGGCTTTTTACGCCCGCCAGTGCAATGCCCCGCTGAAAGGCCAGTATAAGCAACAGCAGCAGCGCCCCGGGAAGTATGCCTCTGTCCGGCACCTGGGCAGGTACGGAAACAATAGCGCCCAGCGCAATTATCACCGCCATTTCGGTCAGGCTAAGTTGCCCGCTCATTCTTTTTCCCATTAACCGGATGGTCACCAGCAGCAGAAAATAAATGAACAGCGTTCGGAATACCACTTCCACCAGGAATACATAGGGTGCGTCACCCACAAGTATCCTTTGCAGGTCTGTTAACTTAATATTGGAAACGTCCATCGTTGCCGGGTTTTGGGAAATAACAGCAAAAGCTGTGCGTAATCTACCAGCTTCGCAGCCATGCATAGCCATAGCCGTCCAGGCCAATGTAATACCGCCCCCCGGCAGCAGCTGGCACAATGCTGCCGTTGAGCAGATTGTACAAACTGTTGCCATTAAGTGAAGACAATTGTACCTGCTGTGCGGCATTGCCAAAGTTATGCAGCACGATCAGCGTTTCCCCTTTGTACGTATACTGCAGTCCCAGTACCTGATCTGTGCCGGTAGGCAACACCTTCCAGTCACCTACTCCTATTCCGGGGCATTGTTTGCGAAGCTTTATCATCTTTGCCATCCAGTTGAGCAGGGAGCCGGCATTGCTTTGCTGCTGCGCTACATTTACCTTTTCATACCCGTATTCCCCTCCGCTGATAACCGGCCGGATGGGTTGCCGTGATGTAGTGAACCCGCCGTTGGGCTCAGCACTCCATTGCATGGGCGTTCTGATGGCCAGCCGTTCGGGCAGTTGCAGGTTGTCGCCCATACCGATCTCCTCCCCGTATCGTATCACGGGCGTGCCGGGCAGTGCCAGCAGCAGGCTGTAGGCCATTTCCAGCCGCCTGCGGTCATTACCCAGCATAGGCGCCAGCCGCCGCCTGATGCCCCTTTCGTACAGCTGCATCCGCTTTTCCGGGCCCATAGCTGCATATACTTCCTGGCGCTGCCGGTCCGTGAGCCGTCCCAGGTCTATTTCATCATGGTTGCGCAGGAAATGGGCCCACTGCGCAATGGCAGGCTTTTCCCGTGTTTCCTGCAGGGCTTTGATCAATAGCGACAGTTTCCCGGTGGCCAGGGCATAAAAGAGGTGCTGGTTCACATAGAAATTGAACATCATCTGCAGTCCCTCCCCGTTCTCCCCGAAATATTTTGCATTGTCGGAGGGAGGTACATTGGCTTCCCCGAGGGTGATGGCATCGCCCTTGCGCCATTGCACAAAGCGCTGCATATCCGGAATGATCTCATACTGTTGCGGAGGCTTGTCGTTACCCGGCACGGCTTTCTCTATCATGAAGGGAACGGCATCCAGCCGGAAGCCGGATACGCCTTGCTGCAGCCAGTAAGCGAGTATGCGCCTGCTTTCTGCGCGCACCTGCGGATGCTCAAAGTTGAGGTCCGGCTGGAATTTATAGAAACGGTGATAGTAATAGGCGCCGGCTGCCGTATCATAGCTCCATACCTCCTGCTGTACGCCGGGAAAGGCCATGCCCTCATTATAGTTGGAGGGGCGTTTGCCGCTCCAGGAGTACCAATGATAGTACGGGGAAGAGGTATCCTCCCTGGCACGTTTAAACCAGGGATGTTGTGCGGAGGTATGGTTCAGCACTACATCCATCATAACACGCAAGCCCCGTTGCCGGGCCTGGTACATAAATTCGCTGAAATCGCCGGGAGTGCCGCAACTGGAATCCACGCCATAATAATCTGCCACATCGTAGCCGTCGTCTTTTTGCGGTGAGGGCTGGAAAGGCGCCAGCCAGATCACGTCCACTCCCAGGGCTTTCAGGTAATCGAGTTTTTGTATCAGGCCCTGGAAGTCGCCGGTACCGTCACCATCACTGTCTTTAAAAACGTGCACATCCAGGTTGTAGATAATGCAGCGCTTGTACCAGCGGTCCGCTGCATGTGCCTCGCCGGCTTCCTGCGCGCTTCCCTGCAGCGGAGCCAGCACCATAAAGGCAACCAGGAGGAAGTATGCTTGCATTCTTTTCATCTGCCTGCTGTTTATGATCCTGCAGCGCAATACCTGGGCCATGCTTACAGGAAAGGGCAATGGGCAGATGATTTAAAGCAGTAACTTTAGGTCATGGAAGAAGAAGGAAAACTGAAACGGATCGTGGAGGCGCGCATGAAGCTGAAAGCCCGCTTTGAGGAAAAAATGAAACGCACGCCCTCCGTTGCGGACCACAAACCCATGGGCACCGGCAAGCCCAACCGCCATGGCATGCCCGTAGTGCCGGTAGGGCAGGTGGTTACCCGGAAATGGCCGGTGCTGGACCTGGGCATACAGCCGGAGATAGCGCCGGAGGACTGGACCCTCACTGTGGACGGGGAGGTGGAGAACCCTGTAGTGCTTACCTGGGACGATTTCATGGACCTGCCGCAAACGGCGGACACATCTGACTTCCATTGCGTCACTACCTGGTCCAGGCTGGACATGCACTGGAAAGGTGTGCGGCTGCTGGACATTGCAGCGCTGGTACAGCCAAAGGAAAAGGCTACGCATATTCTTTGCTATGGTTATGACGATTACACCACCAATGTGGCGCTGGAAGAGGCACTGAAGCCGGATGTGCTGCTGGCACATACGGTAGACGGGCAACCGCTGCCACGGGAGCATGGCGGGCCGGTGCGGATGATCACTCCGCAGCTGTACGCGTGGAAAGGCTCCAAATGGATCAGACAGATAACATTTTTACCCTTTAACAAGCCGGGCTTCTGGGAAGAAAGGGGGTACTCCAATACCGCCTATCCCTGGCGAAACGACCGGTATAGCTAGGCAGAACAGTTGCTTACACACGGCCGGGGCCTTTACCTCCTGCAAACTGCGGCGGCAGGGTGCAAAGCTGTTCCCACACCGCCTGCATGATCTGGCGGCCTTTCTCCGTCAGGGCTTGCCCGTCATATTGCGGCTGGTCCGCATGCCTGGGCCGGGTAATATCAAAAGTGGGCGGCAGCTCGGATGCAAACTGCTTTGGCCGCTGTACATGGTAAACAATCGCATCCGGCTGTCCTTCTATTTCCACATCTACCATGTACTGCACCCCGTCCAGGGTAATGGTGATTTGCCTGTTCATACCCTTTTTTATGAACATTTACAGCAATCATCAGGCCACCGGGGTGGCGGGCTGTACTTTTTCCGGCTCCTGCTGCTGCGCTGCCTGCTGCTGCGTCAGGTAAGCCTGCTTTACCACCTTTGCCGTTTTATGATCGCCGGTATGGCTCCAGCCCGGCGGCATTACAAAATAAAGCAGCTTGTTGCGGAGGCCCGGCGCTTTTATGATATCCTTCCACAGCGCGTAAAACTCACCAAAGTATACATCCCAGAAATTATGGGGATTCATGGGCCGGGAAATGCCGTACTCGATGGTCAGGTCTCTTTTCTCGTACTGGAAGGTGCCGAATAGCTTGTCCCAGATATTGAGGAGGTTGCAGAAGTTGGTGTCCATGTAAAGCGGGTTCCGTGCATGATGCACCCGGTGATGCGAGGGCGTGAGTATGACCCTGTTCAGGAAGCCCATGCGGCCGTCCTTGATAATGTTCTCTCCCACATGGATGAAAGCGCCCCAGGTGCCGTCAATGAACATGATGAAGAACAGCAGCGGCGGGTTAACGCCCGCCAGTATGCAGATGCTGGTGCGGATCACGTCGGCATACGGCGCTTCCAGGAAAAAGTGCGCATAGGTAACGGAAAGGTTCATGGTTTGCGGCGCATGATGCGTGGAATGCAGGCACCAGAACAGCCTTACCTTGTGTCCCAGGTAATGGTACACAAAATGCGCCAGCTCCCAGACCACATAGCCATAGATCAGCCAGTACCAGGTAAAGCTGGTTTTGAACAGGGCGTATTTTTCAAACAGCCCTATGCAGAACGCAATGGCCGCAATGGAAATGAACCTCGAAATAAAACGGTTGGCCACAAAGATGAGGAAGGGTATCTTGTAATCCTCTATCCGGAACCGCTTGTATACCAGCGCCCGCCCCACCTCTATCAGCAGGAGGAAAGGGATCACGGGAGAGATGGCCGACAGGATGCCGTTCAGCGATAACAGGGCATGGTAATCACCGGTCCTGTACATTTCCAGCAATGCCCCAATGCCCAGAAAGGAGATCACCTCTTCATACAAAATATCAAAGGGTACCATACGCAATACTATTTTTACGGTTACTGCATACTATAAAGCTAACTATAAAACTGGTTTTTTTTTAATTACTTTATACAATTAACTATACATATATGCTGCACATTCTATACATTATTGCTATCACTGCAGAAGCCATGACAGCCGCTTTGTCTGCCGGGCGGCGCAGGATGGACTGGGTGGGCGTTTGTATCATTGCCTGGGTCACGGCCCTGGGCGGCGGCACGCTACGCAACATCCTGCTGGGGCATTATCCCATGAGCTGGGTAAGCCACCCGGAGTACCTGCTGATCACCGCCGGCGGGGCCCTGTTTGCAGGGCTCATTGCCTCGTTTATGCGCCGGCTGCGCAGGCTGTTCCTTTACCTGGATGCGCTGGGCCTGGTGGTGTTCACCATTATCGGCTGCCAGGTGGCAGAGGACATGCAGCTGCCCACGGCTGTCGTGATGCTGAGCGGCGTGATCACCGGCTGCGCCGGCGGCGTGCTGCGCGATGTGCTGTGCAACGACATCCCGCTGCTGTTCCGCAAGGAGGTCTATGCCAGTGCCGCTATTGCTACTGGCGGTATTTACCTGGGCCTGGAAGCAGTGGATGTGAGCAGGCACTGGGCCACCATTATAGCCGCAACGGCCGGACTGATACTGCGCCTGCTGGCCATCCGGTATGAATGGCAGATGCCGAAATTTGTATACGAGGAAGAGTGGGAGTAGCAATGCAGTAGATATAAAATAATAATAAATCTGTGGCCCTTTCCCGGAAAATGGTGATCTTTATGGTATATCAAACCTTAAATTCAAATATGGCTAGATCAAGAGAGTCTGTAAGTAAAAAAGAAAAAGAAAAGAAAAAAGCAAAACAAAAGCAGGAGAAACAGGAAAGGAAGGAAGCGAGAAAGGGCAGTAACAAAGGTAAGTCGCTCGAAGAAATGATGGCTTACATTGATGAAAATGGCAACCTTTCTTCCACGCCTCCTGATCCGACCAAGAAAAAAGAGATTAACCCGGAAGATATTCAGCTGGGTGTTCCCAGGCAGGTAGAGGAGGAGCCGATAGAGGGCCCGCGCAAAGGTGTGGTGAAGTTCTTCAACGAGTCCAAAGGCTATGGATTCATTATTGACCAGCAAACCCAGGAGAGCATATTTGTGCATATCAGGCAGCTGTCAGAACCGATCAAGGAAAAGGACAAGGTAACCTTTGAAGTGGAGAACGGGCAAAAAGGCCTGAATGCCGTTAATGTACAGAAAGAAAAATAGGATAGTTGACATTGCTGCCCGGCCCATAGGCGGCCGGGCAGCGGAACGCCATATCATCAGCTGATCTTCTTGGGAGGCAGCGCAAATGCAATCGCCTCATGCTCAAAATGCCCTTTGTGGGACGCATCACAAAAAGGTTTGTTCCTGGAAAGCCCGCAGCGGCAGATGGAAACAACGTCCCTGCCCCCCAGGTCGTACCTGTTCCCGTTCTTGTCCACGATTTCAAAATCCCCTTCCACTCGCAGAGAGCCGTTGCTGTTAACAGTAATTTTGGTAGTAGCCATTCAAATATTTTTTTAATGGCTAAAAGTAGTGAAATTAAATCAAAGCCTGCCGGGGCCGCTGGCTTTGGCACAGATTTTAGCGCCATTATTGGGTAGTTGATCACCCTTAAAAGAAATTGTTATGGCAACAAGTTTTAATCCTGAGCACCAGGAAGGTAAAGTAGCAAAGGCTATTGAGAAACAAACGGCCAAAGTGCCGTCAGATGTGTATCTGTGGGCGGCCATTGGCGCCATGGGCGTTTCCCTGGCGCTACAGTTTACCGGCGTAAAGCACAAGAGCCTTTTTATCGGACAGTGGGCAGCGCCTTTCCTGCTGCTGGGGCTTTACAACAAGATCGTAAAGCTGGAAGGGCACGATTAATGCTCTTGTAAAAGCACTGGCAGCCGCAATACCAAAGTGCATGGTCCACATCCGCCATGCCCCCCGGTATTGCGGCTGCTGCTTTTTTATGCAGACCGGTCCGTGGCAGCTCAGCCCTCATCCGGCGTAAAAGCCACGCGTATGCAGTTGTCTTTTTTTTCCTTGAACATCCTGTATCCCTCGGGGCCATGCTGCAGCGGCCAGCGGTGGGTGAGCAGGAAGGAAGGATCTGCTTCCCCTTTTATGATATGCGCCATCAGCTGCGGAATATATTTCTGCGCATGCATCTGCCCCATTCTGAAGGTAAGCCCCTTGTTCATGGCGGCGCCCATGGGGAATTTATCCAGCAGCCCGGCATAAACGCCCACAACGGATACCGTGCCTCCCTTGCCGCAGGCCATAATGGCCTGCCGTAGCACGGCGGGCCGGTCTGTTTGCAGGCGCAGCGTTTGTTTTACGCGGTCATAGTACTGCTCCACCCCGGTGGTATGCGCTTCCATGCCCACTGCATCAATGCAGCAATCAGGCCCGCGCCCCGCCGTCATTTCCTTCAGCGCCTCCAGCACGTCCGTTTCTTCATAGTTGATCACTTCTGCCTTCCCGTAGCTTTTGGCCATAGCCAGCCTTTCGGGGATACGGTCTATTGCAATGACCCGCTCGGCGCCCAGTAGCCAGGCGCTGCGGATGGCCATTTGTCCTACGCCGCCACATCCCCATATGGCCACAATGTGGCCGGGTAATATATTACACATGTCGGCCGCCATATACCCGGTAGGGAAGGCGTCGGAACAGAACAGTGCCTGCTCGTCCGTAAGCTCTTCCGGCACGCGGAAGGCGCCATGGTCGGCAAATGGCACCCGGATGTAGGTGGCATGGCTGCCGGCATATCCTCCAAAGGTATGGGAATAGCCGAAGATGCCGGCCCCGGAATAGCCGTAAGCGGCTTCCGCCATCCAGGCATGCGGATTGGAGTTGTCGCACAGCGACCAGGCATTCTGCCGGCAGTAATGGCACTCCCCGCAACCTATAACAGAGCCTACCACCACGCGGTCGCCTTTTTTGAATTTTGTTACCGCTGAGCCGGTCTCCACGATCTCGCCCATAAATTCATGCCCTATGATATCGCCGGCGTGCATGCTCGGCACATACCCATCTATCAGGTGCAGGTCCGATCCGCAGACAGAGGACAGCTTTACCTTTACAATGGCGTCATGCGGATTCAGGATGGCAGGATCTTTCACTTGCTCAACCCGCAGGTCATTAATACCATTCCATACTAATGCTTTCATGTGTTGGTTTTTTTTTTGATGAAAGGAAGGGTGTCAGGGGTTCAGGAACATGGCGGCATGCTTCCTGGCGGCCGGCTGGCCTTCTATAGTGGAGGTTTCGCCAGCTTCCATGATCTGCTTGAACCGGTGCAGGTCCTGGCGTACCTGCAGCTCAAAGGCTTTGTGCAGGAGTTTGCCGGCCGCTTTTCCCAGCGCCCCTGCGGGCATCCGGTAATAGATGGTAGCGTATACTTCGGTGCCGCGGTGGCCGGGCGCATCCCGGAACAGCAGCTCGCCGGCATTGTCCACGTCCGACCCTTCAACGGACTGCCAGCTGAGCAGCGCCCCGGGCTGGTCTTCCATGATGGCTGCTTTCCATTCAACATGGGCTACCCCGCCGGGCGCCCGCATTTTCCAGTGGGAAAGGCAATCGCTTTCCATACGCACTTCCTCAATGTGTTTCATGAAAAGCGGCAAATGCTCCAGTTGGCGCCAGTAGTCATACACTTCATTCCTCGGGCGGTTCACCGTAAATGCTTCCCTGACCAGCAGCGGCGCTGGCTCGTGGCCTGCGGTGTTTCTGCCTGCTGCTGCGCTGATGGGGCAGTGCCCGCTAAGGCCCCTGTATAAAAGATAACCGCCTGTAATTGCCTTAATAAGCGAGGCGGCAGGGCGTTCCCTGAAGTGGCGGAAGCCGGAGAGCAGCAGCCAGGCTGCTCCCGCAACAGAGGCTATCCGTTCGCCCCGCCCTGTGTTGATATGGCTGGAGCCGGTAGCCGGCGTTGTGATCCGGGTGTGATGAGCTGTCATAAAGTTTTTCCTAAACGCCTCAAAATATGTGCTAGCCCACAGGCATGGCTGCAGGAATGATCCGGGTTGATTGCCTGCTGTGGAGATTTTGTCCTTTAACGGGTACACCCGCACACACAGCCGGAGGCAGGCAGATAAAATTCCGGCTCCTGTCTATTTGACTCTGCACCTGTTTGGGAAAGTTGTAATTTGTGCATATATGCCGGCTGTTCCCATTTTTCCTTATGTCTGTCGAACCGGAGCACGCGAAAATACCATGCAATGATCATACAATTATGCGGACTGTCAGGGGCGGGCAAAACCACCATTGCCAACAGCGTGAAATGCAAGGCTGCTGCCCACGGTATTCCCGTTGAGATAATTGACGGGGATGATTATAGGGCGGTGCTGTGCAGGGATCTTGGCTTTTCCAGGGAAGACCGCTGCGAGAACATCCGCCGGCTGGGCTTTGTGGCCGGCCGGCTTTCCCAACATGGCATAGTATGCATTATCAGCGCCATCAATCCTTATGATGCGGTGCGCAGGGAGCTGGCGGACAAGTATGAAAAGGTACATACTGTATATGTAGACTGCCCGCTGGATGTGCTGCAGCAACGTGATACCAAAGGCCTGTACAAAAGGGCCATGCTGCCGGACGGGCATCCTGACAAGATCTACAATTTAACGGGCGTGAATGATCCTTTTGAGCCGCCCACTCACCCGGACCTCCATCTGCATACCCATACCGCCACCGTAGATGCCGCTGCAGACGAAATGCTGGCATTGATCCGGCGCTCCCTGCCGCTGCCGGAAAAAAAGATCATGATCATCACGGGCATGCACCGCTCCGGTACGTCCATGCTGGCGCAATGGCTGTATAAATGCGGCCTGCATGTAGGGCATGAAATTGTGGGGCCGGGCACCGGCAACAACGACGGGCATTTTGAGGATGTGGATTTCTTTGACGCGCACCGGGCCGTGCTTGCAGCGCTGCAGCTGCCGCCGGACGGTATGACCGAACACCCGCTGCCTGCGCTGTCCATTGCACAGGTGGAGAAGCTGAAGGCCCTGGTGGCAGGGAAGCAGGTATGGCAGCGGCAATGGGGATGGAAAGAACCGCGCACCTGTCTTTTTTTGCCGGTATACCGCCGGCTGTTACCCGAGCACGCGCTTTACCTGGTGATATGGCGCGACTATCAGACTGTGGTCAGCTCCCTCATTCGCCGGCTGTACCTGATAGATGTAAGCACCTGCCTGGGCAGAAAAGGCCTGTCTGCCTTTCTCTGGCGGAAGATCGGCAGGCGGCGCCACCGGAAACAGCTGTATAAAGCATACAGCGAGCATTTCCTGAAAGTATGGATCAACTATAACCGCATTATCCTGGAGCACCTGCAGCAGCTGGCGCCGGGGCGTTTCCTGGTGTTGAGCCATGCACGGCTGCCGCATTACCATGAGCAGGTTTTTGCCCACCTGGCTGGTAAATGGGGCTTTTGCCTGAAGCCTTATCCTTTCGGGGAAGTGTTCAAAAAAGAACGGCTCAGCCCTGTGCGGGATATTGAGCCGTATATCCATGACCGTTCGTTGCTGGCGGAGGCTGGCCGTTTGCAGGAGCAGCTGTCGGCGCTGGATCAGATGTCCGCCAGTTCCCAGGCGCTCTGGTAGGCGTTCTTTTCACTGGCATATGCAATGAAGTCTTCATAGAACGGCAGCCGGGAAAGCGTGCCGCTGTCGCCTATTACCACCAGTTTTTTCCGTGCCCGGGTCATGGCTACGTTCATCCGGCGTATGTCCGAAAGGAAGCCGATCCGGCCTTCCGTATTGCTCCGTGTCATGCCAATATATACGATGTCGCGCTCCTGGCCCTGGAAGCTGTCAATGGTGTTGACGGAGATCCTGTCCCCGTACAGCCGGTACGCGGGCGTATGCGGCAGCAGCTCCTGCAGCAGCTGCACCTGCTGCCGGTAGGGCGATATCACCGCAATGGTGGGGAACTGCGCCGGCTTGTAATGCGTGGCCAGGGTGTTGATCAGCTGTATTAAATGTTTGAACAGGAATGCGCCTTCCTCCGGGTTGGTAATGCTGGTACCTTCCGCTTTTTCGTCAAAACCGCAGCCCGCCGTGTCTACAAACGCCAGCGGCTCATCCCCGGGAAACAGCAGGCGCTGTGCTACGGAAGCATGTGCTTTTAGCCGCTGCCCGTAAAATACGGCAGAGGAGTAGCCCATGATGCTTTCGTGCATGCGGTACTGTTCCTCCAGCAAGGTAACGGCCTCGGGGTACAGCGCGGCGCACTTTTCCAGCAGGGTGGTGCTGAGGCCTTTTTGCGCTGCTTCAGTAGATTTGATGGTAGGCGGCAGCTGGAAATGGTCGCCGGCCAGCACCACTTTTTTCGCTTTGAGGATGGGTATCCAGCAGGCGGGTTCCAGGGCCTGCCCGGCCTCGTCTATCACCACGGTCTGGTAAGCGAGGTGGCGTATCAGGTAGTTGTTGGCCCCTACCAGCGTAGCGGTGATCACCTGGGCTTTGGACAGCAGGTCGTCTATAATATACTGCTCCGTTTGCTCTACCTGTTTCATCACTTTCCGGGCTTCGTCAAACAGGGCTTTGCGCTGCTCCCGTTCCGCCCGTCCAAAGTTCCGCTTGTACTTGTGCGCCATGTCCCGGAACTCGCCGGCCTGCTTCTTCAGCCGTTTGATGTCCTTGCTGGCGCTGTGCGCTGCCATCCTGCTGTCCAGGGTTAAGGACAGCAGCCGGTCAGACACCCGGGCAGGATTGCCCACGCGCAATACGTTCAGTCCTTCGTCCGACAGCTTTTCGCTCAGCAGGTCCACCGCGGTATTGCTGGGCGCCACTACCAGCACCTGCTGCTGCTCCTGCTGCAGCATGGCCTTGATGGCCTGCACCAGCGTGGTGGTTTTGCCCGTGCCCGGCGGGCCGTGTACGATGGCCAGGTCGGTGGCGGAAAGTATCTTATGGACCGCTGCCTGCTGGGAGGCATTTAATCCCGGCATGGCAGCAGGAGCAGGAGCGTCCCCGAAGGCGGGCGCCTGCCCGCCGGTGAGGATGCGGATGAGGCGGTCTTCCTCCTTTTTTTCTGCACGGGCAGCGGCCTGCTTCAGCGCATGCTGCATTTCATCATAGCTGTTGTCGTCAAACAGCAGGTCTATGCCCAGCTTGCCGTCGCGGCTCCATTCCGGCAGCTCGTCTGTGCGCAGCGCAATCTTCAGCCGGTTGCCGCTCAGGTAGGAAATGGTGCCCTCTATATTATTTTCCTTGGGAGCATGGTTGGAGAACAGCAAGGCCGAAACGCCGGTGCGGAACTGGGCAGGTATATCCTGGTGCGTGGTGCGCTCCACCTCCACGGTCAGGTAGTCGCCCCGGCCCAGCTCCGTGTCCCGGATAGCAACGGGATACCAGGTAAGCCCGTTTTCCCTGCGCGATTGTATAGAGGAGGATTGGGCAAGTTGCAGCCAGGATTGCCGGTCTTCTTCCCGTTCGGTCTTCAACAGCTCAAGCTGCTTTTTGAAATAGTCCATATTCCGGCAAAGATACCGCTCTCAAAAAAATATTTGCGTAACCGAAAGGTTCCTTATATATTGCAACCGTTTGGTTACAGAAAGATGTGTACAAAAAAAACATACGATCATGCAACACGAACCGCTAACGCTTGAACGGACCTTTAATGCGCCTGTGGACAAGGTATGGAAAGCCCTTACCGACAAGGATAACATGAAGCAGTGGTATTTTGATATCCCCGAATTTAAGCCCGAAGTGGGTTTTGAATTCCAGTTTGAAGGCGGCCCGCCCGAAAAATGCTACCTGCACCGGTGCAGGGTAACGGAAGTGATACCGGGCAGAAAGCTCACGTACAGCTGGCGTTACGAAGGTTATGCAGGTAATTCGTTCGTTACGTTTGAATTGTTCCCTGAAGGGGATAAAACAAGACTGAAGCTCACGCATACGGGCCTGGACACCTTCCCGGCAGATGTGCCGGACCTGGCCAGGGAGAACTTTGCCAGGGGCTGGACGCAGATCATTGGCACTTCCCTGAAGGAGTTTGCAGAGCAGGCAGCGTGATCATTTTATTAAAATAAAATATTAGCAGATGAAAATAGCCCTCACCAGCATACCGGTCCACGACCCGGTAGCGGCCTTTAAATTTTACACGGAAGTACTGGGCTTTCAAAAGCGCCTGTATATGCCGGAAGCCGGCCTGGCCATTGTAGTATCGCCGGAAGAACCGAACGGCACCGGGCTGCTGCTGGAGCCCAATGGGAATCCCATCAGCAGGAACTGGCAGGAAGGCGTATACAACGCGGGCCTGCCAATTATTGTATTCGGGGTGGATGATGTGCAGCAGGAATATGAAAAGCTGAAAGCCCGCGGCGTAGTGTTCAAAAAACCGCCCGTCAAAACGGAGTGGGGAATAGAAGCGGTGCTGGAAGATACCTGCGGCAATTATGTGCAGATACACCAGGTGCCCTTATAGCCCTTTCCTCACTAACCGTTCATAGTACGCTTTTTTCAGCCATTCCCGGTGATCGGGATGCGCCAGTTTGATCAGCGCCTTGCTGCGCTGCTTCAGGTTTTTGCCAAAGAGGTTCACGGCTCCGTATTCCGTGACCACCCAGTGCATTGGCCGGCGCATACCCGATGATGTTGTTGTAACGGGCAAAGAAAGGCAGTCTGAAGCGGCCGGTTGCAGCAGGTTATCTTTCTTCCAGCACGGACAGGATATTGCCCGCCGGGTCCTCAAACCAGGCTATTTTGATGCCTCCCCCGCTGGCAATGCCCTTTTCATTGGTCTGTATATCGCCTTCATATTGCAGGAAGCGGACGCCGCGCCTGTTAAGCTCCGCCACCGCTTTTTCTATGTCCGGCACCGGGAAGTTGAGGATGGTAAAGGTAGCCGGCGTGTGGTTGGGCTTGGGATAGATCATGATGTTATTGCCCCCGTCAATGTGCAGGGTCAGCAGTTTCATACCCGGATCGTCCGTAGGCTGCTCTTCGGTCACTTCCAGCCCCAGCGTATCCTGGTAGAATGCTCTGGCCTTTTGCAGGTCGTCCACGGAAAACCCGCTGAATGCTTTGGTTTGTTTGAACATGGTTTGGTGTTTTGTGCAAAGATACCTCCGGTTAAGGTGCCGGAAGGGCGGTATATGTGCCAATGTGCAGGGGGAGATGAGGCATTTGTGGCGGAAAACCATTATATTGTTTAACTATTGACATCCCCGGACAATCAGGAGCTACCTCAAATTAACAAATCACTGTTATGAAAACACTCTTAAGCTTGCTCATCCTTTGTTCGCTGTCTGCTTTGCCCTTGCAGCACAGCCATGCTGAAAAACATGCCGCCGGTATCTTCAGTATCGGACTGAATGTGTTTAATGGCACCACCCATAACGGTGCTATCTACCTGTATGGACCTACCAGTCTCAGTGAGACCCTTAGCCCGGGTTCTTCTTCCTATGGACCGCTGACAGCCGGTAACTATACCGTGTATATCTATACATCCGCTCCCGGTACGCGTACATTTACCTTCAACGGCACGTCCGTTACTACCGATGCGGGTTATGCCACGTTCAGTAATGTGAGCATTACCTACACCTCTTTTGCCTCTATTTATTAAGTGTATTCAGGAAAACAGCCTTCCTGCGGGAGCAAACCGGGAATTACTTCCGGGGTAGCCGATCATTGTGATTGCTTCCGCAGGAAGCTTTGGGACAGCCCCGGCATACCATGCGCACCGGCTCTTGTACCCTGCTGCCGGGCCCCAACAGCAGCGGAAAAATAAAGCCGTATTTTAAGCGAGAATATTATTTTTGTTTCGGATACACATATCCCGATCCATATGCAGGCAAAACCAATCAGTGATAGTGAACTGCTGCAGTCCATCAAAAGAGATGATGTAGCCGCATTTGAAATGTTGTACGACAGGTATTGGAAAGCCCTTTATACAAGGGCCTGCCAGCGCGTGGACAAGGATGAAGCAAAGGATATGGTGCAGGAGGTGATGATCACGCTGTGGAACCGGCGCAAAGAGATCCGTTTGAAAGAGAACGGCGAGCTGGGAGGGTACCTTTTTACCGCCATCAAATACCGGGTGATCAGCCATTACGCCTTCAGCCAGGCGGAGATCAGGCAGGTGTCCTTTTTCGACGTGCTGGATGCCATGCCGGCCGATAACCTTGAAACCAAAGACCTGCAGCGGCAGATAGAGGCGGAGGTAAGCAAGCTGCCCTCCCGTATGCAGGAGATATTCCGGCTGAGCAGGGAAGACGACTGCTCCATAGCCGAGATAGCCAAACGCCTGGGCCTCTCAGAGCAAACCGTCAAGAACCAGCTTACCGAAGCGCTAAAAAGGCTGCGCAGCTCCCTGCAATCCCGCACCGCCGGGGAGTGGGCGCTGGTATTATGCTACCTGTTCTGCCACCTTCATAATAAATAGCCGTCAAGGCCGGAAAGACCTGGCAGGTTTCAGAACCTGCCAGGTCTTTTATTTTTTTTAAAAAAAAACGGGTACTGCCTAGTACCAGGCGCCGGTTTTTAATATAATCCAATAAAACGCAGCCTTTGGAAGCAGGAAAAGTAAAACAGCTATTGCAGCGTTACCTTTCAGGGCAGGTATCCGAAAGAGAAGCGGGGGTAGTGGATGACTGGTACCGCTCTTTTGACCATGCGCCTGGAGCAGACCTGTCTGAACAGGAAGCGCAGCAGGTAAGAGCGGAAATTTGGCAGCGCCTGTCTCCGCAAATTGTGATTACTAAAACGTTTTATCTACCCGCCTGGGCCAAGATAGCCGCTGCCGCGCTGCTGGTAGCCGGGGCGGCCCTGGCATCCTACCTGCTCATTTCCCAGCGCCATAGCACCGTACAATATACCGAAGTGCGCACCGCCAACGGCGAAAGAAAGACCCTGCAAATGGAAGATGGCACCGTGCTTACCCTGAATGCCGGCACCACGCTCCTGGTAGCCAGGGACCTTTCGGAAGAAAGGCGGCTGCAGCTGGTGGACGGGGAGGTTTTCTTCAACGTGCGCAGTGATACCCGCCGGCCTTTTGTAGTGGAGAGCGGCCCCCTTGTCACCACCGTGCTGGGCACGGCCTTTAATATAGCCGCCTACCGCGATATCCAGACCCTGCGCATAGCCGTAGCATCCGGGAAAGTAAGCGTAGCGGGCCAAACCGGCTCCGCCGGCCAGGTGCTGGAAAAAGGCCGGGCGCTGGTGTACGACAAGCATCAGGGCACCAGCCGCCTGGAACCCGCCGGCGAGGGCCCGCCTGCATGGATGCAGGGCCGGCTGGTGCTGAACGATGTTTCTTTTGATGAAATGGCCGTGCTGGTAAAGAAGAATTTCGGCATTACCCTTACCGCCCGGCAGGAGCAGGTAAAGCAAAGCCGGTACACCACCGAACTGCAAACAGACATGGAGCCGGCGGCTGCAGTGGAAGTGCTGGCCGCTATCCACCACCTGAAAATATCCGCCAGCGGCAGCCAGGTGCTCCTGTACCAATAACAGGCCCGCTGCCGGCAGAAACCCTTATTTAGCCAATTCCACGCTCACCAATATCATCATAATCGCTTAATGCCTTGAAACATTAAAAATTCACGCATGAAAAAATTGAACACAAAGCTCAGGAAAGGGACGCTGGCTTTAGTATGGCTCCTTACATGCGCCTTTACCGTGCTGCCCGTGTACGCAGGGCAGGGGCAGGTGCTGAAGGAAACAATGGTCACCGCCACCCTGAAAAGCGGGTCGCTGGAATCCGCTATCAAACAGCTGCAGCAGCTCACCAAAGTAACATTTGCCTATGACAAACAACTGTTACAGCATTATTCCATAGAAAAATACCGGTTTTCAAAGACCACGCTGGAGAAAGTGCTGCAGGAACTGCTGCAGGGCAAATCCCTCGCTTACAAGGAGGTGAACAACATCGTGGTGATCAGCCGGAAGGAGGACGCATCCCCGAAAGCGTCGTCCCCAAGGGCCGACATTGTAGTGTCGGGCACCGTGGTGGATGAAAAAGGAGTGCCCCTGCCGGGTGTAAGCGTGGCAGTAAGGGGTGTGAGCACCATGACCACCACAGACGAAAAGGGCCGCTACAAAATCATTGTACAGTCGCCGGAAGCGGTGCTGGGCTTCAGCTTTATCGGTTATGAAACTGTGGTGGTAACGGTAGGCTCGCAAACCACCATCAATGTGCAGCTGAAGCTGGCCAGCCGCTCCCTGAATGAAATAGCGGTAGTGGGCTTTGGCACCCAGCGCAAGGTAAGCCTGGTAGGCGCGCAGTCCACTATCAAGCCGGCCGAGTTCAAACAGCCGGCAGCAGATATTTCTACCATGCTGGCCGGCCGCATTGCCGGCATTGTAGGCGTGCAGCGCTCCGGCGAACCGGGCAAAAGCGGCGCAGATATCTGGATACGCGGCATTGCCACCTTTGGGGCCGGCAACAAGGCCACGCCCCTTATACTGGTGGATGGCGTGGAACGCTCCATCAACAACATTTCGCCGGAGGACATCGAATCCTTCACCATCCTGAAAGACGCCGCCGGCACGGCCGTATATGGCGTGCGCGGGGCCAACGGCGTGATACTGCTGAAAACAAAAACAGGCAAGGTGGGCAAGCCACAGATCTACTTCGATTACAACGAAGGGGTGAACACCTTTACCAAGCGGCCCGAAATGCTGGATGGCATTACGTATATGAACCTGGCCAACGAAGCCCTCACCACCCGCAACCAGAATCCCAAGTACTCGCAGGAATATATTGAAAATACGAGGTCCGGCGTAGATCCGCTGCTGTACCCGAACGTAGACTGGATGGACGCCGTGTTCAACAAATACGGCCATACCCGCAGCGCCAACCTGAATGCCAGCGGCGGCGTGGAAAATGCGCAGTACTACGTATCCGTGGGATACTTCAATGAAACGGGCTTCCTGAAAACGGACGACCTGGCCAGGTACAATTCTTCCCTCAAATACAACCGTTATAATTTTACCAGTAACCTTAACCTGCGGGTAACCAAAAGCACCAGGCTGGATGTGGGGCTGCAGGGATATTTTTCCAACGGCAATTACCCTGCCATTGGCACCCACGATATTTTCCAGAGCGCAATGGATGCATCGCCGGTAGCCTATCCCATTATGTACCCGGGCAACCTGGTGCCGGGACAGGCTGCCAACGGCGGCTTCCGCAACCCTTATGCAGACCTTACCCGCAGGGGCTACCGCAACGAGTTCAAGAACCAGCTGTATTCCAACCTTCGTGTAACCCAGGAGCTGGATTTCCTCACACAGGGGCTGAGCGCCACGGCCATGTTCTCGTTCGATACCTATAACCAGAACTATATTATCCGCTCCAAGAGGGAGGACACCTATTTCCCGGACCAGAACCAGCCCTATAACCCGGACGGCACGCTGAACCTGGTGAAAACCTTTACCGGCGACCAGTACCTGGGCTTTGACCGGGCAGACGACAACCGGCAGACCACCCGCCAGTTTTACACGGAAGCGGCCATTAACTATGACCGCCTCTTTGGCAGGCACCGCGTAACAGGCCTGGGCCTGTTCTACTCCAGTGACAAGACCAACACGCTGGCCAATGATTTCATCAACTCCATTCCTGAAAGGTACCTGGGCTTTGCCGGCAAGGCCGCTTACGCTTATGACGACCGCTATTTTGCAGAGTTCAACTTCGGCTACAACGGTTCAGAGCTGTTTGCCCCCGGCAACCGCTTTGGCTTCTTCCCTGCAGTGGGTGTAGGCTGGCTGGTGTCCAACGAAAAGTTCTTTGCACCGCTGAAAAACGTGATCAATTTCCTGAAGTTCCGCTACTCCAACGGTAACACCGGCCTGGGCAGCGCCAACGAAAGGTTCCTCTACATTACCACTCTGAACGATAATGCCGTAGGATACGATTTCGGCAAGAACCGGGAGAACGCAGGCGGCATCAGCATCAACCGCTATGCTACCGACGTGCGCTGGTCTGTTTCCAATAAGCAGGACCTGGGCATTGAGCTGCGCACCCTGAACGAAAGCCTGCATATTGTGGTGGACTTCTTCAAGGAGCACCGTACCGGCATTTTCCTGCAAAGGGCGTCCAACGTGGCTTTCATGGGGCTGGAAAACCAGCAGTACGGCAACCTGGGCGTGGTGGACAACAAGGGCATAGATGCTACGCTGGAGTATTTTGCAAAGATCGGCAAGGTGGACGTTTCCATACGCGGCAACATCACTTACAACAAGGACAAGCTGGTGGAGGACGACCGTCCCCCGCAGGCATACCCCTGGATGGACCACCGCGGCAACAACATACTGGCCCGCTATGGCTACATTGCAGAAGGCCTGTTCCAGAGCGAAGATGAAATTGCCAAAAGCCCCGTGCCCGGCGACCGATCCCAGATAAAGCCCGGGGATATCAAGTACAGGGATCTGAACGGCGATGGCCTGATCAACAACTACGACGTAACGAAGATCGGCCGCGGCGATGTGCCGGCGCTGGTATACGGCTTTGGCTTTAACGTGGCCTACAAGGGCTTTAACGTTGGCGTGCTGTTCCAGGGCTTGTCCCAGGCAGACCGCATGCTGCAGGGCTCCGCCATTATTCCCTTTAACGGCGGCGGCGGCTTAACGAACGCCTATGCCATTGCTACAGACCGCTGGACGCCGGAGAACCCGAACCCGAACGCGTTCTATCCCCGCCTGGCCTATGGGGAGGCGGAGAACAAGAACAATACCCAGGCCAGCTCCTGGTGGGTGAAAGATGTGAGCTTCCTGCGTCTTAAATCCGCGCAGATCGCCTATAACCTGCCGGACGGTTTTCTCAGGAGGCTGGGCATCCGCAACTCCTCCGTTTACCTGCAGGGCATCAACCTGCTCACCTTCAGCAAATTCAAGCTGTGGGACCCTGAACTGAATACCGACAACGGTACTTCCTATCCCAATATCAGGACCATTTCCCTGGGTATGAACCTGAGATTTTAATCGAGCCCGGGCAAACCTCCCGGGTTTACCCGGCTGCAAAAAACATGAACGAATGAAACTGAACAGCATTATATACTTACTCCTGGCATTCATTGCACTTTCGTCCTGTAGAAAATACCTGGACCAGGTGCCGGACGACCGGCTGACCATAGACGAGACCTTCAGGACCTGGGCCACCGCCCGCAAGTTCCTGAACAATGTATACGCCCGCATACCGGATGAATTCGGACAGCGCAATCCCGGCGACCAGACCAACCGCGGACTGTGGACCGGCGGCTGCGATGAAGCGGATTACGTGTGGAGCTTTGTACAGTCCAACGATGTGAACATTGGCAGCTGGGACGCCAACTCCGGTTTTGTAAAGGATTACTGGACCAATTTCTACAAAGGCATCCGCGCCGCCGGCGTGTTTATAGAGAATGCAGACAAGATCACCGACCTTACGCCGCAGCTCATCACCCAGTACAAGGCAGAGGCCAGGGCGCTCAGGGCCATGTATTATTTTTACCTGATGCGTATATACGGCCCCGTAGTACTGCTGGGCGAGACCCCGGCGCCGGTGGATACCAACCTGCAGATACCGCGCAGCTCCTTTGATGAGTGCGTGAGCTATGTGGCCAGCGAACTGGCCAAAGCAGCCGAAGACCTGCCCGTAATACCCAATAACGACCAGGATTACGGCCGCATTACCCGGGGCATTGCCCTGGCTTTCCGCGCCAATGCCCTGATGTACAATGCCAGCCCGCTCTTCAACGGCAATACCGATATGGCGGCCCTGCAGAACAAGGACGGCAAGCAGCTGATCAGCCAAAGCTATGACGCCGGTAAATGGAAGGTGGCCGCAGATGCCTACCGCGAGTTTATCGCGGAATTTGTGCCCGGTACCTACGACCTTTTCAGGAAGAACGGGCCGGACGGCAACTTCAGCCCTTACCTGTCCTGCAGGGACGTGATCCTTACGGACTGGAACAAGGAAGTGATACTGGCGCGCCCCGGCAATTCCCTTGGCCCCCGCCAGTATGAGCTGACGCCTTACCATAACGGGCAAAGCTCCCGCGACGTAAGGGGCAGCGGCGGCCTGGGCGCCACGCAGAACATGGTAGACGCCTTTTTTACGGCAAACGGCCGCAGCATAGACGATCTCGCATCCGGCTACGTGAGCAGCGGCTATTCCGATTTCCAGGCGCCTTACGATACGCACACCAAAAGCACCTACAATCAATGGGTGAACCGCGAGCCCCGCTTTTACGTGAACATTACCTACGATGGCAGCACCTGGCTCAATACCTCCTTTGGCGAGATCACCACCCGCCTGTACAACACCGGCAACTCCGGCAAGCAGACCGGCGGCAACGACTACTCGACCACGGGTTACATTGTGCGCAAGGCCATGGGCCTGGGCCGTTGGGATATCAACGACCGTACGCTGATACTGGTACGCCTGGCGGAAATATACCTGAGCTATGCCGAATGCCTGAATGAAGCTGAACCAGGCAATCCCGACATCCTGAAGTACCTGAACCTGATCCGGGAAAGAGCCGGCATACCGCAGTACGGCAGCGCAACGCTGCCCGCTCCTGTAGGGCAGGATGCCATGCGGGAAGCCATCCGCAAGGAGCGCCGCGTGGAGCTGGCCTTTGAGAACAACCGCTTCTTTGACGTGCGCCGCTGGAAAATTGCCGAGCAAACGGAGAACGGCCCCATCTACGGCCTGAACATCAACGCGGACCTGCCGGAGTTCCTGAACGTAGTGGCTTTTGAGACCCGTGTTTTCAACAAAAGGCATTACTTTTTCCCTATTCCGTCTGATGATATCAATAACGATGGAGAGCTGGTACAGAATCCGGGATGGTAGATAACCCGGGCCTGGCAGGCTTTTGGACCTGCCAGGCCTTAAAAAACTGACAAATGAAAAAACTGTTTTTACTGGTGGCGGCGGGCCTGCTGCTGAACACGTCCTGCAGCAAAAGCAAGGACAGGAACGATTCCATTCAGCCGCCTGTGCTGCCCGGAGTATCTTTTACAGAACAGGATGCCACGCAGGCTTACAACACGTTCAACGCCTTTTTTTACAGCCCGGACGAGCAGCTGTATTACGCCACTACGGAGAAAAGATCCATAGGCTCCATCTGGACGCAGGCCATTTACTGGGACATGGCCATGAACGTATACAAACGCACCGGTGATCCCGCGCACCTGCAAATGGTACGCGACATCTATGAAGGAGGTTTCAGGAAATACGACCAGTATAACTGGAACAACAGAACGGTATGGTTTATTTACGACGATATGATGTGGTGGATCATTTCCCTGGCCCGGGCGCACCAGCTCACTGGCGAGGATAAATACCTGGACCTGTCCATATCCGGTTTCAAACGGGTATGGGACGAATCTTACGACCCCGTGGAAGGCGGTATGTACTGGGACTTTAACCACAGCGGCAAAAATTCCTGCATCAACTTTCCAACCGTGATCGCCGCCATGCTGCTGTACCAGGAAACAGGGGAGGAGGCGTACCTGCAAAAGGCGAAGGACGTGTTCCGCTGGGGGCTGGTTAACCTGGCAGACAGCGCTACCGGCCGCATTGCAGATAACAATATAAGGGGAAAGAAAGGCTGGTCGGATTATACCTACAACCAGGGCACCTTTATAGGGGCGGCTGTTATGCTGTACAAGGCCACCGGCGAAAAGGCCTATCTTGACCATGCCAGGCTGGCCGCTGATTATACGCAGCACAGCATGTGCGATGCGGATGGCATCCTGCCGGCGGAAGGCGACTGGAACGAGCAGGGCGTGCTAAAGGCCATATTCGGGCACTACATCATGATGCTGGTGAAAGAAGCGGACCAGCCGCAGTACCTGCCCTGGATACGCAGGAACATCAATACCGCCTGGGGCAACCGCGATGCTGCCAGGGGGCTTACCTACCGCAACTACAAGGTGCCTTGCCCTACGGGCCATATACAATCCTACGAGGCCAGCAGCGCCGTAATGCTCATGCAGGTGTGCCCGCCGGAGCAATAAATCTTTTTCGATGATCCCTTTCCCTGTGCCAACTTCCCTGCTACTGCCAGTGCAGTGCGGGGAAGCTTTTTATATTCAGAACCTTACGGAAAAGCCGGCATTGATCACATAATCCGCAAAAGCGGCGTCGCCGTTCACTTTATTGGCGGGCGTGCTCCTGGCCTTATCGGTAACGCTCTGGGTGCGGTTGCGTACAAAGGCCACCGGTACCGCAACGTACAGGCTTACTTTTTTGATCCGGAAGGCCAGGGCCGGTTCTGCGGACCATACATAGCCGGGCCGCCTGAAATCGCCGCTGCCGCCTGCCAGGTCATTTACGGGAATGCCTTCCAGGCGCGCCCCCAGGGAGGCGGTAATGCGGGCGCTTGCGTAGTTGAACCCTGCCCGGAACATATACTGGTCCGGCACGCTGCTGATGGCCTCATTGGCCAGTGCCGGCGTCAGGGTCTCGCGGTAGGTGCGGGTGCCGTTCTGTTCCCGCGGGTTCAGCAGGTAATAGCCGTTGGCGTACAGGCCCAGGCGGTTGTTCAGACTGTAGAAAGCGTTTATTTCCGCGGTAAGGCCGGTGCCGCCGTCGCCCAGTTGTATGGACTGGTCTACGGTTCTCAGCGCTTTGGCGCCATTAGGGCCCACGTTGTGCCAGTAGTCCTTGTAGTCATAGTCGCCGGTAGCGAACTTGATGCCCAGGCCGGCCTGTATGTTGCCCCGGCGGTGCTTTTGAGGATCGAGGAGCCAGCGGTATACGGCCAGGCGGATATCGCCCAGGCCATAGGAGTGCATGCTGTGCCGTTCGTTGTAATTATTCACCCCGTTCACCAGCCCGTGCTCGTACAGGGAGGAGCGGGCATTGGCCAGCAGGGGCACATCTGTCATTACGCTCCAGCGTTCGTCCAGTATCCTTGTTAAGGTAAGGTCTATCGCTGTTTGATGGTTGATCACTTCTGTGCCGTGTTCCACTCTTTCCTTTTGTTCTTCTCTTCCTTTAAAGTGCTTGTAGGACCGGAAGTAGCGCGTGTTCATGTTAAATATCCATTTGTCGGCAGGCGCTTCCTCCGGGTGAGGCATCATGCAGGAGGTGCCGCTGCCGCGCAAGGCCACACAGCCCTGTGCGCGCAGGCCGGAAATGGCAAACAGGAGGAAGCTGGCTGCAATGCAGGAGGTGGATAAAATGTTGTTCATAACGTGTAGTTGTTCACCCGTAACTTGTTTTCTATATACGTGGACTGCCCGTGCAGACTTGCTGCCGGCTGTAGGAAAGATAACAAATTTTTGTAACAAAGCTTACCCGGCCGTGGTGTATATCGCTTTCCTGCGGTAAAATTTGTCGCGGTAGGCGGTAGGGGTCATGCCGGTGGTTTTACGAAACAGCTGGCGGAAGGTTTTCAGGTCGTTATAACCGGTTTCCAGCATCACTTCCAGTATGCTGCGGTCCGTTTGTTCCAGTAGTCCTTTGGCGGCCTCTATGCGGGTCCTTTGCAGGTATTCGATGGGGGTGAAGCCGGTGGCTGCCTTGAAGCGGCGGGCCAGGTTGCGCCGGCTGGCCGGTATCTCGGACAGCAGCTCCTCTATCGTGCAGGCTTCGTGGAAGCGGCTTTCTATGCGTTTCTGCAGGGTGCTTACCAGCTCGTCGTTATGATGCTGTACCGGCTGGAAGGTGCCGAAATAGGTTTGCTGCTCGCGGTCCATGTCAATGGCGAAATATTTGGCCACCCGCAGGGTAATGGGATAGCCGCAGTATTTTTCCACCACGCGCAGCATCAGGTGAAAGCTGTTGGTGGCCCCGCCGCCGGTATAAATGCCTTTGTAGAAGGTGGCTATTTCATTGGCTTTTAATACCACTTTCGGGAAGGCCCGCGCAAATGCGGGAGCGGCATGAATGTGGGTGGTGGCAGGCTTGTTGTCCAGCAGGCCGCTGGCTGCCAGCAGGAAGGCCCCGGTGCAGAAGCTGGCTATTTCGGTGCCCAGCTCGTGCTGCTCCTGCAGCCAGGACAGGCATTCGCCGTTGTCGCTGATGGCCTGCGCCATGTCGCTGGTGCCAAAGGCGGGGATCAGCACGATCTGTTGCCTGGGCGCTTCCTCCAGCATATAAACATCATGGCCGGAATAGGCATGGGGCTGGCTGTTGCGAGGATGGATCAGGGCTATCCGGAAGAAGGGCGCCTGCCCGTCTGCCTCATAATAGCGATTGGCTGTTTCAAATACATCCAGCATGGCAGCTACACTGAGCAAACGGTGATGCCGGGTGAGTAGGATACCTAGTTGTACCATTGTGCTGTGTTTTTAAACCCGTTACAAAATAAACGTATTTTTCCCTTATGTCATTTTTTGCCATATCTTTTCTTTATTGGCTGCCTGCCGGAACTTGCCGGCAACAACGGAGAAACGGATATGCTCCTTGGTACCCAGCACCAGGAAGCCCAGTTTCTCCAGGCTTTCGTCAAAGAGCGTCAGCACCCTGTCCTGCAGGTGTTTGTCAAAATAGATCAGCACATTGCGGCAGATGATCAGGCTAAAGGCGTTGAAGGAATGGTCAGACACCAGGTTGTGCGTGGCAATGATCATTTTCTGCTTCAGGCGGTCGTCGAATTTGGCCCAGTCGTATTTGGCTGTGTAGTATTGCGAGAAATCGCGTTTGCCGCCGGACAGGATGTAATTCTCCGAATACTGCTTCATCTGGCTGATGGGGAAAACGCCTTTCCTGATCTTGCTGATGGCGGAGGGGTTGAGGTCTGTAGCGTACAGCAAGGATTTGTTCAGCAGGTTGGCCTCGTCCAGCAGTATGGCCATGGAGTACACTTCCTCCCCCGTGGCGCAGCCGGCATGCCAGATGCGGATAAAGGGCTGCGTGGCCAGCATGGGCAGCACGTTTTCCCGGATGCTCCTGAACACGGAAGGGTCGCGGAACATTTCCGTTACGTTCACCGTCAGCGCCTCCACCAGGCGAGGCAAATAAGCGGCGTCCGACCTCATCCGGCACAGCAGCTCCGCAAAACAGGGAAAGCGGTCTATCACCATCAGCCGGTTCACTCTCCGTTTCATGGAGGCTCTTGCATAGTTGGTAAAATCATAGCCATACAGCCGGAATACCTCGTTCAGCAGCAGGTCCAGCTGCTCCTCATGCACTATTTTGCTATTCATGTGGTTCATGTGGTCTGTTCAGTCCTATTCATATAGCCATACCCGTAGCAGGGAGATGAGCTGATCCACATCCACCGGTTTGGTGATGTAGTCGGAAGCGCCGGCTGCAATGCATTTTTCGCGGTCGCCGGTCATGGCCCTGGCCGTTACTGCAATCACCGGCAGCCTTTTATATGCCGGTATCTCCCGTATACGCCGGATGGATTCATAGCCGTCCATTTCCGGCATCATCATATCCATCAGCACCAGGTCTACCTTCGGAACGCTTTGCAGCTGCTGCAGGGCTTCCCTGCCATCTATGGCAGACACTACCCGCATACCATAGGCTTCCAGCGCTTTGGTGAGGGAGAAGATGTTGCGCACATCATCATCCGCTACCAGCACTGTTTTCCCTTTCAGCACCTCGCTCAGCTCACCCATTTTCCTGTGCCCGCTGGCAGCAGGGGCCTTCTTGTGCGCTTCCACCAGGTGGAGGAACAGCGATACTTCGTCCAGTATACGCTGGTAGGAGTGCGCGGTTTTGACCACGATGGAGCCTGCATACTGCCTGATGCGCAGCTCCTCCTGGTGCGACAGGTTCCTGCCCGTAAAAATGATGATGGGCAGGTTCTCAAAGCCGGGTGTTTTTTTCACTTCCTCCAATATATCGTAAGTGTGCTCATTGGGAATGCCCATGTCCAGTATTACGCAATGCACGTCCCGGAAGTTGAGCGCCTGGATGCCTTCGCCTACGGTATTTTTGATAGTAGCCGCTATATTGAAGCGCTGCAGGAAATAGGCCAGGGCTTGTGCATGCTTGGGGTTTTCCTCAACGATCAGCACCTTTTCTGGATGACGGCTCAGCGCGTGTTCTATCTTTCGGAAAACGTCGCCCAGCTGGTCCAGCGCCAGGGGCTTGTTAATAAAGTCTATGGCACCCCCGGAAAGGCTGCGGATCTTCACCTCGTGCACGGACATGATGTGTACCGGTATGGGCCGGGTGGTGGGATCGGATTTCAGCTCCTCCATTACTTCCCAGCCGCTTTTTACCGGCAGCTCTATGTCCAGCAGGATGCCGGTAGGCCGGAACTGTTTGGCCAGCGTTACACCTTCATCCCCCCTCACTGCTACAATGCCCTTGTAGCCGTTCTGGCGGGTATAGTCGAGCAGAGAGCGGGCAAAGCCGGTATCGTCCTCAATGATCAGGATCATCTTGTCGTCCGGGGATACCTGGTCGCGGTCATCCGGTATGCCGGTGGGTATATGATCTGCCAGGTAGCTTTGCTGGTTGCCGGTTTCCGCGTTTGCAGGCTGCGCGGCTTCGCGTTGCGGGGTAGTCACGGCCGGTGCCGTGGCGGTGGTTGCCTGCCTGCTGATGGTGCGCTGTTGCAGGGGCAGGGTCAGCGTAAATGTGCTGCCTTTGCCTTCCTCGCTTTGCAGGCTGATGGTGCCGCCCAGCAACCTGGCCAGCTCCCGGCTGATGGAAAGCCCCAGGCCGGTGCCGCCGTACTTCCGGCGGGTGGAGCCGTCTGCCTGCTGGAAGGCCTCGAACACGGTCTCCTGCTTGTCGGCCGGTATGCCGATGCCGGTGTCTGCCACGGTAAAGGATATGGCATTCGCCTGTTCCGCTGCAATACATAGGGTAACGGACCCGCGTGCGGTAAACTTCAGCGCGTTGGAAATAAGGTTGCGCAGTATCTGCTGCAGGCGCAGGCGGTCCGTTTCTATCATCAGCGGCAGGGGGGGGCTTCATGGCTACGTTAAAGGCAATGCCTTTGTCCTTTGCCAGCGGGGCAAAGAGCGCTTTCATCTCGTTGCCCAGCTCCTCCACCGGTACAAAATTGTATTCCAGCTCCATTTTGCCGGACTCGATCTTGGACAGGTCCAGTATTTCATCTATGAGTGTCAGCAGGGCATTGCCGGAGCTTTGGATCACCGTGGCGTATTCCACCTGCTCCTGGTTAAGGTTGCCGTGGTTGTTCTCTGCCAGCAGGCGAGACAGCAGCAATATGGAATTGAGCGGGGTGCGCAGCTCGTGCGACATATTGGCCAGGAATTCGGATTTATAGCGGGTACTTTGCTCCAGCTGGGCGGCTTTGGCTTGTATATCCATGTTGCGTTCCAGTATCAGCTCGTTCTTTTCTTCCAGCAGGCGGCTGCGTTCTTCCAGCTCCCTGTTGGCCTGCTGCAGCTCTTCCTGCTGTACCTTCAGCTCCTCTTCGGAGGCCTGCAGCTTCTGGGACTGCGCTTCCAGTTCGGTGTTGATGTTTTCCAGCTCGGTGTGCTGCGCCTGCAGCTCCTCCGCCTGTGCCTGGGTTTCGGCCAGCAGGTCCTGCAGGTGCTGGTGGTTGTGCGCGCTCTGGATGGCCATGCCGATATTGTAGGCGGCGGATTTAAGAAAGGCGCGCGCGGCCGGGCTATAGCTTTCCAGGCTGGCCATTTCGATCACGCCTTTCAGGTGGCCTTCGTGGAATACCGGCAGGGCAATAATGGAGGCAGGCTTGATGCCGCCTGCCGCATAGTTGACCACCATTTCCGCTTCCGCCACGTTTTCCAGCACTATTTCCTGGCCGGACAGGGCGCTTTGCCCGGCCACCCCTTCTCCCAGTGCAATCTCCTGCTTTATGCTATTCCTGTTCAGGCCCACGGTGGCGGAAAGCTCCAGGGTGCCTTCCCGCTGCAGCAGGTAAAAGGCGCCCAGCTGCGAGCCGGTATATTCCGTAATGAACTCCAGGATGTTATAGGTAAGCACCTGCAGCTCTTTTCCGCCCAGCATTTTTTCGTTCAGCGTAGCAATACCGCTTTGCTGCCATTCGCTTTCGGCGAGCCGGGTAAAGGAATTATCCAGCGATATGGCCATTTTATTCAGCGATCCCGCCAGGGAGCCCAGCAGGTCTTTCCCGGCATTATCCACCCGAATCTTGTAATCGCCGGCTGATATTTTGTCGGCCAGGCCCTGTATGATGGTAATGCGGTCTGTAGTGTCCTTGTCTTTCTGCTCCAGCGCTTCCTGCAGCTTTCTCCTTTTTTCAAAGTCGGCGTTTACGCGCAGAAAGGAGGCAGTGGTAAGGATAATGGCCAGCAGGGAGGCGATCAGTATCAGCCCGGAAGTATAGGCCACAAACTGGCTTACATTGGAGGTGCGCTCCCGCAGGAGCATTTGCTCGCGGGCTTTCATCTGCAGCACCAGGTCCCTGATCTCATCCATCAGCATCCGGCCGTTGTTCAGGTCGGACAGGTGGGGCTCAATGCCCTGCTGCTTGCCGTCTATCAGGGCCTGCAGTACGGTAAACTGCTCGCCTACGGCTTCTTTCAGCTGCTTGATGCTTTGCTGCTGGGCGGGGTTTTCCAGGGTTAGCAGCCGCACTTCATCGATCTTGCGCAGGGCAATGTCCAGCGCGCCGTTGTAGGGCTCCAGGAACTTCGGCTGCCCGGTCAGCAAAAAGCCGCGTTGCCCGGTTTCACCATCCTTCAGAACAGATACCATGTTCTCCAGGTTAATGATCACCTTGTTGGTATGGGCTATGATGTCCTGGTTGCGCAGCAGGTTGCGTATGCTGATGAAAGAGGCAACAAAGCTGGCGATCAGCAGCAAAAGGGAAATGCCGAAACCAATGATCAGATTTCTCTTAAAAGACGAATGCATATGTCAATCATTTAAACCGAGGTCAGACAATTTCCGGTGTTTGCTTTACCGGTAGTATAATGACGAAGGAGGTCCCTGCTCCTTCCGAGCTTTCAGCGGTGATAAGCCCATTATGTTGCTGGATGATCTTTTTAACAATGGTAAGCCCAATGCCGTTGCCCTCATATTCCTCCTTGCTGTGCAGGCGCTGGAACATGGTAAATATCTTGCTCAGGTACATTTCATTGAAACCGATCCCGTTGTCGGTAATGGAAATGCGGCAGTAGTCCCCGTTGCAGGCAGCAGGGCTGGTAAAGGACTTGTCTGCTACCCGTTGTCCCTGTATGCATATAAGCGGCGCAATGCCCTTCCTGGAAAACTTCAGGGCATTGCTGACCAGGTTCTGGAACAGTTGCCGTATCTGGTCCGGTATGGCTTCAATGCAAGGCAGCTGGCCTGTTTCAAATTTTGCCGCTTTGTCGCGGATGGAAAGCTCCAGGTCTGCCAGGGCTTCCTGCAGCAGCTGGTTAAGATCGCAGGTGCGGAACCGTGGCCTGCCGGAGAGCCGGGTGTAGTCCAACACATCGTTGATCAGCTTGCGCATTCTTTCAGATGCGGCCACCACCTTATCCATGTATATCGCTGCTTCCGGAATGCAGGCGAGGAACCTGTCATTGATCAGCCGGCTGAAGGTGATGATCTTGCGCAGCGGTTCCTGCAGGTCGTGTGAGGCAATGAACGCGTACTGCTGCAGCTCGCCGTTGCTGATCTCCAGGGCTTTATTGGCTTCCAGCAGCTCGGTGGTTCTTTCTTCAACCTTTTGCTCCAGCGTGGCTTTCATTTCATTCAGTTCCCGGGTCTGCCGGTACAGCCGGGTAAATGTTTTTACTTTCAGGAGCAGGATATCCGGGTCAAATGGCTTGGTCACATAGTCCACGCCACCGGAAGCATATCCTTTGGTGATAAAGCGCTTGTCTATATTGACGGCAGACAGGAAAATAATGGGAATGTCCCTGGTGCGGCTGTAGCCTGAAATGGTTTCCGCTACTTCATATCCATCCATGCCTGGCATCTGCACGTCCAGGATGATCAGCTCATACTCCTTTTTTAATATTTTCTTGAGCGCTTCTTCGCCGGAAATGGCCGTGTCTGTTTCATACCGGTGTAACCGGAGCAGCATTTGCAGCGAATACAGGTTTTCTTGTTTATCATCAACTAATAGGATCATGAGGAGGGCTACGGATATTTTTTATTAACCGGTAATGAAGGTGGTGACGCCATCCTGCAATGCCAGGAGGGCATCTTCCAGGTTGCTGCGCACATTGCCAGCAACAGTGGTCAGGATGTTGATAAGCGCCCTGGTATCAGTCGGTTTTGTGATAAAACAGGCAGCGCCGTTCTGCAGCGTTTGCTCAACATCCAGCGGGTGGGAGGAAGTAGTATAGATGATCACCGGGATATGCTTGAGCTGGTGGTCGCGTTTCAGGGCGGAAAGGCATTGCCTGCCATCCATGCGGGGCATGTTCAGGTCCAGGAAGATCACGTCGGGCAGCATAGCTGCCGATCTCAATGTATCCAGCGCCTCCTGCCCGTTGGCGGCGGACAGGAACACAACTGTGGGGTCTACCTGCTGTAATACTTCATTGAATAAAAAGGTGTCGTCGGTGTCATCATCGATCAATAAAAATATGGGTCGCATATAATAAATTAATTTCGTTGGGAAATTTAATTTCCCCCCAAATATGGCAATTATTTGAAACTAATTTTGCGCTGCTGCTGCAAAAAACGGCCATCATGTCGCATCAGAGGAACATCAGGGCTGATCGTCGGGCTCGTCCATACCGGCAGTTTGATCAGCGCATCAGGTAGCGCGGCACCTGCAATTTACCAACAGCTGTAACCTGCGGTATCACGGTAACGGCTATATGTAGGGGTTTGTGTCATTGATACGCCGTGTATGGCAGAGGAGGCGCTTTCTCCCGGGGCAGAAGCCTCACCGGTATGGTGAGCAGGATGTTGGAGAAGCGGGCAGGGCCGGAAAAGCCCCACCCTGCGGTATGGCGCTAGACAGCTCCTTTTTTCAGTTGTGTAACTGCGTGGTCCACTGCCCGTGCGGTAAGCGCCATATAGGTCAGCGACGGGTTCTGCGTGGAAGTGGAGGTCATGCAGGCGCCGTCTGTTACAAATACGTTGGGGCAGGCATGCACCTGGTTCCACCTGTTGAGCACAGAGGTTTCGGGATCGTGCCCCATGCGTGCGCCGCCCATTTCGTGGATGTCCAGGCCGGGCGCCTGCTGGCTGTCGTGCACCTTGATGTCGGTAAAGCCGGCTTTGGTATACATTTCAGTGAACTGCTCCTGGAAATCCTTCACCATCTTTTCATCATTATCGTCATACGCGATATGGATGCGGAGCAGGGGCATGTCCCACTCGTCTTTCCTTGAAGGGTCCAGGCTTACCATGTTGGTGGCTTTGGGGATGGTCTCGCCCATCATGTGCGAGCCTACGTACCAGGGGCCAAGCGTTTTGGCGGCCAGCTGCTCCTTCAGGCCCCTGCCAAAGCCGCTGGTATCGTGTTGAGCGCCCCTGCCGGCAAAGAAGCCGGCTGCATAGCCGCGGAGGAAATCCGTTTCCTGTTTGAACACGTTGCGGAAGCGGGGCAGGTAAGCGCTGGTGGGCCGCCTGCCTTGGTCGTTCACCTGTTTAAAATCATGGCAGAGCGCGGAGATACGCGCACGGTAGTTATGGAAGGCCACGTATTTGCCCAGCACCCCGCTGTCGTTGCCCAGGCCGTTGGGAAAGCGGCCGGATACGGAGTTCAGCAGCAGCAGGTTGGTATTCAGGGCGCCTGCATTCACAAAGATCACTTTGGCGAAATAATCCGTTACGGCCTTGGTATGCGCGTCTATTACCCGCACGCCGGTAGCCCGCTGTTTTTTATCGTCATACAGTATTTCCTGCACCACGCTGTCCGGCTGCAGCGTAAGATTGCCGGTCCTGGCCGCCCAGGGCAGGGTGGAGGCATTGCTGCTGAAGTAGCCGCCAAAGGGGCAGCCGCGCTGGCACAGGGTACGGTTCTGGCACTGTACCCTTCCCTGGTCCAGGTGTACCTGCTGCGGTTCCGTAAGGTGTGCGCAACGCCCGTATATTACATGGCGGTCCTTGTAGGATTTGGCCACCACGTCCCGGAAATATTTTTCTACGTCGTTCAGGCCCAGCGCCGGCAGAAATTCGCCGTCAGGCAGCTGGGGCAGGCCGTCCCGGTTGCCGGAAATGCCTGCAAATTTCTCCACGTAGCTGTACCAGGGCGCCAGGTCCTTGTAGCGGATGGGCCAGTCCACGGCAAACCCGTCCCGCGCCGGTCCCTCAAAATCAAAATCGCTCCAGCGCTGCGTTTGCCGGGCCCACAGCAGCGACTTGCCGCCTACCTGGTAGCCGCGTATCCAGTCAAAGGGCTTTTCCTGCACGTAAGGATGCTCCTGGTCCTTCACGAAAAAATGCATGGCATCTTCCCGGAAAGCGTAGCAGCGGCTTACTACGGGATTGGCCTCCGTAATGTCCAGGGGTACCTGCCCGCGGTGGGGGAATTCCCAGGGCATCATATTGGTAGTAGGGTAGTCCTTCAAATGCCGCACGTTCCTGCCGCGCTCCAGCACCAGTGTTTTCAGTCCCTTTTCTGTCAGCTCCTTGGCGGCCCAGCCCCCGCTGATGCCGGAGCCTATCACAATAGCGTCAAATGTACGCTCCTTTGTGGAATCGTTGGTATTGATCATAGTCACTTTTAAACAGGTACGCTGCTGATATATTTCCCGGGCACCAGCTTGTACACCTCCACTTTGGTAAGGTAGTACTCCGAGCTGGTGTAGCCTTGTATGGTCAGCTGTTTGAATGTATTGTAGAAATAAGCCGCATTGTCCCCGGTATCCTGCCGGGCGGCGGCTTCTGCGATGATGGCTTCCTGCTCCGCAGCTGTGCACTGCGCATAGCTTTTGTTATATTTTTTCCGCACGCCGTCCCGGAACTGTTGCAGGCCGGCCACAAAGCGCTCCCGGTCTTCTTTTTTATAACAGTCGTTGAGCATGCGCAGCGCAAAGGCATGCGCGTTCACATCCCTGGCGCCCGGCGTGTCCGTGGTGGGAATAAGGGTGCCGGCTATGGCGGCCAGCAGCTCTTCGTCTGCTACGGTAATGCCCAGGTTAGTATAAGCGGCGGCAGCCGGCTTTTTGTCATTCACACAAGCTGGCAGCAGGGCCGCGCCTGCGGAAATGACCAGCAGCTGCCTGATCGCGGATCGTCTGTTTACATGCATGGCGAAAAAATTGGCAACAAAATATAGTTATGCTGCCAGAATAGCAATACCAGGATAAAAAAGTACAAGGTTATGCCGGAAATGCACCGGTCAGTTTGCCGGCAGCAGGTGCGGGGCTATCAGCTCGCGCCAGAGGGCATATCCTTTCTTGTTCATGTGCAGCATGTCACCCAGGAACAGTTCGGGGCGGGGCTTGCCCGCATTGTCCAGCATGGGATGGAAAATGTCCACGAACACGGCATGCGGGTCCGTTTCCAGGAATGCCTGTATCAGCTTGTTGGCTGCCAGGGCTTTGTCCAGGAACTGTGCCCGGGAGGGGCTGGGCTTGATGGCGATATACACCACGGGAACGTCCGGCAGCTTGGCGCGGATCAGGTGGAACAGGCGTTTGGTGCGTGCCAGGATGGAGTCTGCCGTTGTCTTTTCGTCCGGCACGTCGTTGTCTCCCGCATACAGCACGATCTGCCGGGGATGGTAAGGGAAAATGATGTCATTGGCGTAAAAGATCATATCGTTTACGATAGCGCCGCCAATACCGCGGTTCAGCACCGTATGCTCCGGGAAGTCCTTCTGCAGGGAGCCCCACATGCGGATGGAGGAGCTGCCGGTGAACAGGATGGGATGCGCGGGCGGCGCGTACATTTTATCATAATGTTTAATGGTCTGCACATCGTCCCAGAAGCGGGGCTTTTCCTGCGCTGCGCTGCTGCCTGTGATACCGTACAAAGTAATAAGAAGGAGAATGATTGCTTTTTGCATAGCCTGTCAGATGATTTTATAACGTGATTGATCCAAATCGGTCTCAGGCCTGTAAAGCTATTAAAGTTTCCATAAAAACAAAGGCCGGTTTTACCATTGCAGCCATCCCTCCAGCTCCCCGTAGCGTACAAAATGATAGTCCCCGTTCCTGCCCAGCAGCCGCACGCTGCTGCCGGAAGGAATGGTGGCCTTTACCGCTGTAGCGCTGTCCGGTGCATCCAGCAGGGGCAGGTCATGCTTTATCACCCTGGAGGCATAGGGCTTCCCGGAGATGACCGTGCTTTGCACAAAGCCTTCCCGGCTGTCTGGCAGCATTACCTTGTACCAGTTGCCGGTAGCGGCCAGCACCTGCATCAGCTGGTGGGCCGGCAGCCGGTCCACAGCATCGCTGTTGCCTGCAGGTGCGCGGCGCAGCGTGGTGGCAGCAGTATTGCGCACGTTGCTGTCCAGCATGGCGGTGGATGCACGGACAGGATCAGGGGCTGCCCGGCGCGTGCTTACAAAGGGCAGCGGATCTACCGCCCCGCTGCCGGTATAAATGCCAAAATGCAGGTGTGGAGGCGTCGTACGGGCATTGCCGGTATTGCCCATCAGGCCCAGGGTATCGCCGGCGCGCACACGCTGCCCGGTGGTAACCAGCTGGGAATCCAGGTGGGCATAATACAGGGTGTAGTTCCTGCCGCGGGGGCGCAGGAACACCACTTTCCCCCCCAGGTTGTTCTGCCCGGCATTGGTGATGTAGCCGTCTGCCGCTGCTACTACCGGGGTCCTGAACGCACCGAAAATATCAATGCCTTCATGTTTGCGGGCGCCGGCATCCCGCGCGTCGCCCCAGAAGCTGCCAATGCGGTGCCGTGTGTTGCCCGGCACCGGGAAGGCCAGGCTGGGCGCCGTGGTAATGGTAAGCGTATACTGGCCGCTGCGCAGCAGTTCCGGCTGCAGGCGCAACAGCAGCTGCCCGTCCTTTTCCGCTTCGTACTGCAGGGTATTGGCCCCGGTGTCTGCAGCGGCCAGCAGGGACGGCCCGCTGTTATCTCCGCCCGGCTCCCACAGGTCCGCAAATAGTAGCAGGCTGCGGGGTGGTTTGATGTTCACTGCAATATTTACCCGTTCTCCCCGCCTGGCGGAAAAAAGGTAACCGGCCGCGTCCGGCCTGGCAGCAGCAAAATAGCCGTTCTCGCTGTAAGGCAGCGTAATGGTGAGCGGACGCAGCAGCGCTTTTTCCGCTGCGGCAAACCACAGGCTGCCCAGGGCCGTTCCCTGCAGGCCGGCATCTGCAATGCGGCTGGCATACTGCTCATGCGCCGTTTTTTTGGTAAACAGTCCTGTCCTGGAAGTAGAGCAGGCAAAAAAAGTTAGCACCGCGGATGTGCATAACAAAGCGCCGTTCTTGAACAGATAAGTCCGGATCATGGCAAAGGCAGTTTTGTATATATAGCGCACAGCAAGAGTTGCGCCAGCGGGCCGGCGCTTACCGGGATAGGGCAGGTATGTATACCCGGAAATGCCAGCAGGGATGTATCAGGTGGAGCTGCGGTATTATTAGCTGGGGTAAGGCGGCAGCAGCGCCGGCGATCCCAAAAATGTTGCTCCGCCTGTAAGGAATTTCATGCGCCTGCCTGTCCTTTGTGTATACACCCGGAAAAACGGTCCGGCTCCCGGGCCGCTATGTAAAACCCTTTATTTACCTAAAACACAAGCGCATGAAAATTCCACTGTATGCAAAAGCAAATGCCCATGCCCAATGCATGGCAGTTCTCTTCCTGGCGCTCCTCTGTTGCAGCTGTGCCAAAAAAGCAATAGAGAGCCCGGAAAACATCTCCCTGCAGGCAGCCGGCGAAAGCGAGGCGACCATCAGCGCCGTGCAGCCCACTAAATCCGAAGCCCTGCTGGCCATGCAATGCTATAACAACGCCTTCTACCACCAGTACGGCACTTATGGGCCTTCCTATAAGGCGTATTATTATTCCGATGTGACCCATTCCGGCAGGATGGATTTCTGGAAGCAGGCAGAAGCCATAGAGACCCTGATCGATGCCTATACCATCCACAACGATCCTGATCTGCGGAACAAGATGGTGTACCTGTACAACGGCATGCGCGACGCTTATGGACTGCTATGGTCATCCAATACCTTCAATGATGATGTGATCTGGGGCGCGCTGATGTGCGTGCGGGCCTTCCTGATCACCAATGACGGCGGCATGAAGGATATGGCGAAGAACAACTTTGACATGGTATGGGCCCGCGCCTGGGACAATAGCCTGGGCGGCGGCCTGTGGTGGACCACCGCCAACAATACAAAGAATGCCTGTGTGAACGCGCCGGCAGCTATCTGCGCCATGTACCTGTACCAGGTAACCGGCGATGCCAGCTACCGGGACAAGGCCAGGATGATCGTGGACTGGATGGTCAGCAAGCTATACGTACCCGGTACCGGCGAGGTAAAGGGCGCCATAAATGCAGCCGGCGTTATTACCGAGGGCGCCCGCACCTATACGCAGGGCACCTTTATTGGCGCGTGCAGCATGCTGCACAATGCCTATCCATCCGCCGGCTACAAGGCAATGGCGGCCAAAGCCATGGATTATACCCAAAACAGCATGTGCAATGCGCAGGGCCTGCTGCCGGATGAATATGATACAGAGGACTGCCAGGGATTCAAGGCTATCTTTGCCCGCTGGGCCTGCAAATTTGTGCGGGACCACGGTTACCAGAACGCCTATGCCGCCTGGCTCAATTACAATGCTGCGCAGGCATGGAGCTACCGGAACTCCAACGGGCTTATGTGGGGGCAGTGGTGGCGGAGAACGCCAGACAGCTACGTGAACTCCTTTGAAACCACCTGCGGAGTGGCCATGATGAACGGGGTGTGGTTATTTTAGCTGTTTGGGCAATGGCAGGCAACGCGCCTGCCATTGCTTTATCATGGAATCCATCTTTCTTTGACAAATAGCGTGCTATACCCAACGGGCGCCGGGGCTAAATCAGCCTGGATGAAGATCATTCAAAGCCGGAAGTATCCCGGGGGGCCGTTCTCTCAATAGGTTCTTGCTAAGGGGGCAGCATCCGGGTGCAAGAGGCATCTCCTGCCTACCTGCACTGTTTCATTTCATGGGCTGCCGGGTAGCTGAAGGTGTTCTTCAGGTACCAGCGGGCCTTGTAGATCTTCAGCCCCTTCTGGTAAAAGACGGTGTTCCCTTTTGTATCAATGACCTCGTCTGTCCACCAGCTGGTCTTGGGCCGGATGATGATAACAGGAAGGTCATTGCCGCCGGAGGAAACGCTTTTGATGTTTGCCTGTATGCTGCCGTACTGCTCCGGTTTTTTAGTGTCCAGGTGGTAGATGTACACATTGGTGGTGTTGGTAAGCCACAATGCCTGTTCCCCGTATACGGGAAAAAGGTCATGCGCATCCTTGCCGGGCAGGTCTACCGCGTTTTGCTGCACCAGCTCCGGCTGGCTGCAATTGAAGTTGTAGGTGAAGGAGAGCAGCTGGTGGTCTGCGGCCGACCACAGCACCTGCCGCTGATTGTCCCACACTACGTTGTGGCCAAAGGGCAGCGGGTATTTCCGGCTGTATACCGCTTCCGGCGCAAGGGTGGTATCTACCCGGAACAGCATCATGAAATTGCCGGTGCTGGATGCGCTGACGATATTGCCATCCGGCAGCAGCTCCGCGGAATGGGTATTGCCGCCGGCATAGGCGTAGAACACGGCTTTTTTGTCGGCTATCCTTACCAGGGCCACGCCGCCGCCGGAGGCGGTCACCAGGAGGTATTGCCCGTTATACACCGGTTTGGCATCGCTGGTGTTGGTAAACCAGGCGAGGTGCTGCGGCTGTATGTTGGACTGCTCCGGTCGCCACTCCCAGATGATCTGCCCGGACGGTACATCGGCAATGGCTACACGGTTATGCAGCTGCTCGGACAGCACTATGCATTTTTTACAATCAGCCACTGTTGCCGGCGGTTTGGGTGCGCCGGCACCGGGGCCGGGGATGCCTGTACCCGGGCCGCCGGCCGCAGCGTTCTCTTTTCCGCAGACCAGGATGGCGCCAACCAGGGTACTGAATATCCAGATCGACATTTTTTTGTTTTTCATGCTGCAAAGTTAATACGGCAGATTTTGTTCCCGGTGGGAATTTAAGTCTGGCAGGAGAGCCACCGTACCGGCATGGCCGGCCGCCTGTTACCGGTTATTACGTGCGCGCAGGCTCCACAGGAAGATCACTGCGCAAACAATACCGGCTGCGCCCTGCAGGCATGCCGTTAGCGGCGCGCCTATCCGGTGCGCCACTCCTCCTGCCAGCAGGCTCCCGACAGGCAGCGTGCCCTGGAAGGACATGGCGTAGTAGCTGATCATCCTGCCGCGCATATGGCCGGGTACGTTGGTTTGCACATAGGTGTTGGTGGCCGCTATCTGCGCCATCATGCCCATGCCGGACAGCATGATCAGGAACAGCGCCAGCGGCAGCGACCCTGCACGGGAAAACAACAGCACGCTTACAGCGAAAAGGATAGCTGCGGCACCAATGATTTTTACAAGATCTTTCCCGGGCTTAAGAGCGGCCATATAGATGGCGCTTATCATTGCGCCCAGCCCGGTAATGCTGGCAAACCAGCTGTAGGTTTTTGCATTGCCGCCAAACACGTCTTTGGCGAACACCGGGGTGAGGGTATTAAAAGACATCAGGAAAATGCCGGAAGCTGCCAGCATCAGGATCACCGCGCGTATATCCGGCGATTGCTGCAGGTACCGGTAGCCTTCCCGCAGGCCCTGCCATATGTTCCCTTCCACCTGCTGCGGCGGCGGTAGCTGCAGCTTCATCATCAGCAGCGATATGATCACGGCAATGAAAGAGAGAAAATCTATCAGGAAGCAAACGCCTTCTCCAAATGCGCTGAGGATAACGCCGGCAATGGCAGGCCCCAGCAGGCGGGCCAGGTTTACCATGGATGAGTTGAGCGCGATGGCATTGGAGAGATCCTCCTTATTGTCTATCAGGTCTATCATCAGCGATTGCCGGGAAGTAGTGTCAAATGCATTGATGATCCCTTGTGCTATGCTCAGCAATATGATGGCCGTAATATTATAGTACTGGAGCAGCACAATAGCTGCCAGCACGCCGGATTGCAGCATGGAGGCCACCTGGGAATACAGCAGGATGCGGTAACGGCTGTGCCGGTCCGAGAGCGTGCCGGCATAAGGAGAGAACAGCATGGAGGGTATCAGCCCTGCAAAGCTCACAATGCCCAGCATCAGGGAAGAATGCGTGACCCGGTATACCAGCCAGCTGACCGCCATGCGCTGCATCCAGGTGCCTATGAGCGAAATGGACTGGCCGGTGAAATACAACCGGTAATTGCGTGATCTTAAGGAGCGGAAAAGTTGTGATGGTCTCAAAGCTACCTCCAAAAGTAGCGGATCGGTTCCGGAAAACAAAAGGCCGCGCTCAGCAGGGCCCGGGAAATTCCCCGTATTCCCGCAGATATCCCATACCTGTTTCATATTTTACCCGCTGTATATGCGGTAATATGCAACTGCATATTATACACAGCCATGATCCAGCCCATTGGCAGCAAATGGGGGCGCCGGGGCGGGGCATACCCTCACCGCCTCCTTATTATACCTGCTCCTGTATTCCAGCGGCGACATTCCCGTGATCTTCCTGAATACTTCCCGAAAGGCTTTCACATCTGGATAGCCTACTTCATACATCACTTCATTTACCGTTTTACGACTGGTTTCCGTTCCCCCCATTGGATCAGCGATCTGTTCCCTTCGCCTTCTAGTGTCCCTCAAAAAAGCTCAACATCGTACTTAACGCATTTTCCGAGTGCATGCGCTCTCCGTTTTCAAGCGATTCTTTTGCCATTATTGCTGCTCTTTTGCGCATCCTGGCTTCATAATCAGCGATAGCTTCCTGTATCGTATTGTATGCTCCGGAAGTCAAACATTCACTCAATTCCAAAGCATCCAGCATCGCCATGTTTACTCCTTCCCCTGCAAAGGGAGGCATTACATGAGCGGCATCACCCAGTATGGTTAAGTTAGGCAAGGCTTCCCAGGCCTGATCTAAAGGGATACAATATATCGGTCTTGGAATAAAAGGCACTGTTGCATTTTCAAATAGTTCGTGCCAAATGCTGCTCCATCCGGAGTATTCCTTCCTGAACCAAACCAATATCCGGTCTTTATCAGTATAATCCAGCCCATAATTTTTCGCCCAGTTCTCATCTGTTTTGAAGCTTGCATAAAAACCTATCTCGCCATTGCCCTTTTGTCCCATTAAAATATTCTTCTTATTTCCGAAGGCCATGATTTTACCGCCTCTAAGCAATGCAGAAATCCGGGGCGTTTTATTTTCTGCATCATGAACATTCCCCTCAAGCATAGTAATTCCCGAGTAAAAAGGCTGGACATCAGTAATGTGCGGCCGGATCTTGGAATTGGCGCCATCAGCAGCAATAACAATATCTGCGTAAGCTGATGTGCCGTTTTTAAAATGCAGTAGCCAACCTTTTTTTTGTGATTCCAGGGCAATGAATTGGCTGTCCCAAATCACAGTTCCCGGCTGCAGGGACTGTAACAAGATCTTTCTTAATGCGCCGCGGTCTATTTCGGGGCGAAAATGCTCATAACCAAAATTTTCTTCAGGTTTGGTTTCGTGGTCGCTGAAATAGATATCCCCAAGCTCATTGGTGATAATTTTTCTATCTGCACCAGGAAGATAGTTCTTCTTAAACTCATCTAGCAGGTTTGCTTTAATGATAGCCGCCAATCCCGATTGGCCGTGCAAATCCAGTGTTGACCCCTGTACCCGGGCATCCTTGTTCAAATCCCGTTCATACACTTTTATGTTGACGCCTTTAAGCTGTAAAAGCCTTGCCAATGTCAGTCCGCCCGGGCCACCGCCAACGACGGCGATTTTTTTATTTTGCAACAGCATATTTTTGAATTTTATGTTGCAAAACTATCTGTGCTTCAGGACGGATAATAGTACAAATCGGTCGTTTTTGTTTTTGAAAAGTTCTTTCGGTACTACGCCGGAAAATTTCTTTATCTCTTTGATAAAATGGTTTTGGTCCGTGAAGTTCAGTTCAGGAAAAAGTTTTCCTTGCGCAATATGTTGCAGTGATGCCCTGAAGCGAAGGATTTTACAGAACGCTTTTAACGAAAGCCCGAGTTGCCGGTTGAAGTAGCGGTTTATCTGCCTGCTGCTCCAAAAAACCTTTTCGGAAAGTTCTTTTATGGTCATTTCGCCGTTGCATGAATAGATCAAATCGAAAAGTTTGCGTTTCCTTTCATCGGTTTCTGCTGGCAAAAGTGCTGTTATTTTTTGAAGTGCTTTCCCATAAAATGTGTCAAGATCTTTCAGGTCATCCGCATTGAAATCCCAAAAATCATTGGGCAGGCTTTGGGCGCCATTTAAAAAGCCGGCGATCGGGGTACGCAGGATATATTCAACCGCCAGGGGTTTAAAGCTAATAGAAAAAGTGAGTGTTTGCGGAGGAACGCATCTTTGCTCCGGCTCGGTTTCCAACCCCATCAGCAAAACATGGACAGATTCCGAAAGGGATTGCGAGAAGAACAGATCGATCCTTCCATCAGGGATTACGACAACCTCTTTCGCTTTGTCCGAAGGGTTATGAAACATCCCGATACTTTCAACAAAATCAGCGAGCGATTTGTCTGGTTCAATGAATTTGTAATAGAAATTGTCCATTATTTGCTGTTAGAAGCGCGTTGCTTTAAAATAACGGTCAAACGAGGTAAGCGTATAAACTTTCCGGCAAACGACTATTTAATGTAGCAAATATATTAATCGTATATAGAGCGGGTGCTATTCTGTGTGTCAAATGTGTGTCAGCGAGTGAGAAACAACGGGGAAACAAAAAAGGCCGGAATTACTTCCGGCCTTTTCCTGGTGCCCAGAACTGGATTCGAACCAGCACGCCCTTGCGAGCGCTGCGACCTGAACACAGTGCGTCTACCAATTTCGCCATCTGGGCAACCGTAACCGTGTTAAGGGATTGCAAAGGTAAGTACTTTTTTGAAACTTCCAAATTTTTGAAAACAGAAATTCAAAAATTTTTTGAGCGTACTGTTACACCGCTACATTGAACTCCCGTAACGTATCGTTCAGGCTTGTTTTCAGATCCGTAGAAGCCTTGCGCTGCCCAATGATCAGCGCGCAGGATACCTGGTACTCGCCCGCGGGGAATTTCTTGGCGTAAGAGCCGGGTATTACCACGCTGCGTGCCGGGATGCGGCCCTTGTATTCTACCGGCTCGCTGCCGCTTACGTCTATGATCTTGGTGGACTGGGTCAGTACCACGTTGGCACCCAGCACCGCTTCCTTTTCTACTACCACGCCTTCTACCACGATACAGCGGGAACCGATAAAGCAGCCGTCCTCTATAATTACCGGGCTGGCCTGCAGGGGCTCCAGCACACCGCCAATGCCTACGCCGCCGCTCAGGTGCACGTGCCTGCCTATCTGCGCGCAGGAGCCAACAGTTGCCCAGGTGTCTACCATGGTGCCTTCATCTACATAGGCCCCAATGTTCACGTAAGAGGGCATGAGGATAGCTCCCTTGGCAATATAGGCGCCGTAGCGGGCAACAGCATGCGGGACCACGCGTACGCCCAGGTCTTTATAATTGCTTTTCAGCTTCATTTTGTCATAGAACTCAAAAGGGGCCAGGTTGATGGTCTCCATCGGCTGTATACTGAAGTACAGGAGAATGGCCTGCTTTACCCATTCGTTTACCTGCCATCCGTTGGCGGTAGGCTCCGCTACCCGTAAATTACCTTTGTCTACCGCTTCTATTACCGCTCTTACCGCATCGGTATATTGCGTTTCCTCCAATAGCTTACGATCGTTCCAAACGGTCTGTATTTGTTCTTTTAGTTCCATTGTTGATTTTTTTGCAAATATAATTGCCTGCTTTTAATAAATACCCATCCTGCTCCTCCATCTGCACATCCGCATGTCCGCATTCGCACATCCGCTCATTTTTTCCTTATTTTGCCTCCCGGTACACCGCCTTCATGGTCCTGGTGAACCGGCCGCATTAAAAACAAACAGATTTTGAATATCGCTTTTGATGCCAAACGGGCCTTTCAGAATACCACCGGGCTGGGAAACTACAGCCGCTCCCTGATCAGCGCCCTGGCGATCCATTTTCCCGAACACTGCTATTACCTGTTTGCACCCAGGCAAACAGGCCTGTTTGATACCGCACCTTATGCGGGCATGCAGACAGTGTTGCCGCAAAAGCAGCTGCACCGCTGGTTCCGCTCTGCCTGGCGCAGCAAATACGTGGTGGAAGACCTGCTGCGGCACCAGGTAGACCTTTATCACGGCCTGAGCCATGAAATCCCCTTTGGTATTCACCGCAGCGGCATCAAAAGCGTGGTCACCATGCACGACCTTATCTTTGAGCGCTACCCGGCCCAGTATAACCCGGTGGATGTGCTCACTTACCGGCGAAAGGCAAAGTATGCCTGCCTGCAGGCAGACAAGGTGGTAGCCATCAGCCGGCAGACAAAGGAAGACCTGGTGACCTTCTACGATACGCCGCCGGATAAGATAGCCGTCGTATACCAGAGCTGCGATCCGGTATTCAGCGTACCGCATGCGCCCGGCCAGCTGGAGGTCCTCCAGCGGTCATACGGCCTGCCGGCAGAGTACCTGCTGTATGTAGGCTCCGTTATTGAACGCAAGAACCTCCTGGGCATTGTAAAGGCCCTGCACCTTTTGAAAGGGCATTTTACCATGCCGCTGGTAGTGTTGGGCGATGGCCGTGGTTATAAAAAGCAGGTAAAAGCGTTCATTGCAGCGCAGGGCATGGAGCAGCAGGTGATCTGGCTTAATGAGAGGCGGCGCCCCGCCTATGCGGAGCTGCCCCTGCTGTACCAGGGCGCGCAGGCCCTGCTGTATCCCTCCATATTTGAAGGGTTTGGCATTCCCATCCTGGAAGCGCTGTGGAGCCGTACGCCGGTCATTACTTCCCGCGGCTCCTGCTTTGCGGAAACAGCAGGGGAGGCAGCCCTGTACGTAGACCCGCTGGAGCCTGCCAGTATTGCCGAAGCTATCCGGCAGGTAACCGGCAATGCCGCCCTGGCACAGGATATGAAAGAAAAAGGCTGGGCGCATGCCCACCGCTTTACGCCGGATAAGTGTGCGGCCGCCATGATGGAAGTATATAAAAGCATATAGTGCATAATGATAACAGACTTTGAGAACGACATTACTGCCAGCCTGCGTGTACTGCGTGCAGGCGGGCTGATATTGTATCCCACGGATACGATCTGGGGCATTGGCTGCGACGCTACCAACGAAGCTGCCGTGAAGGATGTTTTTGCCCTGAAGCAGCGGGAGGAGTGTAAAAGCCTGGTAGTATTGCTGGCAGATGTGCGTGACCTGCTGCATTACGTGGCGCATCCCCCGCCGGACATTGCCGACATTATCCGCGGCTTTGGCCGTCCAACTACCGTGATCTACGAGGGAGCGCTGGGGCTGGCCCCCAGCGTGGTGAACCAGGACGGAAGCGTGGCTATACGCATTGTGCAGGAGCCCTTTTGCCGGCACCTGGTAAAGCGATTGCGCAAGCCGGTAGTATCTACTTCCGCCAACATCAGCGGGCAGCCATCACCTGCCAGTTTTACAGATGTTGATCCGGCTGTCAGGAGCGGCGTGAACTACGTGGTGCAGTACCGACAGCAGGACACTGCGCCGGCACAGCCTTCCCGCATTGTAAAGGTGCTGGCCGGTGGTGCGCTGCAGGTGATCCGGGAATAAATGATGTACGGTGCGCAATGGCTTCATAATGACCCAATTGTCACTTATTATCAATTATTCATTCTTAATTACTAATTATTGAAATACTTTTGCGCTTTTTATACCTTTTCATTATATGATCAGCAGAAGGCCCATAGACATTCCCTGTACGCTGCAGGAACGGAAAGTGTTGGAACAGATAGCCATGGCAGCCCGCGAACTGGGCACTCCCTGCTACCTGATCGGGGGATTTGTGCGTGACAAGCTGCTGAACCGCAGGACAAAGGACATGGATATTGTGTGCGTGGGCGACGGCATTGCCCTGGCGCATCAGGTGGCCGCCGTGCTGGGCGGTAATGTGCCGGTCAGCTTCTTTAAAACATACGGAACTGCGCAGATAAAATGGAATGACCTGGAAATTGAATTTGTAGGCGCCCGCAAGGAAAGCTACCGCGATCACTCCCGCAACCCGGAAGTGCAGGCCGGCACCCTGCAGGACGACCAGCTCCGCCGCGACTTTACCATTAATGCCCTGGCAGTGAGCCTGAACGAGGAAGATTACGGCAGCCTGCTGGACCCGTTCAACGGGCTGGCCGACCTGGAGGCGCAGCTGATCCGCACGCCGCTGGCGCCTTCGCAAACCTTCAGCGACGACCCGCTCCGCATGATGCGGGCCATCCGTTTTGCTTCACAGCTGCAGTTCACCATCTACCCGGAAGCATTTGAAGCGATCCGCCAGCATGCCCACCGGATAAAGATCGTGTCGCAGGAGCGCATTACGGACGAGCTGAACAAGATCATGCTGTCGCCCCGGCCCTCCACAGGGCTGGACCTGCTTTACCAGGCCGGGCTGCTGAAGATCATTTTCCCGCAGATGATAGACCTGGTGGGCGTGGAAATGGTGGATGGAAAAGGGCACAAGGATAATTTCTATCATACCCTGCAGGTGGTGGACAATATCTCCCGGCACACCAGGGACCTCTGGCTGCGCTGGGCCGCCCTGCTGCACGATATTGGCAAGCCGGCCACCAAACGCTTTGAGCCGGCGCACGGGTGGACCTTTCACGGGCACGACGCGGTAGGCGGTAAAATGGTGCCCCGTATCTTTGCGCGGCTCAAGCTGCCGCAGAACGAGAAAATGCGTTTTGTGAAAAAGCTGGTGGAGCTGCACCTGCGCCCCATCAGCCTTACGAAGGAGAATATTACGGATTCGGCTATACGCCGCCTGCTGTTTGATGCCGGCGACGACCTGGATGCGCTGATGCTGCTGTGCGAGGCCGACATTACTTCCAAGAACAAGGCCAAGGTAAAGCGCTACCTCGAGAATTTTGAGCTGGTGCGCGAACGGCTCCGGGAAGTGGAGGAGAACGACCGCATCCGCAACTGGCAGCCGCCCGTTACCGGCGAAGTGATCATGGAAACGTTCGGGCTGCCCCCCTGCAGGCAGGTGGGCGATCTTAAGAATGCCATCCGTGAAGCCATACTGGATGGAGAGATACCAAACACTTACGAAGCAGCATACGCTTTTATGCTGGAGAGGGCCAGGACAATGAACCTGAGCCCTGTTAAATAAAAATGGTAAATTTATGCGGCCTTAAACGCTTGTTAAGCACCATTTTTGTACGTATGATCAGCCATTCATTAACTTGATATTACTAAAACCTATAACATATATTTGTCATGCCGGTTTTGAAATTCAGAGTTTACTGGGAAGAGGATGAAAGTGTATACAGGGATATTGCGATAAAGCCTAATCAAACCTTTTTACACTTGCATCAATCCATACTACAGGCATTTGAGTTCGACAATAAACATAAAGCCACATTTTTCCGCAGCAATGATAACTGGCAGCGCGGCCGGGAAATTATACTGGAAAAGGATTCCACTCCTCGTAAAGCCGAGCCCCTGCTGATGGCGGATACCGCTATTGCAGCCGCTGTAAAGGACCCTAACCAGAAATTCATATACCTCTATGATTTTGCCAAAAGCTGGACCTTCCTGGTAGAGCTGATCGGCATTACCAAGGAAGAGAACACCAAGATAACCTACCCCTTCTGCGTGCGCAAGGAAGGACTGGCGCCCAGCCAGTACGGCACCAAGGGGCTCATAGGCGACAAACTGGTGGAAATGGAGGAAAAATACGATCTGAACAAGGAAGGAATGGGAGAGGACGGCTTCAGTGAAGAAGGCGGAGAGGATGAAGAGACCGGGGGCGATGACGGGGAAGAAGCAGCGGGCGAGGACGAGAACATCTATTAGTGCAGGGTGAATAGTGAAGGGCGGTAGCGAGCTTCCATTCACTGTTCAGCATTCGCTATTTACATTTAATGAGTAACACTGTCATAGTGATTGCCGGCCCTACCGCTTCGGGCAAAACAGCGCTGGCTATACAGGTGGCGCAGGCTTTCGGCACTTCCATTATTTCTGCAGACAGCCGCCAGTGCTACCGCGAGATCAGCATTGGTACCGCCAAACCTTCGGCAGAAGAGCTGCGCGCTGTTCCTCACTATTTTATTAATTCCCACTCCATTACGGAAGAAGTGAATGCGGGCCGCTACGAAAAGCTGGCGCTGCAGTACGCGCAGGAGATATTTGCACAGCGCCCGGTGGCGGTCATGTGCGGGGGCACCGGCCTGTACATCCGGGCCTTCTGTGAAGGCATAGATGAAATGCCACCCGTATCCCCCGCTGTCCGGGACAGCATTAACCGGCAATATGAAAAGGAAGGGCTGGTGTGGCTGCAGCAGCAGCTGCAGCAGCGCGACCCTGCGTTTTATGCAGTAGCGGAAACGCAGAATCCCCAGCGTTTGATCAGGGCCCTGGAAGTGCTGGAGTCCACCGGCCGCTCCATCACCTCCTTCAGAACGGCCCGGCGCGCCCGGCGCGATTTCCGCATCATTAAAATAGGGATCACGTTGCCTAAAGAATTGCTGCACCGCAACATTCACACCCGGGTAGACCAGATGATGGCCGCCGGGCTGCCGGAAGAAGTGCAGCGCGTGCTGCCTTACCGCAGCCACAATGCTTTGCAGACAGTAGGCTACCAGGAAATATTCGACTACCTGGACGGCAAGACCACCCTGGAAGAAGCGGTAACGCTTATCAAAACGCACACCCGCCAATATGCGAAGCGGCAGCTCACCTGGTTCAGGAAAGATAAGGAGATACAGTGGTTTGATGCGAGGGAAACGGGGGCTGTGCTGGAGTACCTGGGCAGGGAACTGCCCTTTAGAGGTAAGCTGAAATAATGATAAAGGGAAAGGTAAATACGATGGATATAATTAAATCAAGGCTAATGTTGTGCTGGGCACATTATTTTTACAACATTGAGAGTTACGCGCTTCTTAGAAATGAAAACGGTGTTTACGTTAGTTTTGATCCATATACTGAAGATGAAATAATATCACCTGAATCAAGATTTTGTTTTAAGCGATAACGTAGACGGGCACTTTATTTGAAATATATCTGAACACGAAGCTGTATGCGATTCGCAAGTTGCTTCGTGTTTTTTATGCACCTAGCGCTTTTTAGCTTTCCCTTCCCCAACCAGATAATCCAGCGATACCCCTATGCATCGGCACTCCGTTTTGCAAACTCAATGGAAGATACCGCTTCCCGCTCATATTGGCCGATAATCTCCCTCAAAATGCGCCTTCGGAGCAGCGCTATTGTGGTAGTATTTTTTCTGCACGCTCCGGCATCTACGGCCTAATAGTTGGTCGTTAGAGGTGATAGGATGATAGACGGCGAGGTGTGTGCGGGAACAAAGACAAAGGTACATCGGTATTAGCGCTGTCTTCATTGGAAGGGTAGACACAGGGGAGTATAAAGCGCTTTTCCCGAATCTACCGTTATCTCCAAGGTCAGCTGCTATCAGTATTTCAGAGCAGAATACACGAAAAAATTTGCATTTTCGGACAATGGTCAATTTCATGTAGGCGCTTAGCAGTAAATGGACCTGACTAATTTTTGATAGACCAAAAATTAGGCTTCTCTTTTAAAACTTTAAAATGTAAAAGTCGCCAAACCGAAACAGCGCGCGCGACTTTTACATTTTATTACATTTAAGATGCTAAAACTTGAATCCAACCGTAGCCGTTACATTCGTCAGGCTGCTCTTGATCTCTGCAGGATCAGGGGAAGGAATGTTCAGCTGGTTAGGTAGCATGGTATAAGGCTGGTCCAGGCGGGTATTATTGCCATAGATCACGGCCAGATCTATATAAATGCCTTTGTTGCGGTAGCCAAGGCCGCCGGTGTAAAAGGTACGGGAGCCATCCAGTTGGTTGTCCTGGTAAGGGTTGCCATAATAGGCAAAGCCGGCGCGTATAGCAAAAATGTTCAGCTTCAGCTCACCACCTACCCTGAAATTGGATACCGCCTGGTAAGTGGCGTCTATGGCCTGGTTCCGGGCGTTGGACTCTTCCTGGTCGGAAGTGCCGCCGTTCTTCATCTTCATTTTCATGGCCGCATAGTCCATGTACTCATAGTCTACAGATATAAAGCCGGAAGGCTTGGTCATGTCGCCGCCGGCGGGCCGGAATATGTAGCTGGCGCTGGCCGTACCTTTCCAGGGAGTGGTCACATTGTACCTGGATTCATCGGCATAACCGTTATTGGTTTCGGTGGAGTTGGCGGTCTTTAAGCCCTGGTCTGTTGTAGATGTGGCCATGGACGTTACATAGGTATCTGTAAAGGATGCCCAGGTGGGAGATGCAAAGGTCAGGCCCAGCCTTAAAGGCGCTATGGGCCGGTAGATCACGCCCAGTTTGGTGTTGAACCCTACACCTTCGGTTTTCAGGTCCTCGGTTACGTCAAAGTAGTTCAGCAAAGCGCCGGGGCGGGTGGTATTTGTCTCGCTGAAAGTTTTGGTCCTTTCATACCGGTAGGTGGGCATGTTCAGGCTACCCCCTATGTACAGCTGGTCATTATAGTTGCCGCCAAAGGACAGGTTCACCTCATAGGCGCTGCCTTCAGTGCGGATGCTGTTTTCCTGCATAATACCGCCGCCTTCGTCCACCACTTCCTGGGCCAGGGAATACCAGCCGCCATCGGGCTGGTTGTTATCATCCAGGAAGGGTTCTATCAGGTACGTATTGTAGGCCAGGTCGGCGCTGTGGGCAAACCGCGGGTCCTGGCTCAGCTGGTCCGGGTTGGTAATGCCATTGGCTTCACCGGCATAGTTATAGGAAATGGAAGATTGCGTGTTCAGCCCCCGATAGTAAACGGTCTCGTTATAATTATTGATCCGGTTCACGCCTATGCCGAAGGAGAAATTCTGCCATTTGCTGGAAGCCCGTTTCTTGGTACCGCCAAATATAAAAGCGCCGCTGTTGATATACAGGTTGCCTTTATTGTCGCTGGCAGTGGTGCCCAGGTAGGTGCCTTTGTTAGACAGGTGCTGGAATCCGATGGAAAACGCTGCTTCGCTTGTTTTGAAAAAAGCGACGCCGGCAGGGTTAATGAACATGGAGCTGTAGTCGCCGCCCAGGGAGCCAGCTGCGCCGCCAATGGACTGCACCCGGGAAGAGCCGCCAATGTTGGTAGTGCTGTACCGCAGGGCGTCGTCAATGTGCTGGGCTTTCAGTGCGTAACAAGTGCCTGTCAATGCGAGGGACAATGCAATCTTTCTGATCATCTTCGTAAGATTTTAGAATAGCATAACTAAAAAATACCCTGGTGTTTGATGCCAGGGTATAATTTCTTTTATCAGTAAAGGTCCTTATCTGTTTCTGGTCCGCTGTATCCGGCCGCCACCGCCGCCGCTGCCGCCAAAGGAGCCGCTGCTCCTGGAAGGAGGAGAGTAGGAGGGCGCTGAGCGGAAGGTACGTTGCGGAGCCGGGCTGCTACGCATTTCCCTGGAGGGAGATGACCGGAACACCCTTCTCGGCGTATAGCTTCTGTTGTTGCTGTTGCTCGGCCGGGTCACCGGGGTCTCGCTGGGAGAGGACCGGAATACGCGGCGCGGCTGGTATGTACGGCCATTGCTGCTGTTATTCCTGCCGCCGTTGAAGCTGCCGTTGTTATCCGTTGAGCGGAATATTCTCCTGGGCCGGTAATCGCTGGAGCTACCGGTTCTGCCGCTGGTGTTGCTGTTGCCGATCACCCGGTTGCCGGTGTAGGAAGATCCTGCAAAGCCGCCGCGTGTACGGTAGCCACGGCTGGGCGCTACGTAGCGGTAACCGCCGGGATAGTAGTGGCCCCAGTAACCGCCGCCATAGTAACCGCCCCAGTAGCCGGCATAGTACGGGCTGTACCAGTGGCTATACCAGGGGTTCCAGGGATTGTAGGCCCAGGGGCGGTACCAGGGGCTGTACCAGCCGCCGCCCCAGCCCCAGCCAAGGCCCAGGCTGATGCTGACAGAAGGCCCCCAGAAGCTGCTGCCGTAGTAGGGATAGCCGCCCCAGTAGCTGTACGGGCTGTAACCGCCAAAGCCGTAATAATTATTTACATATACGTTGGGAGAACCATCGTCATAGTAAGATCCGGTATAGGAGGGGTTCCTGAAGCGGTCTATGCGCTTGGCATATTCCCCTTGTTCCTCATCTTCATAGGTCACATAGGTACCTTCCTCTTCATCGGCCGCCGCTACAGTGGTCTTACCCTGTTGCTGCTGGTTGTTTCCGGAGCTGGCATAGGTCCGCTGGGTCTGCGGAGAGTAATACACATCATCCGGGGTTCTCGCCGTCTGGTAAGCAGTAGAACAGCTGCTGAATATCAGCAGGGCGCCCGCTGCAGTATATAGTATAGATCTCATCAGTATGTGGTTTTGTTCGGGCAATATTAATTATATAGTAAATTTACTCGATTTTAGTGGAATATTAAATTAAATGTTTTAACGCTTATCTTGAGTCAAATGTTACATGGTGGATCCCCCGTTATTTATTTTAACAAACAGTTTGTGTCTTTCTGATTTTCATGTAGGTTTGTAAGATTTTCTTTTAATATTATAGCAAAAATTAAGCCAAAAGCTCCTGGCTGCGAAAGCGGCCGTCAGGCCGGTCAACGCAGGGGGCCATGAGCAAAACATGTCCGCTGGCATGTAAAAAAGTAAACGAAGTAAACACAAATTTTATTTAACGAATGAGTAAAGAAATTACGGCCCGTTCCGAAGATTATGCACAATGGTATAACGACCTGGTACTAAAAGGTGGTCTGGCAGATTATTCCCCCGTAAGAGGATGCATGGTAATAAAGCCATACGGTTTTGCGTTATGGGAAGGCATGCGCGACGTGCTGGACAGGATGTTCAAGGATACCGGTCATCAGAACGCCTATTTCCCTTTGTTCATTCCCAAGAGCTTTTTGAGCCGCGAGGCAGAGCATGTGGAGGGCTTTGCCAAGGAATGCGCCGTGGTAACCCACTACCGGCTCAAAAATGATCCTGCCGGCGGGGGCGTGGTGGTAGATCCTGAAGCAAAGCTGGAAGAAGAACTGATCATACGGCCTACCTCGGAAACCATTATCTGGAACACCTACAAGGACTGGATACGCTCTTACCGCGACCTGCCCCTGCTCATTAACCAGTGGGCCAACGTAGTACGCTGGGAAATGCGTACCCGCCTGTTCCTGCGCACTGCCGAGTTCCTGTGGCAGGAAGGCCATACCGCTCACGCCACCGCGGAAGAAGCGGTAGAAGAGGCGCGCCGCATGCTGGAAGTATATGCCGATTTTGCAGAGAACTATATGGCCCTGCCCGTGATCAAGGGCGTAAAGTCCCCGGCAGAAAGATTTGCCGGCGCAGTAGACACCTACTGCATAGAAGCGCTGATGCAGGACGGTAAAGCCCTGCAGGCCGGTACATCCCACTTTTTGGGACAGAATTTCGCCCGGGCCTTTGATGTACAGTTCTCCAACAAGGAGAACCAGCTGGAGTATGTATGGGCCACCTCCTGGGGCGTGTCCACCCGCCTGGTAGGCGCCCTGGTAATGGCGCACAGCGACGACGACGGCCTGGTGCTGCCGCCCCGTATTGCGCCCCTGCAGGTAGTAATAGTGCCCATTTACAAAAATGAGGAGCAAAAGGCGCTGATCAATGAGAAGGCCGCTGCTATTGTGCAGGAGCTGAAACGCGCCGGCATTACCGTGAAATATGACGACTCCGACAATGCCCGCCCGGGGTGGAAATTTGCAGAATACGAAATGAAAGGCGTGCCCGTGCGCATTGCCATCGGGGCCAGGGACATTGAGAACAACGTAGCGGAGGTAGCCCGCCGCGACACCAGGGAGAAAATGAGCCTGTCACTGGACGGCCTGGCTGCGCGGATCAAAGACCTGCTGGAAGAGATACAGCAAAATATCTATAACAAAGCCAAAGCCTATCGCGACGCGCACATTACGCCGGCCGATACCCTGGAGGAATTTGAGAAGCTGCTTGATGAAAAAGGCGGCTTTGTTGCCGCCCACTGGGATGGCACCGCTGAAACGGAAGCACAGATCAAGGAGCGTACCAAGGCCACCATCCGCTGTATACCGCTTAACAACCCGCGGGAAGCAGGCGCCTGTATCCTTACAGGCAAGCCGTCCTCCCAGAGAGTGTTGTTTGCACGCGCCTATTAATTGATTTTATGTCCCGGGTCTGTTACAAACTGTTGGTGTTATTGCTGTTGCTCGGCACAGGGGGAAATGTCCTGGGCCAGGGGTTCATGATACGTAATTACAACGTAAAGGACGGCCTGGCCAATGCTACTGTGTATACCGCTGTGCAGGACAAGGACGGGTTTATCTGGTTTTCCACCCCTACCGGTGTCAGCAAGTTTGACGGCAAGCGGTTCCGCAACTACTCCAAAAAGGACGGGCTGACCGATAACGATGTTATAAAGCTGGCGCCCGATTCAAAAGGGCGCCTCTGGTTCTTTACGCTCAACGGCATGCCGTCCTATTACAGCGACTACGTAATCCACTCCGCAGACAACGACTCTACCCTGCAGTTCAACAGCCATGGGCATTACATGCAGTACGCGTTTGAGGACGGGGCGCAGAATATCTGGTTCCTGAATACGAACAACCGCGTTATCGAGTACGACGGGAGAAAGACCGAGTACAAGCATAACATGGGCGCTGCCGATGTCTTCTATTTCCTGCGCAACAATGATATTTTCAGGCCGCTGCAGTCCGCGTTCCACCTGGGTTCCTTCAAGGATATCAATAATCCCGATCAGAAGATATTTCCCGTTTCGCCTTACACCCTGGATGACGAGACCTTTGTGGCCCGCATACGGGGCAACCCGGTGGCCATTGCAAGGAATATGGTGTACTCCTACACCCTGAAGGATGTGATCTGCTTCTTTAACGGCAACGACTGGGGCATCAAGAACGAGATCACCGACATCTGCATAGAGAACGACAACCTCTGGATAGGTACCCAGCGCGCCCTGTTCTTCATCAAGGATTTTTTCCGCGGCGGCAAGAACATGATCAAGCTGCTGGACAACCACTATATCACTTCCCTGCTCAGGGACCGGGACGGCAACATATGGATCACCACTTTCGGGGACGGTGTGTACAACGTGCCTTTCAAAAATTTTTACTTCAACTACCTGGATAATACCAACGGCCTGTATTCCCACTCCATTTTCAGCGTGCTGCGCGACCGGAAGACCGGTATGCTGCTGGTGGGACAGAATGCCGGCGTGCTCAATACCATGGACTCCAGCCGCCGCATCCGCCGGTATAACGTGGATACCTCCAGCGGTCGCAACAGCATCTTCAGCATATTGCCTTATCACCATGATGAGGTACTGCTGGGCGCGGACAACGGCCTGTTTACCTTCAATACCGCCCGGCAGCAGGTCAGCAAGCTGAAAGGCTTTGAGAACCTGAAGGACGTGGATGTGGACCCTTCCGGCAAAGTAAGGGTGGCCACCAAGGACAAGATCTCCCTGCTGGACGGCTACACCCTGAACTGGCAGGAACCGCTGATCACCTCCATCGTTTGCAGGGACGATACTTCCTATTACCTGGGCACCAACGGAGGGCTGTACTACGGTACGGACGGGACCAGGACCATACGCCCGGCCTTTGGCCAGGACGACCGCCTGCGCCAGAGCATCAAGGACCTGAAGTGGATCAACGGGCATTTGTGGGTAGGCACCAGCGACCAGGGCATTTACGTGGTGCGGGCCAACAAGGTGCTGAAGCATATTACCACCGCCGATAACCTGGCCAGCGATATCTGCCAGCAACTGTATTACGACGGCATTGGCCGCCTGTATGTAGCCACCAACCGCGGCATGTCCGTTATTGACGTGAAGGAGATGGCCATTACCCGGAATATTACTTCCAACGACGGGCTGATGTCTGACGACATCAGGAGCGTATACTACCAGCGCGGCTGGCTGTACGTGGCCACTTCCAATGGCCTGTGCTATTTCCAGGACCACAACCTGCCGGTAGATACAGTGCCGCCAACCGTATACATCAATGCCATCCGGTATGGCGATACCACCTACCTGCCCAGCACCACTTTTGTACACCTGTACAAGCGCAAGGCCTCCTTTGAGGTGGAGTTTGGCGCCATTGCCTTCGACCTGCCGGACCTGGTGGAGTACCAGTACAATTTTGCCAGCGATACCTCCAGCGGGTGGACCACCACCATGAGCAGCATCATTCCTTTCCCGGACCTGCAGCCGGGCACCTACAAGCTGCTGCTGCGGGCCCGCAAGTTTAAAAGCGACTGGAGCCAGCCGGTGACCATTTCCATCAGCATACTGCCCCAGTGGTACCAGCAATGGTGGGCCAGGGGCATCGTGATCCTGCTGGGCCTGCTGGGCATCCTGGCCATCCTGCGCTACATTGTGCGCCGCATCAAGCAGGCGGAAAAGCGGAAAACGGAATACAACCGTCGCATTGCGGAGCTGGAGGCCAAGGCCCTCACCAACCAGATGAATCCCCACTTCATCTTCAACTCCCTGAACTCTGTGCAGCACCTGATACTGGAGAAAGAGGAGAAGCAGGCGCTTAATTTCCTGGCCGATTTTGCCACCCTGATGCGGCAGATGCTGAACAATTCCCGTAAATCCCACATCTCGCTGGAGGAGGAAACCGCTTTCCTCACCCGCTACCTGGAGCTGGAGAAGATCCGTTTTGCACACAGCTTTACCTACCATTTCAGCATGGAGGCGGAGCTGAAGGACTATACCGTGTATATTCCCCCCATGATCATACAGCCGATCGTGGAAAATGCTATCAAGCATGGCCTGGCGCCCAAGAACAGCGCCGGCCACCTGGAGATAAAGCTGGAAATGGTGGACGACCTGCTGTATTGCTCCGTGGATGACGACGGTATAGGCTGGGAGCACTCCAACAGCATCAAAACAGGCCGTCTGGTAAAGCATGAATCCACCGCGCTGAGCGTTATCCGGGAGCGTTTGCAGATTATAAAATCTTTTAATGGAAGTGTTGGAAAGTTAGAAATAATTGATAAATTTAAGTCTGGGTTTGGCAACAAGGAGGGTACCCTGGTAGAAATCCTGATTCCCATTGTTAAGATGTTATGAGTAATATAAAAGCTGCGATTGTAGACGATGAAGTCCGCAACATCCATATTTTGCGAAATATTTTAGAGAATTACTGTAAGGATGTTACAGTGGTGGGGGAAGCACAGAATATACACGAGGCCGCAGAAATGATCAAGAACAACCCTATCGACGTATTGTTTCTGGACATTGAAATGCCCCCGCACAACGGTTTTCAGCTACTGGAAATGTTTCCCGTGCTCAATTTCGAGGTGATCTTTATTACCGCATTCCAGGAATATGCGCTGCAGGCTATCAAGTTTGCAGCGCTGGACTATTTGCTGAAGCCCATCAAAGTAAGTGAAGTGGAAGACGCGCTGGAAAAAGTGAAGAAAAGCAAGAAAGGCAGGCTCAACGAGCTGGCCTCCATCCTGAAAGATTATGTGAAGAACAACGACAACGCCTTCTCCAAGATCGTGATCCCCGTGAACGACGGGTATAATGTAATAGACCTGAAGGATATTATTTACTGCGAAGCGTTTGACAGTTATACCAAGATACAGCTGATCAACAATGTATCGCACCTGATATCCAAATCCCTGAAAGAATACGAGGAAATGCTCTCCGATAAAGGATTTTACCGGGTACACAAGTCATTCCTGATCAATATTCACCACATTGTAAAGATCATTAAGGGCCTGGGCACGGCCGTAGTGATGAGCGACCAGAAGAACATCCCGATCTCCTCCCGTAAGAAAGATGAATTCTTTGCCCAGCTGAAAGGAGTGATCAATTTGTGAAAGGCGGTAGTGTAAAATAAACTGTGTCAGGTTCTGATTTTCCTTGTTTGGAACCCCACGCCAGGGGTAAGGGGAGCGGCGCTAGCTCCCCTGTTATAGCTGTAATTTCAACCGGTCACCAAATATAA